>VFQN01003952.1_pt1 | contig 20248 bp, 29 predicted proteins | sample 3512371 | NCBI WGS metagenome assembly VFQN01 (sample SAMN10412370, study PRJNA504923) | tailings metagenome | isolation source: Replicate 2 from Balatoc abandoned mine | place: Philippines: Itogon, Benguet | collected 2017-08-28
GAAGAACTCGTCGCACTACCTGCTACCAGTAAACTCACGAACAGGGGGAAGGGCTCCTGAAACAGGGAAAGGGAAACCATCTACCAGCTGATGCCCAACCATCATCCACTGATAGCCACCAACCACCGACACGCCTTCCCCATGGGTGTCTGGGTATCGTGCTTGGCTTGAATGGGAGTACGGGTGCCATGCACACGCCGTATTGGAGCTGCGTATGTGTCGCTGTGCCTGTGGACGTGTGGAAACTAAAAATTACCGTACACTGGAAGCCAGGGAAACAATTCCTGTATGTGTATCTGACTACAATGGGTTGTGTGTGCGGTGTGGTCACAAGCCCCGCCCGACTACCGACGGTTCTCGCCAAGGATGGGCCTGGATGGACGCGTGGCCTCTCAAGTCTCGGTTGCACCAGGTTGCACTGCTTGCACCTGCTTACACACAAGAAAGCGCCTAATCTTTCCGGCCACGCACAAACAAGTGGCCCACCCGGACGGCGCCCTATTCAGCTCCTGTGCGCTATGTGGTGTGCACCTACCTACACTATGCAACCCTCACACACACGTGCCGCGCCGCGTAGCACTGAACGCGTTCACACCTTACCTCCACGCGCTCCTGCCCCCGCCTCCCCCGCCGTGGCCCCCGCCCCAGTCGCCCCGCCCCGCCCCCAGCGCCCCGCCCCCAACACACTGCGCCAGGCACTCCTCCAGCACCTGCTGCGCCTCCTGCAGTTCAGCTTCCGCACATGCATCCCCCTCCCCACCACCTCCTCCCTCCTCGCCTTGTTGCCCCAGCCAACTCCCTTCCTCCGCCTCTGCCACACCACCCACAGCCCACGACCCCGCCCCCGCTACCACCCCTGCAGCTCCCATAGCTTCCACTGCACCACTTGCTGCTACCCCTGCACCCACCTCCCCACCCTGCGCCCCACTCGCCAGCCCGGCCCGTACGGCCGCAGCTAGCACCCGTCTGGCCCGGTCGCGGAGGGCCCCCACCATGGGGCTCCCCCGCCCGCTCGCACCCCACCACCCTGCCCTGCCCCTCACCCCACGCACGCCCAACCTGCCTCCCGCAGCATCACCAGAAGGCTCGCCGTTATGGCCACTGCCACCTCGGCCAGCCTCTGCCACAGCCTCACCCGCGCCCGGGCCCGCATCCCCGCCCGTAGCCGCACCCCTGCTCCCTCCCACGCTAAGCCACGCGGCCAGGAGCTCAACCATCCCCTTCAAGCACGCAGCCGGGGATGTGCTTCCGGCCCCAGAACCGCCCACACCAACACCACACGCCCCTGCTCCAGGCCCCCACACCCCGGAGGGTCCCCACACATGACCTGCATCCACCTCCTCCTGCCCGCGCTGGGAGCCCCACGCATCGGCCGCTGCCCCCGGCTCCGGCCGCCCCGTGCTACCCGGCAAGCTGCCACCACTCTCGTCCCTGCAGCGGACTCCACCGCTTCCGTCCCCCACCGCTGCCTCCAGGACGGGCACCACCGCCTCCACGGCCAGCAACTGCACGGCTTCCTGGACTTCCGCAACCCCTCCACCTTGCCCCTCCCCTTCCCCGTCCGACACAACCGCATCCATGCCCGGCATACACGCGCCCTCCCGCATCCCCGCGCCTCGCTTCCGTTCCTCCTGGTGCTCCACCCCTGCCCCTGCCGCCGCCTCCCCGTGCCATACACCCAGGGCCAACCCATCTACCGTCAAGCCGCTCTCGGCCCGAACCCCGTCCACCAGCATCTGGTCCTGCCCTCCCGGAACGGCGCTGTGTATTAGCTGCCGCCAGACTGCCAGGCACTGCAGCAGCAGGCGCCGCTCGTCGGCCCCAAGGTCCTCCAGAGCTAACCCACCACGTGGAGGTTGCGGTAGCAGCCCGGCACTCGCTGCGGAGCTGCCCCACACCCCGGGCGCTGCTGGTGGTGGTGAGGTCCACACCCAGTACGGCCCGCCCTCGCCCATGGCACTGCCGGCAGACGCGCCAACGGCTCCGGGTCGGGTGGGGCGGCCCCAAGAGCCCAGGGGAGGCGCCTGTGCCGTGTCTGTATCCGCATCCGGCCAGGGACCCCCGGGGCCAGGGGAGACGCTGGTAACTTGGTGTGCTTGTGGAAGCAGCGAGGAGATCGTACCACACACTGCCTGAAGCAGTAGTGGTCGCAGCGGCGCCAGCAGGGGCGGCGTCGGCAGCGGCGGCGCGCCAGGGGCCGACCCATGGTTCCGCTGAGCGGCTTCAGCACCTAGCCGCGAGACCGAACCGGTAGCAGCAGCAGCTGCAGCGGCAGCAGCAGCAGGCGCATTGGCGGCTACGGGGGACGGCTCCAAGCCATCAGGGGGCCGGTACTGCTGGTACTGCTGGTCCGGCCGGTGCTGCTGGTCCTGCTCCCCGAGCAGGTGCTGCAGGATGGAGGGGGCAGGGCCGCGCTGGGGGCCTGCCCCGTCGGTTCGGACGGGTGCAGCTGGCGCCAGCAGGGCGGCCAGCACCGGCCCCAGCAGCGCCTGCAGCAGCGGCACGTGGTGCTGCTGCTCCTGCTGCTGCTGGTCGTGCTGCTGATGGAATCTGGACGAGCTGGTATGTGTGCCCGCCGGAGCGTGAGCGGCAGCGGACGGCCCTGCGCTGCTTGCAGCAGCAGCAGCCGCCGCCGCCTGCAGCAGCTGCTTGAGCGCATCCCCCAGCACCGCCCCAACACTGCCGGCCTCATCCGCAGCGCTAGCCCTGCTGTCACCACCAGCACAACCACCACCGCCGCCGCCGCTGCCGCAGCCGCATCCATCGCGCCGGCCGCCCGCCGCCGCACCTGCAGCCCCCGCCATCTCCATATGTTTCCCCGACTGCCCGAGCGCTAGCCCAACACCTTGTTCCGTGCACTGTTGCGCTCCCTCGCCCTCCCAAGAGAGGTGCTCCTGCCCACAAGCCCTAGCTCCTGTGCTGCCGCCACCCGAGCCGCTTGGGTCCACCTCCTCTTCTGCACTGCATCCCCTCCTTCCCCTGCATCCAGGCTCAGGTCCCAGCGACCCCACAGCCGCCCACAGCGATACTGCAGCTGCCGCCGCCGAGCCTGCTACCCTTAACACTTCGATCCCCTCCCCGCGCCCTGGCCCTTGCCCCTGCTGCCCCTGCCACGCCTCAGCAGGACTCCGCGTGTCGCGGCTCCACGTGTCATGACCAGCCGCCCACGCGTCTCCCCCGGCGGCAGACGCCACGGGTCCATCCGCCCACACGCGGGGCAGTGCTGCATTCGGTTCGTGCCCGCTTGGCACGTGCCACGCGTCCTCGGGGCCTGGCACCAGGGGAGATCCCTGCCCCGGCATGGCTCCAGGGGCGTCGAGGGCGTCCCGCACGACGGCACAGAGGCGGAGCACCAGGGACGCCACGGCCGGGGCGGCGACGGCAGACGTGAGGACAACCTGTAAATTGTAATAGAAAAGTATCAAGAGAGCAGACCGGGTTTCTTAAGGCACAAAAGTTTAAAATTGAACGCTGGCCTCTAGGAGTGCTAAGGGACACGGCATGGTGTCAACCGCACACAGGGCATGTTCAAGGGAGGGCTGCAGCCGTCTTAAGACATACCGAATGCCCTGCACGAGTCTAGGAAATCTGTTCCAGGACACAGGGCTGGTCATGCCCCATGTCGGACAGACCGAGACCCACCGGTGGCCACGTGGCTAGGGCAGCTGCCAGGGAGCAGGCCCATGACGCAAGGCGTGGCGAGGAACACCACGTGCCGCGTGGCGTCCCGTGAAGCTGCACGGCAGACGCCGTGGGGTGAGCTGCATCTGATGACCCGGTGTATGAGAATGCGCTTCCACCATTCCTGTTGTTGCTGTTGCTGCTGCTGCCATGGTAGTGCTCCGCGACTGGCGGTGCTAGCTCTGTGGACAGCAGCTGCTCTGCCAGCAACGCAGCTCGCGCTGCAAAGGCCGCCTGCAAGGACACAGAAGCAGGGGCAAGGTCGACAGGATGGTCAGGTGCTGCGGTTGGCGCATCGGCCGCTGCGGTTGTGCTTCTGAATGGACAGTCCATAGCTCCCGTGACAACCGCTCATCGGCATATACGCCGCGGCAAACCACCGCAGTTCTTAGGCTGAGGCTTACCTGACCAAAGGATACTCGAGCCTCCCCACCGCCAGCACCACCAGGGCCAGCAGCACCATGTGCACTCCTGCTGCTCCCATCCTCAGGCCACAGCTCGCACCGCTCAGCCCTCACAGCCCCTTCGTTGGTGCCCCACAACCGATGCGGCGATGTCCTCAGCAGCAACAGGACGGCATCCAGTAGGGCCTCTTGCTCCGCTGCGGTTGCGAGGGCCAGGAGAAACATGTGAAACAAGCAACAGCTACAGCTACGCAGATAGGCTCGCCGCTGAAACGCAGAACCCCAAGCACGGCCCGATGTGTTTGCCGCATTAGCCGTGCATCATGACATACACGCCGTGGACTACCGGCGCGACTACATACACGACTCCATGAGAGAGAGGAGGTGAGGGGCCGAGGTGGAGTGGCCGGGGATTGTCCCGCTTACAACGTGCACTGTTCACGTACAGTCCGAATGAGGCAGGGCCCATGAGGACACACGCGTGGCCACCATAGCCGTCCTGTATGGGTACCGTATGCAGGGCCCCCAGGGTGCTACCGCAACTCGGTAACAGAGGGCTAGGGAGGGTAGCAACATAGCACATGGCCGCACGGCACAACGGCTGCGGCCCCACCTGCCTCCCGCCCCTGGAGCTCCTCTGCATTCACCCCCTCCCAGACGCTCTGCCCCATTCCTGGGCCCTGAAGCCGCCCTTGCTGCTGCCGGCCCTGGAGCTGCCCTGTGCAGGTGCGGCGCAGCGCCTCTCCAAGCACCGCATCTGCGGCGCCTATGGAGTGGAGGGCGCGGCAGCCCTAGACAGGGAGCGGGACCACGGGGCGAATGGTATAGTTCAAGGGATATAAAGGGCCAAGCAAGCGAAAACCATAGGAACGCCAGCCGCAGCGTGCTGCGTGCTGCTTTGTGAGTACCAGCTGGCAGGCGAATGGACATGCTTCCGTGTGCGCGTGGCCGGCACCCCAGGCGCTGATGCTGCAGGCCAGGGCTCAGGCCACAGCGCCACAGCCATCGACTGACCTGCCTAGTCGACGCACCACACTTTCTCTCCTGTCTCTCCCCCTCACTCTCCCTAACCCAGCAAACCAAGCCACCCACCTCCTCACTGCCCAGCAGGGCGCACGTGAGCTCGCACAGCGGCAGGACCAGCGCCCGTGCCCGGCCCTCCTGCTCCCCTCCACCAGCCTCCCCCGCCGTGCCTCCTCCTCCTCCCCCACTATCAGCCCCCACCCCTGCTGTTGCCGCCACCTCTTCACGCTCCTGCCTCCCAGGCCCCAGCCCTACCGCCGCCGCCAGCGCCGCCGCTGCCTCCCCTCCCGGGGGCAGCAGCCCCTCCCGCGCCGCCGCCGCCGCCAGCTGCGCCCCCGCGGCCCTCAGGTGCAGGTTGGGGCTGAGCAGCGCGGGCACGGCCACAGACGCCACCAGGCCCCCGGGCCCTGAGCCCCAGGGAGTGCCTGCAGCACTTCCAGAACGGGCCCCTGGATGTTGGTCCCTTCGCGAGGCCTGTGGGACGTGCATGTGTTGGTCGATACCGGTGGAGCAGCTGCGTGGTCAGCTAGGTGGTACCCGCTGGTCGTGCACGCCGCATTGCTGCCTGGCCTGGCAACAACCGACGGTGCGCACGTTGCTGTGCAAAACACAGGACAGTCCCAAAGGTTACGGCGGCCCTGCACGAAAGCTTGCGGCCTGCGCCGCGCACCCGCCACCCCCCGTGCTCTTCACCACGGCAGTGGTTCCGGCCGTCCGATGAAAGGCAAAGCAGGCACAAAGCAACTGGCTACCGCGGCGGACCCGAGGCCATACCACCCACCCGGTCGCCCCATCTCAGCGCCGCGTCCAGGTCCATGCCGCCTCCCGCCGCCGGACCATGCACCGCCCCCAGCGCCGCCCTCAGTGCGTCCACGGCCTCCGCTTGCAGCTCCGGGGGCAGGCCAGGTAGGGAGGCGGTGGAGGCCAGCCGGGCCAGCAGGTCGAAGCCGGACGTCCTGGGGATAATACCAATTTTAGATTAACAACTCAATTACAAACAAATAATGTATTATCAACATTTTCAGTCAGCAGGTCGAAGCCGGACGTCCTTGGAGGGGAGAGGATGGGTGGGCAAGTTGGGGATGAAGGGTGCGTGTTGTAAGGCAGGGTCCCTAACCTCGGTCACGTCTCAACCGTCCTTTAGGCCCATGCCTCGCGGTCATGCCTGCTACCTCGGCTTCCCACGTGCAGCCTTCAATCCAAGCGCCTACGGGATCGTGTTGACGGGCCTGGCGCAGTGGTGTGTGGCGTGTGGCGGGCTCGCAGCCAGATAAGGACGGCCGCAAGCACGCACAAAGCTCACACCCACACACCACACTACCGTACCAACCTACTCACCGCTGCCACCTCAGCACCAGGCCCAGGCCGTGCGGCTCACTGCACAGCGCCCCCACCACGCGGGCTGCGGCGGTGGCGGCTGCCACACTGCCACGTGTCAGCGCCACCTGTTGAGTGTCGGACGTAGCCAAAATGCCAGCAAGGCGGTGGCAGCTTAAAGTTCCAGAAAAAGTTAGATCAGCTGACTGGCGGCAGCAGCAGGCGCAGGGTGCAAGGCCAAGAGGGGCCGTGCTGCGCCAGGAAGCCGTTTGACCTCCCACGAGGTGTAAACCGGTAGGAGGGCATGTGGAATAGCACATGTTGCACCACAGACAGTTGCTGCAGCTGGTGCTCCATGCTTACCCACGAAGTTCTGCAGGCCTGATCTCTTTTGGCAACACTTAAGCTCTCGGTGCCTGGAGCCCAAGATCTCCCACCTGCCCCTGCTGCCACCAGGACACACGGCCTCCTACCCCTCTTGCCCCTTTCCGCCCCCACCTGCATCGCCTCCAGGCCCCTGCTCGCCACGAAGGACTCCCTTGGTGCATTGCCGTACTGGAAATACTCCGACAGCGCACGCGACACAAGCGCGGAGGAGCAGCAGCTGTCGCCGCAGCAACCGAGCTCGCCCGCGCTGCAGTCTCCGCCTGCATTACAAAAGGCCAATCAAAGGCAGCTCCGCTGTCGTGCTCGCACTTTATAGTACTGTAGTAAGACATAATAGCAATGTATCTAGTGGATAGGGTGCCGCGTTTGGGTCGTCGCTGGAACTGCGTTTGCGAGGCTCTTACCAGCGGCCCCCGATATCAGGAGGTCTAGGCAGGCTGTGAGCGGACTGCTTGTCGCCTGCTGCGGGTTGCTACGAATGCGCGGCATAGTCCATCAGTACTGACCCAGCAGGTAGTGCTGCTGATCACAATACCCCGTTGGGGCGTGTACGGCGTGTTTCGGCGCTCATCCCATCGAATCCTAAGCGTTTCATCTCTACCATGCTATCCTAATAAGTATTACCTCCCTCGTCTTGGGGTGGCATCTTAAAGGCACGCTGTTGCCGCAGGCGTCTGGCCTGGTCTGGCCGTGTGTATCTGTTCATCTGTTGTGTTGGCTGGTCTGTTGCCGGAAGGAGCTCCCCTCCCGTACGCTGCTTGGTTGGCACGTGTCTGCACTCTGCAGCAGTTGCCCGCAGGCCGCAGCCCGCCGGCCACTGACCATGCCCGCCGAAGGCTGCACCAGCGCACGGGCGTTGGGCGTTAGGGGTGCATCGCAAGACCGGGTAGCACCTATACGTGCACCTTGCAGCTACAGGTCTGGGTAAAGGATGCAGCACTTGAAGGACACCGGCCAACAACAACCATTTAGCCACGGCCACAGGATGGAGTCTGGAACTGCAGTCAGGGTGTCTGGCCATGGACAGTGACTCAAGAGACCCTTCGATAGTGGCCGGCACGCAGCACCTACGGATTCTGTTACAATGCAAGTGGAGCAATATCGCTCAGCGGATGCGTCTAGTTGCTGACAGATAGTCAGTCAAAGGGAGTTGCCGTCCCCTGTGTCCAACACCTACTGTTCAGTACGCCAGCATCGCACTGAAAACGCGCCTTGCCATGTCGAGATAAAGCAGGCGTTGAAGCATGACACGGCAGGACTCAGACGCACTGTGCAGAACCCCTCCAAAAACGCTCCCTAACGCCCTCCCTCATACAACCAAGCAACATAGCAGCAGCAAATCACCAAGCCATACGTATCGGCCATACGCAAACCGCCAAACGCTCACTCTCTCGTACACAAAAGAACTCTCAAAAAGCGCCGTGCCCCCCGTGCAGCTCCTGTCAACAACATACCAGCACCGCCGTACTTGTACTGCAGCTGTCTTAAGGTTTAAGGTATGAAGGGCTAACAAGGGAAGTCGGCAAACAAGGCGCTGCAACACGGGCTCGAGACATGCCATCACTCGGACATCGAACAGCACGGCAACTGCCACAAACCAACCCCCGTCTGCAACCAAGGTGCACTCCTGCCCACATGCTCTCGCACACTCGGCGAACCAGCACACCACTCACGACCGCTCTGGCGTTGCATGCAAGCTATGCAAGAACCCCGGGCCCTTCAGCTATGCACCACAACTGGCTACCCGCACCGCCGCACAAGGCGGCCCCACCGCCTCACACTCAATACTTTTCCCAGATTTTCAGCAGGACCCAACGCGATACTAAGCTCTATGAGATCCAACAATTCGACAGCACTGCAACATGCTAGCAACGGGACGCAGCATCTCCCAGCCTCACCCCACATCCAAAGCCCCTTGCTGGAATCGGGCCGCCTTTCCGCACCCCGACCGTGCCCCGTGGCACGTGGCGGAGGCACGCCGCCATCCCGCCCGTGCGCGCTGGCACGTGTCCATTCAGGCACGGCCCGTAGCACGTGTCACAGACACGGCGCTGCGCACACTTCCGTCCGCCTCGTCCGTCCGCCCCCGCACCTAGCGCTCCCCAAGCTTGTCCATCAGCCGCCGGTCCACGCCGCAAAGCAACGCGGCCGCCCGTCCGCCCATAGGCGCCTCAGCTAACAACAAACTGCAAAGCCGCTCCTGTCTGCTCCTGGCGAGGCTGGCGGCCCCCGGTCACGCTGTGCGGCTTCCGGCTCCTTACTCCTGACGCCCATCCATCCGCCGCCGCCCCGGCCACGCGTCCGCTCAGGCTCCTGCACACCCGCCCGCCCGTGGGCGCTTCGGGTGACAAACGTGCAAGGCTGCTCCAGCTTACTGTGCGAGGCTGGCCGCCCCCTGCTGCCGTTGCCGCCCCTGGCGGGACCCCGGTCACGCGGTGGCCAGGCCCCTGCTGCTGCTGCCGCCGCTGCTGCCGCTGCAACTCCCGGTAACAGTCTTGCAAGGCTGCTCCTGTATACTTTGCCTCCGGGCAGCTGCGCCGGGCACGCGAGGCTGACCGCCCCGGTCACGCGGTGGCCAGGCCCCCTGCTGCTGCTGCCGCTGCGATGGCGGCTGTGGAGGCGGGCCGGGTGGACAGACCCAGGGCCGTGCGGTCGGGCAGCCGCCCCTCCAGCACGAACTCCCGGAGGCTGCTGGGGACCTGCAGGTGGATGGAGAGCAGGGGAGGTATATGGTCAGCATAAGGACGGGGGCAGGCAGCCAGCGACAGGCAGGTAAAGGGTGTCGCACGCGCCGTGCCGATTGCCCAATTTGTGAACGGAACATAGCCCCAAGCCGCATGCTCCATACGCGTCTGACCCGCACTCGGATGCCGTACAAGTGGGGTCATCTGGTACACATGCCTGCACCGGCTGTAGCCACCCGGCCAAGTGGTCGGCTCGTCGCCTTCCACGCGCTCCGAAGTGCACATTTAGCACTTGTGAACGAGGCAATCCTACGTACATATAAACATCCTCACCTGCACCGGCTGCAGCCACGTGGCCAGGTCGTCCCCCTCCACCCTCTCCTCCTCCAGCAGCACGCCGCTCAGCCCGCTGTGCACCTCGCGGTTCACAGCCACCACGTGCATGGCCACCGTCAGGGCGCCCTCCACCAGCTCACGGACCTGCGCGTGGGACGGAGTTGAGGCACGTGTGTTATGCTGAGGTTGCGAAGGTGGGGAAGGAGCTGGAGGAGGAACTGGCAGCGCTAAGGGAGCGCGTTGACGCGGCCGGGGTTCGCCACCAGGCGCTGGCCCAGGTGCGCAAGCGCATGGAGAGGGACATGGCCAGCAGCCTGGAGAGGGCGTGGACCGGCGGCGGTTATGGGCTCGTTGACGGGGGTCTGGTGACGGTGTGCGGCTCCGACCAGGCCCTCAAGGCCGTCGAGCTGCTGCCGGTCTACCCCTGGAAGTGCCTCGTGCACCTGCACGAGACCGAGCTGGGGCTGGGGCTGGGCCTGGGCGTGTGCACGCTCAGCTGGTCACCGTTGGCGGTGGAGGCGGCGCTGCGATCTCCTTGCAGCGCAGCGCCGCCTCCACCGCCAACGGTGACCAGCTGAGCGTGCACACGCCCAGGCCCAGCCCCAGCCCCAGCTCGGTCTCGTGCAGGTGCACGAGGCACTTCCAGGGGTAGACCGGCAGCAGCTCGACGGCCTTGAGGGCCTGGTCGGAGCCGCACACCGTCACCAGACCCCCGTCAACGAGCCCATAACCGCCGCCGGTCCACGCCCTCTCCAGGCTGCTGGCCATGTCCCTCTCCATGCGCTTGCGCACCTGGGCCAGCGCCTGTGCTAGAGGTTGCATGGCGCCCAAACACTGCTTGCGTAGCCACCACCAGTGTGTTGCGGGACCTCCAACAGCTAACGGACAGGTGCGCGGGACAGAGAACGCATGTGTACTAGCAGGCGCGTCAGCGCCCAGCATGGACCCTCACCTCCCGCTCCACCAGGCGGCCCATGTCTCCCCCGTCCTTAAGCAGCGCCGCCACGTCCCCCTCCGCGCCCCCGCTGGTCAGCACGCCCACGTGGATGGGCCCCACCGCCGCCGACAGACCGAACTCTGTCACGGCGCGCGTGGCCAGGTCGGTGGCTCGCCGGATGTCGTCCGCGGCGCCCGTGGACACGGCCCCGCAGGTGAGGTGCTCCGCGGCGCGGCCGCCCAGCAGCACGGCCAGCTGGCCGCGGATCTCCGAGTCGAAAAGAAGGGCGCGGTCCTCGGACTGTGGGGGGTTACGACGGTATAGGGTGAAGGGCGGGTAAGGGTGTGGGGTGGGTAAGGACTGGGTTACGTTTGGGTGCGTAGGAACGGGTGCTAGGTGCCTGGGAGAACAGCGAGCCGTCTGCTAGGCCGAAGGGCACTGCAAGGGCCGATCCACCTGAGCGTCAACGGCAACATCGCATCAGTACAGCGCTGCCATGCGAAAAGCCAAAAAAGGTATAACAGACACAGACACAAACGAGGGAGCAGTGTCCCCACCTGTGGCGGCGTGTACGTGAAGCCTAGTGCGCCGCCTGTGCGGGGTATGATGGACAGGCGGGACGGCTCCGAGAAGCCCGTGGCCAGCAGCCGGGCCACCGCCGCCCCCACCAGCGCGTGCCCAACCTCGTGGCGAGCCACCACAGCCTTCTCCGTGCCCTGGGGGGTCGTGTGCGGGGCCGGACATGGTCAGTTACCGTCTGTTCCGGCACTTTCCACTGGTACATGTACGGTACCTGTATCTGCTACGGTAACTAAACGTCACTCGAGACAGTAGTCGAGGCTTTTAACATGAAGTCATGAATGCTTCAATGCCGGCCAGTCTGCGCCACAGCCGCCGTACCCCACCCTACCGCACCCCACTCCGCCCGGCCCGGCTGCGCCCTGGTCACCCCTGCCCTTGGCTGACCTACTCCGCCCATCCCACCGAAAGCCACCCTCAGTCGTACACCATGTCACCGTGACTGCATCCCTCCGATCAGGCCGCCCGAGGCCCTACACCCGCGCCGGCCCCGTACCTCCGTGCCCTTGCCCCACCGTTCCCCTCTCCCCCATGCGCCCCAACACTGCCACTCCCTGCCCTTCCACCCATTTCCCCGTTGCCCTGCAGGATGCTCCGTAGCCGCCGTACCCTACCCCGCCCCCGCTGCACCCCGCCCTGCCCTGCCTCGGCCCCGGCCCGCCCCACCCTCCCTGGGCCTGCGCCGCCCTGCCCTGCATACCGCCGTCCTGCCTCGCCCACACCGCCCCATTCCATACAATTCGTCTGACCGGCCGACCCCCTGCCTGAGCACGGCCCCAAGTCCCTCCATCCGTGCCGTCTCTCCATCCGTGCCGCCCGAGTGCTCTCCCGCTCCTCCCTCCCTCCCTCCTCCCACCCCTCACCTGCAGGATGCTCCGCTTCTTCTCAATGCCCGCCACAGCCCTCATGATCGCCGCGTCAAACTCCTCCCGCCCCACCGCCGCCTTGCCCCTCCTGCCCCCCAGCAGCGCAGCCTCGTTGACCAGGTTGGCCAGGTCCGCGCCCGTGAACCCCGTGGTGGTGGCCGCCAGCCAGCTAACACACACGTCGTCCGCGAGCGGCAGCCCCCGCCGCTGCAGGTGCACGCGCAGGATCTGCTCGCGCCCCACGCGGTCCGGGCGCTCCACGGAGACCCGGCGATCGAACCTGCCCGGGCGCAGCAGCGCGGGGTCCAGCACGTCGGGGCGGTTGGTGGCGGCGATGCAGATGACCACGTTGTGCGCGGGGTGCTGCTGCGGGTCGGAGTTGGGGGAGGCGCGGGCGTCGCCCCCAGAGTCGAAGCCGTCCAGCTCGGTGAGCAGCTGGTTGAGGGTCTGCTCCCGCTCGTCGTTGCCTGTGGAACCGAAAAGGAGCCCACAGGGTTGGGGGTCACGGAAGGAGGAGGAGCGATGCTGGAAGAGGGGTCAGACGGGGCAAGGCTGAGCGTTAAATTGCACTGTTGCCCACTCCGCCAGCCGGCCGGTAACCCCTCTCTTCTCCACCAGCACCACCTCCGCTCAACCAGCACCCTCCGCTGATCAACCCAAGCCGAAACGCAACCCCGGCCCTTTGGCCCCTTGCCCCCTTGCCATCCCCGGCTCCCTCCCAACCACAGGATCCCAAGCCCGCTCACCCACGGACCGCAGCCGCATGTCGCGCCCCTTGGCCACCGCGTCGATCTCGTCAATGAACACGATGGCGGGCGCCTCCCGCCGTGCAGCAGCGAACAGCTCCCGCACCCTCATGGCGCCCATGCCCACATACAGCTCAACGAACTCGGAGGCGGAGATGGAGAAGAAGGGCACGCCTGCCTCGCCCGCCACCGCCTTGGCCAGCAGCGTCTTGCCGGTGCCAGGGGGCCCTACCTGCGGGGTGGTGGGGTGCAGTGGGCGGACATGGGGGTGGTCAGGAATTTGTTGGGGGACACGCCGGTTTAAGTGCAGGGCAACGGGCTTTGCAACAGCAGCGACTTGACCGTGCCGTGGGCCCGACCAGGCGGTGGTGCACAAAAAACACGCAATCCACAACCCACGACACCAAGCAAGCGTTACAATCCTGACCCACAGCTGCGCCCAGCACCCCGCCCCCTCCCCTCCCCCAATACCCTCGCCCTCCGCAGGCTGACCGTTTCCGGTTCAGTTGCTTTGCCTCTCTGCGGTTTCCCCTGCCCCACTACCCCACACCCACCAGCAGCACGCCCGCCGGCGGCCGCGCCCCCAGCCGCGAGAACCGCTCCGGCGCCCTCAGGTACTCCACAATCTCCTGCAGCTCCTCCTTGGCCTCGTCCACGCCCGCAACATCCGCAAACGTGGTGGTCACCGGCCCGCCCTCCGCCGCGCCGCCGCCGCCGCCCCCGAGACCCCCGAACCCGCCCATGGGCCCCCCCGCGGGGCGGTGCTTGCGGCCGGGCCCCTTGGGCTGGGCCTTCAGGGGCAGGCGGTTGAGGGTTGACAGGACGAGCACGGCAAGCAGGGTGTAGCCCAGGAGGGTGAGGTACGGGTTGTCGCGGTGCTCGATGGCGGACACGGGCACGGCGTTGTCCTCCAGGTGCCTGTACGGCATCTCGTAGTCTGCCGGGCGTACGGTGTAGAAGTACATGGTGTGCGCTGGTACGGCGGGGGAGGCGGGGGTGGCGGTGGGGGTGGGGGTGGAGTCTGCGGGTGTGGCGGGTTCGGGCTTGCTGCTGCTGGGGCTGCGGGGGGTGCTGGTGCTGCTAGTGGTGGAAGTGGATTTTGTGCTGCTGGGGGCGGCTGCGGTGGTGGTGGTGGTGGTGGCGGGCTCAGCGGTGGCGGTGGCGGAGGCAGAGCCCGAGGAGAGCTGCTGGTGCAGCTGCCGCCGCTGCATCAGTGTGGGGCTGTTGGGGCGCAGGCTGAAGAACACCTTGAGGCCGTCCACAGTCACCAGCTGCACCTCGTTGGCCTTAGCTGCCCTGTGCGGGACGAACAGGGACACAGCACATTGTTCGTGAGGTGTGTGGTGCGTGTTATAATGTACTGCAAGCGGTTGGCCTTGTGGAGAGTGGTGAAGACAGCGTCGACACCGTACCAAGCGCCCCTTGGTAATGCCCCTCACAACCACGCAAGCCACAAGCCTGGTGCACGTCAGGCAACGTCGTGTGGACTGCACAATGCACTTTACGATCTAGTTGGGCGTGTATGTAAGCGAGGGTGCCACGGTGTCAAAGTGGCTTTGTGTATCGCCAAGCCCAGGGGTGCGCAGCAAGGGAGAGCCGCTAGGGCTGTGCGCCTGTGTGTCACCCCCCCCTCTTGGGGCGGTGCAACCGTCACTAGGATACCCTCAGCCTCGTACCTGACGAAATCGCTGTATGCAATCTTCACCAGCAGCTCGTCGGAGCCCTCCCCATGAAGCGACCTCCCCGCGGGCCATAACCTCATGAGGACCCACAGGACCGCGAGGTTGAAGAGTACCCGTAAAGGGAAGTTTGATTTTGGATCTGACGTGAGCCTTTGGAGCCATGCCTTTGGAGCCATGCCTTTGGAGCCAGCCCGTCGCTGCTGATGTCGATGTGGCGGGATGGAGCTTTGCGGGGAAGGCGACGCTGCTGCGGGCTGCTGCTTTGTGTTCTTGCTGCTGCTAGATGATGATGACTCTGGAGAACTGATCTGGGGGTCGCTGCTGTCCTCCTGGGCTCCTTGAGGTTTCGCACTGTCGTTGGTGGTCTCCTGTCGATTAGGGTGCTGCGTGCACCCCACAAGGACGTGTGGGCCGCGTGCATGTCTTTGACAGCTCTGTGCTAGTTTTAAGGATGTAAGTAGAGCTCGCCGAGCGGCTGGAACTGTGCGACATAAGGGCGAAGCTGCGTTGCTGACAGAGAGCCTTCCCTTCCGTGCTCTGCAGGCGAATGCATGCCTAGGACTAAGCCCATCCAAGTGGGCAGCCATGGTCGGCCGACAAAGCGGCCTCGCCAAAAAGGGGTACGCAGCGAACGACAAACTCAGGTGAGATATACTGCAGCGTAAGCACGGAACTTGTAGTAGGGAGTCGTTCAACACGGGAGCAGACAAGGAAAGCTGCGCTGGGCTAGCATGGCTGAGCAAACCTGGTTCACCACCTGGTTCCGGAGCCCAAACTGTGTTCGTCAGTGAACCTGCCAACGTTGGCGCACTGCCAACCTGGCTGCAGAATAGCATCATAACTGCGAGTAGTAGTGAACGCGCATCACCACCCTGGCAACTATCCTTGGTAGCCGGGCGCCGCGCGTCCTTGCGCGTGGCTCTGCGCCTGCTTTTACAAGCGTAATTGGAGTTCGGGTAGGTCCATTGTTTGGGCGGGCCCTAGTAATGCATAGCAGACGTGGCGCGGGCGCACCCTCCCGTGCCGTGGCTGTGTGGCGACGAAGCGTCTCCCTCAGCGACGCGACACAGGGACCGATCAAACCACATGATGCATAACATAGTATCGCCTAACTTTGCAGGCAGTCAAGTTATGGTAGCACAGGCACATCCACCCCGGCCGCGACCAACCACAATTGCGGCCCTCCGCCTTCCGTTTCGACCGACCACACGTGCCAAAACCAGCCCATATACCAACGCAAGCTTTCCATAACGACTCAACGATTTTTGTTTTCTCTCGCAAGGCGTTTAAAAGCGCTTTCTCCTTTGTCCGCCCCCGCCCGCTACTGCCCTGCTGGTCCCTGCAGCGGCCAGCCTGCTCCGGTGCTACCCCCCTGCCGAGGACCTCCCCTGCCGGCCGGCAGGCCCGCTCCCTGTGCGTGCGCGTGATGGCCACCGCCGGCGGCGGCAAGCGCGTGGTGCTGTGGTTCCGCAACGACCTGCGGCTGCACGACAACTACATCGTACACGATGCAGCACAGCGCGTGAAGCGGGGCGAGTACAGCGAGGTGCGTTGGACAACCCGAGCCCAAGGATGCCCAGCTGCCTCGTAAATAAGAATGCTACATAGCTATGGTTGATGGAGGGGAAGGTTCTTGGGTAAGGTTTCTTGGGCAACTGTGAGGCGCCGACCAACCGGCGGTGCGGCGGACCGGGGCAGGTTAGGGAGGGGAGGTGGGGGTAGTTTGGGGGCTGGGCCGCTGGGCGCCTGGGCCTGGACCTGGCAGGCACTGCTAGTGCGTTGTGCAGAACGTGCATGCCCCCAAGGGCTCCTCGCCTCCTCCTGGTATTGTGCATTTGTGCTACCGGTAAACCTGCACAAAACGGTGTGCAAGCCCTGGCTGCATTCGTACTGTGCATGCCTGCCGCAGCTCCCAACTTCACAGGGCCCCCATGCGCTCGCCGTACAGGTGCTCCCCGTGTACTGCTTCGACCCCCGCACGTACGGCGCCACGCCGTGGGGGCATCTCAAGACGGGGGCGCACCGCGCCGCATTCCTGCTCGAGTGCGTGGCGGACCTCAAGGTGGGCAGTGTGGCGCAGTTGGTGGAATGTCAGTGGCGTACAGCGAACAGGTACCGCTGTAAGCGATGGCAGTGGCATGGGCAGTTGCGAGAGGCCCCATGGTGTGTGGGGCTATGGTGTGCATGTACGGTACATGCGGGGTGAGCTGATGCCAGCTTTGCTGTTGCTTGGGTGTGAAGGGCGGACAACAGCCCTGCTTGTGAGTGCGTGGCGGACCTCAAGGTGGGTGCGGGGTGTGCAGCACTGGCACGCATGTGGGATGCATGCGACGTGTTGGCGGGTGTTTGAGTGTCACTGTCAGTGCACCACCTTCCTGCCCTTGAGTGCGGTGTACCTGTGTGTGCTAAATGGAGCAAGCTGCCGACATGGGCAGCGTCGGTCTCGCCAAGCCCCCGTACAACCTGTACGGGTCGTTGTCCTGACGCTGGGCTGCACCCCAACACCCACTCCCACTCGCTTACCTCCCTAGTAACCGCACATGCCATCGCAGTCTAGTCCTCTCGTAACTTTGCTCTGATACATGCGTTGTATATCCTCTCACCGCATCCTGCTACCCACTCCGACAGTCCCGGCTCAAGGATGTGGGCAGTGACCTGCTGGTGGCGGTGGGCAAGCCCGAGGAGGTGCTGCCAGGTGAGAGACGGCATGTGGCTTAGCGCGTGTGTATTAGCATTCCGGCCGTGCTGTTGGGACACGGCCTGCCTGCTGTGCGACCTGCTGGTGGCGGTGGGCAAGCCCGAAGAGGTGCTGCCAGGCGAGAGTGTGGGTTAGCGCGTGTGCATAAGCATGACGGCCGTGCTGTTGGATTTGTCTTCTGTGTGACCTGATGGTGGCGGTGGGCAAGCCCGAGGAGGTGCTGCTAGGTAGGCGAGAGTGTGGGTTAGCGCGTGTGTATTAGCATGACGGCCGTGCTGTTGGATTTGCCTTCTGTGTGACCTGATGGTGGCGGTGGGCAAGCCCGAGGAGGTGCTGCCAGGTGGGACAGGTGTTGGGTTAGCGCGTGTGTATTACCATTTACGAATGCGACTATGGCTCTTGGGAGTGACAACACCGTCTGGATGGCCGCTGGTGCTGGTGCTCGCCCCAATATGAGCCCCGGCGCTAACACACAACGCGGATGTCCACGTGGAGGCTAACCCACACCCACACCCACACCCACTCCCATGCCTACGCGCAGGGCTGCTTGAAGGCAGCAGCAGCCCGCTGGTGCTGACCGCTGAGGAGGTGACCAGCGAGGAGGCCAAGGTGGACGTGGCGGTGGCACGTGCCATCAAGCCGCAGGTGGGAGACCGTTGGTTGGTGGTTGGGCGGTTGGCGGAGTTGGGTGTACGATAAGGGCTTGGTGGGTGGTGGGTTTAGGTGCTTCGTGGTACCGTACTTGTCTGGGGTAGTGCGATGAAGCCGAGATGGGAGGTGTAGGGGTTCGCCGTTGGCGGGGTTGCTGCAAGGGGTGAGTGGGTTGTACGTCCCGGTGCTACCTGATTATACGTTTTAATGCGTATCCCTGCGGGTTACGGGGTTGGGGCCTTTGTTCGCCTAAGGTGCAGCCGTCGGTGCGTCGCCGACCACGCCTTAACCTTACTAGTGGCCAACCTTGTCTTGGGGTCCGTTGTGCATGCCGCAGTTTCCCCCGTGGCCGTGGGATAGAACCTCATTGTGTGTCCTGTACCGTCTGTCTCAAACCACAGCGTGTCACCGTGCGCCCTGTTTACACACACTGCAGGGTGGTCGGTTGCTGCGGTTCTGGGGCCACACCATGTTCCACATCGACGACCTCACGCAACCGCCCGCGGGATCAGCGCGAGGCATCTTTGCGCCGGGTGGGTTGGGGCATGGGTACTGCTAGCGGGCGCTTGAGGCTTGGAACTGCGAACTGTGGGCTTCGAGTGGGATTGGTGTTGCGGGCGGCAGCCCTGCAGATACGCATGTGACATTACACCTGCTCGCCCTTGGCTGTTGCTCATTCATTTCCTTCCTTACCAGCCATCTACCTGCATTGTCGACGCTCCACACGCCCCCAGGTATGAAGGACCTGCCCGACGTGTTCACGCAGTTCCGGGAGAAGGCCGAGAAGAAGTGCCCCGTGCGCAAGGACCTGCCCCCGCCCGCCAAGGGAGACCTCCCGCTGCCGCCCGCCACCGTACTGTCCGACGCGGCCAAGGCGGCGCTGGCGGGCGGGCTGCCCGACTGGGGGGCGCTGCCGTGGCCGGCGGGCGCCAAGCCGGAGCCGCCCAAGAAGCACCCCAAGGCGGTGCTGGACTTCAAGTGAGGAAAACACCGCGTGAAGAACACCGCATAGCGACAGCATACCGTATTTTGTCGTACAAACTGGCTATGGCGCGTGTAGTACACCGTAAGGAACGACTCTTCAGTGAGAGGATGTTGCTGGAATCCCAGCACAAACAGTACTGCACTGCAGCCTCCGCCCAATACACATGTTCCTTTCCTAGATGTGGCTCGACCACCCTTTCGTGCGAAGGCCACTCCTGCCCCCATCGCAACTCCTTGGCTCACTGTACCCCTGCCCCTCCCCTCTCTATGCCACTCCTGCCCCCACCTCAATGGTGTAACGCCCTACCACCCCACCCCACCCCACCCCATCCCTCCCCGCCCGCAGGGGCGGCGAGTCGGTTGCGCTGGCCCGCCTCAAGTACTACCTGTGGGACAGCGACCTCATCTCCACTTACTTCGACACGCGCAACGGCATGCTGGGCGGAGACTACTCAACAAAGTTCGCGCCGTGGCTGGCGGCGGGGTGCATCAGCCCGCGCAAGATCCACAGTGAGTGCCGTACGCGGGTCCTAACCGCTGCCGTACTCGGGTCCACACTGAGTACCGTACTGTGCGTGAGGTCGACGGCTCCAGGCAGCACAGCAGCGCCTCGCTCGCACGTAATACACATAGCCGTTGTGGATTGTGCCACGGCCGGCCCCTGGCCGCGCGTGCTAGGGCCGAGGCCCGTACGCACCTGCCGCACCTTGCGCTGTGCAACACACCCTTTTGCTCACCCGCTGCCCCACACCGTCTGCCTCCCCAGACGAGATCCGGCGCTACGAGGCGCAGCGCGGCGGCAACAAGTCCACCTACTGGGTCATCTTTGAGCTCATCTGGAGGGACTTCTTCAGGTGGGCAGGGCACACCCATCCGCACTGCACCCCGGGTGCCAGCGCCCTAGTTGCCCTCCCTCTCCATGCCCCCATCCCTGTGCACCCGGCATGCCAGTTGCTACTGCGCCACCTTCCGCTGTGTTCACTTATTACTCTTCTGCTCGCTGGATTACTCCCTTGTTAGGTTCTTTGCGCTCAAGCACGGTAACCGCATCTTCTTCGAGACCGGGACCTCGGGGCTGCCGCTGGTGTGGAACCCCGACCCCGAGCTGTGGGCGCGGTGGCGGGATGGCCGCACGGGGCTGCCGCTGGTGGACGCCAACATGCGGGAGCTGGCGGCAACGGGTGGGTTAACACACGTGCTACCTGGTTAATACACATGCATCAGTCTGGGTAGTTGCAGTGCACGGGGCTGCCGCTGGTTCATGCAGGGGATG
>VFQN01003953.1_pt1 | contig 20247 bp, 14 predicted proteins | sample 3512371 | NCBI WGS metagenome assembly VFQN01 (sample SAMN10412370, study PRJNA504923) | tailings metagenome | isolation source: Replicate 2 from Balatoc abandoned mine | place: Philippines: Itogon, Benguet | collected 2017-08-28
GGGGGTCAATGTTCGTACAATCGACAGCTTTTGGAATGTGGTGGCCTATGCACTTACCCTGCCTCAGTTTCATGACTCGGTTCATTTATTACCCATCTGGGAACCGGGCGTAGTGGGAAGTTTGTACGGAAAAGTAAGTTGGAATATCAATGCAGCGTTTTTTAGCAGTAAACTTCAAGAGGCTCTACCTTGGCTCGATAGTGTCGAAAAGCAGCTCAAAGTGGTGGTCAATTTACTCCATGCTTTAGGCAAAACAGTAGGACTTGACGTGATTCCTCACACTGATCGTTTTTCGGAAATTGTACTGATTCATCCTCGGATTTTTGAATGGGTACGTCGCGACGGCGGAACGCTCATCGACCATTCAGAAAATGTATGGCAGCAAGTGGAAGCCGTGATTTGGGCTTTTCTCCAAGAGCACGGCACTGCCGACGGGAGCCAACTCAATTTCGGGAAAGACATCCTTTTTGACCCCGAAATCCCACTATTTAGTGACCAAAAACGTCAAGAAATTATTTTTGGCTTTGATCAACAGCAGCGTTTACACCGCCGATTGGCCTTGATGCAAACCTTAGTTGCTCAAGGATTTGAGACACTCCCCATGACTATGGCCCCCCCTTACCGTGGTTTGCATATCAATCCTGATGTATTTGTACTTGACGAAAGAGGTACTCCGTGGTTTCAGTATGAGTTTGACCATCCCCAAGATATGTCGCGGGTATTTGGGCCACTGACACGCTATCGGTTTTATCATTTCAAAAACAACAACGAAGCGTGGGAGTTGGATTTTGAAAACCCCAATGTAGGTGCTTGGCATTATTTTATGAGAAAATACTACGAGTGCCAACAGCAATTCAACTTCGATTTTATGAGGGGCGATATGGCACACGTCCAAATGCGCCCCGAAGGAGTCCCTAGCCATATAGACGCTTTTTATGACCCGCTACGAGCGGTTAAAACTTTTATTCAAAAGCGAGGCGTCAAATATTTCGCTTTTTATGCCGAGACATTTATCGCTCCCCCCAACGTGATGGGCTACGGCGACGAACTCGACCACCTCGAAGCTATCAATGCTGATGCCACGCTGGGCGATTTACAAGCATCGGTCGTAGGAAGTGAGGAATTTTCTGAACGCTTTTCTCTCTATGACCAACTGCTTCGTACACGGCAATTTGCCCCTAGCTTTACTGTCATTACTGCCGACAAAGACGACCCTCGCTTTGATATTTTTTACCAAAACGGCAATCTAGTTCGGTATTTTATGGGGCTTTTTTTGACCGATATGCCTAGTTATTACAGCCTAGGTTTTGAAGTACGAAACTTGCACCTTGAACGGGGCAAAAATGAAGAATATACCAAACTGTACGTATTCCAAATACATGATGATAGTGAGGAAGACAAAGTGACTCATGGGCCTTTTGAATGGGGAAAGAACGTGTTTCAGTTTAAAGAGTTAAACAAAATTCGTCTGTTTGCGGAATCTATTTGGAAATATATCCAGTCTGAAGCAGTGAATTGGCTTGTAGCGCCAAGCACAGCCCCCCACCACAAGCTATGGGTATGGACTCATGCGCCACACGCGCATTTTGTATTTGTGGTGAATGTTGACCCCACCACCGAAGCAGAGGTCAAGGGCTTCGACATCACAAATTATGAGTTAGTTTTTAGCACCTCACACAGTACTGATAATCAACATTTTATACCACCACTTACAGGCTACATTTACCAATCAAAAGAATCATTTCCAACCTTTAGATTTCAGCCTGCGTCATGGTCAGTAAATAGAAGTTATTAATCAAACCCAAACACAAAAGCCATGATTAAGTTGATTAGTATGTTATCAGTTGTGATGTTGGTAAGTGCAAGTTGCAACAAAAACGAAGTAACACCCAACGATGAATTGAACAACGCCACCCAAATTAAAAACACACGCGCTAATTTTGAAAAATTGTCGGGCAAGTGGGTTTTTAAAGAGTATCTTAAAAACAAAGCTGTTCCGGCCAATAGCGAGGCTACTATTGAGTTTTCGAAAGGTGAATCTTCCGACATTTTGATAGTAAATGGTCGGTCTTTTGTAAATTTATACTCTACGTCTTTTACTTACAACGAAGCTCAATCTAGCATTCAAATTGCGGCCCCTATCGGTATGACAAAAATGGCTGGCACTGACGAACAAATGAAAGCCGAAAGGGATTTTCATAGCAATTTGCAAAATGTGAAGAAGTTTGCAGTAGAAGGCAATACCCTCAAATTATACGTTGGAGAGCCCGCTACCGAGGTGATATTTTTTAATCAATAAGCCCTTGTTTTATTGGCTCTAAAACCTCCTTTTCAAAATCACGAAAAGGAGGTTTTTTTGTAATTTATTTACCCAAATACCCTTTTGATTTTCGCCAAATAGACCAAAGAGTTTTGTTGGCATCTTCCGAAATCTTCAACCCAAGCACTCCTCCCCCAAACACTACTACAATCAACAGGGATTTGGCGACCATATTTATTAAAATACTCATTAGGGAGGAAGAAGGCGGCGGAATCAAGAGCGAAACGCCGTAAGTTATTGCGATCAAGAGCATGACTTTGGGCGTTTTGCTCGTAAAGGGTTGCAGCCCAAAACGATTATAAATAAACCAAAACTTGATAAAGTTGTAAATCGTAAGAGCCACAAGCATCGCCAAAGCCGCTCCGTTGTAGCCATAAGTAGGAATCAAAATGGCATTGGCAATGATAAGCATGAGGGTTTGAAAAATATAAAAGAAAAGATCATAACGATAGTATTTGGAACCCACCAAAATCTCAGAATTAAGCCCCGTAGCCATGTCAACCAATTTTCCCAAACCAGCAAACAACACCACCATTTTGCCCTGTTGATATACTTCAGATTTAGGGATAACTTTGAAAATACTATCAATATTACACCATATCCCCAAAAACAACAAACCACCGATAATCAGCAAGTTAAGCGACGATTTCTTGTAGATTTCGTCGATATGAGCCATGTCATTTTTTTGCCAAGATTCATTAAGAAGCGGCGTACTGATAGAAGCAAGGGCATTGCGAGGAATCGCAATAATGAGGGCGATTTTGGTTGCAATGTCAAATATGGCCGTATTGGTCATTCCATTGCTATAGAGGGGCAAAAAAAACTTCTCAATATTAAGCGCCAAATTGACGCTGATTCCGCCCATGATTACCCAAAGGCCATATTGCCACATTTCACGAAAAATTGGCTTTCGAATAAAACTAAAATCAACCTTCCAGTATAGCCTCCCAAGCCAAAATAAATATCCAAAAAGGGCTATGACGGCGGCTACATGTACCAACACCAAGCCCATAATGAGTTCATTGAAAGTAATGAGCTTAAATCCATAACAAATCGCCAAGAGAGAATTGGTCAGTTTGATTCCTAGCTCTCGAATAATAGCCGGTACCACAATCCGAAGATGCACCCTAGCATATGCTTCAAGCACCGCCATGTATACCAAACAGATTGTCAGTGGCAATAAGTAATAATAGTAACTTACCAAAAGGGGTGAATTTTCTTCGTACAACCACCGAAAAAAATCAACTCCAAAAAAGTAAAACAACGTAAAAATGAAGCATCCTATCAAAGGTGCTATCAACAGAAACACAAAAAAGCCGTTGTGTTGATTTCGTTCATTACTAAAACGATTAAAAAACCTCACTGCTACAAACGGGATTCCGAGCTGCGTAAAAGACGCAAACACCACGGGGTAGCTCGTCAGGGCACTGTATAACCCCATCTGATCAGTCTCCAGAAAATTGTTGTAGAGATAGAGAATATTTACAGTACCTATAATAACCCCTAGGTATGTAACTATCGAATTCTTAAGGCTTTGCCTAATTATAATTCCCATTAATACAAATATTTACATTAAAAATATCCCATTTGGCATAATTGTTGAGAAATGCTGTTTAGGTATATATTTTACACTACCCAACCCCAAAATTAACATGATTACGCAGGTTTTACGTAAGGAGTCCTCCTTTCTATTTCCGCTTGCCCTTCCTTTTCTCGCCATTGGTAGCGCACTTGGAGTATGGTGGTTTTATCTTCTTCAATATACTTCCAACACACCTTATTGGGATGATTTTTTGTGGGCGGTCAATTTCATGGCTGACTGGACTCAAGCCAAAAACGCTGCTCAACAATGGCAACATTTATTTGGATTTTATTTTGAGCACCGTATCGTATGGTTACGTTTGTTTTTATTGTCGAGCTATTGGCTCAATGGTACTATCAATTTCCAAACCCTTTTGTTGATTGGCAATATTGGCTTATTAGCCTTACCGTTTTTATTTTGGAAATCTTTACCGGGTCGTAATCTTCTTGTTAAAATCTCTTATTTATGGCCTATTACTTGGATATTATGGCAACCTCAATGCTATCACAATATCTTTACCACTTATGGCCTCTCCAATCACTACACCATTTTGTTTGTCATAGGAACAATTTATACCTTAATTTACTTTCCGCACAAGCTCGTTTTTGCTTTATTGCTAGCTTTTTTAGCCACTTTTAGCACAGGCACGGGGCTTATTGTTTGGGGCGTAGGTGGTTCAATTTTAGTATGGCAAAACAGGCGTAATCAATTAATCGTGTGGACAATCGTAGCCCTCATCTGTATTATTGGGTATTTTGGCGGAGGCGGAAAACCAAGTTCTTTTGCGCCCCAAAACGTCCCTTTGCTTACCAAAATCCTCAATTTACCTTTTTATCTTCCCACATTTTTCTTCGATATTTTTGACTTTGGTTCTCTCAAAGCTGGCAAAATGACAGCAATGCTCATAGGAATAAGCAGCTTTGTGGGTTTATTGACTTGGGTGTTCTCTCAATTAAAACCTATTTTGCAAGCCTCCCCGTGGTATCAAACTCCTCAAGTGCTCTGGAAAGCACGGCAAAACTTAAATTTAAATCAACTGTTTTTATTACACATCGTTTTCTTTTTGGGCATTGTAGGGCTTGCCGCAGCATTCAATCGAGTTGGCGTCAAATTTAATCAGTGGTCATTTCCTGATTATTACCGCATCTATTCCCAAATTTTCATAATTGTCTTGTATAGTTGGGGGCTACAATATTTTTCATACCGCCTACAAGTCAGGGTCATAGGGATGGTATTTGCGGGCCTATTTTGGATGGCAAGCTATATTATACATACCCCTCATATCATCAACTTACACCATCAAATTGAGGCTGACGCTTTCAATTTTAAAGTCAATAGTCGCTGGAGTTTTTATCCTGCTCACCGTGGTCCTAAGGAGTATCATCTCATCAATCAAAATACGCATCAAATCATAGAAAGTGGCATTTGGCAAATCCCTTCTTTTACTTCGACTTTTCGTCAAGAAAGTATTAGCTGCGAAGATTGCCAACTCAATATCTCCACCGACCATACCAAACCCGCTCTTAAGTTTCAATATACCGGTTATGATTCTCATTCAAATACGCAATTTTCGGCCTACCAAAGCTCTCAGCATTTATGGATAGCTCCCTTGACCCAGACAATCGCCGATTTAGGATATATGCTCAAACACCAATCGCTGACCAAGCCAGAGCCTGTTTCCGTTGTGAGTATCAATCGCTATTTTTTTGAAGCGACCGATATTCGCCCCTCTAGTCTTAGACATTGGCCATTAAAAGCCATTCCAACGCCTATTGATTTTGGAGGTGATACCGAATTGTCGGTGGTTCATGTACAACCATAGATTCACAAAAATACGTCAACCCAACTAGCACGGTTTAGTTTTTGCGAAAAACGGCTAGTACAGTGGCTCCTTGCGGAAATACTGGCAAGCGTTTGACTAGCCAACGAGTAAGTACATGGGTAGCACTACTAAAGATATTGTTGCCCAGTGTCTTATTGAGCCACAATCGATACGCCATGCTGCGATTGATAGCCCCAGAAGGCTGAATCGAAATCTCAACGATTGACAAATCATATTGAGTAGCCAAATAAGCCAATGAGCGAGCATCCCATAGCAGCATATGGTGCGGTGGTACGTTGAGCGTATGATAAGGGTCGAGTGCAAAAATAGGACTGTCGTTGTTGGGTACACCGATAGCAAATACACCTCCTTTTTTCAGGCAACCCAACGAATCTTTGATAAATTGCCCTACTTCATTGACATGCTCAAACAATTGAAAAGCACATACCATATCATACTTTGCTGGATACTGAGTGGCGTGCTCACCGATAGTCTGGTCGATGATTTGGATTCCCTGTGCTTTACCATAGGCCACTGCTTCAGGATTAAAATCCAGGCCAATGCCTTCTGCCTTTTTTTCTTTTATTTTCTGTAAGAAATAACCATTACCACAGCCAATTTCTAATATTTTTTGTCCTTCCTTTATATGTTGAATTGTCTTCTCATGCTCCCATTTCCACAGCGAATAATAGCCCTTATAAACCCTAGCCAAATCTGCGTAAAACTGCCCATCTCCTGCTAATGAAAAAGGATAATAAAACCGCAATCGAGAAGTCTGGCATTGATATATAGCGACATTGTCCAATCCTTTGAAATAGCTACTTACATCCACACTAAATTCTTTTTGGTACTGCTGGATGATTTGGCTGGCAGACAATTGGCTTTCGAGTACCACATCGGCCTTACCAGTAAGTGGGGAAACAACGGTCATGGGGGGAGTATTTTCCATAAGTTATTTTTGTCAAAACTTAGCTTTAAGAAAGCCCTTCTAATTTTTTAAAACTTGTAATAACTTCTCAGTTTGTAAATCAATAGCATACTCTTTTATCATTTTTTCACGAGAAGCCTCTCCCATTTGAGCAGCTAATGCGGCATCGGAAAACAATATTGACATAAAATACGCCATATTCTCAACATCTTGCTCCTCTACCAAATAGCCTGTTTTTCCATGTTCAACGGCATCTTTGATACCCGCATGTCGTGTACTTACGATGGGCAGCCCCGTTGCCGCTGCTTCTAAAATAGAAGTAGGAGTACCTTCAGAATCATTGTTTTCGGGATTAAACATTGAGTGTTGTACAAACAACCGCGCTGCACGAAGATAAGAAGCTACTTCGTCAGGTTTTTTGATGCCAAGTAGCTGTACGGCGTGTCGAAGCTGTAAATCTTCTACTAGTTTTTTGCAACTATTAAACAAATCACCATGTCCAATCATCACCAAACGGGCATCAGGATGAGTTTCCAAAACCTTGTCAAATGCTTTGATAGTCAGATGAGGGGCTTTTTTGCCCGTAAAACGTCCTACTGCCACCGCCAATTTTTCGGAAGTAGCAGGATTGGCGCCAAAAAACTCATGTATTTTTACCCCACACGATACAAAATGGACTTTATCGCGGGGAGCGCCTAATTCCACCAAACGCTCCACCATATCTCTCGACACTGCTACAATTGCTTTGGCATATCTAAAAATCTTTTGATATTCGGCTAAGTGTGTTTCCACCGTTTTTTTTTCAAAAGCATCAAATCCGTGAAAATGCACTACCAGCGGAATTCTTGCTTTGATACAACCGTCGATGATTCCCGCACCCGTGGTGCCATATTCTACTATTACCACATCAGGCTGCTGCTGAAGTAAATACTTAGCCAAATAGTGCGTGTAAACCTTAGCATACAACGCTGGAATAAGCCTTTTGATAAATACCCTGATGGGTTCACTAAATGGAAAAACAGATTTACCGTTTTGGTCTTCATAGGGTCTTTTTCCGCCCGTAAGTACAAAAAAAGGCTTTAAGTACTCGATATGATACCTAATAAACGTTTCTGAATAATTGCGTTTATTGGGATGGGCAAAACCTATCTTCATACTTTATTTTTTGGCTTTTGCCACTACCAGATAAGTACATCCGTCGGTATCAGTGGCTTGTTGAGTACTAATTTTATCAAAAAGGGCAATCAAAGCTTGCATGGGAATCGTAAGCAAAGGACGTAAAAAAGACGGAAGTTTGAACAAAAGTCCATCCTGAAATAGCTGTAGCCCCATTGCTGACCGTCCAATAATTCCCCGAAAGGCGACCACTTCAAACCCATTTCGCTCTACGATTTTTTTCAATCCTGTGGAGGTCCAACGCCAATAATCCGTAGGGTCTGGATGGTACATCCAATACCCGTGCGTTGTCAACAACAAAGTACCGTCGGGTTTTAAGATACGATGCGCTTCACTAAGATAGCCTTCTGGGTCTTCTACATGCTCTAGTACTTGCGTCGAAAGCACTACATCTATCTCGCTATCCCTGTATTGAATCTTGCTATCACTTCCCACAATAATATCCGCATGTGGATTCCAGGCCAAATCAATCCCTAAATACTGGATATTTTTATTTTTAAAAACAGAAAGGTAGGGCTTGGTACCACATCCATAGTCGGCCAATGTAATAGTTGTTTTCTGGGCGAGGGAGTTTATGTGCATATCGCGCCCCCATTCTACCAATGCACGAAGTTTTTTAAGATAATACCAACGTGGATGCCCAAAGGGAGGCTTGATACGATAATGCTCGTCGGGATTGTCGGGCAGCGCCTCTGTACGGACATTTTGGGACATAAAAATAAATTTATCAATCACTTATAAATAAGACAACTATACCAACTCACCATGTAGTTTTTGTACTAAAATATCGGCGATGCGGTTGGCAGCCGCTCCATCCCATAAAGGAGGAATAGTGCCTTTTTTCGTACGTCCGGTGAGTATTTCTTCAACTTTTTGACGTACCGTCAGAGGATTCAAATCAGCCAAAAGCTGATTAGTACCAAGCTCTACGGTCACAGGCCGCTCAGTAGTATCGCGAAAGGTAAGACATGGTACCTGCAAAAAAGTAGTTTCTTCTTGGATTCCTCCCGAATCTGTGATAACAATAGCGGCATTTTGCATCAATTTCAAAAACTCCAAATACCCTTGGGGCTCAGTGAGAATCAATCCTTCAATTTGAGTGAGCTTTGGCAACAAACCAAGCTTTTCAATGTTGGTTTTAGTTCGCGGATGAATCGGGAACAAGACTTTTTTGTGTTTTACGGTATCTTTTATTATTTGTAAAATATTATGTAAACCTTCTTCAGTATCTACATTGGCTGGACGGTGCATCGTCATTAATACATACTCAGTGGCATGAAGTGACGTTCCTATCAAATCCGTTAAATCAAGTTGTTGGGCTTTTTGATGATAATATACCAGCGAATCAATCATACAATTGCCAACCATAAAAACTTTTTCATCCGGCACGCCTTCTTTTTTGAGATTATCAATGCCTGATTGTTCGGTTACAAAAAGCCAATCGGAGATGCTATCCGTTAAGATTCGATTGATTTCTTCGGGCATTCGACGGTCTCCACTTCGCAGTCCTGCTTCTACATGGGCAATAGGCACGTGCATTTTGCTGGCTACTAAGGCACACGCAATGGTCGAGGTCACATCCCCTACCACCAATACCAAATCTGGACGCTCCACCTCCATCACTTTTTCAAACTCCAGCATGATTTTGGCAGTTTGCTGCGTATGGGAGCCTCCCCCTATTCCCAAAAAATAGTGAGGCTCTGGCAGTTCTAATTGGTTAAAAAACACATCCGACATCTTAGCATCATAATGCTGACCAGTATGGACAATTTTTGATTCAATCTCATTTTTGGCCAGAAAAGCCCTGTGCAAAGGGGCTACTTTCATGAAATTAGGACGTGCACCGACGATATTGAGTACTTTCATTACAAAAAATCACTGAATACTTTTTGGACAGGAATCACAAAGGTACACATTTCTACTGACGCATCAGTCTAGGGCATTCTTTATGCTTGCTTCCTTCGTTTGGAAAAGCATTTTTTTGAGCATTTTTTTCCCTAAAATACTAATCTACACTGCCCATAAATAGACTTCCTTTTGGGATAAAATTCGCATGGTTTTTAAGAGGGTTTCTATATCTTCACTATTGGCGAAACTCCATCATTAACTTCATTTCGTGTAGACACAAAGGTAACTTCTATTTAAGTGCCCTTAGGGATTTTTGGTATATTTTATCTCAAAATGCGTGTTTTAAATCCAATTTTTCCGCTTGATAAGTGTAGCAGCAATATTTTGGTAAAATGCTGCATGTTCGCTTAATTTGTAGGTCTTTTCAGCAAATATACTGCATTGATTATCTAACAACATTCGCATACACATCCTCAAAAGATTATATTCGTGTCGCATTTTATGTCTTTTTTCCATAGATATACTTTAATTTTCGCTCTCATTATGGGGGGCGTTCTAAGCTTAAATAGTATTTCCGCACAAGCCCAACAATCTTCCCAAGCTCCAAACATTGACAGTATAAGCGATGAACAGTTTATGGAATTTTATAAAAGAGCTATGGCAAGTGGTATGTCAGAAATTCAGATGGAACAAGCCGCTCTTGCCCAAGGATTCACGCTGACCGATATTTCAAATGCTCGCAAAAGGCTCTCAAAAATACAAAGTGACCAAAACAAAAATGGGAAAGATAGCGTGATAAGCCCTCGCCGCCAGCTAGGTAAGTTATCAATAAAAACAAAAAACGCAAGCCTAAAAGACTCTTTAAAACTCCCTATTAAGACCCCAAAAAAATTACTTATTTATGGGTCAACGCTCTTTGAAAATTCTAACCTTGCTTTTGAGCCTAATTTACGTCTAGCCACACCCACTAGCTATGTATTAGGCCCTGACGATGAACTTCTTGTAGATATTTATGGCAATGCCTCCGATAGTTATAAACTAAAAGTGAGCCCTGAAGGCACTGTTAAAGTTCTCAATTTTGCCCCCATATACGTTAGTGGGCTTACTATTGAGGAAGCAAAAGAGAAAATTATTAGCCGATTACGGCAAGCCTACGCCGGACTTAATAGCGGTGGAGGAGCTAGAGCATCTATCAATCTTGGCAATATCCGTAGTATCAAAGTCACAATAACAGGCGAAGTAAAAAAACCTGGCACGTATACAGTCTCCTCACTAGCGACTGTCTTTAATGCACTTTATCTATGTGGTGGACCTGATTCGACTGGTACGTTTCGAAGCATTAAAGTGATTCGGAACAATAAAGCCATTCGCACAATCGACTTGTATGATTTTCTACTCAAAGGGGAACAAAAAAACAATATTTTGCTTCAAGATCAGGATGTCATCCATGTTTCTTATTATACAACTCGAATCGAAATTGATGGCGAAGTAAAACGTCCTGCTATTTTTGAATCAAAAGAGGGAGAAACATTCAAAGATGTTTTGAGTTTTGCTGGCGGCTTCAACGAATCAGCTTACAAGGCTTCCATAACCTTGTATCGTAACTCAGAAAGGGAGCAACAAGTTTTGAACATCAAGCAAGAAAACTTTGGAAATGTAGTACCACAAACAGGAGATCGGTATGTGATAGGAAAAATACTCAACCGCTTCCAAAACCGTATACAGCTTACAGGAGCCGTATTTAGACCTGGCGACTACGCGCTTACTTCTGAGACGAAGACCCTCACTCAGCTTTTGGCTCAGGCTGATGGTTTACGTGAAGATGCTTTTAAAAGTAGAATTTTAGTACATCGATTAAAAGACAACTTTGACCCAGAAGTGGTATCGGTTGACTTTACTAAAATCATGTCAGGCGCCTCCGCAGATTTAGATTTGAAAGCACGCGACAGTATCGTGGTCAAATCTGTCAAAGAATTACGCGAGGAGTACTTTGTTACTATTTTGGGGGCTATCAATCAACCAGGCGACGCTCTTTTTGCCGATAATATGAGTGTTTCGGATCTTATTACCCAAGCGGGAGGTTTTGTAGATGGTGGTATTCCTACAAGAATCGAAGTAGCACGTAGGATCAGAGATGATAATATGACTGACGTTCCAGACAATTATAACACTCAAATTATACCCTTGACAGTGGATGCCAAATTGGGTCTTACTCAGACAGATGCACAATTTAAGCTGCTGCCCTTTGATATTGTATACATTCGGACATCTCCCCGTTATGAAACCCAACAAAATGTAACAATTCTTGGCGAAATCATCTATCCCGGAACCTACGCAATTGTAAACAATACCGAACGAATCTCAAGCCTCATCGAACGTTCAGGTGGAATACGTTCATCTGCATACTTAGATGGAGCTATTTTGAGACGGCGTGGCGAAAGGGTAGCACTTCAGATCAAAAACATCATTGAACAACCCAATATCGAAAGCAACTTAACTTTGCAAAATGAAGATACACTGATTATACCTCGCCAATCTGAATTGGTAAGAGTTACGGGCGCTGTTTTGAATACTTCTATTCTCAACTATTCAAAGGATTTTAACTTCAATTCTTATCTTTCCCAAGCAGGTGGTTATGGAGATAGAGCCCACAAAAGTAAAGTATATGTAAGGTATGCAAATGGCTACGCCGCCCGAACTAAACATTTCTTATTCTTTAGAGTTCACCCAAAAATCGAGCCGGGCTCCACTATCTTTGTTCCATATAAGCCTAAAAATGAGAAGAAGTCCGATTTATCAGCTCCCGTTTTGTTATCATTCTTGGGAACCCTGGCCATTGCAGCAGCAACACTCTTAAGATAAGGCTATTTTTTTGTTAAATTAAAACCTAAAACAAGTGATAGAGAATACGTCCAAAACTTTTAATCAAGAAATTGACTTAATTGTAGTTTTCAATTTTTTCAAAACTTTTTGGAAAAGGATATTATTATTTGGGTTATTGGGAGGAGTTATTGGCGCAGCAAGTTCATACTTAATTCAAAAAGAATTTATTTCCCAAGCCAAATTGTTGCCCGAAATATCTGCTGGCTCTTCTTCAAAATTAAGTGGGGGACTAGGCGCTCTAGCAGGACTTGCAGGTATCGATTTGGGTAGTGTTAGTTCCTTAGATGCAGTTCGTCCTGATTTATATCCCAACATTATCCAAAGTACTCCTTTTGCCCTGCATATATTAAAACAAAAAGCATATGTATCAGAGTTTTCTAAAATAATGGTACTTGAAGACTACTTAAAGGCTAAGCAAAAATCATGGTTTTCAAGTAATACAAAACCTCAAAAAAAACTTCTGGACCCTCAAAATTTAAGTAAATCTATTGAATTAGATGTATATGAAGATGCTTTAGTAAAGACTATCTTCGCTCGAATCAATGCATCATTTGATAGGAAAACAAGTATAATCACTATTAGTGTCAAAATGCCTGATCCAGTATTAGCAGCTAATATCGCTAATTTGACATTAGAGTACTTAAAAAACTACGTAACTAATTATCGAACTGAAAAAGCTAAAATAGATTTATCCTTCGTAGAAAAACAAGTAAATGTAGCAAAAAAAAGATATCAAAATGCAGAAACAGCACTTGCCAATTTTCAAGATAAAAATAGATTTTTAATACTTCAAACAGCTAAAATACAAGAAAGTCGCCTTAATAGTGAATTTTCTACTGCTCAGTCTATTTACAATGATTTGAATCGTCAATATGAGCAAGCTAAGATTAAAGTTCAAGAAGTGACCCCCGTATTTAATGTCTATGAACCCCCTCGAATTCCCATAATTAGAAGTGAACCTAAACGTACTGCAATAACGCTTCTTTCAGCAGCTGTAGGCACTATTGTTGGTAGTATTCTCCTTTTAGTAATACGTAAATAATATATATAAACTATACTTGTTAGGCAAAAAATAGATACCCGTATTGATGATTTCAAGTAATCCCTAAGAGAGTTTGTCTAGCACAATGATTTCTAGTATTAGATTCAGCATATTATCTAATTTCTTTGCCCAAATATGGACAGGAGTGGTTCAATTACTATTTGTACCTGTCTACATCAATATGTTAGGAAATGATTCCTACGGACTAATCAGCTTGTACCCCTCTCTCTTAAGTATATTTACTGCTTTGGATTTAGGCTTTGGTCCTACTCTAAGCCGTGAGCTAGCAAAATATTCAACCGATTCTACAACCCAAAAAACAGCTGCAAACTTGACATATACCCTCGAAATAATTTTTTGGGTTATAGGATTAGGAATCGGACTATTATTTGTATGTTCCGCAAATTGGACAGCTAGTACTTGGCTTAATAAAACCCAGCTTCCACAAGAAAAAGTATATGGTGTTTTTATACTCATGGGAATATTATCATTTTTCAGATGGCCTATCAGTCTTTATAACGGAGGGATGGTTGGAATTCAACGCCAAACCTTGTTGAATATAATAACCGTCGTGATGGAAACTCTTAGAGCAGTAGGGGTTATATTTGTCCTCAAGTTTGTGAGTAATGACATTTATACATTTTTTACATGGCAAATTTTAATTACAGCCCTCAATACTTTTATTTTGCGTATAGCTCTTTGGAAGTCTATTCGGCCTCCCAAATACCGTCCTAAGTTTAGTAAATACTTACTTTCTCAAATAACAAATTTTTCTGCAGGATTAAGTGGAATCGCCTTATTAATGACCCTGTCCATGCAAACTGACAAGATTATCTTGTCTAAAATAGTATCATTAGATATGCTAGGATATTATACTTTATCATTTTCTATTGCTTTAGTTCTAACTCGTATTGTAAATCCTATTGTAACGGCTTTTTACCCTCGTTTTGTTCAAGCTATTTACAAACAAGACTATACCTTACAATGTAGTTTATATCACCAAAGTAGCCAACTAATGGCTGTTACTATAATACCTATCGCCCTCACATTGAGTTTCTTCGCGGAAGAAATCCTAGAAATATGGCTTAATAACCCTACTACTACTGCTCAATGTGCACCTTTAGTAAGAGTACTCATTTTAGGCTCTATGTTTAATGGCTTGATAATGGTACCTTACTATTTTCAACTAGCCAATGCGTGGACTAAATTAGCCCTCTGGAAAAATATTATTTCTTTTATTATTTCAATCCCTCTATTGATTTGGTTATCAATCAAATATGGCACACAAGGAGCAAGTTTTGTGTGGTTGGGGTGTAATGTATCATATATTCTTATTGAGCAACATATATTTCATCATAAATTTTTGCGAGGAGAAAAGAGTGATTGGTATTTAAAAGATATTGCGATGCCTTTATTAAGTACATTATCCATTTTAAGTATTGGTAAAATTCTCCTAAAAAGTCAAAGTGAGCTATCAGGTTTTTACCCGTTACTAAACATTAGCTTTATTGCTTTTGTTAGTTTTGTAGCTTCAGCATATTCAGCTACATTTACCAGAGAATTTATGATAAAGCAATGGCAATACCTAAAAAAAAGTTACTAATGCTTTACTAGAATAATTTAGCAAGAAAAACAGTTAAAAAAATGTACATATACAAAAGACTAAAGTCATTTATTCATTTTTTAGGTTTCTATCCCAATACTCTTTTTTCTAACATTAGAGGATTATCTTGGTTTTTCAAAGACTTACAAACGCTAAAAAAGCAAATGCGACAAAAGCCTAATCAGGAATTTCCATTTGCTAAAATGTATCCTATCTTAAATGAAAAATTTACAGAAAGCGGTATGGCTTCAGGTCATTATTTTCACCAAGATCTTCTAATAGCCCAACGCATATTTTTAAGACAACCTTCCAAGCATGTGGATATAGCATCCCGTGTAGATGGTTTTGTAGCCCATGTTGCATCCTTCCGTCCAATAGAAGTATTCGACATAAGACCTTTGTCTAATTATATTTCCAATATCCATTTTGTTCAAGCCAACCTGATGCATTTAGATTCACAATTTATTAATTATACCGATTCTATTTCATGTCTTCATGTTATTGAACACTTTGGATTAGGTAGATACAATGACCCCATTGATATAGATGGCCATCTAAAAGGATTAGATAACATTTATCAAATCCTTAAAACTGGTGGTATTTTTTATTTTTCTACTCCAATAGGTAGGCAAAGAATTGAATTTAATGCACACCGCGTTTTTGATGTGAGTTATTTATTGGAATTATTTTCTCCCAGATATGATATTCTTCAATTTTCATATGTAGACGATAAAGGAGATTTACATACCAATATAGAACTCACTAAAATAGGTATTAATAATAACTTCTCTTGTACTTTTGGTTGTGGGATTTTTGAAATGAGAAAAAAATAACAATCCGTTCCTTAAAATGATTGAAATAAAACCTTCTCCTATTTTTTTTACAACAAAATGCCAGTGCGGTTCAGATAAGATAACTTTTGATTCAATTATTTGGCAAGGTCAACATATATGTGCTGACTTAAGATGTGAACAGTGCGGCAAAGAATTCCTACAAAACTTTCCTGTCGGACAGTCTATTTTAGAGCCCAAAATTTTAGATAAAACGCAAAAAATAGTCTACCATGTTGATTGGACACCAAGTCAATATGAGTGGCTTAATAACCCTCTCCTAAAAATCCTTACACCTACAGAGAGTGAGTTTTCACTAAAAATTATTCAAAAATCGGAATACAAAAAAATTCTCATTCTAAACTGCCTTGAATTTGTATATGGGCATGCTCTACTTGTTTTATTGAATTTACAACGTATTATTCAAAAAAATAACGACCCAAATTTAGGAATAGTAGTAATCATTCAGCCTATGTTTGAATGGATGCTACCTACCGAAGGGATAGCGGAGATATGGATAGCCAATTTATCTTTTAAAGAATTAACGTATTATAATCCTAATCTCAATAAAAAAATCCACAAAGAACTTGAGCGATTTGAGCAGGTTTATTTGAGTAAAGGCCACCTTTTTCCCACAAACCAACCTATTGATATATCTTTTTTCTCTCAAATTCGCCCTTTTGATTTTTCTAATCCCCCCTGTAAGCCTCGTGTAACCTTTGTTTGGCGTCAAGACCCAGGGAGATTATGGATTCGAAACATATACATACTTAAAATTTTTGAAAAATTAGGATTTAAAAGGATTTTATTACCTTTTCACTATTTAAGAATAATTGTACTTTTCTTTTTTTTAAAAAAATCTTTAGGGGATAAGTATCAATTTACAGTAGCAGGTTTTGGAAAATCGATGATTTTCCCTAAATTTATTGAAGACGCGCGTAGCGAAGAATTCAATGAAAAAACTGAACGTTATCTTTGTAAAATATACTCCGAAAGTATCCTGACGATTGGGGTACATGGTTCTAGTATGCTTCTACCCTCGGCTCATGCAGGTATGTCTGTAAGTTTAATGCCTTCCAAAAGATGGGGTAATTATGCTGAAGATGTTCTTTTCCATGAAACGGACGTTAGGATTTCGGCTTTTCAAAGGCGTATTGTGCCAATCAACATATCAATATTTGATATTATTGATATATGTGTAAATATGATTCAAGGTAGACTTTATTTTTTGAAAAAATTCATTCATTCAGACGATCTCTAATGCATTTACTTAAATCAGATACTCATTTAGGAAAAGTACTAGCTTATTACTTTTTATTAATACTATTTGGTTTCCCCATAAGTGCTGTGTGGTCTGTTATGCTAGGTATAGATTCAATCGGAAGTTATATCTATCGAATCATATCATTGATATTTATTTTTTATATTATTTTTTTAGGAATCTACCAAGGAAAATTTAGAATATTACCACGCTACATACTAACTCTAATTCTATTTTGTATTCTTCTATATACACGTGTTATAGTTGATGTTATAGTACGTAAAATTCCATTTTATTTTCAAGATGACAATTTTTATATTCTCTTTTTCTCAACCAACACTTTATTTTCCGTTATTATAATTTCTTGTCTTATAAAGCATCTTGATTATTCTATATTTTCCAAACTATCCTATATTGCGTTAATAATTAGCAGCTTACAACTATTACTCTATGTTTTATACACCTTTGGATTATCTCCTGAGCTTTTCCAAACTAGAGTAGTAGTTTTAAAATCGAATCCTGATGCTTCTGATACAGTCTACATCTTAAATCCAATAACTTTTGCCTTAGTAGGGCAGCAATTGAGTATGATAAGCCTTACTTATTTGATTTTCAATCAAAATACGATTTGGAAAAATATCCATCATCTTGCAAGTTTTTCTTTAGGGTTTATAGTTTTATTACTAGGCGGCTCTAGAGGGCCTATACTAAACACTACATTTATTTTCTTTATACTTATTTTTGTTAAAAACTTTCAAAACAAAAATCTTTTATTGTTTTTGAAATATACTATTGGAATAATCATTTTCATTTCTGCTATTTTACTTTTTATTGATATTGATACCTTAGAAAATATTGAAGCAATTCGGCGATTATTCAACACTGTTGATACTATCAATAACACAGATAAAGAAGAGAGAGTGTTTGAATATAGTGCTGCTTGGAGTCAATTCTTAGAGAGTCCTCTATGGGGAGATCAATATGTTAATAATTTTGATAATTATTATGCTCACAATATTTTTTTAGAATTATTAATGGCAACCGGAGTAATAGGAACATTTTTGTTTTTACTTTTTTTTGCCAACTATATTAAAGCGCAGTTCTCGGTGCTCTATCAAACTATACCTACCCCTGTACTTTCTATTTACACCTTAAGCATTTCAGCCTTTTTACTAAGTCTTACATCAGGCAGTTTATATCTAAATCCTGAATTTTGGTTTTTCGTACTATTTGTTTGTAGTTACCACAAAAACTACGTTTCCCTTGGCAATACTATTGTATAGAACCTGTATGATTATATATACAATTAAATTATATATACAATCATACAGGTAAGCTGTAAAAGAAAAAGAGACCGATATTGTGTTTTTAGAACCTTATAGAATATTTTTTTCATTTATTGTGCTATTATATGAATATTAAATAATACTTTTGTTTTTAAACGCTTTTATCTCTACTATCTCACTTGAGGTAAGATATTTTATCTAAACCATTAAATTATTTCAAACTCAATGAAAAGACTCACAATGACCGTTGGGAGCTTGCTTTTTGCTCTAGCGGCGTATTCACAAAATTCATTAACTGCCAATCAAACATCTGCTAATGGAGGAGTAAACACAGTCAGTGGACCAAGCCAAACTGTCTCAGGAAGTGGAGCCAACACAGCTACACTTAATCAAACCGCCGACGGAGCTTCCTCCCTCAACACTATCAATTTGACTCAAACAAGTGCAGCATTTGCTAACTTTGGAACAATCACTCAAGAAGCTAATGCTGCCGGTGTTAACACCGCCACGTTGTCTCAAAAGGTAGATGCTACTGCTAACAATACCGCAACATTGTCTCAAACCACAACTAACGGTATAAACACTGCTGATGTCAATCAATTTGATGATGCCAACGTTTCAACAGTTATTCAAAATGCTACGGACGGCGAAAACTACGTTGAAATTGATCAAAGAAAAGACGCTGTCGCTACCGTAACTCAAACAGCCACAGGAGCTGGTAGTTACAACAATGCTGATATTTATCAGAATAATAGCAATGACAACACCGCGACGGTAACTCAAACGGCTAATTTAGGAGGTTCAAACTACATAGAGGTAAACCAATATGGTACCGATATCACTGTAACATCTACTCAAAGTGCCAACGGAGCTGGTAGTCAAAATGACTCTTATGTAAGCCAAGCTCTTACCAGCGATGACTCTAATGTAGGTATATCTCAAACCGCTAACGGCGGTGGATATAATGATTCATATGTAGATCAGCTAAATGATGATCTAACCGCTACAATCACTCAAAGTGCAAGTGGTACTTCTACCTCCAATGACTCTTATGTTCGTCAAGGTTTGTTGAGCGATAATTCAACCGCAACCGTTGCTCAGACTGCCACAGATGGAGCTCTCAATGACGCCAGTGTTGTCCAATTAGCCGATAATTTAAGTGCCATTGTAACCCAAAATGCTACTGGTACAGGTAGCCAAAATGACGCTGATGTAGTGCAAGATTTGCTCCCTAATAATACAGATGCCACAGTCACTCAAACAGCCTCTTCTGGAGGTATAAACGATGCCGTAACATGGCAAGGTAGTGATGACTCTGATCTTACCGTTACACAAACTGCGGCAGGAGCTGGTAGCTACAATGATGGAGATATCCTACAAGGAGTTTTGAGTAGATATGTCACAGCTACTATCACCCAAAACGCTCAATCAGGAGGCGAAAACGATGCAACTATTAGTCAACTAGCAGATGACCTTGAGGCGACTATAACTCAGACAGCTACTGGTGCTGGTAGTGAAAACACGGCAACCATCGAGCAAACTTTACTAAGTGACGACGCCACTGCTACCATTACGCAAACAGCTTTGGCTAGTGCCGGCAACTTTGCAGACGTTGAACAAGCAGGGGATGACTTATCCGCCACTGTATCACAAACTGCCGACGGAA
>VFQN01003954.1_pt1 | contig 20239 bp, 14 predicted proteins | sample 3512371 | NCBI WGS metagenome assembly VFQN01 (sample SAMN10412370, study PRJNA504923) | tailings metagenome | isolation source: Replicate 2 from Balatoc abandoned mine | place: Philippines: Itogon, Benguet | collected 2017-08-28
GCTCGGTCGCCCGGACGACCGCCCCCGCGGTCGCACCATAACAGTGCATGGACCGCGCGGCTGACGGACTGGAGGAACGTCACGGTCCGGGTGTGAAGCGCCAGTACCCGAGTTTCGCTGCCACGGTCCGGGCCGCGGGCAGAGTCGGTGGGGCCACACCCGACACCTCGCCCGCATTCTAGGGTGACAGGCGCCTATCAATCAAGTCTCGATGTATGATTTTCACAGTCGGTGATTTGCATACGGCATCGATCGGTAGACAAATTCGCATTGACCCGTCCATCGCTCGATGTTGTCGGACCGGTGGGTGGGTCGGGTCTTGAACCCCGAAGGGGCGGCAGCCAATAGCCCGGGGTGACAACCCCGGGCGGGCGTGGGCGGTGTCACGAGGGCATGACCACCTCGGGCTCCGCCGCAGGCCGCCCGGGGTTGTCACCCCGGGCTATTGGCTGCCGCCCCTTCGGGGTTCAAGACCCGACCCACACGCCGGCTCACGCCGGCCGTGCGCCCGACCCGACGCCGATCCCCGCGAGATCGCCTACGGCCGCGGCGGGACCACGGGAACCGGGGGCGGGGTGACGGGGGCCGGTGGCATCAGCACGTCGGGGGCGGCGGGCGCGACCGCGATCGGCCGCGCTGGCGGGGTCGCCGCGCTCATCGCCGTCAGCACCTCGCGCAGCGCTGCCACCTGGCGGGCCATCTCGGGGCGGGCGTCGGCGCGGAACGTGGCGTTGGCGTCGGTGTCCGGGTGGAGGACCGAGCCGTCGAGCGCCACGCCGGCGAACAGCCCCCGGCTGCGCGAGTACGACAGCACCTCCGCTTCCAGCTTGAAGTCGGTCCCGGCCATCGCCTGCCGGCCGACCGGCCCGGCGGCGACGCCCGCGTCGGCGCCGAGCGTCAGCTTCGCGCCGCGGCCGTCGAGGAGGCGGTCGAGGCTCTTGCGGTCGCGGAACACGAGCACCACGTCGGTCGATTCGACCCCGGCCTGGAACCCGACCGACCCGCCGCCGAAGCGGATGAACGCCGGGTCGCCCCAGCCGCCGTCCTTGTCGCGGGCGATCACGAGCCCGCGCCCGCCGCTGCCGGCGACGACGAACCCGGCCTTGAGCACCTTCGGGATGACGGCGACGCCGTGGGCGTCGGCCATGAGCTTCGCGGGGATGCCCTTGGCGGGGATGTTCGACAGGTCGGCGAGGACGACGGTGGCGTCGTAGAGCGTGGCGGACGGGTGCGGGTGGAACCGCTCCTGAATGCGTTCCCGGAGCCGCTCCCGCGGCGGCTGCGCCGCGGCCGCGCACCCGAGCGCGCCGGCGGCGAGTGTGACGAGGATCAATCGGTTCATGGCAAGCCCTCCAACCGGGTTGTACCAGTCTGACGGAACCGAATGCAACCGCGGCGCCGGCGCCCCGATTTCATGTGGCTCCGTGACGTGCGCGACGGACGGATAGGAGGGATGGAGGGGTTAGCGGTAGTGGCCACCTTGGTGGGGATGCCGGTAACGTGCTGACGTGCCGGGGCGCGCCACTACCCGCTGCCGGGGGATCGCCCGGTTGTACCGCCGGTCCGCCGCCGACCGAAGTCTCCCCTTCGGAGGCCGACGCAGGGTCGCACTCGGCACGTCCGGCCGGGCGACCCCGGCCCCTTCAACGGGGGCGGGGCACTGGTCGGCCCCGGCACGGCCGGCGGGACGCGGACGATTCGCTCGGATGTCTCGTCGACCCCGGCCCAGGCCTCGGGCGTGCGCCGCTTCTTCTTCCCCGCGTCGTCGGCCGCGGCCGACGACGCGGCCGGTGGGTCGGCGGCTCGAACGTGTCCACCAGGAAAGCCAGCCCCGGGATGCCCCGGAGGAGAGCCGGGAGGAGGTCGGCGAGGAGGGCGTCGAAACGCCCGAGGAACTCGCCGATCACCTGCTCAAGACCAGTCTTAGCAACAGCAGTGCTTTCCGGATGACGTGTAGTCGCATCTACGGCCCCCGCCCCGTCCCCGCGTACAGCCGGGCGAGCTCGAGCATGATGCGCTCCAGGCGGGCATAGTATTCGTCCTCGCCGAGGCGGTCCTTCTGGTCGCGCAGGCCGGCGAGGGCGAGTTCCAGTTCGTCGCGGCGCTGGCGGACGGCGGCCGGCAGTGCCCGCTCGCGGGCGCTCGGGACCAGGTGCCACTGGTGGGCGCGGGTGCCGTCCACCGCAGCCCCGTCCTTGGCGCGCTTGACCGCCCGCACACCCTGGAACCAGTCGGCCGGCGACCCGAGCTTGTCCCCGGTGTCGTCGAGCAGGGGGTGCTCGGTGGCGAGGCGGGCCTCCGCCCGGTAGAACTCGCGGGTCCGGTCGGCGGCGGTCAGGAACGCCTCCAGGAGTGACACCTGGCCGTCCTTGTCCAGGTCGGCGGCCGGGTCGTCGATCGCCCCCGCCAGATAACCACCGAACCGGGCGTAGTTCGATTCGCTCCCGCTCCGCGTGGCCGTGACCACGACCCGATCCGGGCCGGACAGTTGGGGCAGGAACGCCGCGCTCGCCGAGGCGCAGTTCACCACCGCGACGGGTCGCTTCACCGGTTCCAGCCACCCCGCGAGTTCCTGGGCCGTGACGTCCGGCCCGCGGAGGTTGAATCGCGCCTCGCGGCCGTCGTCGGTCCCGTGGCCGATGAGGACCACCCAGAGCGGGGCCGGGCCGGCCCCCGCCGCCCGACCCAGGACCGCCGCCAGTCGGTCGCGGTCCGTTTCCTTCCCTTCCGGGTCGAGGCCGATGCTGGCGAACTCGGCGTTCCCCCTTTTCGCAGCAGCCTGCCACCGGTCGGCCCACTGCCGGAAGGCTGTACCGTACTCCGGCGCCCCCGCCGCCCCGACCACGACAACGACCTGCGGGCGCGGCTCGGCCCCGAGGGCCACCGGTAGCAGCGCCAGGGGGAGCAGTACGCGCACCGGGGAACTCCTGGCGAGTCAGGCGAGGCCGTGTCGGCGGCGGACGGCCCACTCGGCCACGAGGCAGAGGACGGCGGCGAGGAAGTACCAGGCCCGGTGCCACAGCGGCGCGACCCAGACTTCCATGTTCGGGGCCGTGCGTGCCGACAGGGAGGAGACGAACTCGGCGAGGCGGTCCGCGGCGACCGGCTCGCCCCGCGTGCGGGCCGCGACCGATTCCAGCAGATCGCGGTTCGGCTCCAGCCGGGCGAACTCGTCGGCCTCGGGCTGGGCGCACCAGCCGACCTCGCGCCGGCCGACCGTCGCCCCGTCCGGGGCCGTGACCGTCGCCACCGCCCGGAACGCGCCCGGCTCGCGCGGCACGAACCGCGCGGCGTACGTTCCGGCCGCGCGGGCATCCGGCTCGGCGGTCAGGACCACCTCCTCGCGGTTCGGGCGGACGACTCGGACCGAGACGGCGGCGTTGTCGAGCGGGAGGAACTCCGTGTCGGTGGCCTGGACGGTGAGTTCGACCGCCGGCGGCGTCGTGCCGGCCACCGGCGTTGCCCGCACCTCAACCCGGCCCGGGACGTCCGCCACCAGCCAGCGGACCGTCTGTCGCCACGACCGCTCGAAGTCGTCCACCGCGGCGTTCTCGCGCCGCAAGCCCCACCGCCACAGGTCGCCGATCAGCACGGCCGCCGACCGACCCTTGCCGAACGGCTGGGTGACGAGGGCCGGGAGGGTGCGGCCGGCCGCGTCGGTGGCGTGGGCCAGGACCGTCGCCCCCGGCTTGGCCGCGCCCGCCGTGCTGAGTGACTGGAACGCGGGCATGGCGTTGAGGCGGGCGGTCTCCTCGCCTTCCGTCTTGTGCGTCCGCACCCACGGCTGGAGCCACCCCTCGCGGGTGAGGACGAGTCGGTGCCCGTCGCCGGCCGGTGTCGCGCCGCCGGGGTAGACGGGGAGGAGGTCGCCGACCGGCGTACCGTCGTACCGGCCGGCGGCGAAGGAATCGGGGCCGCCGAGCATTAGGAACCCGCCGCCACGCCGGGCGACAAAGTTCCGCAACAGGAGTTGCTGATCCGGGGTGAAGAACGCGGCTTCGAGGTCGTCGAGAACGACGGCGTGGTAGCGGTACAGGTCGGCGGCCGTCTGGGGGAAGCCGCCGCGGAGTTCCGCCGCGTCCTGCGTCCCGAGCCGGATCAGCACCGGCTGGTCGCGGCGCTCGGCGGTCTCGGCGTCCGGGTGCTCGAACCCCTGGAACAGCGGGTTGTTCGGCTGCGACCGCGGGCTCCGGAAGTCGAACTTCGGCTCGCGGCGGGCCACGCGCACCAGGCCGACCAACTGGACCTCCGGGTCGTCGTCCACCGCGCGCCGCAGGTACTTGAACTCCCAGTTCGGCCGGCCGCACACGTAGAGCACCCGGTACGGCCCGCCGCCGCGGTCCACCACCACCACCCGGGTGTTGTTGGCGAGCGTTTGTTCGGCCGAGGGCGCGCCGCCCGCGTGAGCGGCCTCGGCGGCGAGCCGCGTCCGCACGCGGTAGAAGCCCACGCCCGCTCGCTCCGGCCGGATCTGGAATCGGAACGTCAGCGGCTCGCCGTCGGCCGCCGGGGTCGCCTCCTGCCGGGCGACCTCCTTGCCGGCCTCGTCCGTCACGGTGGTGACGACCGCCTGCCCGCCGAACCCGGTCGCGGCGACCTCAGCCTGGAGGGAGACCGGCGCCGCCTCGAAGTTCGTCTGGCCGAGCGTGACCCGCCGAACGGCGACGTCCCGCGGCGCGGCGCCGGGCGGCGGGAGGACGGGGTAGACCGGCGGGAGGGCGGACCAGTCAATGTCGGCCGCGTCGGTGGCGTTCCCGTCGCTGACGAGGAGGACGCCGGCGAGCGGCCGGCCCTGGTAGCGCTTGGCGACGGCCGTGAGGGCGGCGTGGAGCGAACTGTGCGTGCCGTCGAAGGCGAGGGCGCCGAACCCGTCCGCGGCGCGGAGGTGTGTGTCGAACACGAACGACCGCACGTCGTAGTCCTGGCCCAGCCGGGCCAGCCCGCCCGCCTTGTCGTCGAGCACGCGCCGCGCCCAGTCGGCCCGGTCCGTGTCGCCGTCGCGGACGCGCAGGCTCTGGCTGTTGTCGACCAGCACCACGAACATGTTGGCGCCGGGCTGCGGGCGGGAGCCGGTCAGGAGGGGCTCGACCAGGCACAGCGCGAGCGCGGTAAGGCCGGTCAGCTTGAGCGCGGCTGAGACGAGCCCCAGCCCCCGCCGGCCGCGCCAGCGCGCGTAACTCCAGACGACCGCGGCCGCCCCCGCGGCGACGAGCGCCGCGGCCGGGATTAGCCAGTCCGGGGAACCGAGGACGACCGACGGCGTCATCGGCCGCTCCCGAGGCGTTCGTAGTAGCGGCGGACGCGCTCGGCGTAGTCGGGCGGCACCGGGTCGCGGTCGATCGGCACCAGCGCGTGCGGCGACTCGCGCCGCCGGATCTCTTCGGCCACCCGGTCGCGGAGCTCGGTCAGCGGGGTGGCGACCGACTCCCGGAGTTGCTTCCAGTCCGGCTCCTTGGCGTGCCGCTTGAACTCATCGCGGGCGGAACGGACCCGCTCGCGGAGGCGGGCCGCCTCGGCCTTCAACTGGGGGTCGTCGATCAGGTCTTCCGTTGCGCGCATCCGGTCGTACCACTCGCGGAACCCGTCCTCCCGGATCGGGCCGCCCCGCGCCCCGCCTCCCCCACCTTCCGCGCCGCCCTCACGCCCACCCGCCTTGGGGCGGGCACCCGGCGAATCGGGCGGGTCGGTCAGGCTGCGGCGCTGCGAGGAGCCGGCCTGCCCCGGTTGTTGACCGGGCTGTCCGGCTTGCTGACCCGGTTGCCCGGGTTGTTGACCCGGTTGCGGGGGCGCTTGACCGGGTTGCTGGCCTGGCTGGCGCCCCTGCTCGGACTGACCCGGCTGGTTCGGTGGCCCTCCCGGCTGTGGTCGTCCGGGTTGATCGGATTTCGGCTGGCCGGCGCCCGCCTGCGGCTGGCCCTCGCGCCCCGGCCGACCGGGCTGCGGCTGGCCGGTGGCCTGGGCGATCTCGCGGTTGACTTGCTCGGCCAGTTCGTCCAGCTCGCGCTGGGCGCGCTTCAGGGCGTCGGTCTGGCCGCCGAGGACGCTCTCGGCCGCCTTGTCGATCCCCTTGCGCAGCTGTTCGGTGCCCTGTGCGGCCTTGCGCGACGCCTCCGCTGCCTCCGGCAACCCGCCGGCGGCGAGTCGGCGGGCGAGGTCGAGGGAATCGCCGACCTTCTGCTCGGCCGCGCCGCGGGCCGTGTTGTACAGCTCCTGCGCCAACAACGGCTCCGCCTTCTCGGCCTCCTGAACGGTCTTCTGCACCCGCTCCGTGAGTCGGTCGAATTGCTTCTTCTGCTGCTCCAATCCCTTCTGGATCTGCTCGCGGTCCGCGCCGCCCTTCAGGCCGGGCCGCGGATTCTGGCGCTGCTCGTCGAGCTGCTTGGTCAGGTTCTGCTGCGTCTCGTCGAGCTGCCGCGCCTGCTGGCGGAGTTCGCGGACTTCCTCGCCGAACTGGTTCGCCGTGGCGCGCCGGAGCTGATCGCGGACGGCCTCGAGCTGGCGCTGCGCCCGCGTGCCGTCGTTGACGGCCTGCCCGAGCTGCCCTTTCTCCAGCGCCTCGGACGCCCGGCGCACCTGCTCGCGGCCCTCCTCGACCTGCTGCCGGGCGTCCGCCAGGCGGTCGCGGTTCTGGTCTTGCTCCAGCCGTTCTTGGAGCTCGTCGGTGTCGCGGAGCAACTGCTGCTGCTGGTCGCGGAGCCGCTTGAGTTGCTGTTGCGCCTCCGCCCGTTTCTTCTCCTCTCGGGCCTGCGTGAGCGCGGACTGGAGCTCCTTGGCGCGGTCGGTCAGGTCGGTCTGGCGGCGGGCCAGTTCCTTGAGCCGGTCGGCCAACTCCTGATTCTCCTGCCGCTCCTTCTGGGCCTGCTTCTCGCGCTGCTCGCGGGCGGCGCTCTGCGTCTCGTAGCGCTGCTGCTCGTCGGCCAGGTCGAGCTGCCGGAGTTGCTGCTGCGACGGGCTACGGCTGCTGCTCGCCGAGGACGACGATTTCGACTTCTGGCGTGACGCGGAGCGCGTCACCTCGAACTCGCGGGCGCGGAGCTTCAAGAGCGCCTGATACGCCGCCTGCTCCGCCGACAGCGCCGCCGGGAGGTCGCCCGGCGCCGACCGCTCCGCGGCCCCGCCGAGCTGGCTTTTGGCCTGCTCCATCAGTTTGACCGCGTCCGCCAGGTGCGCGGCCGACGCCCCCTGGAGGCGCCCGGCGAGAGCCCCGGCCTTGTCAACGACCGCCTGCTGCGACTCGACCAGGAGCTTGGCGTCGGCGGCGAACGGCGGGGTCGGGGTGGCGGCAGTCTCGCGGCGGATCAGCCGCCAGGTGGCGTTGACGATCTGCTTCTGCATCTCGGCGAGCTGGTCGGCCGCCTGGGCGTTCTCGCCCTGGCCCTCCTCGCGCTCCTGCCGCTCGCGCTCCTGCTGTTCGCGGGTCTGCTGCTCGCCCTGGCGGAAGATCTCCTCGAAGTGGCGGACTTCGGCGAAGTACAGGTCGCCGGAGGTGCGCCGGGGGCGGCCGTCCGGCCCGAGGTCTTCGGCCCAGAAGTAATACGAGACGACCTGATCGGGCTGCGCCTTCAGCGCCTCGAAGTCGACCAGGTGGCCGGGCTGGACCCGCTTCGGGGCTCCCTTCGGCGCGTTCTCGCCGAGCACGACCTCGCGCGTCGGCTGACCGGCCGGCGTCACGCTCACGCCGTAGCGGATCAACCCGAAGTCGTCCTTCAGGTCGGCCCGCAGGGGGAGTTCCTCCAGCGGCGACACCCGCGTGTCGCGCCCGGGGCGCGGGACCACGACTACCGGCAGCAGGTTCCGCGTGACGTTCACCGACAGGTCGGTGGGGAGCTTGTTGGCACGGCCGTCGGGGTCCGTCAGTTGAAGGCGGTAGCGCCGGGACTCGGTGGGCGTCAGGGTCACCGTGTAGACGTGCTTCTCGGCGTCGCGCACCGTCAACGGCAACTCGCGCTTCTGCTCGTCGACCAGCACGGCCCGCGCGACCGGCTTGTTGAGCTGGCAGTCCAGCGTCACCTCGGTCCCTTCCACCACGGTCACGTGCCGCACGTCGTCAACGGTCTTCGGCTCCAGGCCCGTGAACGACGGGAAGACGAGCCGGGCATTGGCCTTCACTAGTTCCGGGTGCTCGAACACCTTCACGCGGAACGTCTCGCTGTGCCCGCCCGGGAACTCGACCCGGTACGCCAGGTCGGCGGTGACGGTCGGGACGAAGCCGGCGAAGGTCGGGTCGTCGAGGTTCCGCGCCATCGGCCGTGGGCTCGCCCCCTCGACCGCCAGACTCGCCTCGGCCGGCACCGACCCGGGGAACCGGGCCGTGACCAGGAGCGTGGCGCCGCGTTCGATGTCCGTGTGGCCGGGCTCCACGACGACGGCGGTTGCGGTGGGGTTGGCCGCGACCGCGAGCCTACCCCCGTCCGGGCCGGCCGCGGCGGCGGTGCGGAACGCGAGCCAGCCCAGAACGGCCACGAGGCCGGCGAGCGCCAGCCCGTTGGCGGCGCCGGTGGCGAATAGCCGGCGCCGCGGGACGGTGTCGTCCCAGTCGTGCGACCGGCTGTGCGCCACGGCCGACTCCACCACGGCCGCCTGGAGGAAGCCGAGCCGGCCGTCGGCCGGGGGGTGTTGCTCGACGGCGGTCAGGAGCAGGGCCGACAGGTCCGGGTGCCGCGACTCGATCCGGCGGGCCACCCAGCGGGGGTCGCGGGCCGTCCGCCGCGCCACCAGCCACCACACCAGCCCGGCGGTCGCGGCGGACGCGGCGACCGCCGCCGCGAGAAGCTGACCCGTCCTGACCGGGGCGTCGGCGGCGAGCCGGGCGCCAGCGATCAGTCCGACCGCGGCGAGGACAGCCCAGCACGCCGCCAGGCCGCCCCAGAGGCGCAGCCGACGGAATCGTCGGCCGATGCGCTCCACCGTCCCGCGAAGTTCGGCTCCGGCGTTCACGGCGTCACCCCTTCCCGACCCGCCGGGCGCGAGCGCCACCCGGCCAGACCGGTTTCGACGAGCAGGACGGCGATGGCCGCCAGGATTAGCCCCCGCCAGATCGACTGCGACCGCTCCAACTCCGCGTTCCGCTGCTGCCGCTCAGCCTCCGCCCGGGGCTCGTCCCCGCCCCGCTTGACCAGCCGACAGCCGAACTGCTCCAGTGTCTCGACGGGCAGCGGGGCGGTCAAACTTTCCGCCGGGTCCAGGTTGACCGCGATGGGCTGCGGCCCGGAAGGGGTGTCGAACACGTACACCCCCGGCTGGTCGGTGCCCTCGAAGGCGGTGGCGTCCGGCGCAAGGGGAGTGGTCGTACCGTCCGGCTTGCGCACCGCGGCGGACGCCGACGGCACCGGGATGCGGTCGCCGATCAGGTAGTGCGTGGCCGCCGGTCGCCCGCCGTCGCGGAGTTCCAGCAGTGCGGTCATCAGCGGAACGAACTTCGACGACCGCGCGAGCTGGCCGTCGGCCGTCTGCCAGCCGCTCGTGAACACGACCAGCCGACCCCGGCCCCATGTCTTCTCCAGCACGGCAGGATCGCCGCCGTCGAACCGGGCCAGCACCCGGGCGCCGGGGAGGTGTTGGTCGGTCACCCGCCGGTGCTTCCAGAAGTGGACCCGAGTGAAGTCGCCGAACTGCGGGCCGGACAGCGGCGCGAACAGCGGGTGGTCGAAGGTGACGTCGCGCAGCATGACGTAGCCGTCCACCTTCGCATCCTCGGCGACCTGCGCGGACGCCCCGGCGAGCGCGGGGAGCGGCCCGGCCGCGGCGAGCACGGCCAGCACCGTGCCGCCGTCGCGCACGTACTGGTCGAGTACACCTGCGGCTTCGGGCGACGGCGCGCCCGCCAACACCACCAGCGGCGCCCCGCGGACCTCGGCGGCCGTTAATCCGTCGGCCGGTAGTCGAGCCACGACGCGGACCGACCGCTCCGGGGTCTCGTCCCAGGTGCGTTCGAGGAAGTACAGCAGCCCCGCCGGGTCGGCGGCCTGCCCCGCGCCCAGGTAAAAGACCGTCAGATCCTGCCGCCGCGGGGGCGCGACGTGGGCCGTGTTGTCGAACTCGTGGGTGTCGCCGTGGAGCCGGAGGGTCGGGGCCGGCGCGCCGGCCGGCGGACGGGGAACCTGTACAACCCGACTTTCGCCCGGCGGCACGTACGCCTCGACTTCCGCACCCGCCCCGGACCAGCCGAGGCGGAACCGCTCCTGCTTCGCCCCGGGCTCGTTGCTGACGCGCACCCGTAGGCCAGCCGGTCGGCCGCCCTTGTCGTTGTTGTCCGGGCGGTCGGCCAGGAGCGCCAGGCCGGCGTTGCCGCCGTCGTCTGTTACCGTCCGCAGGTCGAGTTCTACCTCCGCGGGCCACTCGAACCCGGACAACTCCGCGAGGCGGGCGCCGCGCTGGAGGTCGCTGACCAGCACGACCTTGCCCCGGGCGGCCGGCCCGCCCGCGGAGGCTTCGAGGATCGCTCCGGCGCCGTCCACGAGCACCCGCCCGAGTTCGGTTCGCCCCCACGTCGGCGTCAACTGGCGAACGCGGTCGCGGGCGACGGCAACCCGCTGGTGCAGGTCGAGGCGGTCGGACTCGGCGAAGGTCAGCACCGGCCGGGCGGTGCGGTCGAAGGCGTAGACCGCGACGCGGTCGGCCGGTCGGCAGTCGGCGAGGGCGGCGTCGGCCGCCGCCGCGGCCCGCGCCCACAGGTCGCCCCGGCGGAGGCTGGCGCTGGTGTCGATCAGCAGGACCACCCGCAGCCCCGGCTCGCCCGCGCCGGCCGCCGCGTCCTGGCGGAGGTACGGGCGCATGAACGCCAGCCCGAGCAGAACTAGGGCGGTCGCGCGGAGGAGGAGCAACAGCAGTTGATCCAGCCGGCGCCGGCTGGCCGGCGGTGGGGGGGATGGCGTCAGGAACATCAGCGAGCTGAACGGCACCTCGCCCTTCGGCCGTCGGCGGATCAGGTGGAGGACGACCGGCGCGGCGACGGCCAGGAGCCCGAGTGCGTACAGCGGGGCGAGGAAGCTCATCGGCCGCCCCCCGGGCCGGGCGCCTGCCGCCCCGGCACACGGCCGCGCTTGGCCCGCGCCCGCAGGAGGTCGAACAGCACCAGTTCCAGCGGGCGGTCCGTCGTCACCTGCTCGAAGTCGGCCCCGGCACCCACGCACGCCTGCCGCACCTCGGCCGCGTGGGCCGCGAACCGGGCGCGGTACTCGGTCGCCGCCGTGCGCGGGTCGATGAACACCTCGCGGCCTGTCTCCGCGTCCCGGAACAGCCCCGGCGTGTCGAACCGGAAGTGGACTTCCTGGGGGTCCAGCACCCGGAAGACGATCACGTCGTGCCCGGCGGCGCGGAGGTTGCCGACGCCGGCCCGGACGGCCGTGGCCGGCACGAGGAGGTCGGAGAACAGGACGAACAGGCCGCGCCGCGGGGTGGCCGCGCCCACCTCGTCGAGCGGGCCGGTCAGGTCGGTGGCCCGGCCGGCCGGCTCGCGGTGGAGGGCGGCGGTCAGGTGGGCCAGGTGGCCTGGTCGCGCCCGCGGGGGGATGTACTCGACGACACGGTCCTCGAACGTCACCAGTCCGACCGCGTCGCGCTGGCGCGACAGGAAGTAGGCGACGGTCGCCGCCGCGGTGCGGGCGTAGTCCCACTTGCCGACCACGCCGGACTGGTAGCCCATCGACCGGCTGCCGTCCACGACGAGGTGGCAGCGGAGGTTGGTCTCGTCCTCGAACTTTTTGACGTAGTAGCGGTCCGAGCGGGCGAAGAGGCGCCAGTCGAGGGTGCGGGGGTCGTCGCCGGGGGTGTACTGGCGGTACTCGCTGAACTCGGCGGAGAACCCGTGGTACGGGCTGCGGTGAATCCCCTTCTCGAACCCCTCGACGACCGCCCGCGCCCGCAGTTCGAGGTTCTTGACCCGCACGAGCGCCGCCGGGTCAATGAACCCCGGGCCGCCGGCGGGCTGGCGGGGCGGGGCGGCCGGCGGTGGCGGGGTGACGGGCATCAGCGGGGCACGTCCTTGACGTGGTCGAGGAGCCGGTCGATCACCCCCTCCACGGTCACGCCGTCGGCCGCGGCGCGGTAGCTGAGCAGCACCCGGTGCCGCAGGGTGGGGCGGACGAGGGCGCGGACGTCCGCCGGGGAGGCATGGAAGCGGCCTTCGAGGAGCGCCCGAGCCTTCGCCCCCAGGATGAGCGACTGCGCGGCCCGCAGCCCCGCCCCCCAGCTCACCCACTGGTTCACGAAGTCCGGCGCCCCCGGCCGCCCTGGGCGGGTCGCCGCCGCCAGCCGGACGGCGTAGCGGATCAGGTCGTCCGCCACGGGCACCTTCTTGACGACCTCGTGGAACCGCAGCACGTCGGCCGCGTCGAACAGCGGCTGAATCGGCTCCGGCTTCCGCGACGTGGTCTGCCGTACCACCGCCACCTCGTCGTCCTCGGGCAGATAGTCCACCACCACGTTGAAGAGGAAGCGGTCGAGCTGCGCCTCGGGGAGCGGGTACGTCCCCTCCATCTCGATCGGGTTCTGCGTGGCCAGCACGAAGAACGGCTCGTCCAGCGGGTAGCGGACGCCGCCGGCGGTGACCTGGTGCTCCTGCATGGCTTCCAGGAGCGCCGCCTGCGTCTTCGGGGGCGTGCGGTTGATCTCGTCGGCGAGGAGCACGTTGGCGAAGATCGGCCCCTTCACGAACACCATGCGCCGCCGGCCGTCGGTGGATTCTTCGAGGATGTCGGTGCCGGTGATGTCGGCCGGCATCAGGTCCGGGGTGAACTGGATGCGGGCGAACTTCAGGTGGAAGATCTGGGCGATCGACCGCACGAGGAGCGTCTTGGCCAGTCCCGGTGCGCCGGTGATGAGGCAGTGCCCGCCCGCGAACAGGGCGGTGAGGAGCTGGCCCGTCGCCTCCTTCTGACCGACGATGACCTTGCCCAGCTCCGCCTCGATCGCCCCGCGGGTGGCGCGGATCTTCTCGACCGCCTGCTTCTCCTGCTCGAATTCAGTCCCGGCGTCGGTCACGGGCGGCCCTTTCATCAGACAGCGTGGGGGCGGTGGTCGTACCGAATCCGGTCGGCGTGGTGGTCGGGATTTTCAGGCCGAAGGCCTGACAGCCCTCAGCCCAGGGCAAGGCCCGAAGGGCCGTCGCCCTGGGTACGGGGTTCGGATGTCTTGCAGGCTGAAGGCCTGCGAGCCGGCTGGCAGGCCTTCAGCCTGCGGGGCGGTTCGTGCCGCCAACCCCCAGGGCGACGGTCGCTGACGCTCCCTCGCCCTGGGCTGAGGGCTCTCACCCCTTCGGGGTGAAAAGCCGGCCTCACCGCCTTGCCGAGCACGAACCGCCCCGCCTCAGTGGTCAGTGGGTCATGGCGTAGACGACGACGTTGATGCCGAGCGGGTAGGCCTTCTTCTCGGAGAACTCGCGGAAGTACCAGGGGTCTTCGCCCTCGCGCTCCCAGCCGTCGCCGAGGTCGGTGTTGTGGCCGATGAAGGCCATCATCCGCCCCTTGTCGTCGAAGATGCCCTTGTAATGGACGGTCTGGGTGTTGCCGCCGTGGCCGCGTTCGTAGGTGATCCCCTCGGCCTTCCCGGACCAGGCGGCGCCGATACTCGGGATCTGCGGCTTCTCCTTCAGGTGGTACACGCACCGGAAGACCTCGTGGTCGACCGGCAGCTCGGTCGGCTCGCGCGCGGGGAACACCCGCTTGATTTCGCGGTAGAAGTTCTCCCACTCGTAGTCGCCCCAGAAGTCGTCCACCATCAGGAACCCGCCGTTGGTCAGGTAGCGGCGGAGGGCCGCCACCTCGGGCTCCGAGAAGACCAGCGCCCCGGGCTCGACGATGTAGACGAACGGGTAGTCGAACAGCCGGGGGTCGGTCAGCCGGAGGGTGATCGGGTTCGGATTCACGCGGAGCGAGGTCAGCTGCTGGAGGCGGAAGGAGAAGTTCAGGTCGGCGTCGGGCCAGTCGGTCGTCCACGCCCCGCCGCGGCGGCCGCCGTAGCGGTACGAGTCGTACTCGATGCGCACGAACGTGAACACGTCGTGCCTGAAGGCCGGGTCCACTTTCCAGTCGGGTACCCCGGCGCGGTCGGCGGGGAGTTCCAGCCCGCGACCGGGCTGGCGGGCGGTCACGACGACGCCGGCCGCGGCCAGGACCGCGAGGGCGACCGCCGCGGCGGCGTGCCGGCGGGTTCGGGTCACGGCGCCTTCTCCGGTGCGGGTGGGGTGGCGGGGCCGGCGAGCCGGAGGAGCAGTTCGTGGGCCTCGCGGGAGCGCGGGGCATCTTCCAACGCCCGCAGCACCTCGCGGCGGGCCTGGTCGCGCTGGCCGCCTTGTTCGAGCAGCAGCGCGAGCCGGTAGCGCACGTCCGCCGCGTCCGGCACGCCGAACCGGAGGACGGCGCGGCGCGCGGCCACCGCCTCGTCACGCTCCTTGAGCCGTTCGGCGGCCCGCGCCAGCGCCCGGTGCGGGGCGGGGGTGAGCGGGTTGACGGCCAGCCAGCGGCGGGCGTTCCGGGCCGCCGCCGGCCAGTCCCCCGCCGCCTCGCCCAGCTCGATCAACCGCTGGTGGGCGACCGTGGCGGCTCCGTCACGTCCGGCCCACTCCTCCAGCACCGCCGCCTCCTCGGTCGGCTTGCCGGTCTTCCGGTACGTGGCGGCCAACAGCTCATAGGCGTTGTCCTCGCCGACGTACTCCGGGTAGAGCGACCGCAGCCCGCGAAGCGCCGCCTCGGCCTCGGCCCACTTCTCCTCGCGCACCAGTTGGGCACCAAGCCGCTGCCGGCCCCAGAAGTTCTTGGGGTGCTTTTCGAGCCAGGCCCGGACCGCGGTCGAGTCTGCGGCGTCCGGCACGTCCAGCTTCTCCCAGGTGGCCTCGGGCGCCGTCGCTTTGGCGCGGTCGCGGGCGAAGGCGGCGAACTCGCCGTCCAGTTTCGCCGACGGCGCGCCCGTGCGCCGTTCGAGTGCCTCGTTCACGGGCAGCCCCGCCCCCAGGTCGTCCAGCGTCGCCTTGAGCGCGTCGAGGCCGTAGCGGGTGACGAGGAACTCGACGGCCAGGGCGGACTCGTAGTAGGCGAACTGGACCTCGACCGAACTCTTGGCGTTAATGAAGACCGAACTCAGCTTGCTGAGCGGCGTGAGGCCGTCGCCCGTGGTCATTTCACGAAACCGCGGGGTCATCCAGTGACCCCAGCCGGGGTTCTCCAAGCTCTCCTCGTAGACGGAGATTCCCTCGCTCAGCCAGCGGGGCATCTTGTTGCGGGTTTTGTGGAGCGTGATCGTATGGCAAAGCTCGTGCCACAGCACCGCCTCCCAGTTGGCCGGGTCTTTCCCCTGCGCGGCCGGGCTGCTGACAGTAACGACCGGGCCGAAGCAAACCCCCAAATAGCCGTCTGCCCCCGGCATGCCGAACGTGCGGACGGCGAAGTCCTGCTTGCGCGGGAAGACTTCGACCGTGACGGGGCGGTCCAGGGCGACCCCGTACTTCTCGCCGAGCACGCGCTTCGCCCGCCGCAGTACTGCCAGCGCCCGCGGGCCGTACAGATCGGCTTCTTTCTCGTCCATCCGCAACAGGAGGCCGTCCGCGGCAATGGTGCGGAAGTTCGCCAGGTGGTCGCGGAGGGAGACGAGGTTGTGCGCGACCACGTCGTACCCGTCGATCGCAGACACCTCGGCCGCCAGCTTCCACCCCTCCACTTCGTCACCGAGGCGGAGCAAGTCGAGGCACAATTGGGCCTTCGCCGACAGGTACTTGGCGTCCTTCTCCAGCGCCTTTCGTTGGTACGCGGCGCCCTCGCGGAAGCGGTAGAAGCGGGACAGCGTCCGCCCGATCAGGTGATCGACCTGCGGGTCGTCCGGCCGGCGGGCGAACGCCTTGTCGCGCGCGGCGGCTTCGCCGGCCGCGTCCGCCCGCAGGTGGGCGACCGCGGCCCGTACCGCCCAGGCCCGCGGCTCGCCCGGGTCCACGCCCAGCACGGCCGCGAGCGCCGTCTCGGCGGCGGCGAAGTCCTCGGCGTTGACGAGCGCGTCGGCGCGAAGGAGCAGGGCATCGGCGTGGCGGGGGTTGATCGCCAGGGCGTCGGCCACGGCCTTCGCCGTACGGGCGCGGTCGTCCCCGGCGAACGCGCGGGCCAGAAGGACGTGGTAGCGGGGGTCGCGGTGGGCCTCCTTCGGCGCCTTCTGAAGAGCCTCGGCGGCCAGCGCGCGGTCGTGCTTGGCGAGGGCCAGTTCCGCGACGGCGTAGTGGGCGTCGAGGTGGTCCGGCGTCTTCCGCACGACCGGGGTGAAGTACCGGTCGAGCACGTCCTTCGCGTCCGCCCCGGTGGCGAGGAGGTGCCGCCCGAGGGCGACCATCTCGGCGGGGGTGGCGGCCGCGCGGGCCTCGACCCGCCGCTCGACCGCCGCTAGCGCCGCGGCGGCCTCCTTCTCCCGACCGCCCGCACGGTACATCTCGTGGGCGAGCAGGTGGAGCGCCAGGTCGCCCGGGAAGCGGGCGCGGGCCTCGTCGAGCGTCTTCCCGGCCGCCTCGTACTTCCCGAGCGCGGCTTCGGCCCGGCCCTTCAGCACCCACCACCGCGCCGCGTCCGCCCCGCTGGCGATCTCGCCCGCGGCCGCGCGTTCGCACGCCGCGTACTTCCCGGTCCGGAACAACTCCTCGGTCTCGGCCAGGTCCGCCGCCCACGCCGACCCGAATAGAACCGCCACGCACGAAACCGTCAGAACGGCACGGAGCAACTGGCCGACCCCGGTTGCGCCGTGCCGTCGGGGCGGCTGTGCGAGCGGTATCAGCATGGTGGCGGATGACCGGGTGGGACGACGCGGGCGGTAGCGGCTCGGAATCGGGGGGCTGGTGCGTGGAGAGGCGTGCCCGACGCGGCTACTCGCAGTATCCGCCCGCGGCCGACCGAATGCAAGACTGGCGGTTCTGGACCAAAAAGGGGCAAAGCCATTACGTCCCATTTCTATCTCAACCCGCCGTTTTCTGTCTCAGCCGCGGCTTCTGGCCTAAAGCCAGCTCGCCCACGATTGGCTCAACCAGTTGAGGCGGCCCGGGGCTGCTCTCGTTCTGAACAAATCAAAAAGGGGCAAGCCGTCCGCTCAAGCACCCCGCTAGCCCGGCGGGGTCGGTGGCTCGGACGGCGGGGGCGTCTTCGACTTCTTGGCCGCCAGGGCGAACCAGACCGCACTGATGGGGACGAACGCCACACCCACGGCCCGTGAAGTGGGTGACATCATGAGGGCCGCCCCGATCACGAGGAAGCACACTCCGACCGCCACGAACCGGTGGTGCGGCCGCATCTCGTCGCCCCGCGGGGTGGAAAACTGGACTAAGTGTCCGACGATACCCACCAAAAAGGGGCAGGTCACTTCAAAAAGGGGCAAGCGGGCGGTTCTGGGCTAAAAAGGGGCAAAGCCTCGCCACGTCTAGTAATGTCTGTTTTAATTCGCATTTGCTGTCCGCAATTGTTTGCTAATCCGGCGCGATCCGGCATCGAAAGGTGAAAATCGGGGACAACTCGAAAAAACCGACGGAATCCCGTTGACATCGATAGTGTACGGATGTATAAGAAGTATGTCGGCCGCTACTGAGGAGTTTTGGCGGCCGCGGGGCATGACGCAGCCACTCGGGCGGAGGAAACGACCATGGAAAGCTGGCGCCTCGTCTGGCGGGATGGGTTCGTCCCGGTCCTCTCCACCGCCGGCCTGGAGGCGCTCCGCGACGCCCTCCGCGCCGACGACCCCCGGCTCACCCAGGGCTCGACCACCACGCCGCCCCCGCTCATGTGCGTCCAGGACTGGCCGGTCGAGGCCGCCTGTGCCCTCGGCTACTGCGGCTGGCAGGGCGAGATCCTCGACACCGTCGGCCAGGTCGAGGAGTTCTTCGCCCGCGCCTGCTTCGAGGCCGACCAGCGCCTCGGCGAGCCCGCCGCCTGCCGCTGGTTCCTCAACTGGTTCGACGACACGCCCCGCGCCCAGATGCGCCGCGAGCTCCTCGCCGAGGTCGAACTCGCCCTCGCCGACCGCCTCCCGGTCGACCAGGTCGTGCCCGCGCTCGACGCCGCCGTCGAAGACGCCGTTGCAGCGTAACCGCTGAACACGCGAATAGCAAATACTAAACACCCGAACACGCCGGAGCCGGAGGCCGCCCATGACCGCCATCTGCCGCCACTGCTCGAAGTGCAAGGTGAACCGCCCGCGGGGGCTGTGCTGGAGCTGCTACTACACCCCCGGCGTGAAGGAGAACTACCCGTCCACCAGCAAGTACGCCCGCCGCGGGGTGGGGAACTTCAACGGGAACGCCCCGCTCCCCGACGCCCCGACCACCGCCGCCCCCGGCAGCCCGGAGAAGCTGGCCGTGCTGGAGCTGCGGGCGAAGCTGAAGCAGGCGCTGTTCCACCCGTCCGACGCCACCTTCGCGGGCGACCCGCGGCCGCTCGAGTTCCTCCGCGACGCCGCCGTGCCGCTGGGCGTGTAGGGGAGACGTGACATGGTCCTCGCCGCCGAAACCTACCTGGACGCCGTCCGCCTGATCGGCGCCGCGACCGCGGTCGTCGAGCCGATCCTGACCGCCGTGCTCACCCTCGGGGCGGCGATCAGCTGGCCGGTCGAGTAAGCGAGGGGTGTGGGGAGGAAGCGCCCCCATCCTTCACGGGGCCGGGCCGCGAGGGGCGGCCCGGCCCCGCCCGTTTAATGCGACTGTTCCCGTAGTGGTTCGTCTGTCGGCCGATGTCGGGTGCGAGTCCAGTGGAACCCAACGGCCCCGCCGACCACCCGGAGGTGGTCGGCCAGCCACCCACACCGCTTCGCCAGCATCTCGGCCAGTGCCGGCAGCCCGTCGCACACCCGGTTCGCCCCCCCCTCGCAGACCAGCGATCACGGGTATTCGGCCGGTTACAACTCCGGGGTGCAACTCGGCTGCCGGTGCCGCACCACGTTGGCCGGTACCTCGAGCTTCTTGGCTGTGTGCCCGCCCGACCCGCCCACGATCACCACCAGTACCTTCCGGTCGCTCGGGTCGGCCCACCCCGCGAAGTCGGCCAGGCACCGCCGCCCGACGTCCTTGTCCGGGTGCTCGCGCCGCAACTCGGCCGACCGCTCGCCGAGCCGGTCAAAGTCACACCCGCTGCGGCTCGGGGGTGGCTGCCTTGAGGTGCCGAGGGCTGAGGACCACCAGCCGGAACCCGAGACCTGGAGCCACTGCTACCCGGTCTGGGGCCACACCGCGCTCCCGAATTCGTGACACCACCCGGGCCGAGTCGGCGGCCGGCATCCACACGTCCCACACGTACGCGACCGCGTGCGTCGTCGGCTGACCGGGCCGGTACGCCCTCGGGCGGACGGCCGTCGGGGAGGAGGCGTTCACGGCCGTCCCGACCCGGTTGCGGGATCCGGTGGTCGGGGCGGGGTGACAGCTCGGATGGTGCGGCCGGACCAGGCGCCCTTCTCGATCGCGGTGGTGCGGCTGCTCCGGTCCCGGAGCCTGCCGTTCGTGATCCCGGCGGTGATCCGGGGGCGGAAGCCCCGGCCGGGGGTGAAGGCGGTCGGGTTGCGTGCGGTGTGTGACCGGGGGGCGGGCCGGTATCCGTACACGCACGAGGACCGCGGGAGGTCGGTGCGGGTGGGCGTGGTGGTGGCGTACCAGAGCGACTGGCACCGGACGACCGGGCAGCGGAACAACCGGAAGTGGCGGTACGTCGTGTGGCGGGCGGCCGCCCGGTGTCGATCCGGATCGGTACCGGAAGCGGTTCGGCGTCGAGAGCCGCGACCGGCAACTCGGCCCGGTGCGGCCGCGGACCTCGACGACCGACGGTGTGGTGCGGCTGTGGTGGGCGGCGGTGGGGTTGGTGTTGCGGAACGCCTGGGTGCGGTTCGGGCAGGGGGACGGTCGGACGCTGGGGGCCGTCTGCCGGCTCCTGCTCACCGAGATCCTGACGGTCGGCGTGACCGGCCCGCAGAAACCCGAAACCGCCAAGGGTGCGAGCAACCACGCCCGACCGCCTACTTGAAACTACTGGAATCGCGTTGAACAGTAACGCGGGTTCGTCGGAGCCCGGTGCGTGACAGGAGTTTCAAAAGGCGTCGCAACGGATCGGGGTTTTCAGCCCGAAGGGCTGGGAGCCCTCAGCCCAGGGCAAGGGAGCGGGGCGACCGCCGCCCGGGGTCACGCGGCGCGAATCCCCCGCAGCCTGAAGGGCTGCCAGCCGGCGGGCAGGCCTTCACAGTAGTTGTCAACCGTCTCATGTGAGCGGGTGTGGTGGTGTGGTCGGGGGTTGCGCCGTGTTGG
>VFQN01003955.1_pt1 | contig 20238 bp, 15 predicted proteins | sample 3512371 | NCBI WGS metagenome assembly VFQN01 (sample SAMN10412370, study PRJNA504923) | tailings metagenome | isolation source: Replicate 2 from Balatoc abandoned mine | place: Philippines: Itogon, Benguet | collected 2017-08-28
TTAGATATGATGGAAAAGAATGATTGGTGTGCATGGTTCCGCTTGAACCCAACGAGCAGAGAACATTCTGACTCTGCAATAATTGCAATAGTAGTTGATATTGATGGAGAAATCTGATCGAATTCTCCAAAAGCAGTGATGAATCACAGTGAGATGATACAACTGACCGAATACATTGTCTCGATGAGAAACGATTGATGGAAAGAGCGAGCTCAAACTTATCCGGATCCATCAATCGCAGAATATTGAGACCTAGGACATCCTCTTTCTTCATCTCCCCAATGCTGTTAGCTGGATCATGTGACTGATCATCGAAATATTGTGAGGTGGATTGATAGGTCAGAGGTGGTTCTGATGGAGAGAATTCTGCAGATCGCTTCCCTAATACACTCTCTGAATGAGAAGAACATGAATCTGCTGAGCCTGTAGCAGGAGGCAAAAGTTGAGTTTCAGAAGGCTCTTTTGATCCGCACTTTTTTGGTCGAAACTTCGTGCGAGAATGAAACTTGTCAGTCTTAATAAAGCTTATTAGGGCTGCCTTTAGCCCTTGACCCTCCCTCTTTTGTCTGGAAACGAGAGTTTCTTGTCATGAGACTTCACTTCCTCAGGATTATTCGAGATCGAGAATATATTCATCTATCGCTTGAAGTTTATTTAGTTCTGTGCAGTTTCATTTGATGCTCCTTGGTGGGCTCTAGGCTCTAGCGCAGCATTCTTTACCGGTAGATACTTTCTCGCTTTGCCCTGGGGCGACGTAAATTTGTAATTTGTGTATTTTGCAAGAGATGTGCTTTTCATGCACTTTATATTAACAACTCTCTCATTCATCATATTCACCTTTTTGCTTCTTCTTTTGAAACATTTCCATCACTACTTCTTCTTTGAGTGGTTACACATCTATGTTTTAAGAGGAAGGAAAATTCTTCATTTAATTAAGTGCCTACTTGACTTTTCATATCGAGCCGGAATTTATAGTTTGTATGAGAGAATAGAAAAGATTGTTGACACGTTACTTTTGGTACATTTGTAGCATCATATGATCTACCTTTACAATATCATTATTCTGTGTTCCGGTTTACATGGAAGAGAGTTGTTTCCTTATTTCACAAATGCACAAGAAAACTCTTTAGGAATTATTTTATTTCATCACTTCCATTATTTCTTGATATAACAACTCCGTTAAAAGAGTTATAGTTGCTGATTTATTTCCTTTCTTTTAATTACACATCGAAGAAACGATATAATCGGGCCGATACTATACTATGTAAATCCTACCTAACTGGGCTAAAGACAAAAACTGGCCATATGTAAGTGGACATACAAGAAAAAAAGGGAAAGGAAAATAGGAATATCGAAGAAAGACAGTCGTGACGCAGGAGCAAGGATAAGTAACGAAAATTCCTAATGTAGAATAAGAATGACCAAGAAAGCTCCGCACCAAGAGAAACACAAAACACGAAACACGAAACACGAAACAAAATGATCAAGCAACAAAGACTGAAAGGCTGTATAGTGACCATAGTGACAATAGTGAGAAAGAACGTAGGAAAGACTGAAAAATGAACCAGGACCTATTTTCGTTGAGGAAAGTCCTGCTGAAAAACAGCTGCAGGGAAATTATTGCCTTGATTCAGTGATGCATTCACTAACCCATGATTAACTTGCCCAAACAGCTGAGGATAAAAGAAGAAGGAAGAAACTTGAGGAGGTGTAATCACAGTGTTTAGATATGATGGAAAAGAATGATTGGTGTGCATGGTTCCGCTTGAACCCAACGAGCAGAGAACATTCTGACTCTGCAATAATTGCAATAGTAGTTGATATTGATGGAGAAATCTGATCGAATTCTCCAAAAGCAGTGATGAATCACAGTGAGATGATACAACTGACCGAATACATTGTCTCGATGAGAAACGATTGATGGAAAGAGCGAGCTCAAACTTATCCGGATCCATCAATCGCAGAATATTGAGACCTAGGACATCCTCTTTCTTCATCTCCCCAATGCTGTTAGCTGGATCATGTGACTGATCATCGAAATATTGTGAGGTGGATTGATAGGTCAGAGGTGGTTCTGATGGAGAGAATTCTGCAGATCGCTTCCCTAATACACTCTCTGAATGAGAAGAACATGAATCTGCTGAGCCTGTAGCAGGAGGCAAAAGTTGAGTTTCAGAAGGCTCTTTTGATCCGCACTTTTTTGGTCGAAACTTCGTGCGAGAATGAAACTTGTCAGTCTTAATAAAGCTTATTAGGGCTGCCTTTAGCCCTTCATCCGGATTGGGACAAAACCTCACTTGCTTTTGTGGTGTGCCTGATAACAGTTGACCCACAATGTGTACAATCAATCTTCCTCTACCTGTGCATTCCAACTCGTATCCACATTTCTTACAACAGTACCGAGCTTGACCTTTCTTATCTGCTACAGAGAGTTTCTTGTAATGAGACTTCACTTCCTCAGGATTATTCGAGATCGAGAGCATCTTCATCTATCGCTTAAAGTTTGATTAATTTTGTGGTTCAAGCAGCTCATTTATTCTCCTATCTATGCACATCTCAGTCGCTCCTACTGTGTTGGGGCGTCGTAAATTTGTGATTTATCCAGCGAAAAACGGTGGAATTTCGTGTGAATTCAAAAACTCAAAAAAGCTTGATTTTCGTTTTTCGGGTGAACAAAATTCCGAAAACATTGTGGATTTCAGGATCGAAATTCACCCCAAAAGTGGATTCCGTGAATTTGGTAATTTCGGGGTTTCGAATTCGCTCTTTTTCATTTGTGTCGCGAATGGCACCGAAAGGGCCTGTTAGGGTTATTATTAGTTTCAAATTTGAACAATTGAATTTCAGTACCTGCAATGATTTCTTTTCGATTATGAGATAATGCCCAATCTAGAATAACTTCAATAGACTTGAAATCCATATCAGAGCGCATTTCTATTTTATAGATTACTTTGAAGGCACAAGCAATAAACAATGTTTACTACCCTATCATGATGGATAGTTAAATGGTTAATGATACGGAAAAATCATACCCAGCTGTACAGATCATACTTATTTTTTATACCACAAAAAATTTAAGTGAAAGATATTTCAAGCCATCTATCCTCGTTACCATCTTGGAAGAAAATTCTCGTCTACGCTTTTCACCTGATCCGAATATTGTTCGTCGGAGAGAATAGAAAAAACCAAACAATCAAGAGAAGAAAATAAAGAGAAAAAGAAGTATGCTCTCAGGAAATTAGACACTCAACCGATTTACACCGTTTTGTACGACTCTTCTTATAATGCATAATTCTTCTTAATCCCTTGAACGTCAGTGAAATTAGCTTACTTTGCAATAGAAAGTTTACTACTTTTTTCCATATAGTTTATATTTTACATTCATCCTTATCATCTATTCTGTGGTGGTTTAGTATGAGTGAGAACAAGTCCGGTGAAATTATCTCTATCAACCGAGGGGAGATTGCGGAGGACGATGTGTTGATTCGTCAACTATTTGCACGAGAAATAATTGATTCACGCGGAATTCCAACCATCGAAACTGATGTAATCACCAATATCGGTATTTTTAGCGCCTCCATTCCGAGTGGAGCTTCAACTGGAACTCATGAGGCGGTGGAGCTACGTGATCATCAAGAAAGCCGGTATCATGGGAAAGGTGTCTTACAAGCTGTGAATAATGTAAACATAGTTTTCAATGAAAACTTTCAAGGGAAAAGTGTTCTCTCGCAAGCTGAGATCGATAATGAGATGAAGCAATTAGATGGAACTTCAAATAAATCCAAACTTGGTGCCAATGCTATTCTCAGTGTCTCGTTAGCCGTTGCAAAGGCTGGAGCAGCTGCAAAGAAGATCCCCTTATATCAATATTTTGGTCAATTAGCTGATAATGATGCTTTTTTCTTACCAATTCCAGCATTTAACGTTATTAATGGTGGGAAACATGCTGGAAATGCCTTGGCCTTCCAAGAGTTCAAAATCCTCCCTGTTGGTGCACAGAACTTTCATGAAGCATTAAGAATGGGTTGTGAGGTATTTTGTTCTTTTCAAAGTAAAATCGGTTTAAGATCCTTTTTTAAATTTCTAGGTATATCAAACTTTGAAAAACATAATCACAGAGCGACATGGCTCACAGGCTACAGCTGTTGGTGACGAAGGTATAGAAAGGATACTTGATCACTTTTTCTTACCACAATACATTGTTTGCAGGCGGCTTCTCTCCTCCTATCTCCAATCCCTACGAAGCCATAGAATTGATCATGGAGGCGATTCATAAGTCAGGATATCATGAGAACGAGATGAAAGTAGGGATGGACTGCGCTGCATCAGAATTTTACGATCAGAAAACAGGACATTATAACCTTGGATTTAAGATGAATCATCATATTAGGGAACAATATTCAGAAAAATGGCTTGAAAGGACAACACAAGAAATGATGCAACTTTATCATGAATTAGCCGCGAAATACCCTTTAATCACCATTGAAGATCCTTTCCATGAAGAAGCATGGGAAGATTTTGCAAAGTTTACAAAAGAATGCCCTCATTTTAACTGTTTACAGGTGATAGGAGATGATTTACTTTGTACAAATCTTGAAAGAATCAAAAAAGCGAAAGAGTATAATGCATGTAATTGTTTATTGTTAAAACTCAATCAGATTGGAACAGTTACTGAAGCCATTGAAGCAGCAAAGCTTGCAAAGAGTTATGGTTGGAATGTTATGGTGTCGCATCGTTCAGGAGAGACGGAAGATCATTATATCGCTGATTTAGCTGTTGGACTGGGTGTTGGTCAGATTAAGAGTGGTGCGCCATGTCGTTCTGAAAGATTGGCGAAGTACAATCAACTCTTAAGAATTGAGGAGCATATGGGAAAGGATGCACGCTATCCATGTGGTGTTTCTTTGAACTTCGGTCATTGGTGAAATCCTCTAGACCTCATCTACCATTCCCATTATTGCTTGAATTCATGTTAACAGATATTTCAATGCGATTAATTCTGACACATTCCATTTGTTCACTGCTCGTTTAACTTACATACACGTAACATACCGACTTTCACTCTCCGATTATCTCTAATACCTACTACTAAAACCACACACAAGTTTTCATTGTTTTATCGCACCTCTTGTTGGTAAGAGTTGAAGGTTTGGTTGGAGTTCACTTTGCGACTTCCTCTCACTGCATCGATGGGAGGGAATTTATCAAGACTGAAAGGGATTGGTGCTGGACGTTGTATTGGCTGGGAAGGTGGGGAATGCTTTAATCCTTCTTCTACCTCTACTTCATACTCCTCATTCACTTCAGAATTAGGCACTGATTGATATCCCTCACTCAATGATGATGTCAAGCCATTAGCTCTATCCTTATCATTCCTATTGATAAAGAAGTAATCAAATCAGATTCTATAAGAATAATATTATATACAAATACTGTATCACTTACGATCGATGAAGATAATAGAAATAACCAAATCCACAAGATACAAAGAAACCAAAGAGAAGTAAAAATTGACTAATACTAATAATAAAAGTATCATTATTATGTTTCACTAATTTCATTTCAACTTGATCCATATAATAGGATTCACTTGGTAAGATCACATCAGAGAATGTTTTCTTTGTTATAAATCTTGTAATCATTTCTAATGCGGTTGATGGTTTATCCATTGGTAATAAATGACCTGAATTACGAACAATTAAGAAAGAGAATGCTTCATCTATGGTAAAATATTCTCCAGCGACATCATTATCATGTTTCCATAATGATCGTTGTGCTTCATACCAATGTCTATCAGAATAACGATGACGAATAAGTGACTCATTAAGCAGAGAAAATAGATGATCTTACTTCTTTCTCCAAATATTCGCTTCCAAAGTATGTAATGTGCCTAATGTATTACAGTTTAAATCAAATTCACCCGAATACAACAAAACACGTATATTAGTCGTCGAAGATGACGATGACGATGAATGATGTCTTTTCGATGCTTTGATTGGATTTAATGAATAATGAGTAGAAAAATCAGATAAAAACTGTAATACAGGAACAGCTGTTGTTGGATGATCAGCCATCATCTGATCGTTCTATAGATGTTAAGAAATATCAATTACTTCCAAGTAAAGGACTAGATAAGAGAAAAGCAACTTACAATATCATCATTACAGACTTTCCATCCTAATGGTGGTTCATAATAGAGATTATCTGCATTAGCATTGAATTGTAGTTGTTTTGTTGTAATATTAGGTATACTGTTATAGTTCTCAGGATGGAAATTAAGACCAGGAAGATTCACACCACGAACATGTAAGATCGTTTGTATCACAGGATCTTGAAAGAAAGTATCAAATGCACCACCAACTTTAATAATACGATCATATCCAATAAAAGTTGATGTATCATATTCATTAGGTAAACCTGCTGCTTCTAATACCTTTGTCATCATATTACAACGATCAAATGAACCTCGAGTCAATGGCTTAGACTCTTTCTCTAACTATTAAAGGAGACAAATACAGGTAAAAGAGGAAGGGTTAAGGGGTTTAGATGAAGGTATTACTTACATTCTCAAGACATTCCATCCATTCTAAATCAAATTTCTTCTTTGCAGCTAATGGTATAAGACCATGAGTATAGGCATATTCCGCATAGGATGGTTCTTGATAGAAATAATCTAATACACCATTACCAATAGCAACACCAGCAATATTAATATGATCATTACTAATATCACGATAATAAGTCTTCGTGAAAGTATCATGTTTCATTTGATATCTTATGATGGTATTCGCTATCCATGGTATATAGAAACCAGCATAACTTTCACCCGTGAGATAGATTTCAATATCTTGATATTCAGGGAATATTGTTAGAAAGGATAATAAGAATTTACGGAAATCTTCTCCAACTTGTTTTTCTGTTTTAATTTTTTCACTTCCTTCAGCAGCAGTGGCATAACCTGTACGAAGTGGTTGTTCCACGAAGATGACATCAGAGACTTCATTCCAACTGTATGGATTATATTTTAGATTATATTTCTTATCATCGCTTTTATTGTCTGAGAGAATGATCGTAGAGAAGTGAGCGGATGGAGAGGGGAGGATATGTTAGACGGAAGGGCAATAAGAAGGGAAGGTGGTTATCTTCATTACCTCCGAATTCAATGGTAAAAGGACCATTCTCCCACATCATACCAACCATTGAAGAGCAACCAGGACCACCATTAAGCCAAATAATTAAACTTGAAGGCTTTGATTGAGGATCGCGTCGTCTTTGTTTGGCGAGCCAGAAAAAGAAACTTCCTAAAGAATTCTTCTCACCAAGCTCTAAAGGCATCAAGCCAGCATACATATTATCTACATCAAAGAGAAAGAAATGAGACTCGTTCCAAATAAAGCTTATTTCCAGTACTACTAACCTTTAGCTCCATACTTCTCCAAGCCACTAACTTTATATGACTCAGAAGTTGGAATGGCCAAGCCCACCACTGCACAAACAATGGAAAGCAAGACTAACAACTGATACTTCATTGAATAACCACCTTCTTCCTATCAGAGATTCGTCTAAAAGTAGCAGATTCTTTTATGCAATCGTTGCAGTGGTTGCAATTTCAAATCCTCTTTGAAGAAATTTCCCTTTAACGGACTGCCGCTATGTCCGCCGGTAAGGAATTGTTCGAATGGTTTTGAAAGGAATTGTTTATATTGTGATGTGGGTAGAGGAATGTTATTTGGTGGAACTTTGTTACGTTTAGGTACTGTTTTAGCTCAATCTAGAAGACAATTTAGTATGACGTCGAGAGAAATCATTTGTGCTGATACCAATGAATGGATTAAAACTGTTCCTTCGACTGGATTTGGTGAGAGGACGAGTGTTTTTACCTCTTTACCAGATATCTCTGAGCTACCTAATATTTATCGCGGATATCTTGTTGATGACTATAAACAATGGTTTACGGATACTGTTTATGAAATAATGAGTCGATTAAATATTGGAAATTATATAGTTTTACTTCAATCTGATGTTCGTATGATGAATAATGTTGGAGATACTTATGAATGGATAGATAAGAGCCATCTCGCTTCAGTGGCTGCTGATCGTAGTAATTGCACTTTAGTGTGGCATAAGCTCGTCCTTACAAGTAAAGAGATGAATAAGAGGTCGACCGGTCGCCCTTCATACTCTCATCTGGTTTGTTACGTGAAAAACGCTCCTGTTGATCCGTCACCTTTGTCCTCCTCCTTTGGAAGAATATTAACAATCGAAGAAGCCACAAAACATCGAATAACTCATCGAACGAGTCGCTTTGCCATCCCTGATATCTTCTACCGAGGAGAGATGCTGTGGACAAAAGGTCTAGGCTTAGACTGTTGCTATGCTGGAGTGATGTTTCTCAAGGAAATCGGGCAAGCCGATTGTATTTTAGATCCTTTCTGTGGTTATGGTACTATATTAGCGATGGCAAATGCTGTCGGTGTTAATGCAAAAGGAATAGAGATCTCACCGAGTCGGTGTAAGAAATCTCAAAAGCTAACAATAACTGAAGAACAATTAGGATTAGTCTCTGGATATATTCGTAATATGAAATTAAATGTGGTTGATGAAAGGAAAGAAAGGCATCAATTAGAAGAAGAAAGCTCTGATATTTATCATCCAGAGTATTTGAATGATCTTCCTACTGGTTCTAACAAAGATGAAATCAATGAAACAAAATGAGTGACTGGATGAAACAATTCTCAAGAAATTGTTTGAAAAAATGTCGCGAAGATAGAACTGGGGAAGGAATCATCAGATGCTGTTGAAGCGGAGATCTTATTATCAATTTTTTCCAATAATTCAAATAATTTCTCAAACCTTTCCTCTTGAAGTTTAGATTGACACTCTCGTTGTTCTGCATCGTTCTTTAACTTAACATCAATATCAGCTTTGATCAATTTCCAAAATTTTAACCAATCTGGTTCAAATTCAATTTGTGGGACGTTCGCTCCTTTTGCCATCAGGTACTGACCATTCTTTGTTTCGACCAGCCCCTCAGAAATCTTGTTACTGACTTTGCGCTGCTTTCTGACATTAACTCGACGACGCTTAAACAATCCATTTGAATCTTTCCACAGTTGTTTCGTCTTAATGATCGCCATGACTAATGAGCTTTGTCTTCTGATCTTAGAAACTCTTCTTACATTCGATGATGGCATCCTGTGCTGAACTTTTTTTTTTTTTAATTTTGTGAAAAGATAGAAAATTGTATCTTTACAAAGAAACTAAAATTAAGTCAGTGAATTTTCAAGTATGCGAATCAAATTTAGTCATGGATTCTAATATATTCTGAATTAATAACTACTACACTTATACTTATACTTATACTTAGTATACCTTAACTTAAAAAAAAAAGAAAAAGGAAAAAGAAAAAGGTAAAAAACAAAGTTTATCCAAAAAACCTTAACAACAAATTGAGCACCTCTAAAAATAATGAAAATGTACTGCTATCGATCACTAAAACTTGTCTAAGCCCTTGAATTTTCTTTGGTAAAACTTTGGTACTTGATTGACCAGAAGATCTTTGAAGTCTCTTAAGACGCTTATCCAAGACGCTTATCCAAAAACATACATAGAACGACCAAAAGGAAAAGAGAAAATATTACGTTTAGAATTGAATTTGAGCAAACAGCCCTGATATAGAGAGTAGCAGACATCATCATCCCATCATTAGATTGCAATATGTTCTTCCGGTATTTTAAAAGCAATTCAACAGGCCCACGCTTAAATTCTACCAGCTATTCTAAAATACGTTCGCATTGCACACAAAAAAATGTCTTGTCTGAGCATTTATCATCATCACTCTAATATCTCTTTGGACAGACACTAGATATAATAAATTTACTGAAAGTGGAAAATAATCTAACTTAAAACCTATTTCATCTATATAGAACCTTACCCTAAATATCACTTAACTGTAGAGCTCTAAACAATGACACAAGAAGATAGATAGAAAGACAAAATTGAAGAGAAATAAAAAAATAAAATTAAAAGGTAGACAATATCAAAAAACCAAGAGCAAAACAATACAAAACCATACAAAAATCATTGGTGGCAGGAGACATGAAGAGCAAGAGCTAAGGAAGAAAGATTGATTAAACAAAAGAGAGAGAGAGAAATTTATATATTATTTATTTTCTTAAAGCAAAAGTAATTTCAAGTTGACGTATTTTATAATCTTGATTTAAATGTAATGTTAATGTTCCTAATATTGTTACAGAACGATCTTTAGGGAATAATAATTTCCTTTTTTTGGTCTTTTTCTTCTTTTCACTATTATCTCCCTCTATTTCTCCTTCCTCATATTCTTCTTCATCATCATCATTATCATCTTCATCTGAAGTAATAAAATGTAAATGAAACATTGATTCATCTTCAAATAATCGAATTTTCTCTTGTTGTTGATCAAGGATAATCTTTTCTTCTTCAATTTTCTTTCTTAAACTTTCATATGATGTATGTTCAGTATCTTGTTGAGCTCGTTCGATTAATTCTTTTCTTTCATTTGCCATATGAGCTAATAAGATTGTTTTCATTTTCTCAAAGACACGATTACTTATTTGTTCTGGTGGTTCATATGATATTGGTGATTGTTGTGAAGGATCATTTTGTATACTTTCTTTCGCTTGCAATGCTGCTGCTGTTATTTGTTCTTCACTTGTTGATTTGGTTAAAGGTCTTAAACTTTGAGGAATCTTTAATAATTCTTCAGTAGAAAAGAATCGTTTCTCTGAATCAATCCCACTACTTTGTAATGAACTTGATGAATTTTGTGATTCATTTGGAATAATTGTCGGTAGACCTTCTTTCTTCTCTAATGATGATGGTGAAGTCTTTTTTCTTTTACTTTCATGTATAAATGATTGACAGACAATAGCATCACTGACTTCACCATCATATAACCTTGTGCAAGAGATGGAAAAAGAACTTAACACCGTTGATAAACCATCCGAACGAACATATAATTTTGTTTCTTTTAAAGTACAGACAACATCAGGTATTATCACACATCTACTAAACCAATATTCAGCAATTTTAGCAATTTCACGTACTTCTAAATATTTAGGAAAATTAAAATAATTCTCATCACCAACCCATCGTTGTATAAATAAGATATCTGTTGTACAATAATTCATTAAAAAATCCCAAATTTGTTGGAAATCACATGAATTATATGCTTTCGCGAAATAGGTTGCATATAAACGTCTTGGATCATGTTTAGGGATCTTTGGGATTTTTGGTCGGATTTTATAGAATTGTTCTCGGCTCATTGGTGGTTTATTATTAATAGAGGAAGGATGTTGAGGGTTCTGACTCTCTAAAAAGACAGAAGTAAGAGATGGTAATGTCATATTGTTCGTTGGTGTTGATACTGTAGTGGTTGGGAGGAGTAGTGAGCGTGGTGATTCTTTCGGTTGTGCTGGTTCTGTGATTAAACTCAGATCACTACTCGAGCGAGGGAGATAATTAGTAGTAATATTCGTCTCTAATTCTTCTTGAGAATTATTTCTAATATATCGTACAGTTGATTCTTTCTTTTTTATTCGTGATTTTTTCCCTTGTGCTACAGGGAGTGTTTGACTTGCTAGTAGTGAATCGATTAAACCTGTTGTCACTAGTCCAGAACTAAGAAGAAAATACATTACATTAACAGAAAAAAGAGTGAAAGAGATGGTCATTTACCTTGATCGAGGTGTATCAACATCTTTCTTAGAAGATGTTTCAGGTATTTGTTGAGAAGAAACAGTAACTTGTTCTAGGTCAATCACTGGATGTTCTGAATGACTAATAAAAGGACCTGTATCAAAGATTTCATCGAAATCAACATACACAACATCATTATCTTGAATCATTATTCCTTTCAGTAGGAAGATTTTCTATATATGGTATATTTTCAGGGAATTTTTCACCGTTGCATTCAAATTTGACGCAGTAGTCTCTCTATAGTGCTCTTCCTTGCCAACTGTCTTCACCTCTTCTGTCACTGAACCACTGTAATACCATGTTCCCGAGGAAAATCCAGTGTCGATCAAACTCTTTGAATCTGCGGCAGTGAAGTTTGAGAAGTGTGGAAGAAGAAGTGGATCAAAATCGAAGTTCCACAACATCCTTTCCACATCCTAAAAAATCCGGACGTTTCTTCGTTTTGAACGATCGAACAGAAGAAACCGTATCCGTTGGAAGAAAAAAACGACTTGATTTGAATTATGAATCGATTTTTTGAAGGAAGTGTAAAGGACATAAACAATACAACCAAGCCATTACCTCTGCAAAATTCTTCAATTCTCCAATTGCTATCTATCCTGGAGCATGGAGTCATTGATTTTAATTTTAAGTTTCAAAATTGAGGACATCCATGAAACACAACTATAGTGGACTATGCATTGTTGACTAAAACGTCAATCTTAATCCAAAACATCGGTATCGTATGGTCGATTAAAATTACTTTTTTTTGTTCAATTATTCGTTGAAGTTGCAAAAAGCTAATTGCAAAAACTATACTGCTTAGAAGAGATATTCTAAAATGTCGGAGCTCCTTGCATCTCACCTTTTGCCTTTGCGACTAAACCTTTTACTCTTTGTACCGCCGTTTGCAATAACTCTTCTGTCTCTGCACTAACATTAAAATGTAATGGTTCTTGTAACTCTTGTTGATTAGGACCTTCAATAAAACCAGATCCAATTCCTCGAATACGAATACGTATCGATGATTTTGATCCAATTTCATCAATTAATTGAATAATTGTCGATGCATTATTGCCTAACAACCGCCTTTTGATCTCATAACTACTACCTTGAATGTCAATTGGAACTGCTTCAACAAATCGGAAAGGTGGTTTATAATAGTTGTACACACCTCCTTCTTTCCCTCCAGCACCTCCTCCTCCTCCTCCCATATTCGGCATTGGCGGAGCCATATGAGATCCTCCGCCTCCTCCCCCACCACCTGCATTGCCTCCACGGAAGTTTCTTCCGCCACCTCCTCCAAATCCTTGTTGTCTACCAGGAAGTAGATTAGGATTAATGGTATACGCACGTTTAGCAAATAATGTAGCAAGTGCTTTTGTCTCTTTCACACCAATTGGTCCTAAATTTTGTGCATATTCACCTAATGCATGTAATAATTCAGGTTCTTGTATAGCAATTGGTGGACATTCCAAAGCAGGACGAAACATGAACTGTACTGGTAAATTATTATAACCAACCCAACGTGAAAATGCATTAGAATCAATATTCATCTGGACAGGACTTGTAGCATAGAAAATACCTAACATAATATTCGCTGCTTGATCAAATATAAATAATGGAACATTAGGATGTATTGGAACATCTTTAAACTGTGTTGGTAATCCCATCATTGTTCTTTGGAACATTTCTTCAATCACAGGTGGTATTGCACAGACGATAAAACCTGGTAACTGACCATTATAAAAATCATTCGCAGCTTGATTAATCGCCATAGTATCATTATGAGGTGCATTCGAAGCATTCCCACCACCACCTCCTCCACCACCTTGATGATGAAATGGTAGCTTAGAGGTAATTAATACACCTTTTTCATTGACAGGTAAACCAGCTCGTTCAATCCAATCAGGTGAAAATAATACATCAGGTGGTAAATAATACGCTGATATACCATTAATAGGGAAATATTCACCAGTAAAACTAACACCAGGTATACCATTACCATCAATTAAACGTATATTACGTTCAGCTTGTTCAACCTCTTGTGTCCAATCCCATAATGGTTTCCGGAATGATGTTAATAACATATCCAAACCAACACGATTATCAAAACGACCATCAGTAGATGATCTACCAACAAACATACCACTACTACCTAATTTTAATTGTGCAACCGTTTTTAATGATATTCTCATGGTTCTTAACCATTGTATAGGGAAATCAGGTGAGATTGGTGAACCTGGAGCAGATTGTCCAATTTGTCCTTTCATTTTTGCTACACCATATATGCCACGTAATGGACGAACAGAGAAATAGATGATTACATGATCAGAATTACGGAATGCAGCATTCATTTCAGGTGCAATACGTGTTGGTACAGCCCATATACCACGTCGTTTTGAGATCATTAATGATCTTAAATCAGGTGATTGTAATATGAAATATGACCATCTTGAATTTGTAGGGAATGGTAATTCTAAAGGAACACCAATTTTACCACGGGTTGGATCATAAACATCTAAATCATTTAAGAAATCAGCATTCTGTTGATAACCTTCATTTAATTCTTCTTCACCATGGGCAAAGATACATTCATCTTTAAAAGGGCAAGTAGCATTTAATAACCAATGGGTACATAAAGTAACTTTATAATTATCATTATTTTGTCCAGTTTTGGTCTTTTTATTTGGGTTATTGGAGTTCGATGATCCTAATGGTTCAAAGGATGCTTCAGGTGGACATTCCTCTGGTAAACGTTTCACATGTCGACGACCACATTTTGGACCATTATAACAGAAACCTTGTTTATAGAATAAACATTCTTCTAATTCTTCATCAGCAACATGTTTTAATGGACAATTCTTAATTTTACATAATTTACCATGTTTACATGGTGGCATTTTATTTTTATCTAAACGATGTAAATAAGAACAATAGATACCATTATGACACAGTCCTAATAACCAATGTCGACATACAATAATACGATGTTTGGTATCACCTACACGGAATGAACCAATCTCTGCATTAATTGTATCATCAGTAATTTTTGGTAACATATATTTTTCAACATCTTGTTCAAAATCATATTCTAATGCCATGATGAAAATGATTCACTTGAAAAGAGGGAGGATTTTATGGTATAATTGTGTGGAAAGAGAGATAAGATGAATTCACTGATTATTTGATTAAATTGTGTTTGTCGGTGAATGTTGTCGGTAGATGTGCGCTGTGCGCTGTGCGCTGGAACTGTGAACTGTGCTTTTCCACATTCTCCCTTTATTTCTTGAATTGTTATCTTATGATTATTATGCTTAGGAAAAGAGAATGTTTCGCTTTTATCAAGTAAGGCCATTAAATGGTGAAGAATCACGATTTCAAATTCCAAAGTGGAAGTTGAAGTTAACTGCATCTGGGGCAGCTTCGACCGAAGCGCCGCTATCCTTCTCTGATCGAGCTTGGAGGATAGTGAGATCGAAACTCACAGTAGTTCATTTGGTAAGGGCGGTTGGAGTTGCAGTTTTAGCTACGGCAATGTATGAAGCAGGCTATCAAGCAGGTCTCATAACATATATTGAAGATCCGCATAATATCGAAGAAAAATTGGTGAAAAAAGTTCTTTTTTCAGCTGGTGACGCGAATCAGCGACCTCTGCATCATCCACATCAGATTCAAGTAAAAACAGTTGGAGAAAACTTAATTTTTGCTGCGAAACAAATGTTCCTCGAGAAGGCAAGAAAATTAGAAGCAGAAAACAAAGAAATCCAATTGATCATTGAAGCTAACGGTGAAAAAATATTTTCCTTTGATGAGAAACTCGATAAAGATGAAATTAGACGCCAGACGTATGATCTTGAAGGAAAGTTTTATAAAAATAAAAGGGAATTAGCAAGATACCAAACCACACTTAGTCGATTGAAAGGTTCTTGGAATTATGTTGTTATTGATACGCCAACCGTGGATGCTTTTGTTACTTCTACATGTCCTCGATGGATATTTGTTCATAAAGGACTAATGGAAAAGCTAAATCCAACAGATGATGAACTAGCCTTTGTAATAGGTCATGAACTTTCGCATTTTCTCTTCCGACATTCTGAAAAGAAACGAGATTATGATTCTAACCTAAAGTATTTTCAACTAATATTATTAACGTTTGTTGAACCTGTTGGACTTTTTGCGCTTGCGTATGATTTTTTCCTTGGTAAAACTGTACAGTATTTAGATGCTTCTTATTCTCGAGAATGTGAAGAAGAAGCTGATAGATTAGGGATTGAATTAGCTGCAAGAGCATGTTATGATACAAAAAAAAGTGCAAAAATATTAGAAAAGTTACATACTCATGAGTCTCGCGTTGATGGTACTGGTGATATTTATAATTTTCTCATTTTTGAGGGAATGTCAAACTTTAGTTCGATTATTGCCAAAATAGAAACGAGTGTAGAAAACGGTAAAAGATATAGAAAACATGCTTCATGGAGCGATAATCATCCATCTTTCGATGATCGTATCGAAAATATTACTGCGTTAAGCGAACAGTATTCTCCAGAGAAGTATTCCACTTGTCAGAGTTATACAAAGAAGTACATCAATAGCAAGTTTAGTTGAAATACCCTTCTCACTTTTTTTTGATCTCTTAATGGTTTGATTTTTGTTGTTATTTGCGTTTTTGAACAAATTTGTATTCAATTACGATTCCTCAATTTCATTTGCACTAAAATTTCGTTTCCAAAAACACTCCTTTACAAATTGAAGCAAACATGGATTCAAAGGTATTTAATAGAATTAGGTAGATCAGTTTGTACATAAAATTTATCCGAAGAATTTCTGTCTTGTAAGGATCTGTCTTTTTCAAAAAAAGAAGAAAAAGGCAAAGAAAAAGTTATAAGTTCTTTCCCAAGAAATGACAAACTTAGGTAAAGACTCTGCAACGGCTTAATCCGGAAATTAGAGAGGTTGCCAAAGCCTCAAGGTCAAAGGCACAGAAGCAGCAATTGGTGTAAAAGACAAAAATTTAAAATGGTGCATAAACGAAAAAGTTAGACTTCCTCATCGGGGAATCGAACCCCGCCCTCGGCCTTGAAAGGGCCATATCCTAACCGATAGACTAATGAGGAGGTGAAAAGTGAGGAAATTTGAGTAATGTATTTTCATAAGTATTAAATCAGTTACAAACGAAAATCATGAAAGAAAAAGAACAATGGATTCATCCCCTTCTTCATGGTTAGAATCTCAGATTCATCAACAAGTTGCAATCTGGTGTGAAGAAACTGAGTGAATATTACTACAATCGATTTCAGTAACAATGCGATTCACAATATTGACTCTGATTCGGATTGCACAAGAAAATTTGTATCTACTGATCAGCTTTTTCTCTAAAGGTGTTCTCACAATGAGTGACTCTTGTCATGGTTTATATCCTCAACCACAAACTCCAGAGATTTAATGATTGCAAGGCTCAATATAACCCTGGTACGATAAATTACTCTCCAGACACCTATTAATCTGTTTTTCATCTGGCCTATCATCAAGATACTAATCCGGAAGAACGGAGCCAATCCAACGAAATAATGTTCGAAATAGCTTATAAATTGATTACTCCTGATCCATTTTTAGATTACCTCCGTTTCACTGTTCTGTGTCTGAAAGAAGTAAGAAAGAAGTTTTCGATCTCCGCATGTGGATGAGGATCGAAATTATATGATTGGTAAGTCTAAATTTTCATTTACATTTCCTAGTTTTTACTTACTGGTAATGGTTCATCTAGTACAAATGAAAATTTACTGCCTTGTGAAGCTGTCTTTGAACCATATTACGGGACATCTGAAGGGTATCCTCAGCTGAAGTTTAAAAATAACGATCGCAGCTCATTTGCACTTGCAAATGCACTCCTAAGAAAGAATCCCGGACGAGAATGATTCAGAATCCATCTCAACTATGACGTTGTACTACTCTGTGGGTCAACTCCATGTCCTTCAGCCATTCCATCGTCTGATCCAGGTGACGGTCCATCATCGCAGCCTTCATCGAGACCTTCAGGGAAGCCATCTCAGCCGTCGGCTGCTCCATCCATCGTACCAACCTCAAGGTTTGAGGATAACATTGAGAACCTTGACATATAACTGTTTATTGCCCCGTATTGGATAATCAACACGTCTCAGTATAAAACAAAAACAAATTCGAGAAGAAAGAGACCCCGAGAAAATTATCTCAAGATTCATTCCCTCGTTCTTTCGAGTAACATCAGGTTTAGAACCTGAGCCATACAGTTTACCTGATTGTCTTCATTTAGAGATTCTAAAATATTCCCGGGACGATGATGATCCGAGTGATGTCTGAAGTTTGATATCATGCAATAGTCATTTCTATCAAAGATACAGTAAAACTTCCTTCAAAAGTCAGGATATTACTTCCAATATTAAGAGCCAGAAGACTAAGAGCAGAACCCTTCAGATTCTTCTGCTGCGATAGTAATATGATTTTATTCTTGCACATTTTCTTGTTCTCCTCACTTTCCGACCAAACTTTTCCTGCTTATAAGACCTGTATCCTGCTGAAAATTGAGCATCACTAAATCAATCTCAATTTCGTGAAGGAAATTACTGTGTAAAGGACCATGAAGCTGCAACTTGACAATAGCAAATGGAGCAAATCATTCAGTTACTTAATATTGGAGTCTATCAAGCTTTACCATCAGGAAAAAGTTATTGGGGCTTGATGATTTTAAACAGATTGAGGTGAAGAAGTTACGCTGTTAGAGAAACGGAACCACATGAGGTCTAACCTCCCTTGCAGCACGAAAACAAACCCTATGCAGCTCTCTCAGCAAGCAACCACAGCTGAGTTGGACTCTTCAGGAACTATTTGGCATCCGCTATCTATTCAACGGACAGTGAATGCATGTCTCCAAGCTAAGCTGATGCTAGCGGAGAGGTCTGTGTGATCGAGATTCATCCTCACGAATTCGCTCAAGGGGTTTATAACTTTACAACACTAGAAAACCTTGTTACTGCCCTAGGAGCAGCTGGATTAACGAATCAGTAAACTTTCATACGGCGTTGAAGGAGGTGAAGGGATTGACTGACTTCCCAACTTTGACTCCAACCTCACTCCAGTTCCCTGTTAATCCAACGCAATCGCCTTCATTCCGCCCAAGTGAAGTCTGCTTCTCCAACAACTCCTGTTCCGTCAGCTGTTACTACGAATCGACCAGCAGCCGGAACTGTGTAACAAGCCTATGACTCCAGTGTTTCCTTCCTAAGCAACTCTCCAAGTTGGGGATATGCAGTGATCGTTGGAGCATGTTTATTACTTATTGCAGCATTCGTTTCTGCAGTTAGATGCTGCTACCGGGCAAATGATGCCAAAGGACCAGCCAATGTCAGAAAAGAAGCCAGGAGAAGTTTTAGAAAGGATGAAGAAATTGGTACTATTGCCATTCCTATCGCAAGTAACATTCGTGTTCTTCACGATGACGATACCAAGCATCTTGATAATGAAGATACTCGATCAATCTCTCATAAATCAATCGCGACGCATAGTACTCGTTCAACAGCCGAGAAGTCGGCTGGATCAAGATGTAGCAAACTTTTAAGTGGTGATTCCCCAGAAAAATTACGAGAAGCAGCATTTCAGCAAATTCAGAAGAAAGAGCAGGATGGAAAAAGAAATCGTTGACAGAGTTGAACTTTAACTTTATTTGATGGAGCAGAGATTGAGACGAAGGATTCTATGGCTGGGGTTGAGCTGAATCGAGTCGAATCTTTGATAGTCCATGAATTAAACGCTGAGAAAGCGGAAGAAAATCGAATCGAAATTCGATCCGTCGGTTTTCGTCTCGACTATCTCTCGAAGAGCTATGAACTGTTAACTGTCTTAAAAATGAAGAGGAAATAGAAGGATAGCTCTCTTGCTCGACGAAGCGTGAACAACCCGATAGCGGGGTTGCTGACTTCAGGTCAAATCCAATTATTACCTTTGCAATGGGTTATGGGTTCTCTGGCGGCTATGTCCAGCAATGTAATGGGTGAGTAGTGATCATGACGATTCATCTCTTTAATTAATAAGAACTGTTTTAGACGGTCCAGAGAACTCTTGCACGGCGAATTCAACTTTGGCTGAGTCCAGATGAACGAAGTCGAATGGCAAAAGAAGGCGAAGCAGCAAAATTGAAGATACCTATGTGAATGAAAGCTCTAATATAGCGCTAACCTTCGTCAGGGAGACTGAGGAGCAAAAGCACCTCTTGATATCTTTGAGAGGAAGTTCGTGAAGTTCTCTCTCGATAATAATGACTCCAGCAACAATAAGTTGTGGATTCAGAGGAAATTTGGGCTTACCTGGTTCAAGGTTGAATTATGCGTCATTGGTTGCATCCTTTATTCCTTTCCGCTCCATCAAAAATTATCTTCTCATATGCACCGAACTGATGTCTCCAAAGAAAATATGAAAAACTTCCAGAAAAATTTTAATTTAGAAACCGCCCAAGCTCAATTTCGATCATCTGTACACCTCAAGCTG
>VFQN01003956.1_pt1 | contig 20233 bp, 27 predicted proteins | sample 3512371 | NCBI WGS metagenome assembly VFQN01 (sample SAMN10412370, study PRJNA504923) | tailings metagenome | isolation source: Replicate 2 from Balatoc abandoned mine | place: Philippines: Itogon, Benguet | collected 2017-08-28
AAATAGGTCTCCGATAATCCCATAACCCTTCTCCTGAAAAAAAAAAAAAAAAAAAGGCCAGCGAGCCACCCAGCCACTTCGTCTACTACAGCCTTACTTGCATTACTCGGATGAATATGGCTCCTCCGTCAACACGATAGGTCTTTGCCAGCCGAAATGCGGCTCAGAGGGCGCGGGGAGAGCGCATTGGTGCAGGGGTGGACCCCTACATTGGTGCACCAAGGGCCACCCCTGGGGGGCACTCGCTCGTGTGCTCCCGTGGGGTTACGGCACACGCCTGGCCCGGCAGAAACGATTGGGATCGGGAAAGCCGTATTCGTAGCAGAAGCCGGCAGCAGGGGCAGCTGGGATCCAGGGGATCTCCCTCTGGTGTTCCCTGCTGGGGCACGCTGGGGTCAGTTTCGAGTTCATTACCCCCGGCTCCGGGGACGGCAGGACACGGCAGGACAGCCCACCCTGGCCCACCGGGCAGCCCGACTTTCCTCTCAACTCAGCCACCAACTGGAAGATGTACATCCAGATTTGAAGTAACTGCATGTATATCTGACTTTACTTCCAGCAGGTAAGGCTACCAATACTCTCAGCACCCCCGGAACTTGCGCGCGTGTGCGCGACCGCGCGCGCTTAGCTCTCTGCCTTGGCGCCCTTAAAATATCTTCATTCGCAGTCTGTGATGCAATACACCAAACTTTGGAACCCTATACGGAAGATCCCAGTTTGCAGCTTATTGAGAAGGTGCCGCCTGCCCCCCCCTTGTGCCACCAGCGCACCACACTTGCCGCGGCTTACCTCACACCGGCGGTGCGGGCGCATTCCCGCTGCCGGCGAGCTGACAATCGGGCAACAAACTAGTAATTTGCGCAACCATTCTTTATAACGTCTGACTTACTGTTCTTGTGTAGCAACGACGATGCACTCGAGGTGAAGAGGTACTTTCCGTAGCTTCCACCCGCCTTACCCATTTTACCGCAGTACAAGGTGTCGTGCAGGCATTGGAGGCGAGCTTGATTTATGTTCGGAGCTGATTTCCAAGTTAGGGGCAATGCTAGCGCCATCTCACACATCGACTCTGCCCCCAGAGCCAGTTTAGTGCGTGGACTCTCACATCTCTCACGAAGGTAGGATGCATACCCACCCCCGACAGGCGTGTTACTAGCAGTAACAATCAAGGCTCTTATACACGGCTGGATTAAGCTGACATACAAGTTGCATTCGCAGCGCTGTGTGTCGGCACTCGGCAGCTTTCCATCGCCTCCAGCCAGACCAGGTCGGTGCCGCGGATACAACTACCCCTGCTAAGCAAATATGACTTTAGCTTGCACTCTGTGTCTTGCTTGCACGCTGACATATCCAACCGTCGCGGCCGGTACGCAGGGCGGGCCTGTCCAACATGGCGACATCGCTCTACCGCAACCTGCGGGCCTTTGCCCCGGCAGCCATAGCATTAGTGCTCCTCCTTGGAGCACTGCAGCTGACTTCCGCTGCTCGCCCTAGTAAGTCTTCCGTCGAGGCGGCTTCTTGAGTTGAAGAGTTTACCTGACAGCCACCAGCTAAAACCGGCACACTGCGCGCTGACTGTCCTTGTGGAGCCACTGCAACCACCCTGAACCACCCTCTAACCTCTGACTCCGTGTTCAAGTTGATGAACCGTGTGCTTATGCGTGCACGCAGCCGGCAAGTGTAGGGGCAACCCGTGCGGCAAGGGTCGCTGCCAAGAGGACAGGAGCACTCTGGGCTACAACTGCAAGTGTACACCCACCACCACCTTCGCCAACGGTACCTGCGTCGCCAAGGCCGGTGAGTCGAGCCTTGAGGGGTGTCCTTGTGGTCGCTGCAAGCCAGCTCGAAGGCATGCCGCTCACTCGGCTGTCAGTCGTCCGTAGGCCCCAGGTCCGACAGGGTGGCACCGGGAGGTTTGTGGCGTACCCCGGGGACGGAATGGGTGTCCTTGTGGCCTGTACCGCAGTACCGGTACCAGCAGACCCCCGAGCTCACTGCCCCTCTTTCCTGAACACCGCGCTCGGCACTCCTCACACGTTCGTGCGGCAAGCTGCGTGGTGCCATGCCTTGCTGCAAAAGTCATCCGCCGCGCCCGCCTGTGGACTGTCCTTCCAACACGAACCAACGCGCAGTGCCGGTATGAATGAACCCCTTGCCCCGGTGTCCCCTTGTGTGTGCTCCCTGGTGCTCCCAGATGCGTGCGCCGCCGCCCCATGCGGCACCAACGGCACGTGCCGTGCCAAGCCGGACGGGCGTTACGACTGCAAGGTACGTGGTAGCACGTACCACCGTGCACGGTTGTCATGCCGGTGTACCGGAAGTGATGTAACACTACCGTATTGCTGCAGATCCGCCAGGGCCACACGCCGCCGTATGTCCTCCTTGCACCCGAAATAGCACGTACACTGACCGTTACCTAAACGAGTTCTACCTGCCACCTGCCATACCTACCGTACCTCCACGCAGTGCAACAAGAACTTCCTGCCCTTCAACGGCACATGCGTCGAGGACAAGTGCAGGGCCAGGCCGTGCGGCAGGGGCAGCTGCAAGGTGGCTAACAACGAGTTCGGCTACACCTGCAAGTGCACGGACGAGACCACCTTTGTCAACGGCACCTGCGTCGCCAAGGCCGGTGGGTGTCCTGCTCGATCGGCGGACTTGCACTGTGCGTTGCTCACACATACCATGTGTCGAGTCATGTTGCGTGCGGTGCGACCTGTGGATTACGGCGGCGCGGATCAGCGACGACGGAGAGCCCTTACTTGTCGGTGGCCCGGAAGCCTGAACACTTGCATGGTATCAGCATGCCGCCTTGCGTGGTGCACGAACACGCCCCGCACATGTGCCGACAGCACACGGCCCTACGTGACCAACGGAACGGACAGTACCCACCTGTACAAGCAAAGCGCCTTGCTTTCTTATCTGCAGGTGACGGTTGCGCCGGCGCCCCCTGCGGCGCCAACGGCGAGTGCAAGGCCAGGAGCAATGGCAACTACAGCTGCGAGTGCGACAGGGGCTTTGAGTTCCGCAACGGCACTTGCTTGACCAAGCCCACCAGCAACACCACCTTCCCCTGCGCCGGCAACCCCTGCGGCCCCAACGGCCAGTGCAAGGTGGAGGACGACGACGAGTTTGAGTGCAAGGTAGGAAGGCATATGGTACATTTGCCCTGAAGCTCAGGGTAGCTACCATGTTGACACGGTCTGGCGATGGGGCATAACTGCACTGCGGGGCCGGGGCACGCGCCCTGCTACGGGGATGTACGCCGTACCGCCATGGCCCAAATCTCGGCCACGTGCACGCAATGAGATGTACTACGCTCTCTGTAACACGATGTACATGTCCCGTTGCCCCGCCCGCAGTGCAACCGGGGCTTCGAGTTCCGCAACGGCACCTGCCTGACCAAGCCCGCCAGCAACAACACCACCGCCTCCCCCTGCGCCGGCAACCCCTGCGGCCCCAACGGCCAGTGCAAGGTGGAGGACGACGACGGCCCGTACGAGTGCAAGGTGCGAATATGCTACATGCATGAACGACAGACACTAAGGGGCGGTAGCAATGCAGTGGACATGATGCGGCTGGGGCGTGCGTCCTGCTGGGTGCCACATCACCGTCGTCCCTACCATCGTGCACGTCCGCGCGCTGGGCCGGCTGCCTTCTATTACGTGGCCTTGCAGGACTGAGGTACGGTATCCTTATTGGCGTGCTGCCCTCGCAGTGCAACAAGGACTTCCAGTTCCGCGACGGCACGTGTGTGCCCAAGGGCGGCGCCGCCTGCGCCAACAACCCCTGCGGCGCCAATGGAGAATGCAAGGGCCGGGCCGACGGCACCTACGAGTGCAAGGTAGATGCTGCCTCAGTGCTCGGCTGCTTGTCGTGCGCAGGACTTCATGCTGTCGTGGTTTGGTACCGTAGTGCCCTTGCCGCTTTGGTCCAGGAGTGCGCGGTTCCGCCTCGCACTTGCCCTCGCTGCTCTACACAGCCCATACCTGCATTTGCCAGATGCTGTATATCCACCCGCGCATTACCCTGGCAGTACCACACGAACTCACCCCTCCTGACACGACTCCCTTACGCGCCCGTTGGATTGCGCGCAGTGCAAGCGGGGCCTCAAGTTCCGCAACGGCACCTGCCAGTAGGCAGTGGACAAGCACGTGGCAGTTACGGCACGTGCCCACGCCACCGGACGCACCGGCTGTGTGCGGGACTGCGGGACGCATACGTAGCAACGCATGAAGCATGTAGTACAGTTTCGTATGCACGGGTGCTGGCACTTAGCGCGGGGGCCGGGGAGGGCGGTGCTCCCAACCTTTCATACCAATACAGGTGCCCTCGTTTGACGCGCAGCGTACATAAGTAGCAGCGAGCTGGGGACCCATCGTGCTGCCGTGTGGAGTGCAGCACTGGTGTGCAGTTCGTTGGGGATCGGAAATCCCCTCGCGTGAGCCGCCACCGCAACACATGCTGGCAGTAGCGCACGTCACACTGGTGCGTGCGTGCGAGATGCGCAGGGCTCGGAGGCAGGTCGTATCCGCTAGTCATCTTCCTACTCATCACCATCGTCACAGTACATACCTACCAGTGCCTCGCAGTGCGTTTTGGCGTTGGCGAGTTGGTACTTCTCACGTGGACCCTCCCTCTTTTGTTTACACGTTGTATGCTTTTTGACGGATTCTTTAGCCATGCTAGTAATGCTCGTGAATTCATGCGGGGCTGCGCCTGGGGCTTCAGGAGGCTACGTGCGTGGGCAAGGAGGGAACGTTTGTCTTTGGATTATTTGAAAGCTGGGAGAGCCAAGCTGGACCGTGGAGGCTTATGGGGTTGTTGCCTTGTCTAGTCCGCGCTGGGTGGACCCACACCCTGATGAGCAAGTGCCCGTGTGCTGCCTTTTCGGTGTAGCAGGATGCGTGCGGGGTGAGTGACTCCGGTGTAATGCACAGCAGTGTGCTACCGCACCACGCCAACTCCATGACATTGAGCTCTCTCGTGCCCTCCGTCTCCTTCCGCTCTCCTCTCCTGCACCTCCAACTTCGACACGTCCGCAGTCGAGGGAGCATTCACTCCACCGATACATGTCGTGTGCGGCTGCGGCAACGCCCGAAGGCAGCAGCAGGTAGCCTCCAAGTCCAACAACAGCTGCGCCGCCGTCGGGGCTTGTCCATGACCATCAGATAACTTCCCCCCTCTTTAGAACAGCAGTTCCCGTGCACACGTGGTGGTGCACTCGCGGGTGCTCCCCTAGCTCCCGCAGCTTAAGGCTGTCAGGAAGCGAGGGAAGCAAGTCTCCACAACACTGAGTGAGTATGTGCAAAACAGCAAACAAGGTGATGTCTACCATTAGGGAGCGCCAACAGGTGCCGTCTGCCGTGCAACATCGCCATCGTCAGCACCACCTCGCTACCAGAAATGCCGCGTGTTGGCAAGAAGCGAGCACACCTGCCCCCCTCCTCCCCGCATAGCACCGCCGTCCCCATCCACCATACCAACACCTGCGCGTGCACGCAGCCCACAGGCCCATGCCGCCACAGTCGCATGGAGCAACACGAAAGCCAGCGCGCAGCAAGCATGATGTACGGCAGTGGTTCCATGCCACTGCGCGCATTGCCAGGGCTGCCGCGTGTTGGGAGTCTGCCACGTGTCCGTTGTTGCCGCCACTGTCAAGCTATTGCCGCATGAGGCCGAAACCCCTCTTGCGATGCCCATCCAAGCTGCTCTTTGCCGAAGGGCCAGACACCCGCCCGGCTTGCAAGGACCCACTCGGGCGGGTGCGGGGCTGCGGACGCACGGCTTACAGGCCCCTACTGCCTGGCGAGGTTGTAGCCCGTCTTGGCCAGGGCCACCTGCGCCGCGTGCTGGTACATGACCACCTGGGACAGAGGGGGGAGGGGGCGGGGGCGCAGGTTTTTTAGTCGGAAGCAGCTCTCTTGGTGAGGACATTGGTAGCACTCGGGCGCCTCGCACACTAGACACCACCCAGTTGGCTTCCGCCCAGCAATGCGACACGTGTCGTCAGTCAAAAATTATGAAAGCCTTTGCACAAAATATGTAGCAATGCCCACCTGCAGGAACTCGTCCGGCTCCATGCCCATCTTCATGGGCAGCTTGCCCCTCCGGAACACCGCCAGGCCGCGGGGCTTGGTCACGCCCTCGTTCAGGTCGGGCTGGGGGCGGGGTATACCAGGCGACCGTCAGGGCTCGTATCCAGCATATTTGTGGTACCCCAAACCTCTCCAGCAACTGCATTTACGTTTGGACCGAGGGGTCCATGTGGACTGGCAGGCGCGAGCAGCAGCTGGCTGTGATCAAGCCCACCGTACAAGCTGACACATGAGTCAGCAGTGCAGTGCCGTACGCACCATCGCGTCGTACATCTCCCGCAGCTGCGGGATGAGCGTGGCTGTGGGCATGATGGACACCTGCACGGTAGGAAATGCGGCAGCGCACAGTGTCTATACAACAAAAAGACGCAGCCCAATGGCCATGCGTACGACGCTTTAGCAGTGCAATCTACCAGGGCGGCTGGAGGCCTGTGCGGGAGCAGGGAAGGACTGCAGCACTGGCAGTGCCAAGGGAGGTCTACTGGGCAGGACTTCAGGCATACGGCAGTACAGTTTGCGGGCCAGTTCGCGGGCCAGCGCAACGTTCAGCAATAACTACCGTATGCCCGTACGGCCGTACGGTACCCACCTGCGGGTCGGAGCCCTCAAAGTCGGGCCAGCGGGCCAGCAGCGACACGGCGAAGGCGCAGTCGTGTCGGTCCTCGAACGCCAGCACACGCATGTCGCGGCGGTCGGGCTTGATGGACACGTTGACCTGTTGGGGCAGCGTGCAGACGAACAGAGATGGACTGGGTGAAGCGGACAAGGGGTAGCACGCGTACACATAGGCCTGCGGGCGGCGCGTGGCACGTACGTGACGTACCACCGGGCACCACATGGCCTCCCTTCCAGGCACAGGCCTGCCCCATTTCAAGGTGGTGTGTCCACTTCGCGTGCCGTGTGCCACGTGCCGTGTGCCACCGACATGCCTCTTGCTTGCCACGTGCCGCCCACCTGCATGAAGCCCATGGATCCGTCCGGGTACCCTATGCTGGGCAGGTACAGCGCCTGGTAGCGCTCCTGCCACCACGGCTTGGACGAGCGGCCCGAGTAGGTGCCTGCGCGCCGGGTTGGGGTGTGTATGTGCGTGGTAGTGTTGTTCTGTCAGTGTGTGCGGCCGTGGCTGTGTGCTGTGGAGGACGGGGAGCGGGGAGGTGTTGCGCTGCACGTGCGCATGGAATAAGGGCTCAGCAGGGAGATCGTGGTACGGGTACGGATATGCGTGTACGGGTTGCGGGTGTGCAGCGGCAGGGGCGGGCGCTTTGCACGCCGTTCTCATTCGCAACGCGCCGGGGCCATACAAGACAGGCAATGACACCCCGCGCTGTGCGGCGTTTACTTCTGCATACGGCTGTTGTACGGCAAAAGGGCTGTGCCGTACCCGGCATGGAGTCGAAACGCTCGTCCAGGGGGTCGGGGTCGTCCGGGTCGGCCCATGGGTCGGTGTCATCGTCATTGTCGCCTGCCGCCCCCATCTCGGAGTAGATGCGCAGCGCCTCCTGCGGGGGGCAGCAGGCGTGGCGATGCAATTGCGGAAATCACACACTGCAAGCACTGGCCGGTATATTGTGAGCACAGCGCAAACAACTGCTAGGCAGCAGGTGTGGAGAGGCAGCAGGCGTGTGGAGGGAGCAAGTGCGTGGAGGGAGCAGGGGTGCCATTCACGTGTGTGGTGGAGCCGGGTGTGTTTCAGGGTGTTTCAGCACTCTCCTTCACAGCCCCGTCTCCCGGTCAGGTCAGGCGTAGCGATGCAGTTGCGGCAATCACATGCCAATAAATGCTAGGCAGCAGGCGTGGGGAGGCAGCAGGCGTGTGGAGGGAGCAAGTGGGTGGAGGGAACAGGTGTGTTGGGCGTTGTAGAGGAAGCCGGGCGGATCACAGGGTCTTTTGGCATTCTCCTTGGTGGCCCCTCAGGCAGGCGAGAGGCAGCAGGTATGTAGAGTAAGCAAGTGTGTGGGAGCAGGGATATCAGAGACGTGTGGAGGGAGCCGGGTGCTTCGCAGGGTGTTGCAGCACTCCCCTTCACAGCCCCGCCTCCCGCTCCCGTCAAGGTCCGCAGGGACGATGGCGTGGGTAGTGCACTGTGATGCCTCCCTCCTACCGGGCAGGGATTTCCGTTGCGAATCGCTCCCACGCTGCGCCTCATTTCACTCGGGCTTCAGGCTAGTAGGTGGTACTGTTGTGAGGAGGCATGTCAGGAAGCTCCTGCCAATCATGGTCCCGGCTTCCAGTCTCTTTGGCACTACTGATCATCAACACCCCTCCTCCACCCCACCCTCCCACAAACCTTGACGCGGTCTTGGCGCACTTCGGGAGCCTCCACAATCTGCAGGACCCGATGAGGAGCAACACAAGGCCACAGGCGGATTAGTCTTAGTGCCTGTAGCTTGCACAACCGTGCTCACCAGCACCAATGGCGTCTTCCCGGCAATTCAGGAAACAAAGCGAGGCAAGCTCGCCTTACGTCAAGCACAGCGGATGCCAGCAGCAGTGCAAATGGCGCGTCGCCTGCTGTCCTGTCCGGCACGTCGTCACGACGCCGTCACCAGCACAAGATTACCACAGTCCCCTGCACCTCCTAACAACCACCAGTGCACACGGCGCATGCCAGTCCTCGGCGAAGCCGGACATGTCAACCACTACGCCAAGACCAGGTTCCGTTCGGCGACCTGCATGATGGCTTGGATTTAGACTGACCAAAATGCCAGTCCTCGCCTTACCTTCGGTGGTTTGTTGGTGCCCACACGCTTGCTCAGCACCACCACCCCCTCATCGTCCTGGTCCTTGGCCGCCTTCGACGTCGTCGTTGTGTTTTGTTGCCCCACACCCTGCGACCCTGGCCCGGCCGCCGCTGCCGCCCCCGCCGCCCCCGCCGCCTGTGCCCCTGCCGACGCCGAGGCCGCCGAGGCCCCTCCCCTCGCCACCATCTCCCCGACCCCCGTCTGCTTCAGCAGCGTCGTCTCCGCCTCCTGTATCCGCCGGTTGGTCTTCCACGCGCCCCACGCCCGCTGCGCCGTCGCCTTGCCGCCGCTACCGCCGCCGCCGGCACCGCTCCCGCTGCTGCTGCTGTTGCTGCTCGCTGCAGCGGTATCACCGGTCACTGCCTTAGGCGACCCGAACAAGCCGCTCTTGCCGCCGCCGGCAGCCGCCTTCTTCTGCGCCGCTGCGGCCGGCGCCGCCGCTGGCGCCACTGGCGGCGGCGGCGGCGGCGGCGGCGCCTCGCTGGTCGCCGGCGTCGCCGCCGCCGTCGCCTTTAGGCGCTGCTGCAGGGAATCCAGCTGCCGCTGCAGCCGTTGCATGGCGGCGGCGGCGTCAGCAGGCGGCGGCGACCCACGCGCCACCGCCGCCGCCACCGCCTGTACAACGCCCGCCAGTTGCTGCTGCACCTCCGCAACCTCCGCCGCCAGTTCCGCCGCCGCCGTCGCCGCCGCCGCCGCCCCCGCGCCGTTTGCTTGCGGCTGCTGGGCTGGAGAGCTGCGCGCGTCGCCGCCGCCGTTGCTGCTGTTGGTTGGTTGTGACGGTTCTGACGGTTGGTTGAAGATCTGGTAGTACTCGTCCAGCATGTCCGCCTCGTCGTCTCCCAGTAGGTCCGCCACGAGGTCCGCCTCCATCGCCTTCATGAGTGCCTCCATAGACTCGTTGGTGGGGCCCTGTGTTGAAAACAGGATACGGTGTGCTTGATCGACAGCGGTATGTCAGCATACATGATAAAAGGGACTTCATACAAGCACGGGCCGGTGGCTCCGGGGAGCTTGAGGTACGTTCCAGTACGGCCTGGCAACCGAAACAGCGCGTGGCCAATCACCCACAATTGCTCGTTTCAGGTTTGGTAGGAAAGGTTGCTTGTTTCCTTTTCTTGCCCAAACCGATCATTGCCTTGCAAACACCCACCGTTTTCTTCATGCGCTCCGCCGCCAGCTCGCTCGCGCTCTTGCGGCGACCAGCCGAACCCGCCCCCTCATCTTGCTGCGGCCGCTGCTGTTGCTCCTCCTCCTGCTGCCCCTGCTCCGGTTGCTGCACTGGCGGTTGCGATAGGGTTGCTTCCGCCGGCTGTGACGGCATCTGCGGGGGCTGTTGCGACGGAGTTGTCGCTGCCGTAGCGGTGGGCGCGGGCGCGGACGCGGCTGTAGTGGTGGTTGTGGCTTGGTCGTTGATGTTCCTGAGCGCGCCAGGAGTCATGTTCCCGGCCAGCAGTGCCTCGAGCTTCCGGTACTCTCTCAACGCTTCCTCCGCCTCATCGTCTGCCGTACCTCCTTCTGCCGTACGGCCTTCTGTCGTGCCGGCCTGGGGTACGGCCCCTGCCTCCGCTCTGGACGCAACCGGCGCTTGCGACGGAGGTGAGGCGATGCTTTGAGGAGTGCTCTGTGATGCGTTGGGCGCAGCTGCAGCGGTGCCAGCACTAGCACCAGCTGCTGCTCCTGCTGTTGCTGCTGCTGTTGCAGGTGGTGATGTGGTGGGCAGCTCCGCAACCTCCACGGACACGTCCACCACGTCCTCCCGGCTGGCGCTGTCGCCGCCGCTGCTCCCCTGCTGGAAGTAGCTCCGGCCGGAGGCAGAGACCCACGGGTCATCGAGGCCGTTGGCGGTTGAGGCAGTTGAGGCGGTTGAGCGGCCCGCCCCGGGCTCAATGACCCGTGGGACGATCACCTCTGCCTCGGGTGTCTCTGGGGGCGTGGTGGGGCTTTGTTGGGGTGCAGGTGCGGAACTTGGCCGTGCTGTGCTGGTGGTGCTGGTGGTTGGTGTCGTGGCGGTACTGGAGGAGGAGGAGGGAGAGGGAGCGGATGCAGTGGCTGTAGCTGTCGCGGGCTCGTCAAAGCCCGGGAAGTCGAACTTCTTGGGCAGCTTGATCCGGATGCCCTTGCGCTCGGCGGCCTGCTGCTCTGGCGTGAGAGGGGGCTGCCGTTGCTGCCCCTGCGGTTGCTGCTGCTGCGGGTCTTGCGGCGTCGCTCCCGTGGGAGTTGGCGCCGTCGCTGCTGCTGGCGGTGCGGCCGTGCTGCTTGGCCCCGTCGTGGATCGCTGCTGTGCCGCCTCCGCCTTGGCCTTTGCTGCAGCTGCTGCTGCCTCCGCAAGCAGAGCCTGTGCTTGCGCTGAGGCGACCGCAGGGGGCGCCCCTCGGGCCAGAGCCGCCAGCACCACCTGTAGGGTTGGTAAGGCCGCCCACGGCACCAAAAGTCGGCATCAAGGGGAATGAAGCAGTGCAAACCGCGCGAAAAAGGGCTGCATCAGATCGCGACGTACTACCCATAGACCTGTAGCGCAGGTGCGTTGAGGCCTGCCGCACACCTAGTGACACCTCCCCAACACACAACCACCTCCCCCACAACCCCAAACACAGTGCCGGCGCAATGTTCTCATTTCATCTTATACTGGAATGGATGCTCTTCCCCACCTCCAGCTGCTCCGGCCCCAGATCCACGTCCTTGCTTCAACTCCTTCCAGCACATCCAGAAATAACACCGAAGCATATATAAATGAATGCCAACCACTGAGCAATTATGTACTCTCCTCTCCCCCACCTCGAGCTGCTCCGGCCCCAGCTCGACGTCCTTGCTGAGGCTGTCGGATGGGACCACCTCCAGGGCGACGCCGCGGATGCCCTGGCGGTGGGAGGGAAGCATGGGAGGGCATCAGACCAGCTCTCGAGGACACGATTCAGCTCTTGGGCATGTCCGATCAGTAAATTAACGAGCGACCATTGCGACAGCCCGGAGAGGGTGCTGCATACCGAGGCCAGCCGTGTCCATGGCCACTTATGACAAGGCAAACACAACACATCATATGTACGCGCTACAGCTCTCATGACGCGCGTCTTTCCACGTAGCTCACCACCAGGTGCTCCAGGAAGTACGGCGCCCCCGACATGACCACTAGCCCCTTAATATACATGTCCAAGGCACACCTTACCACACCCCACAGAAGCCAGCTCACAGCCCGAGCCTGCCTCGGTGTTTGCTTCTAATCGCCGGACATGCCATTTGCTTCGCCTAATACTAGTACCTGCTTGTTAATATGCTAATATGTCCCCGCAATTACATCGCTACACACCCCAGCAGCCAGCTCACCGCCAGGTCCTCCAGGAAGTACGGTGTCCCCGACATGACCCCCAGACCCGCGGGTCGCGCGCCGTCCACCACCTCGCCTGCGCCATTAGGGACAAGAGATAGGGTCAACTGGGCGACCCGGGAGTGGGGTTATGAGCTGTGCTCTTTATAGCGTTAAACCGCGCCCTGGAGCCAAGCGGCCCGCAACACGTCGTGGGCAACCACCTACAACGCCGTCACCAAGGGTAATTGGTTGCTCGCCATACCCCTTGGTTCCTCGTCAGCAGCGCACCACTTCATTGCTGCAAGCGTCTAGACACCCTCCCCTCATCAGCAGGTCCTCCCCACAGCCCACAGGACGTCGCCGACCTTGGTGCAGCATACAGCACGTAGTGCGGCACATTACATGTGCAGCAAGCGCACGTGCACCCAGCCCCGCACACCCACCCCGCAGCAGCAGGTCCTCCCACAGCAGGTTGGCCACGTATTCCGCGTCCGCAGGGTCCTCAAACGCAACGATGCTCATCTCGCCGCCTCCAGCTCCCCCCATCAGCCCGCCTCCTCCTCCACCTGCTCCTCCTCCGCCCCCCATCAACGGCCGTACGGCAGACCGCGCCGCCAGCCCGCCCGACGCGAGGGCCATCCGTACGAATGGCACGATGCCGTACTGCGCCCCGAAGCTGATGTAGTACAGTTTACGTAACCGCCGCCACCATCCCCGCTCCCGTGCCACCGTACTGCGCGGTGTTGGGCCCGCGGCAGCTCCCGCCGCCCCTGCTGACCCCGCCCCCGCCGCCGCTGCTGCTACCCCAGCCCCAGCACCACCGCCCGCCTGCGTTCCGCTAGCAGCTCCCGACAGGGGGCCCTCCCCTGGAACAGCTGGCAGAGGCGCCAGGGTCTTGGCGCCACCTACGCCTGCCGCCCCTGCCCCGGGAGCCGCCCCTGCCCCAGTCTGGCTTGCAGGCCGGCGGAACAGCGACCCGCTTGAACCCCCGCGCCCTCCAGGCTTGGCCGTCCCGACTCCGGGGGTCTTTGAGGCCATGTCCAAGGGCCCCGCGGCCCCTGCCTGCTCCTTGGCTGCGACGCCGCCGCTCTTGCTGCTGCTGTCCTTTGCCTCCGCATGTCGCTTCTTCACCCGGGTGTATACGAATGCTGCAATTGCCGCAAGTGCGAAAACGGGCGCCAGGGGGGTGTTCAGCAGGGAGGGGGAGGGGGAGGAGGCGGCGGCCGGGCCGGCAGGGAGAGTGGACGTGGGGGCGGGGGCGGGGGCGGGGGAGGTGTGCTGCTGCTGCTGCCCCGAGGCTGACAGGCGCTGGAAGGCGGGATGGGTGGAGCCACTGGCTGCCTCCGCCACAGACCCTTGCCACGCGGCGTAGCCCTGCTTTTGTTGCTGCTGCTCCTCCGCCTCTTCCTGCTGCTGCTGCTGCTGCTGCAGTTGCTGCTGGTATTGATACAGGACAGCTGGGTCGTCTTCGCTGACCAGGTCCTGCTCTTCCTGCTGCTCGGGTTCATCGGTCGGAGGCTGTATCAGCTCGCGGGCTGCGGCCTGCCTCTCAACCAGGAGCGCTGTGGGGGCGGCTGCGGTGTTGCTGCTGCTGCTGCCGATGCTGCTGCTGGTCCTGTCACCAATGCTCGAGGTTAACACACGTGTGTCATTGCTAGGGGCGTGTGTTTCGGGTGCGGCTGCAGGCGTTGCGTCGACCTCGGCAACGGGTGCTGCGTTGCTGGTTGGGGCGTCGGCCTGCAGATGACGGACAACAAAGGCATGCGTGTTTGTGCCACGCGCCACACTTTGCATCAAGAGGAGGGTTATTTGATGTGATGATAAGGACTGCCGTGCAACTTGTTGGCGCAAAGAGCCACATGACTGCAAAGACGGGGCTGCCTGGGCGCCGTGGTGGGGCGTGGGGTGAGCTAACGCGGTGGTGCAACACCCTTGGGCAGGAACACGCATCTGGGGTAGCACGATATCGGAGCCCATATGGTAAGCACAATTGTCGCGTGACTTGCCTCCTTTTTGGCCCTCCGCAGACCCCACGCCTGCACGATGCACGCGTGGCGACGGGAATGCCCCGGAACGCACGGCTGAACCAGCAACCTCGCCGCGAAGCGTCCCTTGGCGAAGCATGTTCTTGTTGTCGCGCTAAAGCATGTTGATCGCGACAGTATGTGGGGTGGCGGCCGAAGGAGGGGTGACCCGGAGGCCAGCACCGCTCCGTGGGAGCCCATCTAGCCTACCTAAAACTTCGATATACAATTCATGAAAGGTTGCGCATGTGCATGCAATTTCAACTTGGTCGCGTCAGTTGATATTTGTAGGACAGTCAAGCTGCTTCTAGGCTCTCGGCTCTCGGTGGTAGTAGTCACAGTCAGGCGAAACGAGGTATTCCGTTACAAATTAACGCGTTCAAGTAAGCCGTGCTGGTGTTGCCCCCTCGGTTGCAGTTAGAACGGTATCTCAGCGAGACCTCCCCAGCACCGGCCCAGGCTACGCAGACTGGCCAGTGGCCCAGCACCAATGCCAGCTTGTTGCCCTCAGTCCTTGAACCAACGCACGCCTGACACCTGATACACAGCGTTACAGGACATGTTACTGTATGCTCCATGTGTGGCGGTCCACCGGTCCACCAGCCCACCACACAGATGTGCATCCGCACTAGGCCAGTACTGACAGCACTGAGCCTGCGCTGAGCGTGGCTGGCTCGCACCAGGCACCACCGGCTACATCGCGGCCTGCTGCGTGCTGTCCTTGCACACAACCACCACACCACCCGCCCTGCAAGCACACCCCCAAGCCACGGCATTCGCTCCCTCCGTGCCCATTCTTCCCTGGACCACCACGGCATCCCCCCCAAACAACCCCCTCACCGCTTCCCCGCTCCCCGGTTCACTATGCGCCTCTTCGTTCCCGCTCCCGCTCCCGTCTTGCCCCCCGCCGCCCCCGCCGCGCCCTCCTTAGGCCTCGGCTTGTAATACTCCAATTTGCACAGCTGCGGCACGTATATCACGTAGACATAGGTGCAGAAGTCTGGCTCCCGTATCAGCATGTAGGTGTTGGCGTCCGGCGAGCACGCCAGCCGCGCCTCCACGCGCCGTACCACGCGCCGCCCGCCGCCCAGCACGCACTCGTCGCCTGCGTGCCACGTGCCACGTGCCGTCCGCGACACGCGCGGGGGTCACGTGCCAAGGGGGCACACGCGTCAGGGATTCGCGAACAGCGTGCACAAGGGACGGGACGGAGCATCATAGCGGCCGTCTCCGCCGCGTCATCGCTATGCCGTACTGCTCCCCCAGCACGCATGAAGCTCACTCTGCGTTATACTCCTTGGCACGGCATGCATAAAAATTCCCTCCGCCCACCTGCAGCCTAAGGCCCCAGTCCCCAGCCCACGAGGCGCTGTGGTTGTGGATGTGGGTCTTGAAGTCCCCACTCCCCCGCGTGCTCACCTCCTGCGTACACCTGCTTGACGTAGGGCCACGTGTGCCCCTGCAGCCGGTCCGCCAGCGGGGAGCCGGGCAGCAGGTCCAGCTCCTGGGGTGGGTGTGGGTAAGCAGGTGGGTCGCTGTGTCTTAGTGGAGGTTCGTGCCTTAGGTGCGCCGCTGGGTGCGCGGGCAGCAGAGTCGTCAGCGTCTGCTGACTATGTGCACGTGTGCATAAGGTGCACCCAGGGCGCCAGAAGGCCGGGCGGTGTGCGGAATGGAGGTGAGCACCTGACGTGGGCGGACCCGCACTCCGACTCAGCCCTTCCCCCGCACGGCAATTCCACCGTCCTCTGGCCCCATCGCGGCTGTGTTGCCCCTTGTCGCATAACCTCTCCGCCTCCCTCAATACGGTACTCAGTCTGCTGGACCGCCTGGACCGCCACTTCACCTCTGACTTCCCAATACTGCGTTGTTCGTTGTTACCCTCCCCCCTCACGCCCCACCTCAAGCCCCGCCACCTCCCCCGTGGCGCTGCTCATGAGCGACACGCTCTCCCGCGAGAAGCGACCCAGCAGCCAGTCCTCTGCGGGGCAGGGGCAGGGGCAGGGCAAGTCAGGCGTAGGCAGCACCACATTCCGTTCCGCGAGCGACATGCGACAGCCATCGCCCTATCCAGGTGCCAATGCTGTGAAGCCGTCTGGCAGCATCGCGGTGTCTTTAGCGAGACAGCTTAAGCCATGGTCTGACTTGTTGGGTTCCGTTCGACAAGCTTCGTCCGCCTGAACTCTGGGTCGTAGCAAGGCACGAGTGTTGCTGGCCCGCGACAAACGAGCAGAGCCAAAGCGTCGCCCCGGCGCCACACCACCGCCAAAGGTGGCCAGCTGCGGCCCCTCTCCATCGCAACCAGGGCCCCAACTCTTGTGAACATGGCGCTGTATGCGCCAGGGGCCGAGACAAAAGAGTCCCGACGTGACTCTTACCGACCGGTCCACACTGCCCTTCACCGGTCCCAGACATTGGCCTTGTGGATTAGGCGCGTGCAGGACAGGTTGTCAGAGCCCCAAGCGGCAGAGCCCTCCACGCAACCCCGTCAACAACACCTGCTGCCAATTGGATCCTCACCTGTGACCGATCCGCCGGTGGTCCTGTGGAACTGGCGCGTGTGGTTCTTGTACAGGAACTCGTAGGTGAAGAAGTCTGAGGGTATGGACAGCAGGCGGTGCGCCAGGGCGGGGGCCAGCAGCGCATCCACCTCGGCGTGGGAGGGCGGCGCCAGCTGCAGGGGATGTAGTTTGTAGGGAAGGTGAAGACGGGGAGGTGAACAAAGGGTAGGGTAGAGCGGCTCCCGTAGGAAGGGGAACAAATCGCCATATTCAAAACAGGTGAATGGTAAAGGAAGAGGGGGAGGCGCAGGTGCAAGTTGTGCAGCAGCTGGGGTTGGTTGACGTCCGATCAACACGGCAGTGATGCTGATTTTGCACGAGGCATACGCAGGACGCCGGGTTGCCGCCCACGCCCACCTGGGCTGCCGCGCCTCCATCAGCGCCGCCCTCCCCCGTCGCCCCGCCGGACGCAGCGGCCGGTGCGCCCTCCTTGGCCTCCCCGGGCACCGGCTTGCGCAGCGCGGGGGGCACCATCTCCACGTCGGGTACCGCCCACCAGGGCTTGCCCAGGACGAAGCCGCCTGGGGGAAGAGGCAAGAGCCAGGGACAACAAGTGGTGTGTCGTGGCGCAAGGGTACTAGTGAAAATATGATATCATCACTCGTCACCATCCGGTTGGGCTGGTGTTCAAAAATTGCTATTGCTTGGAGATTTCGTGGCATGTGCAGCGACGAGGGCGAGGCACGGCACGGGTGGTGAAGCGTCGCCGGACGCATGTGGGGAAGCAGGGCTCTTGTTCCCCGACAGAGCGGAGAACTGCCCAAGGCCGGGCCAAGACGCAACGGCAACCGTATAAGTAACACCTGCACCCATAGTCCTAAACTGGGCGGCGACAAGGCTGGCATACTATCGACGGTGCGGAAGGACTCAGCACCCAAACCGGGAGCTGGAGATTTCCTGCAGACGCGCAGCAGGGACAGCTATGCAGTGCACTAAAAAACACGCAAGCACGTGACACGCCCGCCCCCCCTAACCCACCTGGGAACTCCTTCATCCCGGGCGGTAGCTCCTTCTTGCCCCCCGCGCCGCCGCCCAGCAAGCCCTTCCCGCCCGCCCCCAGCCCCGCCCCTGCCCCCGCCGCCTGCTGCTGCTGCTTGATGCGCAGCAGCCCCGCGGTGGCCGCCATGCCGCTGACGCCGGTGAGGCAGGCGCCGCTGGCCCCGCAGCCCAGGTTCTTGACGGCCAGCAGCAGCGCCGAGGACAAAGACTCCAGGTCGGCGGACAGCTGGGGGGCGGACTTGAGGGCCTCCCCTGGCTGGCACAGGCCGCACGACTGGGGGTGCAGGCGGTACGAAACAGACGGAACAGGGGATTTGGGAACAGTTTGGTGTCATTGGCTTGGGCTGTGTGGGTTGACAGGTTTTCATCACGACTAAGACTTGAGGGCCTGCCCTGGCTGGCACAGGCGGCAGGACTGGGTGGTGCGGGTAAGGTGTGACGAGGATGAGGACGGGGAGGGAGTTCCAGCATACGTAGTACCGGTAAGGCGGTGGGCAGGTGTCGTAAGAGTGGTTGCCAGCACCACAACGAGGGGCAGAGGCAGGGCCAGGGGCAGAGCAGGGCAGGAAGCCTTCGCAATGCAAGGCAGGGTGCACTGCGCCGCGCCGCGCAGAGGGTTGTGCGCGCCAGCGGGCGGCGCAACGCGCAGCTGTGGTGCTCTGAACCCGAGGCGTACGGCGTGGCGTGAGGCGGCGTGGCGCGCGACACGTGTGGCTTCCTTACCTTCCTGCAGTGCCCCAGGTGCGTGTAGGTGCCGATCATGTAGGCGGGGTTGATCTCGCACTCGCCGCCCGCCGCCCACTCAGGGCACTTGTGGTGCAGGTCCTCGCAGGGGACCTCCCCTGGCAGCACTGGGGGCAGCGGGGAGGGCGGCGGGAAGGGACAAGGGAGAGGCAGGGGACGTCACACCAGGTCACACTCAGTGCGTTTGAGGTGCAGGTCCTCGCAGGGGACCTCCCCTGGCAGCACTGGAGGCAGCGGGGAGGGCGGCGGGAAGGGGCGGGGCAGGGGACGTCACACAAGTCCAACACAGGTGCGTCTGAGATGCAGGTCCCTGACAAGGGACCTCCCGCGGCAGCACTGGGGCCAGCGGGGGAGGCGGCGGGAGGGGACAAGGGGGACGTCACACTAGTTCGCCACCGGTGCATTTGAGGTGCAGGTCCTCGAAAGGGGCTTTCTCTGGCAGCACTGCGGGCAGCGGGAAGGGCGAAGGAGGCAGACCCGGCACAGGCACGGGTAATTCCCGGGGACGGATGCGTTGGGACTGGCAGGCAACAAGTCGCTCCATGGAACCGACCTCGCAAGGCAACTATGTTTCCGTTGCCCTTCCATCCCAGCAACCAACTCACGTTTGACCTTGAGGCCCAGAACCCTAATCCCCGTCGGCACCCCGCCCGCCGGCGAGCCGCCTTTGGCGCCGCCGCCACCGCTGCTACCGACCGCCGCTGCCGCCTTTCCACCGGCAGCCGCCGCCTTCCCGCTGCTAGCCGCCTTGCCATCGCCCTTGCCCTTTATGACCTCCCCTTCATCGTCCAGGTCATCAGGGTCCACATAGTCGTCATCATCGTCGGCACCGTTAGCGGCGCCCCCGCCGTCGAGCCGCGGCAGGCGCCCGCTGCTGCCGGCGCCGCCGGCGGCGGAGCCGCTCCCCTTGGCGGCGGCGGCGGCCGCGGCGGCGGCGGCGTCCTTATCGAGCTGCTCCTTCCGCGGCGGCGGAGGCGGCTGCTGCTCGTTGCCGTCGTCACGGTTGTGCTTCTGGAGCAGCCGGAGGGCCTGGGGGCGTTGCAAAAGGCGGTGCGGGAGAAGGTAAGCTGAAGCTACTGGGCTGCCTGAGGCCTGGCATGCCCTACGGGTGGCCAGAATAGGTCACCAACTTCGCCCGGTGTATGCAATACCAAAGAAGAGTATGGCCCAGGTGCTGGCGGATGGAAGTGTAAAACTGCAGCCCCCACCTCCCGGCCCAGTACTATTTACTTTAGTAACTTCTTTCCCCCCCCCCCCCCCCCCGCCCTGGCCCCACCCAGACCTGGCCATGGAGGCCCACCCCCTTCAAGCTGACCGGCCCAGCCCCAAGCCCCAAGCTCCAGCCCCTCGCAACACCCACCTCCCTCCTGTAGTTGACCAGCTGGTCCATGATGACGTCGGTGAGGTCGCGGCCAGAGTCGCGGACCAGGTTCTGTAGAGGAGGGGAAAGGGCAATCGACCGCGATTGGAGGTGACAGCCTGGCTGTGTCGCAGAGGTAGCAAGTCGCGGATCGGGCGGGGAGGGAATGGCTCCCCGGACACAGGGGTGCCGACGTTGCATCGGTGGCATGTGCGCGAACGTAGCCGCACACCCCTCACCTTGCACGACAGGGTCACCGCTGCCTCCTCTGCGTCCGTCGCCGCCGCCACGCCGCTGTCACCCCGCAGCGCCTCCCCTTGCCCCCACCCCCCCCCCCCCTTTTTCCCCCTTTCCCCCCCCCCCCGCCCCCGCCGTCCCCCCCCCCCCCCCCCCCCGGGCGCTTCC
>VFQN01003957.1_pt1 | contig 20233 bp, 23 predicted proteins | sample 3512371 | NCBI WGS metagenome assembly VFQN01 (sample SAMN10412370, study PRJNA504923) | tailings metagenome | isolation source: Replicate 2 from Balatoc abandoned mine | place: Philippines: Itogon, Benguet | collected 2017-08-28
CATTTGCAGTTTGGTTACACGTTTTCTTCTAAAAATGCCGTTAATAACCAATACAAACGTAGGATACGTAAACAAGAGGATTCGTTCTAGTCCTGCACTGATGTAATTAAACGCCAAAAAATTAAAATAACTTGAAAAATAATACCCCGTAATTCCCAAACCTGCTACCCACAACCAATCTTTTATGGTAAACCGAACATTGGTTTCTTGTGCAGTAAGGCGAAAGGCAAAAAATGCATAAATAGGAAACGAAAGCCCCATCCTAAGCGTCAAAAGTGAAATAGTATCTATCTCATAACGGTACGCCAATTTGATAAATATTCCTTTCAGTGCAAAGCAAAAAGCCGCTAAAAAAACCATTGCGGCCCCCAACCAATAGTATGTTTTAGACATATTGACTAAACTGAAAAACCTTTACCTTTGGTTCTTGCTTATCAAAAAAATCAGGCATTAATACTCATTCCAAAATCACTTCAACTCATCAACTCTAATGCAATCCGTCTACATTGTTTCGGCCGTAAGAACACCCATTGGTAGCTTCGGTGGCACATTATCTAGTCTCTCAGCTACGAATTTAGGCGCGGCAGCCATTCGTGGCGCGCTATCATCTCTGCCCCTCGACCCACAACTGATAGAGGCCGTGTACATGGGCAACGTGGTATCCGCCAACCTTGGGCAGGCTCCCGCGCGTCAGGCGGCCATTTTGGGAGGCCTCAGCAAATACGCTACCTGCACAACCGTCAACAAAGTATGCGCATCTGGCATGAAATCTGTGATGATGGGCGCACAGGATATTTTACTGGGTCAAGCTGATGTGGTGGTAGCTGGTGGTATGGAAAGCATGTCAAATGCTCCTTTTTATCTCGACAAGGCCCGTTTTGGCGGCTATGGCTACGGCAACGGCACCTTTATCGACGGTCTCGCCAAGGATGGTTTGGTAGACGCTTACGGCGGGATGGCCATGGGCGTATGCGCCGATGCTACTGCCGTCAAATACGGTTTCACGCGCGAGGAGCAGGATGCCTTTACCATCGCGTCCTATCAACGCAGCGCCGAAACATGGCAGGCAGGCTACTTTGATAAAGAAGTGATTTCGGTTGAAGTTCCTCAGCGCAAAGGCGATGCCATCGTTGTGGCACAGGACGAAGAGTACAAAAACGTTAAATTCGATAAAATTCCTACGCTACGACCTGCCTTCAACAAAGACGGCACCGTAACGGCGGCGAATTCCTCCACCATCAACGACGGTGCCGCAGCACTGGTCTTAATGAGCGAACGAAAAGTAAACGAATTGGGCATTACCCCTTTGGCCCGCATTGTTTCCTTTGCCGATGCCGAGCATGAGCCAGAATGGTTTACAACCGCTCCCACGGTAGCGGCTCCCAAAGCCCTCAAAAGAGCGGGCCTCACTACCGATCAAATTGATTATTTTGAAGTAAATGAGGCGTTTGCCGTAGTGACGATGGCATTTATGAAAGAAATGGGCATCGCACATGAAAAAATCAACGTGTTTGGTGGCGCCGTATCGCTAGGCCATCCATTAGGGTGCTCGGGGGCGCGTATTGTAGTCACCCTCCAAAATGTATTGAACCAAAAAGGCGGCAAATACGGCCTTGCCGCTATTTGTAACGGCGGTGGTGGGGCATCGGCGATCGTCATTGAAAAGGTTTAACCAGCGTTCTACCTATACCTAGCTAATGAGTCACTTATGAGAGAATTCATAGGTGACTTTTTGGTAGCAAATTTGACTATACGCCAAATGTCACTTATATTTGTGTCAAATAGCACACTATCATGATAGCGCCATCAAGAAAATCAACCTTCATGCTGCTGACCTTCGATGATCCTTTTTTGCTCATCCAAAAAACCCGCGAAGGTCTCACCAAAGACGACGCCGATGCGTTGGCAGAAGTTTATGGCCTGACCGACCGTGAAATGGCCCGAATCCTTAACCTTTCGGAACGTACCTATCACCGATATAAAGAGGAAGCACGCCTTGATGTAAGTGCCTCTGACCGACTTTTGCAGTTAAAGAAATTACTTCAATACGGAGAAGAAGTGTTTGAAGAACGGGAAAAGTTTAAGCGTTGGATGCGACGACCCCTGCGCACTATGTATGGTGAAGCTCCACTTGCCCTACTCAATACAATAACTGGTATGAAAATCGTTGAAACTGCCTTAGGACGCATTGAACACAGCGTGTATATCTAACAATGATTCATGTATTTCGTCTTCAGAAAGCGAGGTTTTCTTCCATCGAAAACATTTTATCGGGATATGGCGCAGAACTGTTTGGGGGTCGTTGGAACACCATTGGCAATGCCGTTGTTTACACTTCTGCTTCTCCAGAATTAGCTCTTTTAGAAACGTTAGTGCATATTGAAGAAATCTACCTTGATGACTTACCTAAGCACGTTTTGGCAACAATCGAAATCCCGTCAGACTCTATTTTTCAGGTGAATACTGAACTATTACCTGAAAACTGGGCCGATGTTCATATATCAGCCGCTACTCAACAATTTACGGAGAATTGGTTTGCCCAACAAACGCATTTAACGATCGCATTACCTTCTGTTATTGTACCAATGTCCTTCAACTACCTTATCAATCCAAATCATCCCCGCATGAAAGAAGCAAAAGTTGTAGAAATTGTCCCATTCTCCTTCGATAGCCGTCTTTTTAAATGAAATACCGTTATTTTCTCATTTACAAGCCTTTTGGCATGATGTCGCAGTTTTCGCGAGAAGGCGACAAGGCTACTTTGGCAGATTTATCTTTTGATTTTGCCAAAGATGTATACCCCGTCGGCCGGTTAGATGCCGATAGTGAAGGACTGCTTTTGTTAACCAACGACACTTTTCTCAACAATCGTCTGCTAAATCCAAAATTCAAACATCAGCGGACTTACTTTGTGCAGGTAGACGGACAGATTACAGACACCGCTCTTGAAGAACTTCAAAAAGGGGTAAAAATTTCGATAGATGGCAAGCCCCACCAAACGCTTCCCGCAAAGGTAGAATTATTGGTCAATGAACCACCTTTACCACAGCGCATTCCCCCGATTAGAGTCCGCCAAAATATTCCGACAAGTTGGATAGCACTTACCCTTCATGAAGGAAAAAACCGCCAAGTGAGGCGCATGACCGCAGCCGTGGGATTTCCCACACTACGCTTGGTCCGTTGGGCCATTGAAAATATTAAACTAGGCACAATTCAACCTGCCGAAGTAGTTGAAATAGAGAAGGAATGGCTATTTAAAAAACTAAAAATCAACAGATAACAACCATTCTCTTATCTTATATTATCTTAAACGCTTGTAATTGCTGCTCCATTTCCTGCTGCATTCGTTTTGCCTCCTCGCCCGCCTTTTGGGCAAAATCAATCCCTGAAGACGCGTAAATAATGCTCCGCGAAGCATTGACCAACAATCCACATTCTTTGGTCATGCCGTATTTACATACTTCTTCTAAGCTGCCCCCTTGCGCACCTACGCCTGGAATAAGCAAAAAATGCTCGGGCGCGAGCTTACGGATTTGCTGCAGCATGGGTGCCTGCGTGGCCCCCACAACATACATAAGGCGGTCGTTGCCACCCCACTGTTGAGATACCCGAACGACCCGCTCAAACAAATATTCGTTTTCATTATCCAGCACCACCTGACTGTTGGAAAGCCCAAAATCATCGTCATCATTGCGAGAGAGCTTGGGGTTCATCATCATGGTTTGAAAATCAGCGCTGCCTTCGTTGGAAGTTAAGGCCAGCAAAATCACCCATTTATCTTTAAATTCTAAAAATGGAATGACCGAATCGCGCCCCATGTAAGGAGCTACCGTAATGCTGTCAAACGACATTCCCGAAGAACCTTTATCAAAAAAAGCCTGAGCGTAGAGAGAAGATGTATTGCCAATGTCACCCCGCTTGGCATCAGCAATGGTAAAACAATCCTTGGGTATGTACCCTAAAGTCCGCTGCAAACTATTCCAACCGCGTGGGCCGAGGGCTTCATAAAAAGCAATGTTGGGTTTATAAGCTACGGCATAAGGGGCGGTGGCGTCGATGAGTCGTTTGTTAAACTCAAAAATGGCATCTGGCTCACGGAGAATATGCTTGGGGAGTTTTTTTAAATCAGGGTCAAGGCCAACACAGAGGAATGATTTTTTTCGTTTTATCTGTTCAATCAGTTGGGTACGATTCATGATTAGAGGGTTTCGAGAGATTGTAAATGAGCAATATCGTTTTCTTTTTGGAGGGAAAAACTTTTTGAATTGTAATCGTAATGCAACAGATATAAGCCCAAATTAGTGTGCAGAAACTCATCCATTAAGTGCAAAGGTCGATTAAAAATAGTGGCTAAAAGTACCCTCATTGCCCGGCCGTGCATGGCCACCAGCACCGTTTTCTCTTCGGGGCGGGCTAGAATCAAGTCAATGACTGGCAACTGCCTTTTTTGAACATCTTCGGGGCTTTCTCCTCCTTCGGCCTGCAAATCGGTTTTTCCCTGCTGCCAACTAGTCACCAGCCAACGATAATAGTCATTGTCCATGCTGTTGGGCGTACGCCCCTCTCTAATTCCCCAACTAATCTCATTCAGTCCCTCATACGCCTCATGCGGCAGCCCCTTATCCAAAAAACCGCGTACACTTTGTACCGTCCTGATCAACTTTGACGTGTATACTTTATCAAATTTGATGTCTTGATATACCTCAAAAAACGCTTTTGCTTGTGCTTCACCAAGTTCGTTAAGATGGGCATCAATGCCGCTTCCTTGTACTACTCCGCGACGATTATAATCTGTTTCGCCGTGGCGAATCAAATAAATAGTTTTTGAAGACAATTTGTGGGTAATTTTAAGTTTAATGTATGTTTGACGGTTCTTTGTAGTTTTGTGAAGAAAGAAAATGTTAGTCAACTTTCTAAAATCAAACGACCCGCCCCCGACTTAAATTCTGTTTACAAAAATACCCCTTTTCCTGATGTTCAACAAAAATATTGCGCTCGTACAACTTCAGCAATGGAACAAAAACACCATTGGCGACCATTTAGGCATCGAATACCTTGAAATCGGCGAGGATTATCTCGTGGCGCGAATGCCCGTTGACCACCGTACGCATCAACCGTTTGGTATATTGCACGGGGGGGCATCTGTTGTGTTGGCCGAAACCCTCGGTAGCCTCTCGTCATTCCTGCTCTTGCCCGACACCACCAAGCAGCAAGCCGTAGGGCTTGACATTAATGCCAATCATATTAGAGCGGTAAAAAGTGGGTGGGTATACGGAAAATCTACCCCTCTTCACATCGGTCGAACGACGCACGTCTGGGAAATCCGAATTACGAACGAAGAAAACAAACTGGTTTGTATCAGCCGTTTAACGATGGCCATTATCAACCTATGAAACAAAAAACGCCTCTCTCTAAAGGTAGAGAGAGGCGTTTTGGCTGTGTTTTTTCTTACAGAACGATTACTGAGTTCTCTTCGTAAGATACTCCGCTTGGGATATATTTATCAGCGGCTTCGTCGTTGGTCCAGGTAGCGCCGTCGATTAAATAACGGAAAGCATATTCTTTTCCGGCTTCCAATTCGAGCGTTGCTTTATATGAACCATCTTTCTGTTTCTTCAATTTAGTAGCGGCTTCGGCAGCCCAGTCATTAAACTCGCCTACTACTGCTACATCTTTAGCATCTGCCACTACATCAGCAGACAGAGAGAACGTTACTTTGCAGACAGGTTTGCTTTTCAAAAATTGCTTTGCAATAGCCATAGTGTTTTTGTTGGTTTTGGTTTGCAGCACAAAGGTATAAAATAAATACAATTAAAGTCAATGAATACCAATTAGTTACCTACCAATATTCTTCTAAAAGTACATTTAAAAACTTCATCATTACAATTAACCCCAAAAAAACCATTTTATCTAACCCCTTCAAAATCAATTTTCTTCCGAAATCTGCGCATTTACCTGCTGAACCCGTTGGTTCATAATTGTTGCTATACTGTAAGCACGGTACTTGGCTTCGGCAGCAATATCACCTTCAAACAACGCGTCCACATTTTCAAAAAACAAATGAAGCCAACGGTCGAAGTGCTCGGGCGTAAGTGTATACTTAGTGGTAAGGCGAAAATGAGGGGGCATAGGTCGACCCATATAATTGGCCGTTCCAAGCAAAATTCCTTCCCAAAAATCATACATTTTGGGAAGATGCAGCTCCCAATCTATGTGTGCAACCTCCTCAAAAATATACCCAAGCTCAGCATCCTGACGAATTTTTTGGTAAAACTGATTAACCATCAGCTCTACATCTTCACGGGTTTCTAATAGTTTTGGCATGGTATAAAAACAAATGTCCGGCAAGATAGGTGCCGGACTTGGTTGAATGTAATGACAAAAATCATGTAAAAATGCCTAGTCATTCAAAAAGCTGCTGCAACTGTTTGGCTTCCAGGGCTCCTACCATTCTATTTTGCAATTGCAGATGTTGATCAAAGAAAACCGTCGTAGGATACGTTAACCGGCCTTTGTCGGTTCCGAGTAGTTCTGCCAATTCATGCACGCCAGTATTGACGCCCGTGGGTTTAAATTTATACTTTTTATTTAAAAACAGAATCGTACGGGTATCTTCGGCATTAAGGTCTAAACAGTAAAATTGAGCGTTTAACACCTTCACAAGCTCGGGTTCGGTAAATGTTTTCAACTCCATCATTTTGCAATACTTACACCAATCTGTATGGATAAAAATCAGCAAAGGACGGCGCTCTTTCCGCAGGCTGTCATTTAGATTCTCAAATGACGTCCATTGCAGGGTTTGGGCTTCTACCTGAGTGGTATAAAGCCCAAACCAAGCGAAAATCAAGATGAGAATGCCTTTTTTCATTTGAATAAATTATATCTAATTCCCAAAAATGTACGAATGCCTTGGTTGGGTGCATATACGTACGTGGGGTCAAACGTTAACGCATTGGGGTTATTGGGCGTCGGAATCACCTGCCCGTCGGCACCAAAAGTCACCTGTTTATCAAAAGGGTCAAAAGCCCGGGCAATGGCATCGCGCGGCGGGGTAAAGTTCAGCAGATTTTTTACACCTCCATAAATTTCTAGCCCGTTGTTAAATTTCTTGGTCACTTGAATATTCTGTAAGCTCCACCAAGGAGAATACGCTGGGCGCGGGTCCATCGGCCCTAAAACGGGTAATTTCATCGGGCCATAGAGATTTCCAGTATAATCAATCGACAAACCGATGCGCTGGAAAGAGTACGAAACAGACCACACACCCGTAAATTTCTCCGTCAGCAATTGCGTCATTTTTACCAACTCCCCACTTCCGTCATCCTCTCGTTGGAATACATCCATAGCCGTAGCGCCCGCCATGGCTTTCAGGCCGTTAGCAAAAGAAAAATCCACATTTAGCGAAATCCCGCGCGACACGGCGTTACCCGCTAAATTACTGTAAATGATTTTGTTGGGGTCGGTTAAGTAGTCGGGAATAATACGATTGTTGAAATAAGTATAAAAGGCCGTGGCGTCCAAGCCAATAAAGCTTCCGTTTGTCAGGAAGAATTTGCGAACGTAATTCACGTTACCGTTCCACGAGCGTTCGGGCTTCAATTCTTCCGTAAATACCACCTGCCGCGCTCCCGTCAGGGCAGCGTGGTCTTCGGTAAATACGTTGGCTACGCGGTAGCCATTGCCAAAACTCGCCCGCAATACATTTCGCTTGTCCGTGGAGGTCCATTTGTAGTTTAAACGGGGCGTCAGAATACTTCCGTGAATGGAGTTGTAGTCATAGCGAAGTCCCAACAACAATTTGTTATTGGCATTCAGTGAAATTTCATCTTGAGCAAATATTCCAGGTAGTTTCACAACAGAAGGCGCATTCCGACCATCAATAGCAGTGGCAGGGGTATTATCGTCGTAATGTGTGTAGCGAAGGGCCGTTCCAATTAGCAAATCGTGATTTTCTCCCGCTTTCTTATCCCACGTCAACTGTCCGAAAGCAATCGTTTGCAGCGCGTTAAAGGGAGTCGTGCCGTAATATGAATCCTGATTGTGGCCGTTGGCCGAAAATTGAAACGTGATTTTCTCTTTGATAGGCAATTGATACGCTCCTATCACCTCCCATCGTTTGGTTTGAATCGTTTCAGCGTACACTTCATTACTTCCTCGGTATTTGGGGGTCCATTGAGTTTGACCTCCCCAGCGGTCTTCGTACACGTAGCGGGCACCTACCGTAAACAAACGATTATCTTTACGTTCAACACTAAATTTATTGAATAATGAAATACGGTTTTGAAGGGTAATATCCGTAAATCCGTCGCCGTTTTTATCGGTTGGTTGCTGAAAATTAAAGTAGTTTAGACCAAACAATGATTGAACTTTTTCACCTACTCGGTATTTAACCCCCAAATCAGTATTAAACTCAGACCATGAAGTTCCCATTACATCAGCCGACACCAAAGGAGCAGAAGATGGTTTTTTAGTAATAACATTTATCAAACCACCTACCGCTTCGGAGCCATACAGCGTTGATGCAGGGCCTTTTACGATTTCTACCCGCTCAATAAGCGCACTCGGAATTCCGCTCAAACCATACACCGTCGACAAGCCCGAAACGATGGGCATTCCGTCAATCATAATCATGGTGTAAGGGCCTTCCAAGCCATTGATGTGAATGTCGCCAGTGTTGCAAACATTACAGTTTAGCTGGGGGCGAATACCGTTGATGTTTTGCAGTGATTCAAAGAGGTTTGGCACTGGGTTTCGCTTAAAAAAAACAGGGGTGTAAATTTCAACGGGAACAGGACTGTCTAGCTTTGATACTTCTTTCATGGTCCCTGTAACCACCACCTCACTGAGCGAATTTTCCAATTCTTCGGTTTGAAGAGTAAGCTCCTGAAAAAACTTCGCTTCCGAAATCGTCACCGACTTGGTGATGTTGCGGTATCCGATAGACGATATAACCAACTGATACGTTCCGTACTTTACATTTTTAAGTTCAAAAACTCCTAATTCATTGGTGGTAGTACCATATTGTGTACCCTTGAGGGCTGCCGTAGCAAACTCAAGCGGTTTTCCTTTTACGGTCACCGTACCCCTTATACTTCCTGTTTGGGCATACGTAGAAAGTTGTACCAGCAAAAATGCCAGCAATACATATAGTTTATTCATTGAGAATCAGTGTAAATAAATAATGATGCAATACATTCACATCAAGCCCATATTGCAGGTTTTGACATGGAAATCCATTAAAGAAATGAAATCATTAACACTGATGAGCAGGCGGGCCTCGATGAGAAAAATTGCCAAAGAATGGCTTACGATAGGCCGTTAATAAGTAGAAGGACTGATTTTGGGAAAAAACAATCTGACCAATTTTGACGCTTGCCAAAGCTACCGTTAAGGTCAATCCCACAAACACCGCATTGGTGACCGTCTCCAGCAAAAAAATCTCATTGCTGGTGTGATCGTTGGGCTGAAAAGGAGTATTAGGATTGGACGGTTTGTAAGGGTGGGCGTGGGTAATTATTTTCCCGCTCGACAGTTTGTGCGCATGCCGGAATACAATGCCATTCAGGAGCATCAGGGCAAAAAGCACCAAGATGCCATTGGCGATTGTTTTTCGTATGCGCTGACTGAAGAGCATGGAGATGGTGTTATTTCGTAAATTTAACTACGTTATTTGATAAAAAGTTTAAATCGACAAAATAATTGCCAAAAACCGCGAAATTTACACGTGTCTCACCCTTACAACATTAATTTCTATGGAACTTTTTGGATTTTCTGTATTACTACTTTCTAAACTCTTTTTTGCGGCGTTTAACGGAATTCTATTCACCCAGTCAGGCTTGGACAAAGTCTTTCATTATCAAGGAAATCTGGATTATTTTAAAGACCATTTCAAAAAATCGCCCCTTGCTTCTACCGTTGGTTTACTGATGCCCGTCATTACCCTGCTCGAAACATCGGCGGGTGTCACCTCATTGGTTGGCTTACTTTTACTGCTACTTGGACACGACGCGGGCAACAGTGTTGCAGCTACGGGCATGGGCTTGGGAGGGTTATCGTTGGTATGTTTGTTTTTTGGACAACGAGTAGCACAGGATTATGCAGGAGCAGCGGCATTAGTACCTTACTTTCTGATGACAATGGCGGGGTTTGTTTTGTACGCCTTTTAAGAATACACCGCTAAAGTGCCCAATTTTTCGGTCTTTAGCGGCGTATAAAATGTACTATACTTTTACGGTTAGTTCATTCGGTTGGCTTTCCACTTACTTTTAACGGGTACTGCCGCTCCCGTGCTGCCACTACCTGGCTTCTTTGCCTGCTCCATCAAATACCCCACCAACGCTGCCGCAATTTGGGCCTCCTCTTCATCGATGCCTTTTTTGAGTACATCTGGGGTAAAATAGTGCTTCACAAAATGAGTATCAAATTGACCCGAAGTAAATGCTTCGTGTAACATCACAAATCGGCAGAAGCCCAAAGTCGTTTGTACGCCCGTGATTTCGTACTCATCGATGGCCCTTACCATCTTATCAATAGACTCCTGACGCGTAGCCGCATACGTTATCAATTTTGCAATCATTGGGTCGTAGTAAATCGGAATAGCCATGCCTTGCTCAAACCCATCATCTACTCGGACACCATTACCCTGCGGACGAACGTAGGTATGTAAAGTGCCTACATCTGGCAAAAAATTGTTGGTCGGGTCTTCGGCATACACGCGTACTTCCATCGCGTGGCCGTTGATTTTCAGATCTTCTTGTTTGATTTCCAAGGCCTTTCCTTCCGCGATATAAATCATTTGCCGCACCAAGTCTACGCCCGTAATCATCTCCGACACGGGGTGTTCTACCTGCAAACGGGTATTCATTTCCAAAAAATAGAAATTGAGTTTTTCGTCGACAATAAATTCTACCGTTCCAGCACCATAATACCCGCACGAACGTGCCACGTCAACAGCGCATTTACCCATGGCTTCCCGGATTTCGGGCGTCAGGCAGGACGAAGGTGCTTCTTCCACCACTTTCTGGTGCCGGCGCTGTACCGAGCATTCACGCTCAAATAAATGAATGATGTTTCCGTGTTGGTCCCCCAACACTTGAATTTCTACGTGACGAGGCGATGCGACGTATTTTTCGACAAAAACGGCACCATCGCCAAACGAGGAAATCGCCTCACTAACGGCACGCTCCATTTGTTCATCAAACTCTTCTTCATTTTCAACAATCCGCATCCCTTTTCCACCACCACCAGCACTGGCCTTAATCAAGACAGGATAACCAATTTGATTCGCAATTAATTTAGCCTCAGCGCGGTCTTCAACCGCATCGGGCGTGCCGGGTACCATCGGAATATTATACTTTGCCACAGTTCGTTTGGCCGATAATTTATCACCCATAATCTCAATGCTCTCCGCCGACGGGCCAATAAAAATGAGCCCTGCGTCTTTTACCATCTGCGAAAAGCGGGCATTTTCCGACAAAAATCCGTATCCCGGATGAATTGCGTCGACTCCTAACTGCTTACACACCTCAATGATTTTGTCGCCTCGCAAATAAGATTCTGAGGAGGCTGCCGGACCAATACACACCGACTCATCGGCGTATCTGACATGCAAGGCCGTACGGTCAGGCTCGCTATATACGGCTACTGTTTTGATGCCCATTTCACGGGCGGTGCGCATCACACGCAACGCAATTTCACCACGGTTGGCAACGAGGATTTTTTTTATAGAAGGCATTGGAAATCATTAGATTATATAAATTCAAATCGGCTGTTGCCCAGAAACACACAACCTACTTAAATCAATGAATAACTTTTGTGCTTTTAAAAGCACCGAAAGTTACAACTTATCGTTAAATGAGTTAAATTTATATTGGTAAATCACTATAGGCTAATGATAAAAAGCATTAGATTGTTGGGCGCCTGGCTATTTTTTGGGCATCAACTCGTTCAGGCTCAGGAGGTATCGGTTGTGAAATGGAAAGAAATCCAAAACATTTTGTCACAGTCGTCTGATACAACATACATTGTCAACTTCTGGGCAACGTGGTGCAAACCCTGCGTGGCAGAATTGCCGCACTTTGAAGAGGTTCAAAAAAATTACAAAGACCGGAATGTCAAAGTAATCATGGTTAGCATGGATTTTGCAAAGGATTTAACGGCGCGGGTAATTCCGTTTGTAAGTCAACATCAACTCACTGGAAAAGTTTGGTTATTGAATGAACCCGACGCCAACAATTGGATTGATAAAATCAGCACCGAATGGTCGGGGGCGATTCCGGCAACGTTGATTGTCAACAATCAAAAAAAGAAAAAAGTCTTTTTTGAACAAAAATTAGACTATGACCGTTTGGTGAAGGAACTATCTGATTTTCTGTGACTTTTTAATCGAATAGGGTCAAAACAGCAGTTAATATAACTAATATGAAAAAGAAATTTTGGGTACCATTTATCATAACCCTGACCTTAGGTACTTTGGTCAGCGCTGCACTCCGAAAAGAGAGCACTCAAACCCCGCCTGCGGGCTATCCGATAGGTGGAACCGTGGCCGACTTCAAGCTTAAAAACGTAGACGGCAACGTTGTTTCTTTATCCAATTACAAAGATAAAAAAGGCGTAATTGTGGTGTTTACTAGCAATCATTGTCCTTTTTCGAAGGCCTATGAAGAGCGTATCATCGGACTGGATAAAAAATACGCCGCGCAGGGCTTTCCGGTATTAGCCATCAACTCTAACGATGCTGGCGATTACGAAGAAAATTCCTTTGACAACATGAAAAAACGCGCTCAGGAAAAAGGGTTTACATTTCCTTATTTACAAGACGACACACAGGGGGTCGCGAAAGCATTCGGCGCTACCCGTACTCCTCACGTGTTTATACTACGGAACGATGGTGGTAAATTTACGGTACAGTACATCGGAACCATCGACGACAATTATCAAGATCCCGCTGGAGTAACCAAAAGATACGTGGAAGATGCCGTCTCTAATATTCTGATGGGCAAGCCAGTAGTTGTAACCCAAACAAAAGCCGTTGGCTGCGCCATTGGGTGGAAAGACGCTTAAATTTTCGGATACCATCTAAAATAAAAGGACCAACGTTTGTTGGTCCTTTTATTTTAGGCTTCCAGTAAACTCCACTTCCAAAGGCCCAACTTGGCCAAACAATAACGGCCAGAGACTCTCAAAACCCCTAACCCATATTTCATACTTCGTTGAAAATTAATGGAAGAGGCTTCATCAAAATACTTGGTCGGACACGTCACTTCTGCAATTTCGTAACCTTTCCAGAAAACTTGGGCAATCATTTCGTTGTCAAAGACAAAATCATCATCGCACTTATTAAAAGGAACATTTCGCAGTACTTCGCCAGAAAATGCACGATACCCCGTGTGGTATTCCGACAATTTTTGATTCATTAGAATATTTTGCGCAAGCGTCAAAAACCGATTAGCAATGTATTTATACATCGGCATTCCTCCTTTGAGCGCACCTTTCCCCAAAATTCTTGACCCAAATACTACTTGGTAAAGATCATTACCAATGATTGAAATCATGGCCGTAAGTAGCAAGGGAGTGTACTGATAATCAGGATGAAGCATGATAACGATATCGCCCCCAAGTTCAAGTGCTTTAGAATAGCAGGTTTTTTGGTTGCCCCCATAACCTTTATTTTTATCATGGCGAATGACGTGTTTAATCCCAAGCCGCTCTGCCACTTCAGCAGTGTTGTCTGGACTGGCATCATCCACCAAAATCACCTCATCGACCAAATCAAAAGGTATTTCAAGATACGTTTTTTCGAGCGTAAGCGCTGCCTTGTACGCAGGCATTACAACAATCACTTTTTTGTTTTTATACATAAATCAGATTCCGCAATTCAACGTTTTATGAACTGCACAGCGGCAAAATTAGTCTTATCAAACAGTATTTCCAATCCCTTCCAAAACTTCCACTCGGACAGGCACTCCCACAAAAACCGCATTGCCAGTCAATTCATCAATGACCAAGTCATCCGTCAAGTCGTTGACACTCACTCCTGCGTGCGTTTGCGCTACCGAAAGTTGGACGCCCTCTCGCCCATGGCCGTATCCGTGAGGCAGACTCACGGTGCCTTTCATTACCTTCTCCGTAATTTCGACAGGAACCGTCACCTCCCCTACCCGTGAACTGATTTTTACACTATCCATCTCAGAAATAGTACGTTGCCTAGCATCGTCGGGATGTATCATTAATGTACACCGATTGCGACCCTTTACCAGTCGATGCGAGTTGTGCAGCCAGGAGTTGTTATCACGTAAATGCCGACGATTGGTCAATAACAAGTCAAAGTGCGTATTTATCTTACTTTCTTGCCAAACCTTCCTGATACGGCTCATATCTTTTACCAATAGCTCGGGAGCAAGATGGATTTTTTTATCCTGCGTCAATAACCGATTTGGTAAATCAGGCCGTAACGGTCCCAAATCCAATCCATGAGGATGTTGACGGAGCTGTTCTAAGCTTAAATTATACCCACCAAAACGCAGGCCCAAGTCAACTTTTACGTGCGGGTCTTGAGGAACGGCCCCAATTTCTTCTGAAAGCCGCGCCGATAATTCTTGAAAAATTTCCCAATCGTATTTTCCATTTTCTGCTTTGGGAAACAAGGGCTCCGAAAAACGTGTAACGTTTCGAACGGCCAAGGCGTTGAATGTCAAATCGTAATGTGCCACCTCTAAGCCTGTAGCGGGTGGTAAAATATAATCTGCATGGCGGGTGGTTTCATTAATGTAAATATCAATCGCGACCATGAATTCCAGTCTTTCAAGTGCTTTATCCAATTGCCGACCATTGGGTGTTGACAGGATTGGATTGCCACAACTGGTAATTAGTGCTTTTATTTGGCCCTGCCCTTCGGTTAGTATTTCTTCTGCAAGCACGGATACAGGAAGCTCACCCATGAATTCGGGTAAACTCCGAACTCGGCTGCGATGACGATTGTACTTATTATAAACTCCTTTAGTATTGGCCAATATATCAACGGCAGGGTGAGTAAACATGGCTGTACCAGCCCGGTCAATATTGCCAGTCACTACATTCAATGCATTTAAGAGCCATTGACATGCCCCACCAAATGCTTGCATTGAAAGCCCGACGCGTCCATACACAACGGCTGAAGGAGCATTTGCAAACGCCCGGGTTAAGTTTCGAATAGAATCAGCCGCGATGCCCGTTTGCACTTCTACTTTTTCTGGTAAAAATTCAGCCACCAGTGCCCTCAACTCATCCAATCCCGTGACAAAGGAGGGCGTTTTGTCTAAGCCTTCATCAAAAACAACCTGCAACATCGCCAACAGTAAAAACACATCTGTACCTGGGCGAATAAAATGATGGGCATCGGCTTTGGCGGCAGTTTCGGTAAAACGCGGGTCAATCACTACCACTTTTCCACCCCGTTGTTGGATGGCTTTTAGCCGGTTAGCCACATCGGGAACCGTCATTAGACTTCCATTAGAAGCAATGGGATTAGCGCCCATAATAAGCCAAAAATCAGTACGGTCAATGTCGGGAATAGGCAACAGAAAGGGATGCCCGAACATTTGCCAAGCCGCAAAATGATGAGGCAGCTGGTCTACAGAAGTAGCAGAATATATATTTTGGGTCTTTAATGCCCGCATCAACCCCGTTCCAGAGAGGAATGTCCCCGAATTATGGACCGACGGATTGCCGGCATACATAGCAACAGCGTTATGGCCATCGCGCACCTGAATTGCTTTTAGTTTGGCCGCTATATCATCAAAAGCTTCCGTCCAACTTATTGTTTCCCACCCTGTTTCGGTACGCTTTAATGGCAATTTAAGTCGGTTAGTGTCTTCATATATATCCTTTAATGCCAATGCTTTAGGACAAATATGACCTTTACTAAACGGGTCGTTTTTATCCCCGTTGATGGCCAAAACTTCAGCGCCTGAGTAAGTAATCTCTAATCCACAAATAGCTTCGCATAAATTGCACGCGCGGTAATGAATACTAAAATTCGTCATGTTTTTAATTTGTTTGATGCAATTTATCAATTTTCTGAATGCTGATTGTGTGTTTTTTAGGCGAAAAACAATAAAGCGACAACACACTGTAAATGAACACTTTACTTTTTCTTTCTACTTCCACTTTCTAACTTCTTTTTTTAGATACTTTTTTGATTTTCAAAAAGTTACTATCTTTGCGTCCCGTTTTAGAAAAAGCACAGTAACATCATAAATAGTTGATACAGAAATGAAAAAGGGCATTCATCCAGATTACAGAGAGGTAGTTTTTTGGGATTTGTCGAGCGATCACAAATTCATCACGCGTTCTTGCGCTCCTACCAAAGAAACCATTGATTTCGAAGGCAAAAACTATCCTGTTTACAAAGTCGAAGTTAGTTCAGAATCTCATCCATTCTATACTGGCAAAAACACTTTGATTGACACAACAGGTCGTGTTGATAAATTCTTCAAGAAATACGGAAAGAAGTAATCATCCGTCATTTCCTGATTTAATTGGAAATCGAAATAAAAAAGCGGTAAGTTGCCTCAGGCAGTTTATCGCTTTCTTGTTTTTTCAGTGGATAAGTTTAAAAAACTGCAAACCTGCCATTCCTAAAAATATCCAACCCAGTAATTGATTAAGGTTAATTCTTCCCAACTTCCCAAGCAATTTTTCCCGGTATCGGCTGGTTAAATAGGCGACTCCAAACAATAAGCCTACCGCCCCTAAAACTGCTCCCATCACAAAGGCAATCTGCTCACTTGGTAGATGAACTTTTAATTGTTCATACCCTTGAAATTGCACCAGTATAAACAGCCAATACGGAAAGAGCTGAGGGTTCAAAATCGCTAAAGAGAAGCCTTTTAATACATCCGACTGCACCGTAGACGATTCCGCTTTATTCATGGTTTGGCCACCGCTCCGAAGAAGTACAATTCCTATCGCAACGAGTATCGGAATAGAAGCCCATTCAAGCAGTCGCCAAATATCGGGGTGTTTTTCCAACCACATTCCTGCCCATACGGCGGCGGCGGCATAAATCAATTCGGGCACACACCCTCCCAGGGCAACCAGTAATCCAGCCTTTAAGCGACGTTTCAAGACCGTATGTATCACCGTAAGATTTACAGGGCCTAATTGAAGCGAACCTACGAAACTAATTCCTGCCGTGGTCAGAAGGATAAGAAGAGCTTTTTCCATGCATCCTTAACGCACAATGTCCTACGGTGGTTTCAACTTTCATAAGGCGACGGGCTCACGGCCGTCCATCCTCCGTCCACCACGAGCGATTGCCCCGTTATATGCCCCGCTAGAGGTGAAACCAAAAACAACGCCGCATTTGCAATATCCTGCACTTTGGCGGGCCGACCGATTGGCGTTATGCGTCCCCAAGTTTTTTCATACTCGGGGTCTTCAGCGGTGCGTTCGGTCATGGTAGCTCCAGGAGCGACGGCGTTAATGGTAATACCGTAAGGGGAAAGTTCAACAACTAAACTTTTAGCTAACATTTCGAGCGCCGCTTTTGTCATGCCATAAGCTGCCAGAAATTGGTGCGCTTGATGGCCCGTTACCGACGACATCAACAAAATGCGTCCTCCTTCTCCTTGTGCGCGCATTTGTCGCGCCGCAGCCTGTGTTAAGAAGAAACTACCCCGGAGGTTTAAATCTAACAGTTTTTGTAAAGATTCGGGCGTGTATTCAAAAAAGTCCCCGAAGGTAGTGATACCCGCATTCGCAACAATTATCGTAAGTTTTCCAAACGCGCGTACAGCTTCATTCACCATGGCCTGCACAAAATCTACATCTGCGGCATTGCCACTGTAAGCAACGCACTCTCCTCCCGACTTTTTAATAAATCCAGCAGCTTTCTCGGCTAGTTCTTCATCCAAATCATTGAGCAAAACCGCCGCCCCCTGCTCCGCCAATTGTCGCGCAATCTCCAGTCCAATGCCTTGCCCTGCGCCAGTTACGATGGCAACTTGAGTTTTAAATTGTAACATTAATCGTTGTACTTATTTATTTTGAGATGAATCAATGGTGGGCTTTTTACTCCACCAACTCGCCAATAATGAGCCTGTGATATTCATAATGGGGCCAAAAAGTGCGGGCGCAAGGCCGACGGTAGCTACTTTTCCCATTTGCAACGCAATGCCTGATGCTAATCCACCATTTTGCAATCCTACCTCAATCGCCACCGTGCGGCAATCCTGCTCGGGAAGTTTTAAAACTCGTGCACTCCAATAGCCCAACAAATAGCCACTTATATTATGGATTAAGGTACAGATAATCAATACCCCCCCCACTTTGAGTAAACTTTCGCGCCCTGCTGCAGTAATGATGCAGATAATCAGAGCAATACCAGCCATAGAAACCAGCGGCATGTACTTATTTAAAAACGCAGCTTGATTTCTAAACACTTTATTGACTATCAATCCCACGCCAATGGGTAATATGATAATTTTCAGAATTTCAACCATCATGTTGAAGAAATCAACTTCAATAAATGCGCCTCCCAATAATTTCATCAACAATGGCGTCAAAATAGGAGCCAACAAAGTCGCACATGAAGTAATGGTAAGCGACAATGCTACGTTAGCTTTGGCAATATAAGCCATTACATTAGAGGCCAAGCCACTGGGTGAACATCCTATCAGAATTACGCCCGCGGCAATTTCAGGGGGGAAATTAAAACTTGTCGCTAAAGTGTACCCAATGAGTGGCATGATCGTAAACTGACAAATTAGCCCGATAACTACACTTTTTGGTGATTTTACAACGGCTTCAAAATCTTTAGGACTCATGGTTGTACCCATGCCAAACATAATGATTTGGAGCAAAGGCACAATGAGTGTTTTTAGTTGAAAGTCTCCGACTTGGGTGAAGTATTCTGGAAAAATCATGGCCAGTGTTGCAGCCACTATAATGGATAGCGTATACAGGTAACTTTTCATTCGTTAAGATATTCAGAGGTTTAAAAGCATAAATGCACCTACAAAAGCAAAAGCAAAGCCTGAATTACTGCCAGTCGGCTATAAAGCCCCTTTTAAATTCAAAAAGCTTCCTGCCATTGGCAAGAAGCTTTTTGAATTTAACTATTTATATTTTTTTATGCTTCAAACAATTTTACAAAATCATCGAAAAGATAACGTGAATCATGAGGGCCTGGCGAAGCTTCGGGGTGATATTGCACCGAAAATGCTGGCTTATCTTTTCTTTTAATTCCTTCTATGGTTTTGTCATTAAGATTGATGTGGGTTACTTCTACATCAGGATGCGCCTCGATTTCATCAGGGCTCACCGCAAAACCATGGTTTTGTGAGGTTATTTCACACAGACCTGTTTGAAAGTTTTTCACAGGGTGATTTAACCCCCGGTGACCATGGTGCATTTTAAAAGTAGAAATTCCACTGGCTAAACCCAAAATTTGATGCCCTAAACAGATACCGAAAAGGGGTTTATTGGTGTCCAAAAACTGTTGAACGGTCTTCACTGCATAAGGCATTGCCGAAGGATCACCGGGGCCATTTGAGATAAAAAATCCATCTGGATTCCATGCCATAACCTCTTCAAAAGAGGTTTTAGCAGGAAACACTTTACAAAAACATCCCCGTTGGGTTAAATTCAACAAAATGCTTTTTTTTACCCCATAATCCATCACCGCTATACGATACTGAGCCGTTGATTCATTGCCCATAAAATAGGGCTCGGTCGTACTCACCAACGACGACAGCTCCAATCCATCCATGCTCGGAACCTCTTTCAAGTGTTCCATTAATTTTTTCTCATCGAGTATTTCGGACGAAATAATCGCATTCATAACTCCTTTTTGTCGCACATGACGTACTAACTGGCGGGTATCCACTTCGCTTATGCCAACGATATTGGCTTTTTCGAAGTATGATTGAAGCGATAAGTCGGCTGTTTTCCGAGAATAAATCTGCGAAAATGAATTACAGACCATCCCGCTTATTTTGATTGAGCTGGATTCTTCCTCACTTTCTAATTGTACACCATAATTGCCGATGTGCGCATTTGTATTAACTACAATTTGACCATAGTAAGATGGATCAGTATAGATTTCCTGATAACCCGTCATACCAGTGTTGAAACATATTTCACCACCCATGGTACCGATTTTACCGAGAGCTAAACCTTTCAGTGCTGTTCCGTCTTCAAGAAGTAAGAGTGCCGGTTGTTGAGAACCCATTTTATATTGGTATTGTATGGT
>VFQN01003958.1_pt1 | contig 20226 bp, 26 predicted proteins | sample 3512371 | NCBI WGS metagenome assembly VFQN01 (sample SAMN10412370, study PRJNA504923) | tailings metagenome | isolation source: Replicate 2 from Balatoc abandoned mine | place: Philippines: Itogon, Benguet | collected 2017-08-28
GGTTTAAGAGTTCACCCACTCCCAAGCGTCTTCGAGTTGCTCAGCCTTGAACGTCTGTAGTTCACCCTTCATCACCTAGGCTGGCAACTCTCACGCACCATTCCTCCCATGCCGAGACAGCGACGATAGCAACCTTATCGAGATTGCCGGAATCGAGATTCGTGTTCGCCCTGGCCGCCGACAATCCAACCTCGAAAGTCCTGATCCATCTTGAACAGCGCCCGCGGCTTCTCGAAATGCTGCGATCCCGACCGGGAGCGGAGGTTGCCACGGTTCAAAAGCTTTGAAGTCACGGCATGGAGACCAACTGCGGGATGATCGATGCCGTTTGACACAATAATCAGTTTGTACTAATCATAAGCGGTGACTGTTGATAGCACACAGTTGACTGCCCTGGGCGACCCGACCCGTCGCACGATCTTCGAGCTGATCGCGGAGCGTCCGCGTTCGGTCGCCGACATCACCCGGCAGGTTCCGGTCTCGCAGTCAGCCGTTTCCCAGCATCTGAAAGTGCTGCGCGACTCACGCCTAGTCCGCGCGGAGCCGAAAGGCGCGAGCAACGTCTATCACATCGATCCGCACGGGCTTGGTCAGATGCGTGCCTGGCTTGACCGGTTCTGGAGCAAAACGCTGGCGGCCTACAAGGTCGCCGTCGAGAAACCGCCAAGGGAGTCAAAATGAACACGCATGTATCACCTGCGCCCGTGAGGCAGTCTGTCGTGGTCGAGGCGCCGATTGAGCACGCATTCAAGGTCTTCACCGAGCAATTCGGTAGTTTCAAGCCCAGCGAGCACAACTTGCTCGCCGTCCCGATTGCTGAGACGGTTTTCGAACCCCGCATCGGTGGCCACGTGTATGACCGCGGCGTCGACGGCAGCGAGTGCCGTTGGGCACGCGTCCTGGCCTACGAGCCGCCCAACCGCGTACTGCTGAGTTGGGACATCAGCCCACGATGGCAGATCGAGACCGATCCGGAAAAGGTCAGTGAATGGGAAGTGCGGTTCACAGCCGAGACGCCACACCGGACCCGCGTCGAGCTCGAGCATCGGAAGCTGGACCGCCATGGCGATGGCTGGCAAAGCGTGCGCGACGGTGTTGCCGGCGACCAGGGTTGGCCGCTGTATCTGCAACGCTATGCCGACCTGTTCGGACGCACGGCCTGACAGACGCACATTGGGCCCCTCGGACAGAGGCAACCACTTTCCGGGATCGCCCGGTCCCGTTGCCATCGCGGTCCATCCAGAATGACGGAGGTCAGCATGGAAGCCTATACTCTGAGTATCGTTGGAGTGCTCGCGCTCTGCCTTCTGTCCATCCTTTTAGCGATCTATTCAGGATCGTCCAAAGGACGTGCCGGGGCACTCTCCGGCCCAGTGCTACCGGCCGACGACGAAACCCTCCTCTATCGCATCGACCGTGTACACATGAATTCTGTGGAGGCGCTGGCACCCTTCGTCGTGCCGGCCGTGCTGGCGATGATGGTAGGGGTCGGGCCGACCACATTGGCGGCGCTGGTATGGGTCTATGTCGCAATCCGCCTGATTCACTTGGTGATCTATTTGCGCGGCGGCAACGCGGCGAAAGGTGGCAGCGTCAGAACCATTCTCTATGTCTCAGGCGCGTTGGTCACCCTGATTCTTATTGTCGTAACTGGCTGGGTAGCCATCTACTGAGGCATCGTCGCGGGCCTGAGCTATCCGTTGCACCTCTTTGCAGGTAAAAACCTGATCCTCGTCTTCTTCAGTGCATGACAAGACTTCCAAGAGACGAGCATCGTTGGTCATTCCTTTGATCCACCGGAGAACCAAGCTCGCGCGGTCGCAGCGATCACCGCTAGTGTCGCTGTAGCCCCATCGGCGTCACCCTTTTCGAAATCGCCCTCAGTCTGAGCCATGGTATTGGTGACATGCGCGAAGCACACGACGGATCGATGCGTGGCAGTGGCGAAAGCAAAGAGCGCCGCCGCTTCCATTTCCACAGCGAGCACGCCGTGTGCCCGAGCCGCATCGATCGCGGCCTCGGTCTCGCGATAGGGAGCGTCGGTTGTCCAGCTCGCACCACGATGAACGGCGATGCCTTCAAGCCGCGACATCGCATGCTCAATCTGGACTAAGAGCCCCGGCTCCGGCGCCTCGGCGAAGTTGGACGGTGGAAGATAGTGATAGCTCGTCCCTTCGTCGCGGAGGGCTCGGTCGATTAGGACAAAATACGGCGTCGGTCCATGAGCGGTGATCTGACCGGCTGAAGTGACGCTGATGAGAAACTTGCAGCCCGAGGCGAAGAGCTGTTCTGCGACGAGCACCGCGAACGACGCTCCGACCGCGCAGCCGATGACGCCGACTTCTCCGAACTCATCGAGGTCGAACGCGAGAAGCTCGCTGTGATAGCAGGCCCAACCTTCGTGCGGACGGCATGCGCCAGTACGCTTGAGCTGGCGCACGATATCGCCATCGGGATCGAGCACGCACACTTGGGGAACAGAGGCGATCGGGAGAGATTTCTGGCGGCGAGCCTCGCGCAACAGGGCTTCGGGACGGAACACGGAGGGAGCCGCGTGATCCTTGCCGGTCAGAATCGGCCACGCCGCCCCGCCGAGCTGTTCGTCGTCTACTTTTTCTTCCATGAGACTTGCTGGACCCGATCTCAAATTCATGTCGCAGCTTGGACTTCGAATGGAAGGCCGGCAGCCTTCCATTCGGGATACCCGTCCTCGAGCCGGCGGACGAGATAGCCGCGCTCCCGCAAGGCTGCGACCGCTTCGAACGAGAGAACGCAATAAGGACCGCGGCAATAAGCGATCACCTCCCGGTCCGACGGTAGCTCGCCTAAGCGACGCTCCAGTTCGGACAGTGGGATGTTGAGGGCGCCCGGAAGATGTCCGACCCCAAACTCATCCTCCGGACGGACATCGAGAACCGTGACCATGCCGTCCTGCAGCCTTGAGACCAGGTCTTCTCGCGACACCGGCTCCAGCGCATCGCGAGCGCGGAAATAATCGGCCATCACGCGGTCGACCTCCGCCACGTTTCGTTCGCCGACGCGGCCGAGCGCCTTCATCAGCGCCACGACCTCGGCATCGCCGGCAAGGCGGTAGAGCACGTGCTTGCCGCGGCGCTCCGTCTCGACGAGGCGCGCGCGCCGCAGGATCTGAAGGTGGCGCGACGTGTTGGCAAAATTCAGATGGGCTCGTGCGGAGAGATCCTCGACGCTGCGCTCGCCTTGGGCGAGCTGCTCCAGTAGCTCAAGCCGGTGCGGATGGCCGAGCGCCTGCGCCACCTCGGCAAGGCTCGCGTAGATCGCCTGTTTCGGTCCGGTGCTTGACACGACAGTTCCTCAGTGAAACATTCAGCAGAATGATTGAATGAACCTAACCCTTCGTCGCGAGGAGTGCAAGACTATGATCCTTCGCCAATTCCTTCACGCCGATCCAGTCGGCGTCTCGTACCTGTTCGGTTGCGGCGGCAAGGCAACCGCGGCCGTCGTCGATCCGGCTGGAGACATCGAGGTTTACCTGCGCGTTGCCGAAGAAGCCGGCATGCGCATCCACTTCGTCATCGACACGCATGTTCATGCCGATCATCTCTCTGCCGGCCGCGCGCTCGCCGAAGCGGCAGGCGCCGTGTACGTGCTATCGGCGGCGGCGGATGTTGCGTTCCCGTTCAAAGGCATGCGCGACGGAGATGTTCTTCCGCTCGGCAACGTCACCGCAACCGTCCTGCATACGCCTGGCCACACGCCCGAGCACATCTGCCTCCTCGTCAGCGATCGCACGCGGGCTGACGAACCGTGGTTCGTGCTGACCGGTCACATGCTGATGGTTGGCGATCTCGGCCGCACCGAGCTCGCCGTCAGCGCCGAACAAGGCGCAAAGGACCTGTTCCGGAGCGCCGGCCGGCTCAAAACTCTCCCCGACTATGTCGAGGTCCTCCCCGGCGCCTATGCAGGCTCGGTTTGCGGCCGGCGCCTGAGTGGCAAGCCATGGTCCACCATCGGCTTTGAGAAGCGCCACAACGCGGCCCTCCGGATCGAGGATGAGGTCGAGTTCATCCGCTTCATGCTCGCCGACATTCCGCCGGCTCCGCCCGAGGCCGCGCGGATCAGAACCGCCAACTCCGGCCTCACGGCCGCCGCGGCCTGACGCATGGATGAAGCAGCACTGGTCCGGCAGCCGGCACACAAGACGATCAGGCTCGGCCTCCGGGAAAACTGGCCGCAATTTGCTCTGCTCATCGTGATCAACGCCTTTGTTGGCGGCATGGTCGGAATCGAACGAACCGTCGTCCCGCTCATCGGCTCCGAGGAGTTCGGTATCGTCTCGACGACCCTCGTCGTCTCCTTCATCGTCAGCTTCGGCGTCGTCAAGGCGTTTGCCAATCTCGTCTCCGGCCAACTCGCCGATGTCTGGGGGCGCAAGCGTGTTCTCGTGCTGGGCTGGCTGTTCGGCCTGCCGGTGCCGTTCATGATCATCTGGGCGCCGAGCTGGGAATGGGTCATCGCCGCCAACGCGCTTCTCGGCATCAATCAGGGGCTCGCCTGGTCGATGACGGTGATCATGAAGGTTGATCTCGTTGGGCCGAAGTCGCGCGGCCTCGCGGTCGGCCTCAATGAGTTCGCCGGCTATCTCGCTGTCGGCGTGACGGCGTTTCTCACCGGCTATCTCGCCGCGCAATACGGATTGAGGCCGGTGCCGATCTATCTCGGTATCGGCTACGCGCTTCTTGGAGCCACACTATCGATCCTGCTCGTGCGTGACACACGGGACCACGTTCGATTGGAAGCTTCATCCCACGCGACGCAGGCTGCTCCGATCAGCTTCCGCGAGGTTTTTGCACTCACCTCTTTGCGGGACCGCAACCTGTTCGCCGCCTCGCAGGCGGGCCTCGTCAACAACCTCAACGATGGCATGAGTTGGGGCATCTTCCCGCTGTTCTTCGCCTCTTTCGGCCTCGGCGTCGAGCGCATCGGAATCCTCAAGGCGATCTATCCCGCGACGTGGGGCATCCTCCAGATCGCCACCGGTCCATTGAGTGACCAATGGGGCCGAAAGGGCCTGATCGTCGCCGGCATGTGGGTCCAGGCCGCGGGCCTGTTCTTGACCGCAACGACGCACCAGTTCGAGTGGTGGCTCGTCGGCAGCCTCCTTCTCGGCCTCGGCACGGCCATGGTCTACCCGAGCCTAATCGCGGCCGTTTCCGACGCGTCGCATCCGACCTGGCGCGCCCGCTCACTTAGCGTCTACAGGTTCTGGCGAGACCTCGGCTACGCGATCGGCGCGCTCTCCGCCGGTCTCATCGCTGATCGCTTCGGCCTCTCGTGGGCGATTCTGAGCATCGCCGCGCTGACGTTTCTCTCGGGTGCTGTCGTCGCGGTCGCGATGCGGGAGACCGTCAAGGATTCGGGCCCGCCGATCTCGTTGGAGGATGGCCCATGACATCGATCTATCTCGACTACAATGCGAGCACGCCGATTGATCCAGCCGCGGTGGCTGCCATGCGGCCGTTTCTGGACGAAGCTTTCGGCAATCCATCCAGCGGCCATTGGGCGAGCACGCCGGCGAAGGCTGCGCTGGAGAAGGCCCGAAGTCAGATTGCCGGACTGCTCGGCTGTGCTCCCGCCGAAACCGTGTTCACAAGCGGCGGCAGCGAGGCCAACAACCTAGCTATCAAGGGCACGTTCTTTGCGCTCAGAGACAAGGGCGAGCACATCATCACCACCGCGGTCGAGCATCCCGCTGTGCTCGCCCCCTGCCGGTTCCTTGAGCGGCTAGGCGCGACCGTGACCTATCTGCCGGTCGACCGCACGGGCCGAGTCGATCCCGAGGATGTGCGTCATGCCATTACGCCGCGCACCATCCTGATCAGCGTCATGCATGCCAACAACGAGGTCGGCACGATCCAGCCGATCGAGGAGATCGGCGCCATTGCGCGCGAACATGGGATCCGCTTCCATACCGACGCGGCGCAGTCGGTCGGCAAGATTCCGACCAAGGTCGATACGCTCGGCGTCGATCTGCTGACCATCGCCGGCCACAAGCTCTATGCGCCCAAGGGTATCGGCGCGCTCTACGTCCGCCGCGACGTCGTGCTCGAACCACTGATCCACGGCGCGGGGCATGAATATGGCCGGCGTGCCGGCACTGAAAGTGCGTTGCTCGCGGTCGGGCTCGGCGCAGCTTGTGCGCTCGCCATGAACCTTGAACCGGTGGCCCGTATCCGGGCGCTGCGCGATCACTTGTGGAGTGCGCTGCAGGAAGGTTTTAGGGATCGCGTCGTGCTGAACGGCCATCCAAAGCATCGCCTTCCCAACACGCTGAACGTTTCGTTCGTCGGTGTGGTCGGCGCCGACGTGCTTTCGCGCCTTGACGGCGTCGCCGCTTCGACCGGCTCGGCATGCCATGCGGGCCGCGTGGAACTCTCGCCGGTGCTGGCTGCCATGGGCGTGCCCGATAGGGTCGGTATGGGCGCAGTCCGCTTCAGCCTAGGTCGGACCACGAGCGGGGCCGAGATTGACGCCGTCATCGATCAACTGGCGAGGTCAGGCGAATTCGCCCACTGACCTATTGGCAACGGCTCTCCAGCTGCTTTTTGAGATGATCGGTCAGTTCCGGCATGGAACGGTCGCCGACTGCCGCATCATCGAAACGCTGTCGCCATTGTCGGCGCGCGTGAGCTGACGACAAGTATTAATGTGGCGGACCGTCCGCTACCGACCAAACGGAACCCAAATGCAGACAGCACTTCTCACCCCGCTGACGGATCAGGTCTATCGCCGCCTTTTCGCCGCACAGGCGCTATCCCTCGTTGGCACGGGACTGACGACCGTCGCTCTGGCGCTTCTGGCTTATGACCTCGCCGGCCAAAATGCCGGGGCGGTCCTCGGCACCGCGCTGGCGCTTAAGATGGTCGCCTATGTCGGCATCGCCCCGATCGTCGGTGCGATCGCTCACCGGCTGCCGCGCCGCAGTTTCCTCGTCGCACTCGACCTCATCCGCGCCAGCATCGTCCTGTTCCTGCCGTTCGTGACCGAGGTCTGGCAGGTCTATGTGTTGATCTTTGTGCTGCAGTCCTGTTCTGCAGCCTTTACGCCGACCTTCCAGGCGACGATCCCGGACGTGCTCCCCGACGAGAAGCGCTACACCGAGGCATTGTCGCTGTCGCGTCTCGCCTATGACCTCGAGGCGCTGCTCAGTCCTTCAATCGCGGCGGCGCTGTTGGCGGTCACCAGTTTCCGCACGCTGTTCCTTGGCGATGCCGTTACCTTCCTCGTCTCGGCCGTGCTCGTCCTTTCGGTCGTGCTGCCGCAGGCAAAGCATGTCGAGCACAGCGGTGGCATCTGGTCCAAGACCACCTACGGCATGCGTCTCTATCTCGCGACGCCCCGCCTTCGTGGATTGCTCGCGCTCAACCTCGCAGTGGCAGCCTCCGGCGCGATGGTGATCGTCAACACTGTCGTTTATGTCCGCAGCATTCTGCATAGCGGCGACAGCGCCGTGGCCTGGCTCTCCGCAGCGGCAGGCGCTGGCTCCATGGTGGCGGCGCTGGCCCTGCCACGTATTCTGGAGCGGGTGCCGGAGCGGACGGTGATGGTCGGCGGCGCCGTCCTGCTAGCGGCCGGCCTAGCGGCCGCAAGCACACTTCCGGGATTTGCGGTCGCCGCCGGTCTCTGGGTGATGCTCGGCATCGGCTCCTCATTGGTGCAGACACCAGGCGGCCGGCTGTTGCGGCGCTCATCCCATGCCGAGGACCGTCCCGCGCTGTTCGCGGCACAGTTCGCCCTTTCCCATGCCTGCTGGCTGATCACCTATCCGACCGCCGGTTGGATTGGAGCGACATTCGGTCTGCCCGCGACGTTCGCCGTCATGGTTGCGGTGGTAATCCTCGCCAGTGGGCTTGCCCTTGCACTCTGGCCGAAAGCGGATTCCGTGGACGCCGCGCATGAGCACGCCCCACACGACCACGACCATCTGCACGTCCACGACGAGCACCATCAGCATGACCACGAAGGATGGGAGGGACCCGAGCCGCACCGGCACAGGCACAGGCACGGACCTGTCCGGCATATTCACGCCTTCGTGATCGACGATCATCATCCAGTCTGGCCGAGGGCGTAGATGCCGACCGTCACAGCTATGTCGTGGTGCCTCTCGCGGAGATCGGCGGCTGCAGCGCCCTCTGTGTCCGGCCGCGGCTCGGCAAGTCTGTGCTCTGGCTTCTACCGGTATGGTTTCGCTCACAGTCTTCGCCTGGAGCGTTGACTTTCGACGACGACGCGGCCGGGCGAGTCTACGCACGTAAAGCGATATCCGCGAAAGGCTTTCGCGACTGTTGCTTCTAAAGTCGTCGCTGCCTCTGCTCCGGCAGTAGTGCGTCCGTCTCATTGGCCGCTGGCGAGCGGTAACTCGGGCCGCGACGCTCCGTCTCGCGCTCGGTGTCAGATCATTGACTGTCCAACGCCAGTTGGACATTATCGATTTCCGATAACGAAATCCGATAGACGATGAAGTGCAAGGATGGAGCATCAGGAACTGCTGTCCGGCCTAATCCGGCTTCACATCCTTCATCATGCTGTTGAAGGCGAACTCTATGGCCAGTGGATGATCGAGGAGCTCGCCCGGCACGGCTACAAGCTCAGCCCGGGGACGCTCTATCCGATGCTCCACGCGATGGAGCGCAAGGGTTATCTCGCCGCGCGCGAGGAGCGGAAGGGCCGTTCGGTGAGGCGGCTCTACCGAGCTACGCCATTGGGCTGTGAGGCTCTGAACGAGGCCAGACAGAAGGTGCGTGAGCTCTTCAAGGAAATGCTCCCGTCACCGCGAACCGGGAAGACGAGGCATGAGTCAAAACGAGGCGGCTGAGTCCAGCGAGGCCACATTCGGAGTGAAACCGACAACCGGTTCGCCAGGCGAGGTTTTGCGGGTCTTCCTCAAGTTGGGCCTGACCTCCTTCGGTGGTCCGATCGCCCATCTCGGCTATTTCCGTGACGAACTGGTCGTGCGGCGGAAATGGATCGATGAGGCCGGCTATGCCGATCTTGTGGCGCTCTGCCAGTTTCTCCCGGGACCCGCGTCCAGTCAGGTCGGTTTTGCGCTCGGCACACTCCGCGGCAACGGACTGCTCGGCGGGCTCGCCGCATGGTTTGCCTTCACCATGCCGTCGGCGCTGGTGCTTTTCGCCTTCGCGCTCGGCGCTGCCGCCTTTACAGGACCTGCGGCCGAAGGTTTCCTGCATGGGCTGAAACTCGTCGCGGTGGCGGTCGTCGCCCAGGCCATCTGGGGCATGGCGAAGACCCTCACGCCCGATCGAGCTCGTGCCGGCATCGCGCTCGCCGCAATTGCGATCGTTGTCGTTTTCGTCGGCTCATTCGGACAGGTCGCAGCGATCGTACTCGGCGCATGCGCCGGTCTATTGCTCTGTCGAGGAGTGGCCGTACCGCTCTCGGGACATCTAAGTTTTCCGATCTCGAAGCGGCGCGGCGTTATCGCGCTTGTTCTCTTCGCTGCGCTTCTCGTCGTCCCGCCCTTCGTTGTCGCTGCGACCGGATTGCAAACAGTCGCCTTGTTCGACGCCTTCTATCGCTCTGGTGCGCTCGTCTTTGGCGGCGGCCACGTCGTGCTGCCTCTGCTGCAGGCAGAAGTGGTGACGCCCGGCTGGGTCACCAACGAAGCTTTCCTCTCTGGCTACGGCCTGGCACAGGCCGTTCCTGGGCCGCTCTTCACTTTCGCCGCCTATCTCGGGGCGGTGATGGGCCCCGCGCCGAACGGCTTTGCTGGCGCGGCCATTGCGCTCGTCGCTGTGCTCGCACCGGGTATGCTGTTGGTCTACGGCACACTGCCGTTCTGGGATGCGCTTCGCCTGCGTACGACTGCCCAGGCGGCCATGCGCGGTGCGAACGCGGCCGTCGTCGGCATTCTCGGCGCAGCGCTCTACAACCCGGTCTGGACGAGCGCTGTTCTGACACCACGCGATTTCGCGCTCGCCCTCGCGGGCTTCCTCCTGCTCACCGTCTGGAAGACGCCACCCTGGATCGTGGTCGTATTTCTGGCCGCGGCTGGAACAGCCTTGCACTTGATCTGAAATAGCAGCGTTAGTTTGGAGTCGTAGATACCGAGTGATCCCGTTATCGTCCCGCGCTTGCTGCCGCCGCAGCTCCTCGGGCCGGATATGACGATGTGCGCGCCTACTATCTCAGCTTCGCCGACTTGGCGAAGGACGAAAGCTGTTCGATCATCCGGAATTGAGCGGTTTAGAGAAGGAACTTTCGCGGAGGACGACGATGACGACTATTAGCGTGCGTTACATTGTCGACGACGTCGATGCGGCGATTGAGTTCTATACCAACCACCTCGGCTTCTCTGTTACTGCGCATCCAGCACCGAGCTTCGCTATCTTGGCCAAGGGTGATCTTCGTCTCCTGATGAACGGAACGACGGGACCAGGCGGAGCGTCCCAACCGATGCCGGACGGTCGCAGGCCGGCACCCGGCGGCTGGAATCGGATTCAGATCGAAGTCGCGAATCTTGAGAGCGAAGTCCAGCGCCTCCGGGCCGCCGGAGCTATTTTTCGCAACGAGATCGTAACCGGCATGGGAGGCAAGCAGATCCTCCTCGATGATCCGGCTGGCAACCCTGTCGAGCTGTTCGAGTCGCCACCTAGGTGATTGCAGGTGCGATTATGGTCGATGTCGATTCGGAATTCGTGACCGAGCGGGATCGTCGGAGGTGAGATTTATGATTTTGAGTTTAGTGCTCCACAAAAATCCCCACACGATACCCGACTTACACGACCGCTCACGCATAGTCCCAGGGTCGAAGGCGGTGAGCGTGATTTTCCCGCTGATGCTTTCAACAACCGCAAAGCATCGCCATGAGGAGAGATTGGCGTAGCGCCGCGCGCGCAGGCCCGGCCCTCCTTGTTCTGGTGACACGGCCCATGGCGCCCCCTAGTTGACAATCGCTGGCGTCGGATGGTCACACATCCGTGATCCGTCTTGTCCTCTTGCGGTTTTGCCGCCATCCTAACGACGGCATGAAGCAGTGGTCGCTTAGACAGGTTTTGGCTCTTTTCCTCGCAGTCTTCGTGACTGTGGGCATGGGCTTGTCTGCCGTTCAGGCCAGCGACATGACGGTCAAAATGACCATGGCGTCCGATATGGGTGCATCTGGCGGCGGCGATTGCCAACCCTGCCCTGCCGGCGGTGACGATGACGGGGCGATGGCGGCCTGTCCGTCTGCTTGCGTCGCGCCCGTCTTCGCTCTGTTGCCCCAGGCCCTGACCGTCTTGGCCGTGCCCGCATTAAGATTGAAGCCATCGGGATATCCGCCGCTCAGCGGAGAAGCCGCCTGGCCCGATCCCTACCCTCCCAGACCCAGCGATATCGGCTGACGCAGCGTCGGCCGTCATAGACGGCTGATTCCTGCGTCATGAGCGCGCGCGCGTGCATGCGCACTCAATGGCTATGTCGCGACGGCGATGCCGGCAGATCAGCGCCGGCGACCTGCGCCGTACACAGAGGTCACGGAAGGGTCCAAGAGTGAACAACCGACCGAACTACGTCATCTCGCGCCGGCGCCTTCTCCAAGCGAGCGCCGGTCTCGCCTTCGGCGCACTGCCGCTCGTGCGGCCGACGCTGGCAGCCACGGGCAATGAGTTCCGAATCGAAGCAGCGCCGGGGAGAGCTTCGCTCGTCGGCCGTGACGGTCCGCACACGGCAGTATGGGCCTATGACGGCACGATCCCAGGTCCAACGCTTCGCTTCAAACAGGGCGAGCCAGTCCGCATCCTCGTCGATAACAGTCTCGACGAGGACACCACGGTGCACTGGCACGGTATCCGTCTGCCGAATGCCATGGACGGGGTGCCGGGCCTGACCCAGCCGCCGATCAAGCCACGCGAAACCTTCACCTACGAGTTCACGCCGCCCGATGCCGGAACCTTCTGGTACCACCCGCATGCGAACAGCCTCGAACAGCTCGGCCGGGGGCTCGCCGGCGCGGTGATCGTCGAGGAGAAGGAGCCCGTTGCCGTCGACCGCGACGTGCTGTGGGTCCTGACCGACTGGCGCCTCACAGCGGAAGGCGGGATCGCTTCCGGCTTCGGCAACCGCATGGAAGCGGCGATGTCGGGCCGCGTCGGCAACGCTGTGACGCTCAACGGTGTCGTGCCTGACGACCAGCCGGTGCACGCCGGCGAGCGTATCCGGCTCAGGCTCGTCAACACCTCGCTCGCTCGCATCATGGCGCTTCGCTTCGAAGGCCATCGGCCGGTCATCGTCGCGACCGACGGCCAGCCCTGCAATCCGCACGAGCCTGAGGGCGGCCGCCTCCTGCTCGGTCCGGCCATGCGCATCGACGTCGTCCTCGACATGGTCGGTGGGCCGGGCCGGCGCTATCGGATCATCGACGACTTCTACGAGGGTCTCGCGTATTTGCTCACCCACCTCGCCTACACTGATGACCCGCCTCTGCGCAGCGAACCTCTCGATGCCCCGCTGCGGCTGCCACCCAACCCGCTGCCCGAGCCCGATCTTTCCAGTGCCGAACGTCACGAGCTGAAGCTCGAGGGCGGCATGATGAGCGGCATGGGAATGATGGGCGGCGGCATGATGCAGGGCATGGGCGGCATGATGGGGCACGGCCGCGCCGTCTGGACCATCAACGGTACCTCCATGACCGGCGATGGGCACGCTGGCATGCCGCCGCTCGTCACGCTCGCCCAAGGGCAAAGCCACGTAATCACTCTGCGGAATGACACGGCTTGGTGGCATCCAATGCATCTGCACGGCTTCAGCTATCGGGTGCTCGCCCGCAATGGAGCGCCGGTCCCGCACAACCAATGGGCCGACACCGTGCTCATGGCGCCCAGGGACACCGTCGACATCGCCTTCGTCGCCGACAATCCCGGCGACTGGATGCTGCATTGTCACGTCACGGATCATCAGACCGCCGGGCTGATGACGGTGCTGCGTGTCGGTGGCGGGAGAAGCAAGACATGAAGCGCCCCATCTCATTTGCCCTTGCTGGCGTGACCCTCCTCGCCGCGAATAGCGCACCCGCAGCCGAAGGCGATGCCAGGCGTGGCGGCGAGCTCTATCGCGCCTGCGTCGCATGCCATTCGCTGGAATCGGGCGTCCATCTGACGGGCCCCAGCCTGGCAGGACTCTGGGACCGGCCGGCTGGCAGAATCGATAGCTTCGTTCGCTATTCGCCCGGGCTGAAGTCGGCCGACTTCTCCTGGGATGCAGACACGGTGAACGCCTGGCTTGCTGATCCAAATGCAATGGTGCCGGGCACCTACATGGTATTCCGCGGAATTGAGCATGATCGGGATCGCACAGATCTCATCGCCTTCCTGAGAATTGCCATGGCCCAGGGTGGGGCGAAGATGGTGGTCGAGCAGAAGCTCGTGCCTCCTGATTATGTTCGTGGTCAGCAACCGGAACCGCTGTCGGGCGCTCCCCAAAACGCACAACTCACCACGATCCGCCATTGCGGCGACAGCTACTTCATCGCGACGGCCGACGGCAGAGAGACCCCCTACTGGGAAATGAACGTCCGCCTGAAGGTGGATAGCCGAGCTACCGGGCCCGCGCCCGGTAAGCCCGTCGTCGCCGGCGCCGGCATGATGGGCGACCGTGTCTCCGTGATCTTCTCCAGCATCGACGAGCTCGAGCGGTTCGTCACGGAAAGATGCTGAACGCAACAACCTCGACCGAAAGGAACTTGTCATGCTTCGACTTCTCGCAATCGCCTCCCTGCTGTTCCTGGGACTTGCCGGCGCCCACGCTGACGAAGCGCGCAAGGCCACGCTCTACAAGAACCCGCAGTGCAGTTGCTGCGAAGGCTACGCGGACTATCTGCGCGCCAACGGCTTCGAGGTGGAGGTGAAGCCGACCAACGACCTCACCGAGATCAGCCGCAAGGCCGGTGTGCCTGAGGATTTTCAGGGCTGCCACACGATGTTCATCGACGGCTATGTCGTCGACGGCCACGTGCCGGTGAACACAGTCAACAAGCTCCTTAGCGAGCGGCCTGACATCGATGGCATCACGCTGCCCGGCATGCCGATGGGCTCACCCGGCATGACCGGCACCAAGACCGCCCCCTTCACGATCTACACCGTCACAAAGGATGGCAAGGCGCCCACTGTCTACGCCACGGAATGAGGGTGCCTCGACACATCCGGGAGACCTCGCGACATGACCCACGATACAGCAGCGGTGCACTTTAGTAATACCTCCACCCGCGAGGTGGAAGCATCGCGGCGTCGCCTGCTCTACGCCGTTCCGATCGCAGCCTTTACCGCCTTGGCCGTCGTGCTCGCCTGGGGGCTTACGCGCAACGCGCAGGAGATTCCCTCGGCGCTGATCGGCAGGCCCGTTCCGGAATTCACCCTGCCACCGGTCGAGGGCCGAACCCTCGGCTTCTCGAGCGGCGATCTCCGCGGTGAGGTGTCTCTCGTCAACGTCTTCGCCTCTTGGTGCGTGGCGTGCCGCGCGGAGCATCCTCTGTTCATGCGCATCGCCGCGAACAAGACCGTGCCGCTGCACGGCCTCAACTACAAGGATCGGCCTGACGATGTGGCCAAATGGCTGGACACGCTGGGCGATCCCTACACTCGCACCGGCGACGACCTCAATGGCCGCGTCGCCATCGACTGGGGCGTCTACGGCGTACCCGAGACCTTCGTGGTCAGCGCCGACGGGCGTATCGCCTACAAGTACATCGGGCCGGTCAGCGAGGAGGCTCTCGCGAACACAATCCTGCCTCTGATCGCTCGGCTTCGGGCGGAAGCGACGGAGGCGCAACGATGAGGTCGCTCGCTGTTGCCCTCTTCGCTGTCGTGCTTTCACTCGCCGGACCCGCGCTTGGAGCGGAGGCGCCGCAGAACTTCGTGGTGCACCAGGAGCCGAGGGCGCTTCCTGAGCTGTGGTTTAGAGATGGCGACGGCCATCCGAAGAGCCTTGCCGATTTCCACGGCAAGGTTGTGGTGCTCAATGTGTGGGCGACCTGGTGCGGTCCGTGCCGGAAGGAGATGCCGACGCTCGACCGCCTGCAAGCCGAGCTCGGCGGATCCGGTTTCGAGGTCGTTGCCCTCTCGATCGACCGCGCGGGCGTCGATGTCGTCCGCAAGTTCTTCGGCGAGATCGGGATCAGGAACCTTGCCCTCTACATCGACGAGAGCGGCAAGGCGCTACGCGAACTCGGCATTTTCGGCCTGCCGGCGACGCTCCTGATCGATCGCGAGGGCCGCGAGATCGGCCATCTCGTCGGGCCAGCCGATTGGGATACGCCGGAGATGATCGCGTTTATCCGCGGTCATCTCGATCAGAACTCCTCTTCTGAGAAAACGGAGCAGCAAAACGTGCCAGCTGCCGACGTTCCGCCTGGGCGCGACCGAGGTTCAGCACCGGCTCCCGAAGGCCGCTCGGCAAAAATCGAAAGCAAGGAGAAAGCCCCATGACGGATACGAGATCACCTGAAGCAACCGAGACCTCGCTCTCCCGCGACATTCTCTATGCGCTTCGCTACTACCTCGGCGGCCGCCGCGGGCTTATCGCCCTGGCGGCTGTCGCTCTCTCCGCCGGCCTCGCCTTCAACTGGAGCTGGCTGGTCGCAGTCGGTATTGCTCCGTTGCTCATCACCGTGCTGCCCTGCCTCGTGATGTGCGCGCTTGGCCTGTGCATGAACCGAATGGCCGGTCGCTCCTGCGCAACCGAAGCCGCAGCCGAAAAGACGCTCAAGCCTTCGGCCGTCGAGGTCACGGCGCCCGTGTCGCTAGCCGAACCGCCGGCGGAGACCGAACGCCAGGCGAGCGTTCTAGTGCAGTTGCCGGCTGCTTCGCGCGAACCCGAATCCGAAACCACCCAAAGGAGTGTGCACGATGCGTAAGTTTACGAAGATCCTCGCCGCCGCCGGTACAATCATCGCCGGGATCGCAGCCGCGCCCGTCCTATATGCCCAGGGCCCCGAAAACACCGGCGAGCAAGCCCCGATGATGGAGAACAGGATGATGGGCCAGGACGGCATGATGGGCATGATGGGGCGGATGAGCCGGATGATGGAGAGCTGCAACACCATGATGCAGTTCGTGATGAACGATCGCGGCGCCGGCGGCCCCAACAACCGCGGCATCGACACGCCGCGCAAACCGGACAGCAATGGCTGAGGCAGTCCGGGAGGCGACCGACCCGCCGCCACCCGCAATAAAAGGAATGTAGCCATGCGTAGCTTGGGAGCCCTGCTCGCTGCGACCCTTGCCGCTCTGGCATTAGCAGCGCCGGCCTCAGCTCACCATCCGGGGACCAATCTCGACGAGGTGATGGGCGACAAGGAGAAGTATTTCCAGGCGATCGACGAGCCCGCTCCGTCCTTCGAGCTCGCCGATGCCGCGGGTCGACCCGTTCGACTGTCGGACTTCGCTGACAAGATCGTCGTCCTTCACTTCATCTATGCGAGCTGTCCCGACGTTTGTCCGCTGCATGCGGAGAAGATCGCCGAAATCCAGACTCTCATTAAAGACACGCCGATGAAAGGCATGGTGCAGTTCGTCACCATCACCACCGATCCGAAGAACGATACGGCCGAGGTCATGAAGGGATATGGACCGGCCCACGGGCTCGATCCGTCGAACTGGATCTTTCTCACAAAGCAGGTCGACCAACCCGAAGACGTAACCAGGAAGCTGGCAGGCGAGTATGGGCTCAAGTTCGTGAAGACCGAGGACGGCCTGCAGATGCACGGAGTGGTGACGCACATCATCGATCGCGGTGGTCGCTTGGCTGCGAAGTTTCACGGCCTGCGCTTCGAGCCGGTGAACATGGTCCTCTACATCAACGGCCTGACCAATGCTCAATCACCGAAGCGGGACAGGAGCCTGTGGGAACGGGTGAAGGACTGGTTCTGACCATGCCCGACCAGCGGCCCGTGCGGAGGCGAGAGATCGGCAGCAGGAACGCGCTTCGAAGCCAGGAAGTCTTGAGCTATGCCTGAGATCTCCAATATCGGCGTCCTGACCGCGTTTGCCGCCGGCCTGATCTCGTTCCTATCGCCCTGCGTGCTGCCGCTCGTGCCTGGCTATGTCTCTTATGTTGCAGGTCGCAGCGCTATTGAGAATTCGGCCGGCGGCGCCATCGCGCTCAGGATGCCGGCTCTGGGTCTCAGCCTCTGTTTCGTCCTCGGCTTCTCAACCGTCTTTATCGTCTTGGGTGCAAGTGCGACGACGCTGAGCCAGATTCTGATCAGCTATCGCTATGAGCTCAACATCGTTGGCGGCACGATCGTCATTCTCTTTGGACTGTTCCTAACCGGTGTCGTCCGCCCTTCCTGGATGATGCGCGAGGCTCGCTTTCATTCCGCGCTTCCAGGCGGGCGACCGATCTCGGCGTACGTGCTCGGGCTTGCCTTCGCTTTCGGCTGGACACCGTGCATTGGTCCGATCCTCGGCGCGATCCTGACCGTGGGCGCGGCCTCGGCAACCGTTGCCAGCGGCGTCACCTTGCTTGCTATCTATTCGCTCGGGCTCGGCGTGCCGTTCCTGCTCGCTGCCCTGTTCACCAGCGTGCTGACTGCCCGCCTCAACGCGATTGGCCGCATCGGGCGTCTGCTGCAGATGGCTGCCGGCGGGATCATGATCCTGATGGGGCTCGCCATGATTACGGGTCAGCTATCCGCCTTTGCGTATTGGCTGCTCGACGTCTTCCCGGTGCTGGCTACGATCGGCTGAACCGGCCTGGTTGCAACAGGTCAGCCTCCGTCAGAGTCTAGCAGTTAAACCAGTTCAGGCGATTGATGCGACAGCGCCCGGACAAGGTATCGCTGAACAAACATGAGGAGACCACGGTGATGGATCGCATGATGGACGACGTGGGCTGGATGATGGGCGGCATGACGGTGATCTGGATTCTGGTTCTGGTCGCGCTCGTCCTCGGGGTTGCCGCGTTAATCAAGTACTTGAGAACTTAAGGGCGCGTCGGACACGAGCCCTCGCTGCCAGGAAATTGAAGGAAGCCGGGCATGGGTTTCTACGAGGACCGTATCCTGCCGCATCTCGTGCATCTGTCGATGCGGAACCGCTATCTCGTCCCCTACCGCGAGCGCGTCGTCTCGGCAGCAGAAGGCCGCGTGCTGGAGGTCGGCATCGGATCGGGTCTCAACCTGCCGTTCTATGGTCCGCACGTGACTGAGATCATCGGGCTCGAGCCCTCGTCTCGGCTCATTGAAATGGCCAGGCACGTTACAGGCAGTTCTCCGGCCCCCATCACTTTCACTGAAGGCTTGGCCGAAGCAATTCCCCTGGACAAGGGAAGCGTTGATACAATCGTGACCACCTGGACCCTCTGTACCATTCCTCAAGCCGTAAGGGCGCTCGAGGAGATGCGCCGTGTGCTCAAGCCCAGCGGACAGCTCCTTTTCGTGGAGCATGGCCTTGCCCCGGACGACGCTGTGCGCCGATGGCAGGACCGCCTGACCCCGATGTGGAAACGGATCGGGGGTGGTTGCCACCTGAACAGACCGATCCGCAATCTGATCGAAACCGCCGGCTTTGACATCCAAAGGATCGAAACCGGGTACGCCCGTGGTCCGAGGCCCATGGCCTTCTTTTATGAGGGCCGCGCACGGCCGTAGCCCTGGTCTCGATTGCTCCAAATGCTCGCTCCGCCGGTTCGGCTCACACGCCTACCCTGCTCGTGTTGCGCGTCCGCACGCCTGCACTAATTCCCCGCCTCTCACCACCGCCGTGGGGGCATCAGCAAGGCAAGCGTGTTCGCTGGCTGCGTGCCTTTCACGAGGACGGAGCGCGACGCAGCGAGCGCCGCGAACGAGCGGGAGGAGGAGATGAAGCCGAAAACACTCGCGAGACCCGTCTGCCTAGCGCTCCGTCACTCACGCCGAATTACACGCTACGGCCCGCTACGGCTCGCCTTGGAGCCAAGCCCTCTTACTCCGCGATTGCACTCTCAATAGGATGGAAACGTTCGCCGGCCATCGCAGCCACGACGCCCGAATGAAGGGGTGACCTCGCCAAAACTACGCCAGACCCCGAGATAGCCGCCGAGAATATCCGTCACGCCCACTCGATTCTCTCAATCCATAATAACGCTAAGCCCATCTACTAGCCGGTTTCGAGTCCGGTCCGCAGCAAATCGTCGGGGATCGGCATCGATGCCGCGACACTCTATGCCTGTTGTATCAAGCCGCCGCTCTCTACACGATCCTGCAAATTGCGATAGGACCAGCCATGACCAAGAGCATAAAATGGCTGCAGGCGAATGCGCCCGGATTCAATCATCTCGCCAAAGACGAGCAGGCCGCGATTACTGACTTCGCGCTACTCTGGAGCCTGTTCGAGTCGCGCGTCCTCAACACCCAGGGCAACGTCAGGGCGATCTGCGACGCGGTCGAGGCTTGGCAGAACGCCGGGATGCTCGACGCTGACGCCTTCGACGCCGAACTCGCCTACTTCCGGCAGCGCTATTACGCCGATGGCGCCTTCACCTATCACTTCGACCATCTGCATTTCAGGAACCCCGACCGCGAGGCCCTGGTGCGCGCCGTGATCGACGGCAGCGATAACGATCCATGCAGCCGCGTCGCGACCGTCCTCATCATCGTCTTCCGCTACCGCAATAACCTCTTCCACGGGGTGAAGTGGCAGTACAAGCTGCAAGGCCAGCGCGGCAATTTCAGCACCGCGAACGATGTGCTCATGAAGGTGCTGGGACGGCATGGCGCGCTCGCTGACGGATAAGAGCGCCGGCGCACGCCCCCGACGGCCGGAGCTGTCCGACACCTACGACGCCATCCCGCCAAACCTCGCCAGCCTTCATGCCGGAGAAGAATTCCTGCGCAGCAAGGCGATCGACCTCATCGCCGGCGCGCCCGGCGGCGCGTGACTGCCGGGCTTGTCGTCTACGATCCGCCGGATATCCGGGCCCAAACACGGCGCCAGAAGCCCGGTTCCTCCCTGGGCGGAGCAGGCTGTGCCGGAGGTTCGACTTTCGGCGACTCACCGTAGAAGCGCGCTTTGGTGGTGCGATCCCGACGGCGCTCAGCTTCGACCTGCTCGTCGCTCCAAGGGCCGGCTTCGACCACCTTGCCGCGGTCGATCACATAGTGTGACCGGCACTTCAGCGTCCAATTGCCTATCGACGGCCGCAACGAGATGGTCTCGCCGTCGAACGTCATCTTCCAGTCCGTCGGCGTGAAGGGCGCCACGACCTCCTCGCCGC
>VFQN01003959.1_pt1 | contig 20224 bp, 16 predicted proteins | sample 3512371 | NCBI WGS metagenome assembly VFQN01 (sample SAMN10412370, study PRJNA504923) | tailings metagenome | isolation source: Replicate 2 from Balatoc abandoned mine | place: Philippines: Itogon, Benguet | collected 2017-08-28
TCTCCGCCATCAGCCACGAGTTGCGCACGCCGCTGAACAGCATCCTCGGCTACGCCCAGTTGCTCGACGACGACCCTTCCATCCCCGAGGCGCGCCGCCAGGCGGTGCGCGTGATCAAGCGCGGCGGCGACCATCTGCTGTCGCTGATCGAGGGCACGCTGGACATGGCGCGCATCGAGGGCGGCAAGCTCACGCTGGAGCCTGCGCCGATGCGCCTGCGCGAGAGCCTGCAGCAGATCGCGCGCATGTTCGAGCTGCAGGCGACGTCCAAGGGCATCGGCTTCGTGGCGGAGATCGACGCGCAGGCGCCCGAGCTGGTGCGCGCCGACGAGAAGCGTCTGCGCCAGATCCTCATCAACCTGCTCGGCAACGCGGTGAAGTTCACGCGCGAAGGGCAGGTGTGCTTCCGGCTGCGCTATGCCCGCGAGATCGCCCACTTCGAGATCGAAGACACCGGCCCGGGCATGCCGCCGGACGAGGTGGCGAAAGTCTTCGAGCCGTTCGCGCGGGGTTCGGCCGCCGGCCAGGGCGGCAGCGGTGGAACGGGCCTGGGCCTGACCATCGCCAAGATGCTCACCGAGCTGATGGGCGGCGAGATGACGGTGGAAAGCCACCCCGGCCGCGGCTCGGTGTTCCGCGTGCGCCTGTTCCTGCCCGAACTGCACTCCGATGCGCTGCCGGCGAGAGAGGCCGCCCAGCGCACCGGCTATGCGGGCGAGCGCCGGCGCATCCTCGTCGTCGACAACGAGGAGGCCGACCGCGAGCTGCTGGTCAGCGTGCTCGCGCCGCTGGGCTTCGAGCTGCGCACCGCGGCCTCCGGCGAGGAGGCGCTGGCGCTGCTGCGCGAACGCCGCTGGCGGCCCGATGCGGTGTTCATGGACCTGGCCATGCCCGGCATCGACGGCTGGGAGACGATCCGCCGCATCCGTCACCAGGCGCTGGGGCCGTCGGCGATCGCGATCGTGTCGGCGAATGCGTTCGACAAGGGGCTGGAGAACGACGTCGGCATCACGCCGCGCGACTTCATCACCAAGCCGGTGCGCATGGCCGAGCTGCTCGACTGGCTGGGCCGCGCGCTGGCGCTGCAGTGGACCACCGCCGCCGCCGGCGAGGGCCCCGCAGCGCCGCCCCCGGCCCCGGCCGAAGCCCATGTGCTGCCTGCCGAGCCGCACCTGCGCGCGCTGCAGGAGCTGGTGGACATCGGCTACGTGCGCGGCATCGTCAAGCGGCTCGACCAGATCGAGCGCGAGTCGCCCGCCTGCGCGGCCTTCGTCGAGCGCATGCGCGCGATGGCGCGCGGCTTCCAGCTCGACGAGATGAACGGCGTGCTCAAGCGGGCGCTGGCGGACGGCTGAGATGGAACTGGATCGCCACAACTCCGATGTCGTGCTGATCGTCGACGACGTGCCCGACAACCTGTCAATGCTGCACGACGCGCTCGACGAGTTCGGCTACACCGTGCTGGTGGCCGTCAACGGCGAGCAGGCGCTGCAGCGCGCGGCGCAGGCCGCGCCCGACGTGATCCTGCTCGACGCGGTGATGCCGGGTCTGGACGGCTTCGAGGTCGCACGCCGCCTCAAGGCGTCGCCGGCCACGGCGGCCATCCCGATCATCTTCATGACCGGCCTGACCGAGACCGAGCACGTGCTCGCCGCGTTCCAGAGCGGCGGGGTGGACTACGTGGCCAAGCCGATCAAGCCGATGGAGGTGCTGGCGCGCATCGCCGCGCATGTGCAGGGCGCGCGCGAGCGCCGCCAGGCCCGCCATGCGCTCGACGCCTTCGGCCATGCGACGCTGTCGGTGCGCGCCGCCGACGGCCGCATCCTCTGGCAGACGCCGCTGGCGCGCCAGCTGCTCACCACCCACGAGGCCGGCGACGGCACGCAGCTCGGCGAGCTCGTGCTCGACTGGCTGCAGGCCCAGGCCGTGGTGCACGCCACCGGCGGCACGCCGCAGCCGATGACGCTGGCACGCCACGGCAAGCGCCTGGCCATCGCGCTGCACGAGACCAGCGCCGCCAGCGGCGGCGAGAGCGGCGGCGACGACGAATGGCTGCTGGTGATGAGCGAATCGTCCGACGAATCCACGATCGAGGCCCTGGGGCTGGCGTTCCGGCTCACCGCGCGCGAGGCGGAAGTGCTCTACTGGGTGGTGCAGGGCAAGACCAACCGCGACATCGGCGACATCCTCGGCACCAGCCCGCGCACCGTGCACAAGCACCTGGAGCACGTGTTCGAGAAGCTGGGTGTCGAAACGCGCACCGCTGCCGCCGGCCTGGCGATGGCGCGCGTGCGCCAGCTGGCCGCGTCGCGCTGAGCCGACCCTGCAAGGAGGATCCCCATGAGCCTCGTCGTCCGTCCCGCCGAAGCCGCCGATGCCGGCGCGCTGGCCGAGATCTACGCGCCCAGCGTGCTGCAGCGGCCCACCTCGTTCGAGCTGCGCGCGCCCGATGCCGCCGAGATGGCCGCGCGGCTGGCGCGCGTCACCGCCGCCTGGCCCTGGTTGGTGGCCGAGCAGGGCGGGGTGGTGCTCGGCTACTGCTACGCCAGCGCCTTTGCCGAGCGCGAAGCCTACCGCTGGTCGGTCACGACCACGGCCTACGTGCGCGACGGCCACCACCGCCGGGGCATCGGCCGGGCCCTGTACGGGCAGCTGCTCGATGCGCTGCGCCGCCAGGGCGCGGTGCGCGCCTTCGCCGGCATCACGCTGCCCAACGACAGCAGTGTGGGCCTGCACCGCGCGGTCGGCTTCGAGCCCGTGGGGCTGTATCCGCAGGCCGGCTTCAAGCTCGGCCGCTGGTGGGACGTGGCGTGGTACGGCCTGCCGCTGCGCGAGGTGGCGCCGGACGAAGCCCCGGCCGAACTCGTGCCCTGGCCGCGCCTGGCGGCCGCGGGAGGCTGAATCAGTTCGCCGTCAGCGTCATCAGCACGTCGGCATACCAGGCGCAGTTCAGCCCCAGCGATTCGTCGGCGATCAGGTCGCGGCCACCCATGTCCATGCGGGCGGAGTGGATGCCCAGCAGCTTCCAGGGGATGTGGTCGTCCTCGCCGAGCACCGAAGGCGCGCGCATCACCACCGGTGCCCCGCTGGTGCCGCGGTGGGTGCGCGCATCGGTGAGGAACAGGCCCTGGCCCTGGAAGCGCGTGCCGAACGACGAGGCCACCGAGGCCTGCCGTGCCACCGGCAGGTGGAAGCGGCGGTCGTGGAAGCCGAGCGGAAAGCCCACCACCAGCAGCGGCGTGCCGACATCGACCTCGCCCAGCGTGTCCTGCAGGCTGGCTGGCGTGAAGGCGCGCGGCATGAAGCCGAGCTTGTCGCGTTCCAGCTCGATCACCGCCACGTCGATCTCGCCGCCGCTGTCGCTGGCCTGCCGCCACACGGCGCGGCCCTGGTCGTACAGCAGCACCGAGTAGACGCTGGCGCGCGACAGGTCGGTGTCGTCGGCATGCAGTTCGAGTTCGATCCGGTCGGGAAAGTGATCGCTGGGTTCGTCGATCAGCACATGCCGGCTGGTCACCAGGAAGAGCCGCTCGCCGCGCGCGAAGAAGAAGCCGCTGGCGGCGGTGAGCGAGCGTGATCCCTGGAAGGTCAGCACACGCGGCACGGCCAGCAGCAGCGGCTCGACGGCGCCGCCCTGTCGCGGCGGGCGCTGCCGGTGTTCCAGCGCCTCGATCAGTGCGCCGATGCGCTGCGTGTCGCGCTCGAAGGCGGCGATGGTGTGCTCCGAGATCTCGGCATGCAGCAGCGCGGTGCGCGCCATCTCGGCCCAGTTCTCGAAGGTGGCCCGGAAGCGCTCGCGCGCCGGCGGTGCCAGCTGCTGCAGCACCGCGGTGCACAGCGCATCGAGCGCCATCACGTCGCCCTTGAGCTCGCAGATGCGTTCGGTGGCTTCCTGCAGGTTGTTCATGCACGCTCCCGGAAAGAAAAAACCGCGGCCGGGGCCGCGGTTTCGTGCCTGGCTCGCGTGGAGCCTGCGGTCCGGATCAGACCACGCGGATGTTGGAGGCCTGCGGGCCCTTCTGGCCCTGCGTGGCCTCGAACTCCACGCGCTGGTTCTCGGCCAGCGTCTTGAAGCCGCCGCCCTGGATCTGGCTGAAGTGGGCGAACAGGTCCTTGCCGCCGTCGTCGGGGGCGATGAAGCCGAAGCCCTTGCCTTCGTTGAACCACTTCACGGTGCCGGTTTGAGTCGTCATGTCGATTCCTTTCAAGTTGCTGCGCAGGCGAACGCCGGCGCAGGCAGAGACGCCAAGAAGATCATCGATGGGAGTTTCAACCGGAGCCGGCCGGCGGGGGCCGGTGGCCGTCAGAGAAGACCTAAAGAACAATGGTCTTGATCATGCCTACCCGACCTAATGTACACGACGCGGCGAGAGACCTTCGATTCCGAAGGCCTCTCGCCCTCATCGGCTGGAATCACGCGCCGCTGAAGGCGAAGTCGACCTCGGGCTTGAGCCCGCTGACGATGCGCGCGATGCTCTTGCCCGAGCCGCAGGCATGCGTCCAGCCCAGCGTGCCGTGGCCGGTGTTGAGGAACAGCTTCTTCAGCTTCGAGCGGCCGATCACCGGCACGTTGCTCGGCGTGGCCGGGCGCAGGCCGGTCCAGAACTGCGCCTGCGTGGTGTCGCCGGCGCCGGGGAAGAGTTGCTCCACGCGCCGCACGATCGCCTCGCAGCGCACGCGGTTGAGGTCGCGGTCGTAGCCGTTGAGCTCGGCGGTGCCGGCGATGCGCAGGCGATCACCGAGACGGGAGAACACCAGCTTGTACTCGTCGTCGGTCAGCGAGACCTGGTGCGCCATCGAGGCGTCCTTCACCGGCATGGTCACCGAGTAGCCCTTGGCCGGGTAGATCGGCAGGCCGATCCCCAGTGCCTTGGCGTACAGCGGCGACAGGCTGCCCATCGCCAGCACGTAGGCATCGGCACGGATCTGCCGGAAGCGGCCCTCGCCGTCGGTCACCTCGACGTGGTCGAGCTCGCCGCCCGTCTCGCGCAGCGCGGTCACGGTGTGGCTCATCAGGAAGGTCACGCCGTCTTCCTCGCAGCGCTTCACCAGCTCGCGCGCAAAGCGGTTGGCGTCGCCCGATTCGTCTTCGGCGGTGTAGGTGGCGCCGGCCAGCTGCGAGCGGATGTGGCGCAGCGCCGGCTCGAGCTTCACCGCCTCGTCGGCGGAGATCACGCGGCGGTCGCAGCCGAGCTCGCGCATCTGCGCGGCCGGCGCCTCGGCGGCGTCGAACTCCTTCTGGCTGGTGTAGAAGTGCAGGATGCCTTGCGTGCGCTCGTCGTAGGCGATGCCGCGCTCGCGGCGCAGCTGCTGCAGCGTCTCGCGGCTGTAGGTGCCCAGGCGCACGATCTGGCGAATGTTGTGGCGCGTACGTCCCGGCGTGCACTCGCGCAGGAAGCGCAGGCCCCACAGCCACTGGCGCAGGTCGGCGCGCAGGCGGAACAGCAGCGGCGCGTCTTCCTTGCCCAGCCATTGCAGCACCTTCAGCGGCGCGCCGGGGTTGGCCCAGGGCTCGGCGTGGCTGACCGAGATCTGCCCGCCGTTGGCAAAGCTGGTTTCCGCCGCCGGCGTGGCCTGGCGGTCGATCACGGTCACGTCGTGACCCTGCTGGCGAAGGAAATAGGCCGAGGTGACGCCGAGCAGGCCGGCGCCGAGTACCACTACACGCATGAGAAGACTCCGAAGGACAAGGGTTGCGCGCACGAATCGATTCGCACGCTTGCCGCTCCCCCTGTCCTCGGTACCTGAGAGATTCGGTCCCTGCCATCGGCGCGGGCCTTGCTCCTTCGGTGCGTCACGGGCGTGACGTCTCTCCAGACGGCGTTGGTGTGGTGCAGTACGGGCCCTGAGCGTTCATGGGAGTTTGCGCCTTCGGGGGCCGGGCTCATCGTGGCACCCGGCACTCTCCTGCAGTGATAGCGATGTTACTGGCGGACGGGCGAGCCCTCCGCACTGAGGAAACGTTCGGCCAGCTTCACCCAGAACGCGCTGCCGATGGCGATGTTGTCGTCGTTGAAGTCGTAGCCTGGGTGATGGACCATGCAGTTGCCGGGCGCATCGCCGTTGCCGATGAACAGGTACGAGCCCGGCACACGCTCGAGCATGAAGGCGAAATCCTCGCTGCCGGTCAGCGGCGGGCCGTGCAGCGTGACGCGCTCGGGGCCGAGCAGTTCCAGCGCCACCTCGCGGGCGAAGGCGGTCTCGGCGGGCGTGTTGACGAGCACCGCATAGCCCGCGCGCCAGTCGACCTTGGCCTGCACGCCGAAGCTCTCGGCCTGTGCCTGCACCAGCGCCTTGATGCGCCGCTCCAGCAGCGCGCGCACCTCGCGGTCGAGCGCGCGCACGCTGAGCTCCAGCGTGGCGGTGGCCGGGATCACGTTGTTGGCGCGGCCGGCGTTGAGCGCACCGACCGTCACCACCGCCGCCTGCAGCGGATCGACGTTGCGCGACACCACCGTCTGCAGCGCCATCACCAGGCTGGCCGCGGCCACCACCGGGTCGGCCGTGTGCTGAGGCAGTGCACCGTGACCGCCGATGCCGGTCAGCGTGATCGTGGCGTAGTCCGACGAGGCCATCGCTGCGCCCTCGCGCAGCACCAGCCGGCCTTGCGGGATGCCGGGCATGTTGTGCATCGCGAAGATGGCGTCGCAGGGGTGCGCGTCGAACAGGCCGTCGGCCATCATGCGCAGCGCACCGCCGCCGCCTTCCTCCGCGGGCTGGAAGATCAGGTTCAGCGTGCCGTCGAAGCGGCCCGCTTCGGCGAGGTGCCGTGCCGCCGCCAGCAGCATCGCGGTGTGGCCGTCGTGGCCGCAGGCGTGCATCAGCCCGGGGTGCTGGCTGCGCCACTCGGCGCCGCTGGCCTCGTTGATCGGCAGCGCATCCATGTCGGCGCGCAGCCCGAGGCGGCGGGTGCCGCGGCCGCGTTGCAGCGTGCCGACCACGCCGGTGCCGCCCAGGCCGCGATGGACCGTGTAGCCCCAGCCTTCGAGCTTGTCGGCGACCAGCGCCGAGGTGCGGTGCTCCTCGAACGCCAGCTCCGGGTGGCGGTGGATGTCGCGGCGCAGGCTGACGAACTCGCCCACGCGGGCTTGCAGCGCATCGAGGAGGTAGGTCACGACGCCGCTCCCGCGCTCACTGAGGCTGCAGGTTGATCTGCCTGGCGATGGCGCGGTAGCGCGCCGTCTCGCCCTCGAAGAACTTCGCCGATTCGGCCAGCGTCATCGGCGCCGAGGGGTGCTGGGTCTGCGCCGCGAGCTGCGAGCGCACGCCGGCATCCTGCAGCGTCTTGCCGATCGCGGCGTGCAGCTTCACGACCACGTCGTCCGGCGTGGCCTTCGGCACCATGAAGCCGGTCCAGATCTTGTAGGAGAAGTTCTTCAGCGACTGCGTCTCGCTCATCGCGGGCACGTTCTTCAGCAGCTCCGAGCGCTGCGCGCCGAGCTGGCCGATGACCTTCAGCCGGCCCTGCTCGGCCAGCGCGCCCATCGCGGCGCTGTAGACGAGCACCGCGAAGTCGACCTGGCCGCCGCCGATGTCCTGCAGCAGCGGCGCATTGCCCTTGTAGGGCACGTGGGCCAGCTTGACGCCGGTCTGCACCTGCACGCTCTCGAGGATCAGGTGGTATAGCGAGCCGATGCCCACGCTGCCGTAGGTCAGCGGCTTGTCGGCCGACTTCTTCGCCAGCGCGATCAGCTCGTCGACGCTGTTGACGCCAAGGTCCTTGCGCGTCACGAACACCATCACCGCATCGGCCACCGGGTGCACGAGGCGGAAGTCTTCCGTCTTGAGCTTCACCGCGGCGTTGGCCAGCGGCGACAGGATCACCTCGTTGGGCGAGCCCTGGAAGATGTACTGGCCGTCGGCCGGCGCGCCCAGCACCTTCTGCGCCGCCAGCGCACCGCTGACGCCGCCGAGGTTTTCCACCAGCACCTGCTGGCCGAGTTCCTTACCGAGCTGCTGGTTGAAGATGCGGGCGATCGCATCCGACGGGCCGCCCGCCGGGTACGGGACCATCAGGTTCACCGGCTTGGCCGGCCAGGCCTGGGCGAGCGCCGAGCCGGCGGCGAGCAGCCAGCCTCCGGCCAGCAGGGTGGTGAGGGCGAGGCGACGGGCGGGATTCGACATCGGGGCACTCCTGAACGTGGCAGCGGAAGGTGGATGAAGCGTGGCGCCAATGTAGAAACCGGGCGATGCCAAGTCCAATGCATTGTGTTCTGATCTAGCATGAGTTCAATGCATCAAACCGCAGAGGCCGTGCCATGACCCTCGTGCAGCTGCGCCACCTGATCGCGCTGGCCGAGACCGGCTCCTTCAGCCGCGCCGCGCAGGCGCAGTTCCTCACCCAGCCAGCGCTCAGCCGCAGCATCCGCGCGCTGGAAGACGAGCTCGGCATGCCGCTGTTCGACCGCGTCGGCCGGCGCATCGAGCTCACCGCCTTCGGCCGCGCCACGCTGGAGCGCGCGCGGCTGCTCGTCTCCGACGCCGAGGAGCTGCAGGGCAGCGGCCGCCGCTCGCGCGAGGGCGAGCGCGGCACGCTGCGCATCGGCATGGGTTCGGGCCCGGGTGCGATGCTGATGACGCCGCTGCTGATGACCATCGCGCTGGAGCATCCGCAGGTTCACATCGAGATCGCCCGCGGCGGCACCGAGCTGCTGGTGCAGTCGCTGCGCGCGCGCACGCTCGATGCGCTGGTGGTCGATGCCCGTTCGCTCAAGCCGGCGCCCGACCTGCGCACCGACCTGCAGTTCGAGATGCGCGGCGCCTTCATGGTGCGCCGTGGCCACCCGCTGACGAAGCTGCGCGGCAGACCGGGCTTCGAGGACGTCAGCCACTACCCGATCGCCTCGACGCCGCTGTCCGACGAGGTGGCGCGCATCCTGATCGCACGCTACGGTCCGCAGGCGCACCCGGAGCAGTGCGTGACGCTGCGCTGCGAGGAGGTGGCCAGCCTGGTGGAAGTGGCCGAACACAGCGACGCCGTGCTGCTGGCCATCCGCGCTGCCGCGCCGACGCTGGTCGAGCTCACGATGAGGCCGGCGCTCGACGCCACCGCGCGGCTCGGCCTGGTCACGCTGGCGCGGCGCAGCGAGGCGCCGCTGCTGGCCATCGTGCGCGAGCTGATGAAGGAGCGGCTGCGAGACGATTGACGCTCGTCAAGTTGCCTCAAGTTGATGCCGCGCCCGCCGATCAAGTGACACCACCCATCACTTCATCACGCCATGCGCCTCAACGAACCGATCACCCAGAAGGAGCGTGACTTCCCGGACGGCCTGAGCCTGGTGTCGACCACCGACGCCCAGGGCCGCATCACCCACTGCAATGCTGCCTTCGTCGAAGTCAGCGGGTTTGCCTACGACGAACTGCTCGGGCAGCCGCACAACCTGGTGCGGCATCCCGACATGCCGCCGGAGGCCTTCAAGGACATGTGGTCCACCGTGGGTCATGGCCGCCCGTGGTCGGGCGTGGTCAAGAACCGCTGCAAGAACGGTGACCACTACTGGGTGCTGGCGAACGTGACGCCGGTGCTGGAGAACGGCAAGCCCATCGGCTACATGTCGGTACGGCTGAAGCCTACGCGCGAGCAGGTGCGCGAGGCCGAGGCGCTGTATGAACGAATCCGCACAGAGCGCGACGCCGCCCGCCGGACCGTCCGCCTGCATGCCGGCGGCGTTCGCAAGATTGGGTGGCGCGACTGGCCTTACGCGGTGTTCCGGCTGACCTTGAGCCAGCGCTTCGCGATCGCGCTGGCCGTGCTGTATGGCATCGTCGCCCTGCCCGGATGGGTCGGCTGGGTGGGGCGACCGCTGGACTGGCTGGAGGCGATTCTGCTGGCTGGCGGTCTCGGCTGGTTTGCCACCTGGTTCCATCTTTCGGTGGCGCGACGACTGGACGAGTGCACTGCGCTGGCCGGGCAGATCGCCGGCTGCAACCTGACCGGGCGCATGGACTACGACCCGCGTCACCCGCTGGGCAAACTGGTGCGCAACGTCTGGCTGGCCAATCTGAACATGCAGGCCATCGTCGACGACGTGCGCACCGAGGTACGGGGCATGACCGCCGCGTCGAAGGAGATCGCACAGGGCAGCCGCGACCTCTCGTCGCGCACCGAGCAGCAATCGGCCAACGTCGAGGAGACCGCCTCGGCGATGGAGCAGGTCAGTGCCTCGGTCCACGAGACGGCCACCAGCGCGAAGGATGTGCAACGTACCAGCGATGCGGCCACCGGTCTGGCCGCACGGGGAGACGCCGCGGTGCAGGACCTGGTCAGCACGATGGCCACGATCGAGCAGTCGTCGCGGCGTGTCGGCGAGGTGATCCAGGTGATCGAAGGCATCGCCTTCCAGACCAACATCCTCGCCCTCAATGCAGCCGTCGAGTCGGCCCGTGCCGGAGAGCACGGCAAGGGCTTTGCGGTTGTCGCCGCCGAGGTGAGAGCGCTGGCGCACCGCTCCGGCGCCGCGGCCAAGGAGATCCGCGGCCTGATCGGCGAATCGATCTGCGAGGTGGGCGACGGGGCGCAGCGAGTGCGCGCGGCGGAGGAAGTGATCCGCGAGGTGGTGGCCTCGGTGCACCAGGTCGGCGAACTGGTGCGCAACATCAGCCACGCCGCCGCCGAACAGTCACACGGTGTCAACGAGATCAACGAGGCACTGACCGGGATCGACACCGTGACGCAGCAGAATGCCGCGCTGGCCGAGCAGGCTTCGGCCGCTTGCGACACGCTGGAAGCCCGCGCCGGCACGCTGGTGCGCGCCGTTCAGATCTTCAGGGTGCGTTGAGGTCCCGAGACCGTCGCGTCAGGCGATGCGGTGCACGCCGTCGCGCAGGCTCGTGCGGTCATGCAGGATGGCCTCGGTCACCATCGAGCGGCTGATGCGCCAGCGTGCCAGGGCATGGTCGAACACCAGCCGCTCGTCGCCCGAGACATGGCCGTCGGCGGTCACCGCGGCGGCGGCCAGTCGGCAGACCATCAACCGCTCCTGCGGATCGACCACGGCATCGAGCAGGCGGTCGACGTAGGCCTGGTCGCGGGCACGCAGCCAGGAGCACTCTGCCAGTCCGTAGCCGACTTCCTTCAGGCATTCGTTGACGAGCGCCAGGAAGTGCTCGCGCGGCACGCCGAGCCGGGTGAAGGCATCGACGTCTTCCAGCGCCTGCAGCTCGCGCGGATCGGCGCGGCCATTGGCGGCCACCATCAGGGCCAGCACGCGGGCGGCCGCGGCCGAGAACGGGCGCGTGTCGTGTCTCGTCGTCATCTTTGTCTCCTGCGCTGCAGACTGCAACCCGGCAGTGAGTGGCCCCCGCGTCGGAAGTTCCGCGCCCGCGGCGGCATCGGCGGGCCTGCTTGATCCTGCGCAACGCAGCCGCCTCGCAGCGAGACAGGGCGATGGTCCTTGCACAGAATCGGGCCGACCGACCTTGAGACGGAGACCACCGGCGTGCCGCCAACGACCACCGATGATCCCCCCGCCGCCGCGGCCATCGACTGGCATGCGCTCGCTACCGACGAGGCCTTGAAGCGCTGCGGCACCGACCCCGCGCGCGGGCTGTCCGCCGACGTGGTCGCGAGACGCCGGGCCGAACATGGCCCGAACGCGCTGCCCGAGCCGCCGCCCCGGCCGGCCTGGCGCACCTTCGTGCGCCAGTTCAAGAGCCCGCTGATCTACATCCTGTTCGTGGCCGCGGTGCTGGCGGTGGCGCTGGGCCACCACGGCGATGCCGGCGTGATCCTCGCGGTGGTGCTGGTCAATGCGCTGATCGGCAGCTTCCAGGAAGGCCGCGCCGAGCGCTCGATGGCGGCGCTGCGCCGGCTGTCCGCCTTGCGCGTTCGCGTGCTGCGCGATGGACACGAGCAGGTGCTCGAGGCGCGCGAGCTGGTGCCGGGCGACCTGATGCTGCTGGCCGCCGGCGATGCGGTGGCGGCCGATGGCCGGCTGGTCGAGGAGGCCCAGCTGCAGGTGGCCGAAGCGGCGCTCACTGGTGAATCGGTGCCGGTGGCCAAGTCGACCGCCGCCGTGCCGGAGGCCACCGGCCTGGCCGACCGGCACGACATGCTCTATTCCGGCACCCACGTCACCGGCGGCCGCGCCCGCGCCGTGGTGGTGGCCACCGGCATCCACACCGAGGTCGGCCGCATCGCCGGCCTGACCGAACGCGCCGAGGAGCCGAAGACGCCGCTGGAGCAGCGCCTCGAGCAGTTCGGCCGCGCGCTGGTGGCGGCGGCGCTGGGCCTGTTCGTGCTCGTCGTGCTGCTCGGCCTGTGGCGTGCGCTGCCGCTGCCCGAGGTGCTGATGGTGGCGATCAGCCAGATGGTCTCGATGGTGCCCGAAGGCCTGCCGGTGGCGATGACCATCGCGCTGGCGGTGGGCATGCAGCGCATGGCCGGGCGCGGCGCGATCATCCGCCGCCTCTCGGCGGTGGAGACGCTGGGCTCCACCACGGTGATCTGCAGCGACAAGACCGGCACGCTGACGAAGAACGAGATGACCGCCGTCGAGCTGTGGCTGCCCGGCCACGGCGGCGCGCACCGCGAGATCGCGGCCGGCGGCATCGGCTATGCGCCCGAAGGCACGCTGCTCGAGCATGGCCACCCGGCGGATCCGAACGACGCCGCGCTGCGCGAGCTGATTGCCGCCGCCGCGCTGTGCAACGACGCCGAACTGCTGCCGCCCGAGGACGAACGCGCCGCCTGGACGGTGCTCGGCGACCCCACCGAGGGCGCGCTGCTGGTGCTGGCGGGCAAGGCCGGCGTCGAGCTGGCGGCGCTGCGCCGCGAGGCGCCGCGCGAGGCCGAGCTGCCGTTCGACTCCGACACCAAGCTGATGGCCACGCGCCACCGCCTGGCCGATGCGCCGCGCCGCGTCTTCATCAAGGGTGCGCCGGAGGCGGTGCTGCGCCTGGCCGACGGGGTTCACGATGCCACGCTGAACGCCGCGCGCCCGCAGGCCGAGGCCATGGCCACGCGCGCGCTGCGCGTGCTCGCCTTCGGCGTGGTCGACGACGATCCGCTCGATCCGGCCGAGGGCTTCGCGGCGCTGGCCGGCCGCGTGCGCCTGCTCGGCCTGGTCGGCCAGATCGACCCGCCGCGCGAGGAGGTGAAGCTGGCGGTGGCCGAGTGCCGCCGCGCCGGCATCCGGGCGCTGATGGTGACCGGCGACCACAAGCTCACCGGCCTGGCGATCGCACGCGAGCTGGGCATCGCGCGCGACGGCGACCGCGCCGTCGACGGCCCCGAGCTCGAGCGCATGGGCGAGGCCGAGCTGCGCGACGAGCTGCCCGGCATCGCCGTCTTCGCCCGCGTGCAGCCGGCGCAGAAGCTGCGCATCGTCGAGGCGCTGCAGTCGCGCGGCGAGGTGGTGGCGATGACCGGCGACGGCGTCAACGACGCACCGGCGCTGGCGCGCGCCGACGTCGGCGTGGCCATGGGCATCACTGGCACCGAGGTGGCCAAGAGCGCGGCCAAGATCGTCGTCACCGACGACAACTTCGCCACCATCGTCGGCGCGGTGCAGCAGGGCCGCGTGGTCTACGCCAACCTGAAGAAGGTGATCCTCTACCTCTTCGCCACCTCGATGGCCGAGGTGCTGGTGCTGCTGCTGGCGCTGCTCGGCGGCTTTCCGCTGCCGCTGGCGGCGGTGCAGATCCTGTGGATCAACATCGTCACCGAAGGCACGGTGACGGTGAACCTGGTGATGGATCCGCCCGACGGCGACGAGATGCGACAGCGCCCCGTGCCGCGCGACGACCGCCTGCTCGGCCGGCACCTGCTGCAGCGCGTGGCGCTGATGACACCGATGATCGCCGGCGTGACCTTTGGCTGGTTCGCCTGGCGGCTCGCGCAAGGCGTGCCCGAGCCGGTGGTGCGCACCGAGACCTTCACCGTGCTGGCGATGTGCCAGTGGTTCAACGTGCTGAACTGCCAGTCGGCCACCGCCTCGGCGCTGGGCCCGCGCCTGCTGCGCAACCACTGGCTGGCCGGCGGCCTGACGCTCAGCGTGGCGCTGCAGGCGGCGGTGCTGTACGTTCCGGCGATGAATGCGCTGTTCCACACCGTGCCGCTGCCGCCGGCCTCGCTGCTGCCGCTGCTGGCGCTGGCCAGCCTGGTGCTGTGGGCCGAAGAGCTGCGCAAGCTGATCGTGCGCAGCGCGCGGCGCCGCGAGGCGGCGTGATGGCGCTGACCGGGCTGCTGCTGCAGTTCCTGCTGTGCGCGGCGCTCATCGCGGGCGCCGGCTTCGTGCTCAGCCGCAGCGGCGACGCCCTGGCCGAGGCGCTCGGCTGGGGCCGAGGCTGGGTCGGCCTGGCGCTGCTGGCCACCGTGACCTCGCTGCCCGAGCTGGCCTCGGGCGTCAGCGCGGTGGCGCTGGTCGGCGCGCCCAACCTGGCGGTGGGCAATGCGCTCGGCGCCTGCGTGGTCAACCTTGCCTTCCTCGTCGTCGTCGACCTGCTGCAGCGTCAGCAGCCGATGTACCGGCGCGCAAGTGCCACGCACCTGCTGTCGGCCGGCTTCGGCGTGGTCATGCTCGGCTTCGTGGCGATGAGCCTGGTCACCGGCCGCGGCGCACCGCAGTTCCTCGGCGTCGGGCTGTACAGCCCGGTGCTGCTGGTGCTGTACCTGCTCGCGCTGCGCAGCGTCTTCGCGCACGAGCAGTCGAACCGATCGAGCGCGGAGGCGGCAGCCCTCGAGCGGCCATCGCGCGAGGCCGTTCGGCGCGAGTGGCGACGCTTCGGCATGGCCGCGCTGGTGGTGCTGGCGGCCGGCAGCTGGCTGCCCGAGGTGGCCGACGGGCTGTCGAGCGCGCTGGGCCTGTCGCGCAGCTTTGTCGGCACGGTGTTCATGGCGCTGGTGACCACGCTGCCCGAGATGGCGGTCACCGTCTCGGCGCTGCGCCTGGGCGCGCTGGACATGGCGATCGGCAACCTGCTGGGCAGCAACCTGTTCAACCTGACCATCCTCGCGATCGACGACCTGGCCTACCTGCCCGGCCCGCTGCTCGCCGACGTGTCGGGCGCGCATGCGGGCACGGCCGCCACCGCACTGCTGATGACCGGGCTGGTGATCGTCGGCCTGGTGATGCGGCCGCAGGGGCGGGTTCTGCGCGTGGTCAGCTGGGTCAGCGTCGGCCTGGTGGCGGCGTATGGCATCAATGCCGCGCTGATCTTCCTGGCCGGCGCCTGAAGGGAGCAACGGCGATGTTCCACCTCTACGGCGTCACCGGCCGCATGGCCAGCGGCAGCATCGAGCAGCTTCGCCAGGCGGCGCCGGTGAGTGGGGTCGCGCGGGCGCGCCGGGTCGCGCCGGTCGGCACGCCCGAGGGCGCACCGGCGGCGCCCGCGAGCGAAGGACGCGCTCGCGATGCGCTGGCCGCCTATGCTGGCGCCGCGCCCAGGCACGAGCGTGAACCGGTGCGCCGCGTGGCCGAGGTGATGAGCCGTCCGGTTCAGACCATCGCCGCGGACGCGAGCGTGCGCAGCGCCTGGCGCACGCTGGTCGAGCGCGGCATCGGCCAGGCGCCGGTGGTGGCTGCCGACGGCACGCTGGCCGGCCTGGCCGGCCGCGCCGAGCTGCTGCCACCCGGCCTGCTGGGCTCGGCGCTGGCCGACGCGGCGGCCTGGGATGCGCTGCTCGCCCAGCCTGTCTCGGCCGTGATGTGGACGCCGGTACCGGCCGCGGCGCCGGAAACCGAGCTGCGCCGCGTCGCCGAACTGCTGCTGGCCACCGGCCTGCCCGGCTTGCCGGTGGTGTCGCCCGAGGGCCGGGTGGAGGGCTTCGTCTCGCGCTCCGACCTGCTGCGCGCGATCGTGGCCGATCCGCCGCTGGACCTGTGGGGCTGAACCTGGATGACACCGGCCTTCGTCCAGATCCTGCTGTTGCTCGGCTGCGCGGTCGCCGTGGTGCTGGTGTTTCAGCAACTGCGCATTCCGTCCAGCCTCGGCTACCTGCTGGTGGGCGTGCTGCTCGGCCCGCACACCGCCGGCCCGGTGATCGACGCGGCCCCGGTGCAGGCGATCGCCGAGTTCGGCATCGTCTTCCTGCTCTTCACCATCGGGCTGAACTTCTCGCTGCCGCAGATCCATGCGCTGCGCCACCTCGTGCTCGGGCTGGGCACGGCGCAGGTGGTGCTGACCACGGCCGCCGTCGGCCTGATCGGCTGGCTGGCCGGCCTGGCGCCGGCGGCCGCCTTCGTCACCGGCGCCGTGTTCGCACAGTCCTCGACCACCGTGATCAGCAAGCAGCTGGCCGAGCAGTCGGAGGAACATGCGCGCCACGCGCGGCTGGGCCTGGGCATGTCGGTGTTCCAGGACGTCACCGCGGTGCCCTTCATCGTGATCTTCCCGGTGCTCGGCGTGGCCAGCGCGGTGTCGCTGGGCACGTCGCTCGCGCTGGCGCTGGCCAAGGCGGCGCTGGCCTTCGTGCTGGTGTTCTTCGTCGGCCGCCGCCTGCTGCGCCCGCTGCTGCACCGCGTGGCCGCACTGCGCTCGGCCGAGTTGTTCACGCTGACGGTGCTGTTCGTCTCGCTGGCCGCCGGGGCCACCACGCAGTCGCTCGGGCTGTCGATGGCCTTCGGCGCCTTCCTCGCCGGCATGGTGCTGGGCGAGACCGAGTTCCGCCACCAGGTCGAGACCACCATGCGGCCGTTCCGCGACGTGCTGCTCGGCCTGTTCTTCGTCGGCGTCGGCACGCTGGTCGACCCGGCGATGATGCTGCGGGTGGGGCACTGGGCGCTGCTCGGCGCGCTGGTGCTGATGGTCGTGAAGGGCGCGCTGGTGGCCGCGATCGTGCGCCGCGCGGGCATCGATCTGCCCACCGCCTGGCGCACCGGCGCCTTGCTGGCCGTGGGCGGCGAGTTCGGCTTCGCACTGCTGGCCATCGGGCTGGAGTCGCGGCTGCTCGACGAAGCGCTGGGCCAGATCGTGCTCGCCTCGGTGCTGCTGTCGATGATCGCCGGGCCGCTGCTGATCCGCTACAACCGCGAGATCGCCGCGCTGCTGGCGCCGCGCGGCAGCGCCGCCGGTGCCGGCGCCGACGAGGCCCTGCCGATGCCGGCGCCCGAGGCGCTGAACGGCCATGTGCTGCTGGCCGGCTACGGGCGCATCGGCCAGAGCCTGGGCCATGTGCTGGAGAGCGAAGGCCTGGCCTTCGCGGCGCTCGACACGGACCCGGTGCGCGTGCGTGAAGCCCGCGCGGCCGGCGAGCCGGTGCACTACGGCGACAGCACGCAGGTCGAGTTGCTCGAGGCGCTGGGCCTGTCGAGCGCGCGGCTGCTGGTGATCACCCACGACGACACCGCCGCGGCGCTGAAGACGCTGCAGCAGGTGCGCCTGCGGCATGCGCTGCTGCCGGTGATGGTGCGCACGCGCGATCCGAGCACGGCCGACGAACTGCGCGCCGCCGGTGCCACCGAGGTCGTGCCCGAGATGCTGGAAGCCGGGCTGATGATCGCCTCGCAGGTGCTGCATCAGCTGGGCCTGCCGCCAGGGCGCGTGCTGCAGCGCGTGCAGGCCGAGCGCGCCGGGCACTACCGGCACGTGCGCGAGTTGTTCGCCGGCGATGCGCTGGAGGAATCCACCGATGCCGATGGCGCGGCCGATCGCCTGCACGCCGTCCGGCTGCCGCCGGAATGCCGCCACCTCGGCCAGCCGCTGTCCGCGCTGCCGCTGGAGGGCGTGGCGGTGGCCGCGCTGGTGCGCGCGGGCCGCCGGCGCCTGCAGCCCGATGCCTCCACGCTCGCCGAAGCCGGCGATGCCCTGGTGCTGCTCGGCCCGCCCGACGCACTGGCGCGGGCCGAAGCGCGCCTGCTGAGCTGATGGAGTCCACAATCGACCGACGCGAGGAAAGACCATGAACCCGTCCCGTCCCATCCTGGTGGCCACCGACTTTTCTCCTCACGCCCGCCACGCCGCCGACCGCGCGGCGCGCATCGCCCACGAGAAGGCGGCGTCGCTGGCGCTGCTGCACGTGCTGCCCGGCGAGGCCCTGGCCAGCCTGCGCCAATGGCTCGGCGTGGCCAATGCGCCGGAGGTGCAGATGATGGCCTCGGCCCGCGAGCAGCTCGACCGGCTGGCCGCCGACCTGCATGCATCGCGCCATGTCGAGACTGCCTGCAGCGTCGCCGCCGGCGCGCCGGTCGAAGAGATCCTGCGCGAAGCCGAGCGGCTCGATGCGCGGCTGATCGTGCTCGGTGCGCGCGGCACGGGCTTCCTGCGCCGCCTGGTGCTCGGCACCACTGCCGAGCGGTTGCTGCGCCGCACTGCGCGCCCGCTGCTGGTGGTGCGGCAGACGCCGCACGAGCCCTACCGGCGCGTGCTGGTGGCGCTGGACTTCTCGCCCTGGTCGGGCCAGGCGCTGGCGCTGGCGCGGCGCATGGCGCCGCATGCGCACCTGGTGCTGTTCAGCGCCTTCGAGGTGCCCTTCGAGGAGAAGCTGCGCTTCTCCGGCGTCGACCCGGCCACCATCGAGGCCTACCGCCAGAAGGCGCGCGCCGAAGCCACGCAGGCGGTGCACCGCCTGGCCGATGCGGCCGGCCTCAAGCCGGCGCAGTGGCAGTCCTGCGTGGTGGAAGGCGAAGCCTCGCTGCGCCTGATCGAGAAGGAGCAGGAGCTCGACTGCGACCTCGTCGTGCTCGGCAAGCACGGCGTGGCGGCGACGGTCGACCTGCTGCTGGGCAGCGTCACCAAGCACGTGCTCGCCGAGGGCAGCGCCGACGTGGCGGTGTCCACCGCGCACGAGGCATGACGCTGGCGCTGGCTGCGCCCTGGCGCGTGCTCGGCTGCATCGCCGCGGCGGTGGCCGTGCATGCCGCCGCGCCGCCACCCGATGCGCTGCGTGCCGGGCTGGCGCTGTTCGTGCTGATCGGCGGGCTGTGGATGACGCAGGCGCTGCACCTGACCGTCACCGCGCTGCTGGTGCCGCTGCTGGCGGCGCTGGCCGGCCTGATGGACCTGCGCGCGGCGCTCGCCTCGTTCGCCCACCCGGTGATCTTTCTCTTCCTCGGCAGCTTCGCGCTCGCCGCGGCGCTGCAGCAACAGGGGCTGGACCGCGCGCTGGCCGCGGCGATGCTGCGCGCCGCCGGCGGCCGCCGCGTGCGCGCGGTGGCGCTTCTGTTCCTGCTGACGGCCGGGCTCTCGATGTGGATCAGCAACACCGCGACGGTGGCGATGATGCTGCCGCTGGCGCTCGCGCTGCTGGCCTCGGGCGACGAGGCTCAGCCGCCCGGCGCGCGCGAGCAGGCCTTCGTGCTGCTCGGCGTGGCCTACAGCGCCAGCATCGGCGGCATCGGCACGCTGGTGGGCAGCCCGCCGAACGCCATCGCGGCGGCGCAGGCGGGCATCGGCTTCACGCAGTGGCTGGCCTTCGGGCTGCCGCTGGTGATCGTGCTGCTGCCGCTGATGGCCGCAGTGCTCTACGCGCTGCTGAGGCCGCGGCTGGCCGGCCACATCGCGCTGGCGCAGCAAGAGCCGCTCGAGTGGACCGCGCCGCGGCGCTGGACGCTCGCCGTCTTCGCGCTCACGGCGCTCGGCTGGGTGGCCGGCGCGCCGCTGGCGCGGGCGCTGGGCATCGCCGCCGACATCGACAGCCTGGTGGCGGTGGCGGCCATCGTCGCGCTGGTGGCCGGCGGCGCAATCGGCTGGCCGGAAGTGGAACGGCGCGCGCACTGGAGCGTGCTGCTGCTGTTCGGCGGCGGCCTCGCGCTCAGCGAGGTCATGGCGGCCAGCGGTGCGAGCCGCTACCTCGCCGACGCCTTCGTGGCGCAGGTGCAGGGCGTGCCGGCGTGGATGGTGATCGTCGCGGTGGTGGCCTTCGTGGTCTTCCTCACCGAGCTGGTCAGCAACACCGCCAGCGCCGCGCTGCTCGTGCCCATCTTCATGGGCGTGGCCTCGGCGCTCGGGCTGCCGCCGGTGATGCTGGCGGCGGCCATCGCCGCCTCGGCCTCGTGTGCCTTCATGCTGCCGGTGGCCACGCCGCCCAACGCGATCGTCTTCGCCACCGAGCAGGTGCCGCAGGCCACGATGATGCGTTGCGGCCTGGTGCTCAACCTCGTGTGCATCGCGGTGATCGCCGGCCTGGCCGCGCTGGCCTTCGGCTGACGTTCGCTGCGCTACAGCCGGCCGCCCAGCGGCGGCGGCAGCGCATCGCCGGCCTGGCGGCGGCGGAACAGCGCGGCGCGGGCGAGCACGATGGTGGTCACCGGCGCGGTGATCGACAGCACGATGATCACCAGCCACA
>VFQN01003960.1_pt1 | contig 20223 bp, 15 predicted proteins | sample 3512371 | NCBI WGS metagenome assembly VFQN01 (sample SAMN10412370, study PRJNA504923) | tailings metagenome | isolation source: Replicate 2 from Balatoc abandoned mine | place: Philippines: Itogon, Benguet | collected 2017-08-28
CCATCAGGCGGTAGCCGACGCCCCACACGTTCACGATCGTGGTGGCACCCGACCCGGCGTCGAGCAGAGCGCGGCGGAGGCGCGATGCGTGGGAGTCGACGGTGCGGGTTCGGGTCACCCGCCCCGAGTAGCCCCACACCCGGCGCATGAGGTCCTCCTTGGAGACCACCTCACCGGGGCGCTCGGCGAGCGCCACCAGCAGGTCGAACTCCAGCCGAGTGAGGGCGAGCGCCGACCCGCTCCAGAACGCGATCCGGCGGAGGCGGTCGATCGACAGCGGGCCGAGCACGATCGCCCGGTGACGATCGGCCGGAGGGACGTCGAGCGGCAGCTCCGGGACGGCCTCTGCGGCGGCGCGAAGGGCGGCCTCGGCGCGCCGGGCGGAGGTCGCCGCCAACTGCCAGCCGGGCTGCGGTGCGGTGCCCGCGAGCCGCTCCAGGTCGGCGGCGAGCCGCGCTGCCCGACGGGCAGCCGCCATCGACTCGGCGTAGAGGCGATCGGCCTCGGCCTCATCGACGCGCACGGCATCGTCCGCGGCGGGCGGCGTCGGGACGAGAAAGAGCGGCCGGCGGTCAGGCGGGGAGGTCGTCGCCACCTGTGGCCCCCTTCCCGTTGGCCGCGCCGACGGCGGCGGGCTCGGCATCGGCGGGGCGCGGAGCGTCCAGGTACTGGAGCGACGCGGCGAGGACCTCGACCGCCTCGCGGCGGCCGCCGTCGTCGGTGCGCCACTCGCGCCAGGCGAGGCGACCAGCGACGCCGACGCGTCGCCCCTTGACCAGGTGCTCGGCGGCGGCCTCACCGTGACGGCCGAAGACCGCGACGTCGAAGAAGTTCGGCCGGTCCTCCCAGCCCTCGCCTGCTCGGGTGCGGGTGGCGACGGCCAGGCGCAGCGAGCAGACCGCCTCCCCGGCGGCCGTGTAACGCAGCTCGGGGTCACGGGTCAGCCGGCCGACCAGGCCGACGGTGTTGAGGTCAGCGGGCATGGACGGCCCCGCTTTCCTGGCAGGGGTGGGCGGCGGCGCGCGCAAGCGCAGCGGCGCACCCGTTGGTACGGTCGTAACGCATCCGAAGGCCTCCTTCGGTTGCCACGGCCCGGGGCGTTCGCAGCGCCGCCGGGCCTCTTCACTGTGCCACCGAAGCTACACCCGGTGCGCCTACTTCGTCAACCGTTCTTAAGCGCCTCTCGCTCACACCTTCGGGGATGCAACTGCGCCTAAGCTGGCATGCGTGGCTTTCTTGGAACGGCCCAGGCGGGCGATCACGGAGACGGACGCGGGCGTCATTCCGATCGCGGCCGCGGTCGCCGAGACCCCTGCGCCGCGAGCGACAGCACTGGTGATCTCCTGATCGCGCCGAGCCTTGGCGTCATCGGTGCGTTCTCGTGCGGCCGCTAAACGGTGTGCCGCCTCGGTGAGGGCACTCAAGGCTGCTGAGCTGCCTCGGCGCCGCGAGTACGGTCCACCCCTCCCTGTCCGGCTGGGCAAGGACTTGCGCGCCGCCTTAGATACGGCCGCCCGGGAGATCATTGCCGCCTCGGCTACTTCTTCGAGGCGAGCACCAGCCCTGATCGCCTTGATGATGGCGCCGTCCCTCTCCATTAGGAGATTGAGCTCGGCGCTCAACGCAGCCTGATGCGTCTCGAACGCCGTCGCGGCCGCGGCGAGGCCGGCGGTCGAATCCTCGTCCGAAGTAGAACTGCCCATGAGGGAAAGGTACGCCTGAAGAACGCGGCCGATGTCGCTTGACGGAGCCCCCGGCGAAGGATGTCCGCGAGAGCGCACGGCGCGGTTCTCTCAGGGAAGACCCTGGAATGCGCCAAGACTGCGACGAAACTGCAAGAGCTCTGCGCAACCGCGGGCAGAACGTCCGCGGGTCGCTCATCGTGCGGTTGATGGCGTCATTCACGACCGACCTCACCGCAGTGCAGCACGCTGTTCTTGAAGCCTGCGTCCTGCATGCCGACATCAGTTTTCTCAACGTCACCGCGGAGATCTGGTGGCGTGCCGACCTGCCGTTTCGTGGGGGCCGATCGACATTTGCGGCGCATCTCCGAGCGCTCGAGCAGAACGGGATGCTGGAGCGGTCGCGTGCACGAGCCGGCTATCGGTTGACTCCGAGAGGTCGGCGCGTCGCTGACGAGTGGCGGGCAGCGCGCGCCGGGGTCAGCGCGTGAGCTCGTCGACCACGGCGTCGAAGTCGACTCCGACCCCTTCGTCGTCTCCAGCGTCACGTTCACGTTCGAGAACGATGCTGAGCAGGCTGTCGAGATCGGCCTTCGACTGGGCGAGCCGGCTCTGCAGAATGTCCAACCCGCCCTTGGCGAACTCCTCAAAGACGGTCAGGCGGTCATCCGCCTTCTCGGCGCTGAGGATCGTCACGTCGTCGTGCACCGCGGCAGCGAGCATGTCGATGAAGCCCTCGACCCCGAGACGCTGGAACACGTCGAAGTCAATCTGCTCGCCCGAGGCGCCGAGCGGCTTACGCCGACCCTCCGCGAAGCCGAGTCCCGCGGCGAAGGTCAGCACCTCGGCCAGGGTCCCGAACGGACCCTCGTCGCTGGCCAGACGCTTCATCAAGGCCTCGTGCTCGGCCGGACGGCGGACGCGTCTCATGGCGTCGACCTCACCTCCACCAGATCGGCATGCTCGCCGTCAGTCGAGCGGCTGATGTACGGATATGTCCCTGATCGCAGCGCGATCGTCTCGACCTCCAGATCCTCCTTTGGTGTGTGGAAGTCGATGACGTACTCACGGCTGATCCGGGGGCCCATCTGCTCTTGGACGGCGCCGAGCCCCTGACTCTTCGAGACGAATACGACGACCTGCGGCGCGAGCCTCGGAACCGCGTCGGCTACGCGCTGCTGGTAGTTCAAATCGAGGCTGCCGAATGGCGAATCCATCACGACGGGATAGACGCCCCCCTGGAAGCTGAGCAGGCCGTCGCTGCCATCGCGCTGCGCTTCTTCGTACCGATCCCGGGCGTGTTCGGCGAGCGCACCCACGAAGCTCAGCGACAAGATCTGGTTCTCGCCCGTCGACTTCGCCACGGATGCCGATCGCTCCCCCTCGGCGTTCCGCAGGTCCAACCGGAACCCTTCGTCGAGCAGCGGAACGTATGCCTTGAACGAGATCCTCGAGTAGAGATCCTTGATCCGCCGGTCGAGCTGCTCGCGCACCTCCTCGGTGCGCAGCCGCAGAATCTCCCGGAAGATGCCGGCGCTGCTGCGCGCGACGCTCACGCGTCGACGGGCGATCTCAGCGCGTTCGTTCTCAGCCCGCGCCTTCTCCAACTCGCGTTCGAGCGTCCGCTCGCGTTCGTCGAGATCCTCGATCTCCACCTCCCCCCGAGCACTCAGGCGCTGTTCCTCAGCGATGGAAACGCCGATTCGCTCGCGCTGTTCCTCCAGCTCCTTGACTGTGTCGCTGTCGCCGCGGCGCAGCGACTCGGAGATTGCGCTGAGCTTGTCGACGATGCGCTTTCGCCCGTCGCGGTGGCGACCGAGCTCCGCGAGCGTCTCGTGGAGATAGGCGTAGAGCTCCTCGCGCCGAGTGAGCGTGCCGTCCGCGAGCGCAGGCAGACGCGTCCACGCCGCCTCGACGTCGGCGTGGACAGCTCGCTCGCGCCACTCGGCAACCAGTCGGTACGGCTCGGTGTCGGGCATCAGCTCGCAGCCGCAGATGCAGCGGCCCCGGTCGAGCAGGTCCTCGACGAACTGGCGTTTGAGGTCGGAGGGGATCTCGCCGCGCTCGCGCCGCGCGTCAAACACGGCCCTGGTCTGCTGCGCGAGCCCTGCGGCGAACGCGAGCCATCCTTTGCGAGCAATGGCGTCGCCAAGCGACGTCCGTGATGAGCGGATTGCCTTCTCGGAGTCCTCCAGGTCGCGCTCGAGCTCCTCGCGCTCGCGTTGGAGGGCGGCGGCCTCAGCGAGCTGCGCCAGCCGGTCGCCGACCGCTTGGCGTTCGTCGTCGAGTGCCGCGAGGTTTCGCCGGTACTGGGCCACCGCGTCACGTCGCTCGTCACGCTTGGTGCGCACCTGGACAAGCTCGTCAGCCAGCGCTCGGTCCTCATCGGTGCCGAGGTCCCGCAGCTCGCGTTCGAGGTCCTTGCGCGCCTCGTCGGTGTGCTTTATCGCGTTCTCGACGATCTGCAGACCTAGGATACCCTTGATCGCCTGTTCGATCTCTGCGTAGGCGTCCGGCTTCACGAGCTGTTCGATGCGTTCGCCATCGAAGAAAAAGAAGCGATGCAATCGCTCTGGGAGCACCTCGTTGATCGTTCCGGCGCTGGTGTCGTCGCGGCTGTGGTGCTCGCCGTCTTCGTCGATGAACGCAACTGAGACGACGGCCTCCTTGACACGTGAGGCAGCACCTTCGGCGTTCTTGCGATCGACGGTCGTGCGGCTGACCGTGTACTGGCGGCCCTCGTGCTCGAACTCGAGCGTGACCCTCGCGGCCACATCGTCGCCAGGCTTCGCGTCGGCCCACGCTTGCTCGTTGATCAGGTGGTCCGGCTGCTCGAAGCCCGGGCTGAACGTCCGGTAGAGCACCCACGTGAAGGCGTTCAGCAGGGAGGTCTTGCCGGCGCCGTTGGCGCCGTAGACGACCGTGACGTTGTGATCGGTGCTCGTTGAGAGCTCAAGGCGCTGGGTGCCGCGAAACTGGCGGAAGTTCTCCACCTCGAGTGCGGTGAGGATCACTTGACCGCCTCGCGAATCGCCTCGAGTACCTGCTCTTTTACGCGCACGGGGCGCGTGTGGTACCCGTGTTCCTTCTCGATGCGGAAGATCGCGGCGATGGACCTCCTTGTGTCCTCGGAGGCCTCGCGCATGAGCTGGGCGATCTGTTCCTTTGTGGTCATGTGCCGATGTGCAGCAGATCGTACCGTGTCCGGAGGTTGCGAAGCTCCGCAAGCGCCTCGGGGCCGTTCACGGCCAACCCCGCGAACTCGACCACCCGTTCGAGCTCTCGCGCCATCAGCTTCCGCTCGGCCGGATCGACATTGTCGTGATCCCCGGCTGGCGGTACGACGATGAAGTCGAAGATCTCGGCGACCTCCTTGCCCGGCGCGCGTCGCAGCACGCGACCTCGGCGCTGGATGAACTGACGTGGGTTGGTCGAACTGGCGAGGATGTAGGCGCGTCTCGTTTCGGGGATATCGACGCCCTCATCGAGGCACCTGATCGCGACGAGCGCGTTCAGGGAGCCGTCGGCGAACCGTTCACGCAGCACGTCGCGCTGGTCGACGTCGACGTCCGCGGTGTACCGGTTGACCGCCATCCCCAAACCTTGGCCGAGGGCGCGCACCACCGCCTCGACCTGTCGCTCGTCGTGTCCATCGACCGCGTCGACGCGTCCATCGCCGCAGTAGACGAGGTTGTGCGTCGAGTGACGTTCGGGTCTGAGGAGCTCAATAAGGCGGGGGATCTTGCCGCTCGCAGAAGCCATCAGCCGGGCACGGCGGATCAGAAGGCCCATCAGGACCTCGTCCCCATCGGGATCGTCACCGGCGATCGCCATTCGTAGCCCGATACGCTCCGACAACGCGAGGTACTCGTCGAGCTCGTGGGGCTCGAGCTCGATCACGATCGGTCTGTAACGGTAGGGAGTGAGGGCACCCATCCGGATGGCGTCACCCAGACCGAGCTCAAACACGGAGTCGCCGAAGTAGCGCTGAAGCGCGACAGTGCCTTCCGTGTCGTGGTGTCGCTCCGGCGTTGCTGAGAGCCCGAGCCGGAATCGCAGCCCAGTGGGAAGTGCGCGGCGCAGCGCCGGCGCCCCGAGGTTATGCATCTCGTCGGCGATGATCAGCGACGCCTCTGGGAGCTCGCCGAGGAGCTTCTGGAAGGGCTCCGTGGCGAAGGTCGCATTGGTGGCGATCGCCATCAAGGTCGGCCGCGCGCCGGCGCGGAGCTCGAGCACTTGCGAGCGGAGTTCGGCCTCCCAGTGGCCGCGGCCGCGGAAGCAGCCAATCGGATCAAAGGCGAAGGATCTGGCCTCCGCGATCCATTGCTTCACGAGATGTTGGTACGGGCACAGGACGACGATGGCGAGGCCACCGCCCCCCTTGGCCCGTTCCTCGGCGAGGCGAGTGGCCGTGCCTAGAGCGGTGATGGTCTTGCCGGTTCCCGTGGCCATCTCAAAGACCCCAGTCCCGCGAGCGCGGAACCAAGCCGCCATCGCCTCACGCTGGTATTCGCGAAGCTGCGTGCCCGCCGGCGCCGCAGGCCGCTGAGGGCCGCCTCGCCGCCGCGCCGTCAGGCGCTCCGCGCGATCGGGCGTGTAGGTGTCGAGCAGCGTCCGCCGGGCCGCCTCCGGCAAGTCGATGACCTCCAGGTTCGAGAGCTTCCGGTTCCAGAGCGCGGCGAAGTCGCGGTCGAGCTGCTCGGCGATCGGCCTCTCGGTCGGCTTGGAGGTGGAGAAAACGAGGACGCTCTCGAAGTTGTTGACCAAGCCGCCGACGGACTCGTTCGCGCTGCCTTGAAAGGCGACACGGGTGCCAGCGTCGTCGCGGAACACCCCGATTTTCTCGTGGTAGATCCCGGGTGCGCCCGCGTCCGACAGAACCGCGACACGTACCTCCAGCCGCTCGTGGGCGATCAACCAGCTCAAGCAGCTAAGGGTGTCACGGACCGGGTCTGGCAGCGCGGCGCTGACCAGCTCGCGCCGGAGCGCCTCGGAGATGATCTCTTCGCGCCGGTGGTAGCCGGCGAGCATCGCGTCAACGTCGGCTTCGGTTAGGTGCGGCGAAACCACCAGCCGCATCCGTCCGCCGTTGATCAAGAACGGCACCAGGGCGGGGGCGGCCAGGGCGAGCGCACCGCTGGTGAAGTACCCGACCGCGCGGTCGTACTCGGTCGCTCGTTTGAGGCAGGGCAGATAGAAATCGTCGACGAGGTTGTCATCGCCGGATCGATATCGGGTCTTCATGGCGAGGTCGGCGAGGCCGCTCACTCGCCGAGCCCCATCAGCTCCTCAAGCGCATCGTCGTCGCTCGATTCGTCGGGGGGCAAGTGCTGGGCGAGCTCGTCTTGGCGGCGAGCTCGTAGCCGCGCGCGAAGCTCGCTGATCGACGCAGCCGGGTCGAGACCGACAGCAACCGCAATGAGGTCGAGTCGGTCATCAGCATCGATCACCCCGACTTCGAGGGCGACGCGCCGTAGCCCGCTTGCGGCATCTACGGCGCTGCGGGCGACGGCGTACGCCGACTCGCCGTCCTTCAGTGGAACGAACAACATGTCGCCCTCGGTACACCCGAGGACCTCGACGAGCGCGCGCGTGGAGCCGAACGCCGGCTGGGTCGCCCGCCAGCTGATTGCCGCGCTGCCATTCGCCAGCTCGATGGTGCGCGAATCACCCGGCCGTACTCCTGCCGCCTGTGCGATGGCCGAGCGCGTGGGTCGTCCCGAACCCCGAAGCACGTCGCGGTCGACCACGACCCGTACGGCCCACGAACCTGCCCACGCCACCAGGTCGCGGTCCAGCTCGGCGGGCATGCGAGCAACTTCCGTCGCGATGGCACCCGTTGGGGCGACGACCAAGGCGCCGTCGCCGTCTCGATGAAAGCGGCGCGAGGCTGCATAGCTTCGGACGGACTGGGCCGATACCCCGAACAGCTCGACGAGCTCCTCGACGATCTCGTTGAGGTCGGCGCGCCCGCCCCGTCGATCAATGGCTTGTTCGATCTCGTCGGCAATCGTCGTGTACTCCTCGCCCCCCCACGCAGCGAGTCCGTAGCGATTCAGGCCCAGGCGACGGAAGCGGTCGTCCGATTGGATCGCATTCACCATCGAGCGGAAATTCACGTCGTCCGGGCCCATTGCCTCGTACAGCTCCTCGCGACTCAGCGGCTCGCCGTGGACCTGAAGGATCCGGTGCGCCTTGTCCTGCAAGCCCCCAACCCAGACGAGATACCGCTCGTCGAACGCACGCAGTGGCAGGACCGCGCTAACGGCGCCTCGAGACGTGTCGGCCACGCCAGCCGACGCCAGCAGTGCGTCGATGTCATCGGATGTGAGTGGCTCGTCAGCGCGCTCGAGCAGCCCCGTCTTCAGGCTAGCCAGAGGGTCATCGCGCTGCCAGAAGCCATCTTCGAAGCGGTACGGGCCGGCGAGCGCTCGAAGAACGGCCCGACGGAGATCGGCATCGGCCATCTCATCCCCGACATGTGCGGCCAGTGCCTCGCGCATCGTCGCGTCGGTCGCGATCGTTCCCAACGATCGGCGTAGCTTGGCGGCGGCGTGCTCGATCGCCGCACACGAGTCGCCCGCCCCCAAACGGTCGTCGATCTGCGCCCTGATACGGACCTCGAGCTGTCTCACCCGTTCGCGCGTGACGTCCAGCACTCGACCGAGCTCATCGAGGGTGAGCTTCGTCGCAACCGGAAACACCCGGCGGGCAAGGATCATCCGTTCGCGGTTGTCGAACCGTAGAAGTTGATCCCATGCCTTATCAACGTCGCCGTAGGCATCGAGCATCGCGTCGAGCGGCATGTTGGAGAACAGCTCCCACGCTTCGCGTCCGACACCACCGGACTCGGAGAGCGCTACCGCCTCGCCGATCGTCGCCGCCCCCCCTCGGTAGGCAACGCGAGCGAGGTCACGCAAGGCACGGTACTCGTCAGGTGGAACCGGGACGGCGAGCGCGCGCGTCTCGCCGCCTTCGGCACGCTTCGTCGCGCGGCTGGTGGTGTCAGGCGCAGGGGCGTCTGTCTCAGGAGCATGGGCGGCCCAGGCGGTCAACACGCCGCCCACGATCTCAGGGATTGTCTTGCGCCCAGCACTTGTCCATCTCGCGACAAGATCGGCGCTGTGGCGTGCGAGGCTCTCCCACGTATTTGGCGTCTCCCTTCTCACGATGTTCCTCGCTCGCGCGGTCTCAAGGAAATCCGCTGGCGAGCCACGGGGAACCCGGTCGAGACCCGGGAGAAGCTCTCCGAAAGGCCGAGAACACAGTTCTGGGTCCGACATGATCGTGGCAGCGGTGACGGCGGCAGTCGAATAGCCGGTCCCCGACTTGGACGTGAGGCGTGGGAGCACGGCCGCTTGCCACCAGGCCAATGGGTACAGGCGATGCAGCAGGTTGTCGCCAGCGTCCGTCACGTCTCACTCGTCGGCCTTGAAGGCACGCCTGACACCTCCGGGCAGGACGAGGGTTGTCAGCTCGTCAACTGGGCCACTCGCGCTACGACCGAGTCCCAATCCGGGTCTTCGGTGAGGTGGCACCACGAGAGTCGAACTGCGCCAGTGATGCGCGGCTCACTGAGCCCCATCGCGCGCAGCACGTGGCTGGGCTCGTAGCGGCGGGATGTGCACGCACTGCCGTTGGAAATCGCGATCAAGTCTTTCGTAGCCACGATCACCGCCTCGGCGTCCGCGCCGGGGAACGAGACGTTCAGAATGTGCGCTAGCGCGCGGGACTCGTCCCCGTTGATGACTGGGTTCAGAGGTTCGAGCGCACGTAGTGCACGCTCGCGGAAGGCCAAGTTAGCTTGTAGGCGTTCGTTGTGCTCGGCCACCGCCAGCCGGCACGCAGACCCCAAGCCCGCGATGAGGTGGACGGGGAGCGTGCCAGGACGAAGTCCCCGTTCCTGCCCACCACCGAACGCCAGCGGCGAGAGCGGAGGCCGCTCGAACCGCCGCCGCCGCATCACCAGCGCGCCGACGCCCTTCGGTCCATGGAGCTTGTGGGCGGAGACGCTGACCAGATCGACCCTCTCTCGACGCGGCCCAGTCAGCTCCTTGCCGAACCCTTGGGCAGCATCGACGTGCAGGTAGGCGGCGTGACCATCAAGGCCCCTTGCGACCTCCTCGATCGGTTGCGCTATCCCGGTCTCGTTGTTGACGTGCATCAGCGACACGAGTCCGGTGTCGTCGCGGACCGCCTCCGTTATCGCCCTAGCTTCGACGACTCCGTCGGAGCCTGTCTCTATCCAGGTCACTTCGAACCCGTCGTGCTCTAGCTGCTCGATGGGCTCGATCACGGCCTTGTGCTCCAGCCGGGTCGTCACGATGTGGCGGCGACCGACGGCCGACAGCGCATGGCGCAAGCCGAGGATCGCGAGGTTGTTGCTCTCCGTGGCGCCGCTGGTGAAGACGACTTCATCGGCCTCGGCCTCGGCGACGGCCGCGACTTCTCGGCGGGCGGCAGCGACACGTCGCTTGGCTGCCGCCCCGTACTCGTGGGTCCGGCTTCCTGCGTTGCCGTACTCCTGATCCAGGAAGAATCCGACCTCGTCTCGGACCTCTGGAAGCAGCGGGGTCGTGGCACAGCAGTCGAGGTAGACGGGGCGAGCGACGCGTCCGTCCGCCCCATCGGGTACGTTTGTCAAATCATGACGAACTTGTCGGCCCGTGGTCACGAACAGAGCTTAGCGGACGCCGCGGACCGCACCCCGGCCGTCGGCGCCTTCGAGTACGTCTTTCCAGCGATCCGCGGTGTGCAGGCCGGGCGCGAGTTCTTCGTTTCCATGTGTCCGCTACGGCTCATTCCGAAGGTCTTCCTTTTCGACGAGGACGAGCTTGTCCCCGAGCTGCGCGCCCAACGGGTGCTCAACCGCGGCCGCCTCCCGGAGATTGCGCGCTACATCATCGACAACCCGGAGTCCTACGTGTTTTCCGCGCTAACTGCGTCGATCGACGGCGAGGTCCGCTTCGAAGTCTCCGAGGACAGGGCGCATGCCGAGCGGATGGGTCTGCTCCGGGTGCCGATGACCGCGCGGTTCGTCATTAACGATGGCCAGCACCGCCGAGCCGCCATCGATCTCGCGCTGCGCGAGCGACCTGACCTGGCTGACGAGAGCATCGCGATCGTCTTCTTCCTCGACGCCGGCCTCGAACGCAGCCAGCAGATGTTCGCCGACCTCAACCGCTACGCCGTCCGGCCTTCCACCTCCATCGGCGTGCTCTACGACCACCGCGACGACTTGGCCGAGCTCACGCGCGTCGTCGTGCTCAAGTCTCCGATCTTCCGCGACTTGGTCGAGATGGAGCGCAGCACGCTCGCCAAGCGATCACGCAAACTCTTCACGCTCAGCGCGATCTACACGGCAACCAAGAGCCTCCTCGCGGGCGACCTCGGCACCCTGGACGAGCGCGAGGCGCTCGCCCGTGCCTACTGGGAAGCGGTTGCCGACGTGATCCCCGATTGGCACGCCGTCCGAGCGCGCAAGCTCTCAGCCGGCGAGGTGCGCGGCGACTTCATCCACTCCCACGGCATCGCACTTCAAGCCCTCGGGCGAGCGGGCAATGCCCTCATCCGGTCCGGAGTCACGCCCCAAACATTCGCCGAGCGCCTCGCGCCACTGCGCCAGCTCGATTGGTCGCGCTCGAACGCGACCACCTGGGAGGGCCGGGCGCTGATTGGCGGTAGGGTCTCAAAGGCAAGCCAGAACGTGGTGCTCACGACTAACGCCGTGCTGGCCGCGCTGCAGATCCCCCTCGACGACGAGCAGCAGCAGGCTGAGCACGCGTTCCAGCGCGGAAGGCAGGGCCCGTGACATCCGCCTTCGCCGAACATGGGCTGCGGCCGACGCTTGATGCCCTGACTCACCGCATCCAGCAGCTCTACTGCGAGGATGCCGTGCCGTGGGTCGTCGGCTACAGCGGCGGCAAGGACTCGACGGCCACGCTTCAGCTCGTGTGGGCGGCGATCGAGGCACTTCCGACCGACCGGCGCACCAAGCCCGTCCATGTCATCAGCACAGACACGCTGGTCGAGAACCCGATCGTCGCGGCCTGGGTCTCGCGGTCGCTCGAAGTGATGAACGCCGCCGCCGCCGACCGTGCGATGCCGATGAAGGCCCATCGCCTGACTCCCGAGATCAAGGACACCTTCTGGGTCAACCTCATCGGCAAGGGCTATCCGGCGCCACGGCCCAAGTTCCGCTGGTGCACCGAGCGGATGAAGATCAAGCCGTCCAACGCGTTCATCCGCGGGGTCGTGCAAGAGAACGGGGAGGCGATTCTCGTGCTCGGGATCCGCAAGGCCGAGAGCCAGGCGCGGGCGCGAGCAATGGCGCGCCAAGAGGCCCAGCGGGTCCGTGATCAGTTGAGTCCCAACGGGAATCTGCCGAACTCCCTCGTCTTCTCGCCGATCGAGGACTGGACGAACGACGACGTCTGGACGTTCCTGATGCAGCAGCCCAACCCCTGGGGCTACGACAACAAGGACCTCCTAACGATGTACCAGGGCGCGTCTGAGGACGGCGAGTGCCCACTGGTCGTGGACAGCTCGACCCCGAGCTGCGGCGACAGCCGCTTCGGGTGCTGGACATGCACGCTCGTCGATAAGGACAAGTCGATGCACGCGATGATCCAGAACGACGAGGAGAAGGAGTGGATGCTTCCGCTGCTCCGCCTGCGTGACAAGCTGGACGTCGCCGACGATAAGCCGCTACGCGACTTCAGGCGCCTCAACGGCACGGTCCAGCTCTTTCACGACCGCCCGATTCACGGCCCCTACACGCAGTCGTCGCGGGAGACGTGGCTCCGTGAGCTGCTGCAGGCTCAGTGCTGGATCCGGCAGAACGGGCCGGACGAGGTCCGGGGCATCGAGCTGGTCACGCTCGCCGAGCTCGAAGAGATCCGACGCATTTGGATCATCGACAAGCACGAGTTCGAGGACCGACTTCCCGTGATCTACGAGGAGACGTTGCTCGCGCACTACCCCGGTCGTGATCTGGACACCAGCCTCCCCCTCGGCCGCGACGAGCTCGAACTACTCGAGGAGCTATGCGGCGAAGACCGCATCCACTATGAGATGGTCCGCGAACTGCTCGACGTCGAGCGTCGCCACCGCGCCATGGTCCGCCGCGCGGGACTATTCGAGCAGCTCGAGAGCGCCCTTAAACGGGGCTTCTACACCGATAAGGATGACGCAATCGAGCGAGCGCGGATGCGCCGCGATCTGATGGACGCGGCGTCCGGGCAGCCTGTTGATGACGCCGGGGCAACGACGCCACAGAACGACCCGTACTTGGCCCACATCGAATCACTCGCCAGTGCGGAGGATGCCCCGTGATCCTCAAGTCCCTCACGCTGACCGATGTCGGCGTCTACGCCGGCGAGCAGCGCATCGACTTCGCCCCCCCTTCGCGAGAGCAGCCCATCACACTCATCGGGGGTCTGAACGGCGCCGGCAAGACGACGCTCATGCGGTCTCTCTTCCACGTTCTCTACGGCGCTCACGCCCTTCCGCTGATCGAGCGCCGCGGGAGCTACGACCGTTACCTCGAGGAGGTTACCCGCGCTCACGCGAAGGTCGCGCGCGTCGAGCTGAGCTTCGTTCTACAACACAATGCCGACGACGAGGAGATCTGCATTCGCCGCTCCTGGCGCCGCCGCGGCGGAGGGTTTGTCGAGGAGGTCGAAGCGTTTCGCAACGGCAGCCACGACCAGGCGCTGAGTGACGGTTGGCTCGACTTCATCGAGAGGGTCGTGCCTCGCGGCATCGCGCGCCTGGTGTTCTTCGACGGCGAGAAGGTAGAGGCGCTCGCCGATCTTGAGAACGCCGGCAGTACGCTGCGCACGGCGGTCGGCTCGCTCCTTGGACTGGACCTCGTCGATCAGCTCGCCGTAGACCTTGAGGTCCTGCAGCGACGACGCGCGGCCGAAGCCGCGACGCCTGAGCAGCAACGAGAAATCGCGGCGATGGACGATACGGTCCGCGCGGCTGAGCAGACGCTGCACGAGCGCACCGAAGGGCGCCTGGCACTGGAGCAGGACGTCCTCGAGGCGGTACAGGAGCTGTCACAGGCCGAGGATGCCTTTCGCGCGGCGGGCGGCGATTTCTACGAACGGCGCGCCGCGCTGCTCGCCGACCACGAAGCCGCCAAGGACGCCGTGCGCGAGGCCGAGGCCGAGGCCCGGGCGCTGGCCATGCACGAGCTGACGCCGCTGTTGCTCCTCGACGACGCCGTCGCGACCCTTGCCGACGCTGCCAGGCGCGAGCAAGAGGCCGACGAGATGAAGGCGGCCCGCGACGTTGTTGCCGACCGCGACGCCTTCTTCCGCGAACTGCTCCACGAGCTCGATGCGCCGACCGAGCTCGCGGAGAAGCTTGAGCGCCGGCTGCGCGACGACCGTGCAACCCTGGACCTTAGGCTCGCCAAGTTGCCCGACAGGCTCGGGCTCAGCTCGGTCGCAGCACTATTGGATGAGTTGGCCGGCGGCGAGCTCGCGAGCTACAACCGGCGGCGTGACGAGGCCATCGAAACGATCGACGGGAGCCAGGACCGACTCGATCACGTCGAGCGGCTCGCAACGCAGATCCCGACCGAGGACGCAGTGCGCGCCCTTGAACAGTGCCGCTCAGACGCCGCCGATCGGGTCGCGCTACTGCGGTCGCAGGCGGACGCCGCAGCCAGCGCTCGCGACGACGCCGAACGCGCCCTCGCGCGCGCGCGCGCCGAGCGCGAACGGTTCGCCAAGCGCCTGGCTGACGAGCAACTCGAACGGCTGGACAGCGAGCGCCTGGTCCACCACGCCGAGAAGGCGCGAGCAACCCTCGCGCTGCTGCGCGAACGAGCCGCAGCCCGCAACGTCGACCGCATCGCCGAGCTCGCGGTTGAAGCCCTCGAGCAGCTCCTGCGCAAGAACCGCCTGATCGCGCAGATGACGATCGACCCGAAGTCGTTCGTGCCGTCCTTCCGCGACCGTGACGGCCGTGAGGTCCTCCCCGAGCAGCTCTCCGCAGGCGAGCGTCAGCTCACCGCGCTCGCTCTTCTCTGGGCCCTCGCGCGGGCGTCGGGGCGGCCTCTTCCGGTCCTCATCGACACCCCTCTGGGTCGCCTCGACTCGAGCCACCGTCGGCACGTCGTCGCGCGGTATCTACCAATGGCCAGCCAACAGGTGATTGTGTTGTCCACGGACACCGAGATCGAGGGGGCACTGCTCGAGCATCTCGAGCCGTTCGTCGGATCCTGCTACGTGCTGACCTTCAACGGCGATGAGGAGGCTACGACGATCAACCCTGGCTACCTCGAGGTGGAGGCCGCCGCATGATCGATACCGTTCGCGTCTCCCCCGCCGCGCGCGACCAACTCATCACCCTCAAGCGCCGCACCGGCCTCACGCATTGGAATGAACTCTGCCGCTGGGCCGTCTGTCGCTCGCTTGCCGAGGCGACCCCTCCGGCTGACGTCCCGATCCCGGTTGAGGACGGCATCGAGATGAGCTGGAGGACCTTCGCCGGACCGCACGGCGATCTGTACATCGGGCTCCTCCGCCAGCGGTGCGCGCAGGACGGCCTCGACATCGACGACGTCACCGTCGCTCACTCCCTCCGCCTTCACCTGCACCGCGGCATCGGCTACCTCTTCGGCGACGCCAAGGTCAACAGTGTCCAGGGGCTGCTCCGACTCGTGGACGCGCGACGCAACGCGGCCGCGACGGCCTCCGCGGTGGAGTGACCTCGGACCCGGTCGAGGCCCGCGGCCGAACCGCACTCGGCCGCACCGCCCTCTCCCGCCCGATGGCCCGCGCCGTCGAAGACGGCCTGATCACGCCCTCGGCGACGGTCTTCGACTACGGCTGTGGACGCGGCGACGACCTGCGTCGCCTCACGCGCCTCGGCGTGTCCTGCAGCGGCTACGACCTCAACCACCGGCCGGACGCGCCGCGAAAGCCGGCGCAGGTCGTCAACCTTGGCTTCGTCGTCAACGTCGTCGAGAACCCGGTCGAACGCGATCAGACGCTCCGAGCCGCGTGGTCGCTGACCCAGCACGTGCTCGTCGTCGCCGCCCGACTCTCAAGCGAGACCCGCGACCTCGAAGGCGAGGAGCACGCCGACGGCCTCCGAACCTCGACCGGCACCTTCCAAAAGCTCTACAGCCAGCAGGAGCTCAGAAGCTGGATTGAGCAGACGCTCCAGCGAACCCCCGTCGCGGCAGCGCCAGGAATCTTCTACGTGTTCCGAGAGCCAGCGCTCGAGCAGGCGCTCCTCGCCCGTCGCATTCGCCGCACGGGCGTGCGCCCCCGCGTCAGCCAGACCCTGTTCAAGCAGCACGAAGATTTGCTCAGCGCGCTCATGGCTTTCTACGAGGAGCATGGCAGGCTGCCTCGTCCTGGCGAGACACCGGAATACGCGCAGCTCTGTGAGGAGTTCGGTACGCCACGCGCGGCGTTCGCGGTCATCCGGCGTCTGACGGGCGAGGAGCCGTGGGACCGCATCCGTGACGGTCGCGCCTCCGACCTCCTCGTCTACCTCGCGCTCGCCCGCTTCGGCCGTCGCGCCCGACCCTCAGAACTTCCCGAAGACCTGCGCTACGACATCCGGGACCTATTCGGCAACCACAAGCGCGCCTGCGAACAGGCGGATCGCCTTCTCTTCGCGATCGCCGAGGCGGACCGCGTAAAGGAGGCGTGCCGAGCGGCCCCTGTCGGTAAACGTCTTCCGACGTCGCTGTACGTCCACGTCGACGCCCTCAGTGAACTGGCCCCAGTACTCCGAGTGATCGAGGGCGCCGCCCGTGCCCTCATCGGACAGATCGACGAAGCCACGTTGGTCAAGATCCACACCGACCAAGCAGCCGTCTCGTATCTCGACTACCCCGACTTTGACAGCGACCCACACCCAGCGCTCCGCTCCGGCTACATCGTCCGCCTCGACTCCCTTCGGGCCGACTACCGCGACTACTCGCGCCACACTAACCCGCCGATCCTCCATCGCAAGGAGACCTTCATCGCCGCCGACGACCCGCGGCGGGCGAAGTTTGAACGCCTCACTCGCCAGGAGGTTCGTGCCGGGCTCTACGCAGACCCCTCACGGATCGGGACTCACCGTGGATGGCGAGACCTGCTCGCGGAGCGCCACCTTCGTACGCGAGGCCACCGTCTGGTCCGCGATCAGTAGGTCGTCTTGGGACCTCGACGCGCCCGCGGCGTTCGGCCCCCGGCTCAGTAGTAGATGTCGGGCAGGGTGTCTGGCCACGGCTCCGGCGGGCTTGCGAACGTCCCGTCGGCGACCCTCGCCTGTAGCAAGCTCTCGAGCGCGATTACCGGAAGGGGTCGCGCACGAGCGACCTCCCCGCGCACGGGCTGCCAGATGTGCGTCTGGCCGATGAACTCGCTGCTGTCTGGCGCCGCGTCCTCGACGGTCCATGGCCCGTCCTCGACCACGCTCTTCTCAAAGGACCAGCACACGAGCAGATCGGGCGTGTCCGGCGCCTTCCGCGGCTCGTCAGGGTCGAAGTCGTCGAAGATGCTCTCGCCGATCGCCTTGAACTCGCCAATACCGTAGCGCTGAAACTTCGTCCCAGTGAGTTCCGAGTGCCCCTGCTGCCGGAGCGTGTCGGGCCAGCCCGGCGGACGGCACCGACGTAGCCGAGACGTCGACGGTCTGAAGAAAGGCAAAGTCGTAGATGTCGCGCAAGTGTGCGCGCAGTACGCGGAGGTCACCGAACTCACCACGCCCGAGCAGCTCACCGAACATCAACATCACGCGTGCCTCACGAGACTCTTGTCCGGCCCATGTCGCGAGATTCCTCGAGGACGGTGGCTGAGACTCGAGCGACTCGCGCACCTTGACGAAGAACTCACGCCGCCAGCGCGCGGCAGCCGGCGTCGCTGGCGGCGGCTCGGCGGCTGGGAGAACCGCCTTACGGATGGCGTCATAGGCACTCTCGTGGCTGGCCGCACCGCGTGGGATCGAACTCCGTTGGTCCAATACGTGCTTGCGTCCCAACGTCGGCCGCGCGGTCTCAGAAAGGATCACGCCACGAAACGCAGCGGACGTCCCGCGAGGCGCCCTCGCCAGATACTCGGATCGCATCCCGCCGGAGAGCGCCAGCTGGAAGCCGCGCGGGATCGTCGCGATCTCCTTATCCATCTCGTCCCGATAGGCGGGCAGCTGCCCGTCGCGCTGGAGCAACTCCTCAAGCTTGTGGATCTCCTCGGCCGCCTGAATATCGGCCCCGCTCAAGAGCACCGCGTCACCGAAACGCGACCGATGCAAGGTGTGCACGCTCTTCCCGCGTGGCGAGTTCGCGTCAACGTACGCCTTGAAGTCATAGTGGCTCGGCACGGTCCGACCAGAGAGCCGGAAGAAGTCCAATGCAACGTTCGAGTGCTGAGGATCCGCGTCCGGCCGGTAGGAAACCAGCTCGACATCGACATCATCTCGCCTGACAGTGTGAAACGCCGGGTGCAACACGAAGTCGCTGACCTGCCCGATCGGCGTGTACAGCCGCAGCAGGTTTTCGAACTTCGTGTGCCCGTAGTGGTTGAGCGTGTTCCCGAGCTGATTAGTGTCCAGGGGGTTCGACAGGCTCACTCGAACATGTGTGCCGGCCGAGCCCTCGCGAATAGCAGCCGACAGGTTGCCGGCCCCAGCCTCGTCGAGCCCGACCGTCCGAGGCTGCGCGACCGACCCCGCGACGAACGAGGCGTAGTCGTCAAACGCAAAGATCTCGGGCTCGGCACCGTCGCGACACGATGCGACCTCAACACGATCCGACAAGCCCAGAACAGCGGTGAGTCCCCACCCGTGGCTCCCGCGGACGCCGTACCTTCGCGGGCGGACATCAGATGAGCGCTTCGCGGACACCTTGTGCTTGAAGCACTCGAGCACGCCAGGCATCCCGACCCCGTTGTCCTCGACCTCTATCCAGTGGGGCGGGCCGAGCCGTACGACGACTCGGAGCCTCCCACGGAATGCGTTTGCGGCCAACGCCAGGTCCGCGGCGCTCGCGTCGAACTGCTCGGCCAGCACGTCCCACCAACGCGTCCGGCGAGCCGCGTCATCCGCGAAGGTCCGGTAGAGCACCGCCCTGTCGGCCGGGCCATCGGCGGCCTCGTAGACCCTCGCGTCCTCCTCGATCAGCGCGGTAACAGCGCCGTTCCAGCCGCGAATCGTCTCGACATCATCTGGATCGAGACCCGCGGCTGAGGCGATCGCCTCGTAGCGACGTCGATCGATCGCATCCAGCGCGTTCTGGAGGAGCTCGACCACGAGATCGAGCTCCATGTACTCCTTGAGCGTGTCCTCGAGGTCCTCGCGCAGCATCTGCGCGGGTTCGGTCTCGGACCGAGCGAGGATGAATGGGTCGAGTTCTGGCATGGCCGCTCGGCGAGGGGTTAGAGGCGTCGCTTTGATTCGCTCACGAGACCCTACTGGTCGAACACTCACGGCACACTTGCGCCGACCGGCTAACGGCCGGACCGGGCGGGCGCTTCTCAACGTGGCTCCGCAGGAGCCTCTAGCGCGAACGGGATCATCGTCCGGCTCGGCCTCTTCGGCCAAGGTGGGCGCGTCCTGGCACGCGTTAGCGTCACCGTGCTGCGACTGTTGCAGACTGCGGGGGGTCACCGGCAGGTGGTCGAGTACCGGACCGAGCGCGCGGCGGGGCTCGTCGCCACCAACCCATGCACTCCGCACGTCGTCGTCCGCGTGACCGGCAACGAGCGGCCGCCGGCGCCCCGCGATCCCTGCTCCTGTGGGCTTCGATGTCGGGGAGGGCGGCTCGAGCCGCGGCTAGGTCGGCGGCGGATCCAGAGGGCGGCCTGCCGAGCCGTCCGTCGTGCCGGCCGAGCCCACCCTTCGTAGCATCTCCCAAAGCCGTCCGGCGGCAGGCGAGGTCAGGTCCTCGCGAATTAGTGCCGCATCCGGAAGCGGTACTGTCCCCGGTGGGAGCGTCGACGTGGTGACCCGGCTCGCCTCTTTCAGTCGCCTCCGAGCCTCGCGGCGGCGCTCTGCCCGGGTCGCCCTCTCCTCCTTCATGGCCGCAACCTTCTGCGTCACGGCGCGCGTGCGCACGAACGCGAGCTCGACCACCCGCACGGCGCCGCGGCCATAGCCGCGGGCCTCGGGGTCTGGGAGCGACCAGTCGCGGACGACGCCCGCCGCGACGGCGTCGCGTCGGGCCCGCCACTCCGTCCACCTGGAAACACCCATGCGCGCCGCGAGAGCGGCCGGGCGCACCTCGCCGCGCGAGCGCCACGGGCCGAGCGCGAGCTGGGCGACGACGAACCAGCTGAGCACATTGGCGGCCCGCCGCGCACTGAGGCCGGACTCAGCGAGGGCAGCGAGAAGTGCGCCGCCGACGGCGGCGAAGCGCTCGCTGGCGAGCACCTCGACCTCGGCGGCGTAGCCGGCGTCGGTCACGGGCGCGGGTTGTGGGTGGAGCCGACCTGGCCGCTGGAGGGTGGTCGGGACTGGGAGTACGCTGGCTGCATAGTTCGCTCGTCCGTAGGAACCGACCCGGGGCAGGCACCCCGGGTCGCGTCGTTTC
>VFQN01003961.1_pt1 | contig 20223 bp, 21 predicted proteins | sample 3512371 | NCBI WGS metagenome assembly VFQN01 (sample SAMN10412370, study PRJNA504923) | tailings metagenome | isolation source: Replicate 2 from Balatoc abandoned mine | place: Philippines: Itogon, Benguet | collected 2017-08-28
TTACAATTGCGGCTATTGCAAGCGCGCGCTCGACGACATGATGACCCTGATCAAGACCAATCCCAACCTGCGCGTTGTTCTGAAGGAAATGCCGGTGTTGAGCCAGGGCAGCATGGAAGCGGCGCAGGTTGCCGTCGCCGTCGCGATGCAGGACAAGAGCGGCAAGCGCTATCTCGACTTCCATCAGAGGCTTCTGGGTAGCCGCGGACAGATCGACAAGGCCCGCGCCCTCGCGGCGGCCAAGGAGGTCGGCTCCGATATGGCAAAGATCGAGAAGGACCTGAACGGACCTGAGGTCAAGGCGGCGTTGCAAGAGAGCTTCGCCCTCGCCGAGGCGCTGGGCTTCCAGGGAACCCCTTCCTACGTCATCGGAGACGAGACCATCGTCGGCGCGGTCGGCGTCAAGGAATTGCAGTCCAAGATCAACACGGCACGCTGCGGCAAGGCGACCTGCTGACCCGACGGTTTGCGGGCCAAACGGGTTCGGAACACCGGGCTTTTCCTCGCCCGGCGACCCGCCTATAAGGAGGCCGCCGGGGGCCATGCCCCCGCCTTCTCACGCAGTCACGGCGCGACTTCAGCCAGATGGCAACGACGGTCTATGTCCTGAACGGCCCGAACCTGAACCTGCTTGGCACCCGCCAGCCGGAGGTCTATGGCCGTTCCACCTTGAACGACGTCGAGGCACTTTGCCGCGACGCCGGCAAGCGGCATGGTTTCAAAATCGTTTTCCATCAATCGAATCACGAAGGCGCATTGGTCGACTGGATCCAGGAGGCCCGCACCAAGACCGCCGCGGGTATTGTGATCAATCCCGCGGCCTACACCCACACCTCGATCGCCATCCTGGACGCGCTCCTGGCGGCAGATATCCCGACGATCGAGGTGCATATCAGCAACGTCCATGCCCGCGACGCATTTCGCAGGCATTCCTACATCTCGCCGGCCGCGAAGGCGGTCGTTTGCGGCTTCGGCATTAATGGATATGCGCTCGCGATCGACGGACTCGCGACCATGCTTCAATCACCAAAGGGCTGACACGTGGCGTCTGACAAAGACAAAAAAGCGGGCCAAGCGGCCCAAAAGCATTCGCCTTACGATGAGGACACCATTCGCGGGCTTGCAAAGCTTCTCGACGAGACCGGCCTGACGGAAATCGAGATAGAGCGCGGCGGCGAGCGCATCAGGATCGGTCGCGCCGCGCGCGCCGTCAGCGTCGCGGCGCCCGCGCTTCCGGTCGCCTCGCCGGTCGTGGCGCCCGCGGCCGGGCTCGATCCGGCCAAACATCCCGGCGCTGTTCCCTCGCCGATGGTCGGCACCGCTTATCTCGCGCCATCGCCCGGAGCGAAGCCGTTCGTCGATGTCGGCCAGACCGTGAAAGCCGGCGACACGCTTCTGATCATCGAGGCGATGAAGACGATGAATCAAATCCCGGCGCCACGCGGGGGTACCGTCACGCAGATCCTCGTCGAAGACGGCCAGCCGGTCGAATTCGGCGAACCGCTTCTGATCATTGAGTGAGCGGATGCGCCGCGCTCGGACGGACCATGTTTGAAAAGATCCTCATCGCCAATCGCGGCGAGATCGCGTTGCGGGTGCTGCGCGCGTGCAAAGAGCTCGGTATTCACACCGTCGCGGTGCATTCGACCGCCGATGCCGACGCCATGCATGTGCGCCTTGCCGACGAAAGCGTCTGCATCGGCCCGCCCGCGGCGCGCGAAAGCTATCTCAATATTCCGTCGCTGCTGGCGGCCTGCGAGATCACCGGCGCCGACGCCGTGCATCCGGGCTACGGTTTCCTGTCGGAGAATGCGCGCTTTGCCGAGATCCTTGCCGAACACAATATTGGCTTCATCGGACCCAAGGCCGAGCACATCCGCACGATGGGCGACAAGATCGAGGCCAAGCGCACCGCCAAGAAGCTCGGCATTCCGGTGGTGCCGGGGTCAGAGGGTGGCGTTTCGTCCGACGAAGAAGCGTTCAGGATCGGCCGCGAGATCGGTTATCCGGTTCTGGTGAAAGCCGCAGCCGGCGGCGGCGGGCGTGGCATGAAGGTCGCTCACAGCGAAGAAGCCATGAGCATCGCACTGCAAACCGCGCGCTCGGAAGCCAAGTCGGCATTCGGTGACGACGCGGTCTATCTCGAAAAGTATCTACAGCGCCCGCGCCATATCGAAATCCAGATTCTCGGCGACGGACGCGGCGGCGCGATCCATCTCGGCGAGCGCGATTGCTCCTTGCAACGGCGTCATCAGAAAGTCTTCGAGGAAAGCCCCTCGCCAGCGCTCAATACCGAGCAGCGCGAGCGGATTGGCGAGATTTGCGCTAAGGCGATGCGCGAGATGAATTATCTCGGCGCCGGTACGATCGAATTCCTCTACGAGGACGGAGAATTCTACTTCATCGAGATGAACACCCGCATTCAGGTCGAGCATCCCGTGACCGAAATGATCACCGACATCGACCTTGTGCTGGAGCAGATTCGCGTCGCCGCAGGCGGCGACCTCCCCTGCCGGCAGGCAGACCTGCGTTTCCACGGCCACGCTATCGAATGCCGGGTGAACGCGGAAAATCCGTTCAACTTCCGGCCATCCCCCGGCAAGATACTGCAATATCACCCGCCCGGCGGCCTGGGTGTGCGAGTCGATTCGGCTGCCTATCAGGGCTACACAATCCCGCCCTATTACGACTCGATGGTCGGCAAGCTGATCGTCCATGGCAAGACGCGTCAGGAATGCCTGATGCGCCTGAAACGGGCGCTCGACGAATTCGTGGTCGAAGGGGTGGAGACGACGCTGCCTCTATTCCGCACCCTGGTTCGCAACCAGGATATCATCGATGGCGAATATTCCATCCACTGGCTTGAGAAATTCCTCGCGGAAACCGGCAACGAGGCGTGATAAATTTGTGTTTCCCTTGGAACTTCGGGGCCAAGCGCGCGTTTTCTCCCATCGTCTCCACAGGGAGCCCTTCCCCATATGAGTTCCGTTGAGACGGCCGGCCCGTCGCGGTCGCCGGGCGCGCAGCCAATATTGCTGGCTATCGGCTTTCTTATCCTTGTTCTGATCAGCGTCGCATCGGTCTGGCTCGTGAACCGCACGAGGGACGACGCGGACATGGTGGCACATACGCTGGAGGTGCAAAACCGGCTCACCCAGACGATCTTGGCGCTTCGCCGTGCGGAATCGGCAAACCGCGGTTACGTTATTACCGGGCAGGCGTCTTATCGTAGCGAATACCAGCAAGCGGCGGCAGACGTCCTTCCGGCGCTTGCAAACGCGAAGGATAGCGTGGCGGACAACCGCGCTCGGCTGGACCAGTTCGCGGCCTTGGCGCCGCTGATCGACCAAAAACTCGCGGAGATGGAGAGCGTCGTCAGTCTGTACGCGAGCGGCAACCGCGATGAGGCAGTCGCCCGGGTGGCCGATGGTGAGGGTCGCAAATTGATGGACGATATTCGCGGTCGGATCCTGCAAATGATGGCTGAGGAAAGAAGCCTGCTTGCAACTCGCCGCGGCGACTCCGAGGCGACTGGCTCCTACCTTCTGGTCGTCACACTCGCTGGCTCGGCACTGATCCTGCTGATCGGCGCAGTCTCGGTCTATCTGGTGCAGCGCACGACCCGGCAGCGCGAGCAGGCCCAGCGCGCGCTCCGGGAGGCCAACGAGAATCTCGAGGCGAAAATTGACGAGCGGACCGCCGAACTGCGCGAGGCCAACAACGAAATTCAGCGCTTCGCCTATATCGTCAGCCACGATTTGCGGTCACCGCTAGTCAATGTGATGGGCTTCACCGCAGAGATCGAGTCTATTAAAAAAGACATATTCGATCAGCTTTCCAGCATGCATAAAAGCGATACCGAAGAGGCGCAAAAGACGCTAGATTTATCCCGAGACTTGGATGAATCGCTCGGATTTATCAAAGCCTCGATCGGCAAGATGGACCGGCTCATCAACTCGATCCTGAAGCTGTCCCGGGAGGGGCAGCGTAATTTCAAGCCCGAGTACGTGAGTATGGATCAGTTGGCCAAGACGATCACCGATGCGGTGGCCCATCAGGCCGCAGAAAAAGAAATCGAAATTACGGTCGAGCCGCTGCCGCCACTCAAGAGCGATCGTCTCGCGCTCGAACAGATTTTCTCCAATCTCGTCGACAATGCGATGAAATACACGCAGGTGGGACGGCCCGGACACATCCGCGTACGGGGACGCGCTGAAGGTGCGAATGTTGTTTACGAGGTCGAGGATAACGGTCGCGGCATCGCGCAAGAGGATCACCAGCGTGTCTTCGACCTGTTCCGCCGCGCGGGCGAACAGGACCAGAAAGGTGAAGGTATCGGCCTCGCCCATACCCGTGCGCTGGTGCGCCGCCTGGGTGGGTACATGAGTTTGAAATCGGCACTCGGTGAAGGCAGCACGTTCATTGTCACTCTGCCCCGCCGGATGCAGGAGAACGAAAGACAAGCCGCATGAGCGAACACGTCACCATCATCATGATCGAGGATGACGAAGGCCACGCGCGCCTGATCGAGCGCAATATCCGCAGGGCCGGCGTCAGCAACGACATCATGCCGTTCAAGAACGGCACCGAAGCGGTGCGCTACCTGTTCGGCCCGGACGGATCCGGCGGCGTCAGCAGCGGCCGGGCCCTACTCATCTTGCTGGATCTCAACCTGCCAGACATGAGCGGCGTCGATATCCTGAAGCGCGTCAAGGAGAACGAGCATCTCAAGCTCACGCCGGTCGTGGTGCTGACCACCACCGACGACGAGCGCGAGATCAAGCGGTGCTACGATCTCGGCGCGAATGTCTACATCACCAAGCCGGTGAATTACGACAGCTTCGCCAACGCGATCCGGCAACTCGGCCTGTTCTTTTCCGTCATCCAGGTCCCGGCGACGGACTGAGCCGCATCATGCCCAAAAGCGTCCTTTATGCAGACGACGACCCGGGGATCCGCCGGCTGGTGGAACGTGGGCTCGGAGCAAAGGGCATTCGCGTCGTTGCGGTCGAGGACGGTCTCGCAGCTCTCGAACGGCTGCAACAGGAACAGTTCGACGTCGTCGCGCTGGACCATCACATGCCGCGATTGGGCGGACTGGGAGCGCTTGAGCAGATACACGCCATACCGAACCATCCGCCGGTCATCATCGTAACCGGGGAACAAGATTCAACCGTGGCCGTCGCTGCGTTGAAGGCCGGTGCTTTCGACTATGTCTTGAAGGATGCATCCGGCCAGTTCGTCACCCTGCTGCTTGCGGCGCTGACCGCGGCTGCCGAGGCGATGCGGATGCGTCGCGCTCACGAGGCGGCAGAGACCGAACTGCGCGAGCAGCGCGACCGTTTCGAGAAACTCGCCGTCGAACGCGCGATGCTGCTGCGCGAGGTGAATCACCGCGTCGCGAACTCACTGCAGCTTATTGCCGCGTTCCTGCAATTGCAGGGCGGCTCGTCGAAGAATGCGCAGGTCAAGGTCGCGCTCACCGACGCGACAAGGCGCGTGATGGCGGTGGCGCAGGTCCACAAGCGTCTCTACACCTCAGACGACGTACAGTCGGTGTCGGTCGACCAGTATCTCGCGGCGCTCGTCGACGATCTCGCCAAGACCGACCTTTCCGACACTCCGGTCCTCACGCTCGCAGCCGAGCCGCTGGACCTCGATCCCGACCGCGCCGTCGCGATCGGCGTGATCGTTAACGAGCTGGTGCTCAACGCGATGAAATACGCTTACCCGGACGAAAAGGGCCCGATCCGCATCGGACTGAAACGGGTCAACGGCAAGCGCGCGATGTTGAGCGTCGAGGACGATGGCATCGGCCATAACATCGAGACTCTGCCGCGATCGACCGGCCTTGGGCGCTCGATCGTCGGGGCAATGGCGAGCCGGCTCGGCGCCGATGTGGTTTACGATCCGGCTCATCACGGCACCCGCGTGGTCATTACATTCGAGTGCGCGCCGGCGGCAGCCTGACGCGGCGCCCGCCAGCGCCCGGCCCATTGCGCGCCCAGCGAATCCTGCATATTTCTCGATTCATGAGAGCGGGATTTTCCGGATTGGCGGCGCGCTCCCTTCTTGGGGCTGGGCTGCTGTCGCTGCTGTCAACGACGGCCTTCGCTCAGTCGATAGGCGATCATAGCGCACGCTTCTTCGAACTCATTTCAAATCCCGACGCGGCCTTCGTCCTGCTGCTGATCGGCATTTACGCCATCCTGATAGAGGTTGCGACGCCCGGCGGCTTCCTGCCCGGCATTGTCGGGGTGGTATGCTTGGTGCTGGCGGCCATCGCGCTTTCCGCCCTGCCCGTCCAGTATGGCGCGCTGGCGCTGCTGATCGCGGGTATTGCGCTGATGACGGCAGAGGCGTTTACGCCCGGCGTGGGCGTGCTGGGGCTCCTTGGGTTTGCCGCGTTCGTGACCGGCGGCTATTTCCTGTTCGACGCACCGGCAGGCCAGGTCGAGATGCGCGTGTCGATGCCGATCCTTGCCGGATCGGCGGTCGCGAGCGCGGCTTTGATCTTTTTTGTGATCGGCGCCGCCATCACGGCGCGCCGTCAGCCGACCGCAACCGGCTCCGAGCAGATGCTCTCGGAACGCGGCACGGTCATCGATTGGTCTGGCGCACATGGTAATATCCGCATTCATGGCGAAGTGTGGTCGGCGCGCGCGTCCCGCGAGTTCAAGCCGGGAGACGTCGTCCGTGTCGCAAATCGCGAGGGCCTCATCCTGGTGGTCGAGCCCGCTTCATAGTCACGCAGATCGGGCGGATCCGTTCGCCAACGCTACACCTGAACACGCGATCGAACCCTGGAGACAAACATGGTCGGACCCCTTTCGGCATGGTCGGCGTTGCTGATTCCGGCCATCCTGGTGCTGGCGATCATTCTCTATTCGTTCGCGATCCTGCGCGAATACGAGCGTGGCGTTGTGTTCATGCTCGGGCGGCTCTGGAAGGTGAAGGGCCCAGGCCTCATTCTTGTGATCCCCGTCATTCAGCAGATGGTCCGCGTCGACCTGCGCACGCGTGTGCTCGACGTCGAGCCACAGGACGTGATCTCGCGCGATAACGTGTCGGTGCGGGTCAACGCGATTGTCTATTACCGCGTCATCGACCCTGAAAAGGCGATCGTTCAGGTCGAGTTCTTCAACGAGGCGACGAGCCAGCTTGCGCAAACGACATTGCGATCGGTACTCGGCCATCACGATCTGGACGAGATGCTGTCGGAGCGCACGAAGCTAAACTCGGATATTCAGAAAATCCTCGACGAACAGACCGACGCATGGGGCGTGAAGGTCGCCAATGTCGAGATCAAGCAGGTCGACATCAACGAAAGCATGATCCGCGCGATTGCCAAGCAGGCGGAAGCGGAGCGTATCCGCCGCGCGAAAGTGATCGACGCGGAAGGCGAGTTTCAGGCGGCCCAGACACTCGCCAATGCCGGCGAGATTTTCGCAACGCGCCCGGAGGCGATGCAGCTTCGCTATCTCACGGCGCTGCAGAGTATCGCCGGCGAGCGCACGTCGACGATCGTGCTGCCACTGCCGACGAACCTGCTAGACAAGTTAAAGAGCTAGCGCCGAAGCGACGTCCCGGCCCGTCTCCGCATCGTCGGCAATGCCCGCCTGCTCGGCAAGCAGCGAGTCAACGGCTTCGCAGGCGCGCGCGGGACTGTACGGTTTGCGGAGCGTCGCGGCGTTCGGAAGCTTCTGCAATTCCTCGAGCCGCCACCACCGCCCCGATGCGAACAGCACCGGCAAGTGCGGATTGGCAACGCGGACCTGCTCGGCAAGGCCGACACCATCGACGTCGCCCGGCAGATTGATATCAGTGAAGAGAAGATCGACCTTTGCACCGGAAGCAAGATGGGCGATCGCATCGCGCGCATTCGCAACCGCGTGAACGGCGTGTCCGGATTCAACCAGCGCCTCGCCGATGATTTCGGCAATCAGCGCTTCGTCCTCAACCAGGAGAACGCAGCTCTGCTGCGGCCGCTCCACTGTCGCCTCAACCGGCTCAAGCTTCGCTTTGCGGCTCGCGGACTTCCGTTTAGCGGACTTCTGCGTCATGTTGACCCCCTCTACGCAAGACATACGGGCGGGCAAATCTTGGCTAGCGGATTTGTTCGCAAAGTGTCGAAAATTTAACGGGCTCAGGGATAACGACGCGTTAAGTTAAGGGCTATGGCCAGCAGAGATTCCGCACGCGAGACCGGACTCGTCGAGATCACCCCCGAGGTGCTCTTAAAGGCTTATGCCTGCGGCATTTTTCCGATGGCGGAGAATGCCGACGACCCGTCGCTATACTGGTTCGAGCCGGACATGCGTGGCCTGATACCTCTTGACGGGCTCCACGTCCCGAAGCGGCTGGCCCGTACGATCCGGTCGGATCGCTTTGAGGTTTTCATCGATCGCGACTTCGAGGCGGTTATCGACGGGTGCGCGGAGCCCGCGGCCGGTCGGTCACGGACCTGGATCAACCGGCGGATCCGCAACCTCTACTGCAAGCTTCATGAAATCGGGCATTGCCATTCGGTGGAAACGTGGCGGGACGGAAAACTCGTCGGCGGACTGTATGGCGTAAGGCTTGGCCGCGCCTTCTTCGGCGAGAGCATGTTCCACCGCGAACGCGATGCGTCGAAGGTGGCGCTGGTTCATCTCGTCGCTCGTTTGCGCGCCGGCGGCTTCGCCTTGCTCGATACGCAATTCGTGACATCGCATCTGACGGGGTTCGGTGCCATCGAAGTCAGCAAGCGCCAATACAATCGTCTGCTGGAGCGAGCGCTGGAGGGCGAAGCGGACTTCTTCGCCCTCGATCCCGATCCGTTGCCCGGCGCGGCCGCGCTCGCGGCGCTCGGATCGGAAGCCGGGGGCTAGCCTATTCGACCCGTGTCCAATCGACCGAACGGCAGATGACGCCTCCGAGAACGCAGCCGCTCGACACCAGCCGATTACCGACCAATTTCAAACGAGTTGAGACCGTGAGATTGCGCTGCGGATCGTACGCCGATCCGACCCAGCCATCGCCATTCTGGCTGAGGTTCTTGAAAATCAGCTTCTGGCCAACCTTCTCGCTGCCAGTATCGTCCCGTACCCAGGTATTGGTCGCACACAGGGCCGCGCCACAAGAGGCGATACGGATTTGCACATTTCCGTCACCGCGTCGCCACTGTCCAAACAGCTCGCTGGCCGCGGCACTCTGAAACGTCGCCACGGAAACGGTAGCCGCAAGTATCGATCTGAGAAACACGCTCCCCTCCATCGCAAATCGCCCATGTACGTTCGGAGCGATTGGACGGATCACGCAAAGCAGCCAGGACATGCCAAAGCGACGCGCTCAGCGAAGGCGAGCGAATCCGCATTAGCGGATTGGCGTCGGGAACGGGTTCGCGCCACCGCCGCTCGGTTGCGGTTGAGGGCGTGGACGAGCCGGCTGCTGCGCCTGCGGGCGCGGCGCTTGTTGCTGCGGCTGTTGTGGCTGCTGCGCCTGTTGCGGCCGTTGCGGTCGCTGTGCCGGCTGCTGAGTCGGCGCGCCTTGCGGGTTTTCCTCGGTGTCGGACTCGGGGATCACCTGCGCGGGTCCCTGCAATCCGAGTTGGGGCGGTGCAGGCTGCTCGGCCACGGCCATCGTCGGCTGCTTGCAGTCGGTGAGCCAGACGTCATAGATCGGATGCTCGACCGCATTCAGTCCGGGGCTGGCCGCAAACATCCATCCCGAAAAGATGCGCCGCACTTCGCCCTGCAACGTGACTTCGCTCACTTCGACGAAAGCGTCAGTCGCGGCAGCCTCGGTCGGCGGGCGCGTATAGCAGACGCGCGGTACTACCTGCAGCGCGCCGAACTGCACCGTCTCGCCAAGCGTGACGTCGAACGAGATAATGCGACCAGTGATCTTGTCGAGGCCCGAGAATACGGCCGTCTGGTTCGGAATCTTTTGCGTCGGCGGCGTGGCGATCACTTCATCGCCCGGCTGCGGTGTCGTGTTGGCGGGCTGCGGCGTTCCACGCGGGGCACGCACCCCCGGCGGCAAGGCAGGCGGCTGGGACGCGTCCTGACGGCCAGAGCCCGGGGGCGGCGGCAGCGGTTCCGTCTGGATCTGCTGGGGTGGACGCCGCGCACTCGGCGGCGGACCAGGCGGCAGCCGGTCGGGGAATTGCGGCTGCACCTGCTGCTGGGGAGCCGGCTGGCGACCACCGGGAACGCCGGCCGGCGGCCGCGGCGGAGGATCACCGAAGATGGAGCCGAATTGAGCGTGTGCCGCAGGCGGGGCCAAGCATAGAAATACGAAGCCCGTCGCCGCAGCGACGAGCCCGGCAGGACTTCGTCGTGTCACAACGACCGTCATCAAGGCCCCGGGTTACGCACATTCGCCCGCCCTGCGATTATGCATAGTATCCGGTTAACATGTTGAATGCGGCGGCGAAAGGGCGTTTCGCGGCAAAGTGACCCGCGATGCGGAAGCCCCGGATCGCTTGCCGGGCGCCGTCCGCATCGGCATGCTGACGGAATCAGAGCGCCACAAGGCGTCGATTGGAAAATGGGAGGATTCACCATGCCGTTCTTGTCCGGCTGCCGGGCGCTGCTCGCCCTGACCGCGACCGTCGCTATCCTGCTGCCCGCGATCTCACACGCGGAGGACTACCCGACCCGACCCGTCACGATCATGGTTCCACTGGCGGCGGGCACCGGCATGGATTCGCTCGTCCGGCTCTATGCCGACAAGCTTCAGACGTCGCTCGGCAAACCCGTGGTCGTCGAAAACCGGCCGGGAGCGGCCCTGATGCTCGCAGCCTCTGCGGTCGCGACTGCGCCGGCAGATGGATACACCCTCTTGGTCTCCACCAGCGCTCCGATGGCGATCAATCCGACGCTCTACAAGAAGCTGAACTACAATCACGAGAAGGACTTCGTCCCGATATCGCTCTATGTGAAGTCGCCGTTCATTCTCGTGGTGGATCCCAAGCTGCCGATCAATTCGGTTCCCGACCTGATCAAGTACGCCAAGGAGAGCAAGACCCCGCTCACCTATTCATCGCCGGGTGCCGGCACCGCGTTGCATCTCTCGTCGGAATACATGAAGCAGCGCTACGGTCTGGACATCACGCATGTGCCGTACAAATCCTCGCCGCAAGCGGTCGCAGACATCGCGGCCGGCCATGTGTCAATGGCCTTCGCCGAGGCCGGCGCTTCGCTTCCGCTGATCAAGGATGGCAAGCTGCGCGCGCTTGCCGTCTCATCGCAAGCCCGCCTGCCCTCGCTGCCGGACGTGCCGACCTTTGCCGAAGCCGCGAACGCGCCGGACTTCGAGGCCGTCTCGTGGCACGTACTGCTTGCGCCCGCCGCAACACCAAAACCCGTTGTTGATCGCCTTCACAGCGAGATGAAGAAGATCATGTCCGATCCCGAGATGAAAAAGCTCGCGAGCAATATCGGGCTCATCCCGGTCGATACGCCGTCTGTCGACGGCATTCAGCAATACTTCAAGACCGAGCGCGACAAGTGGGGCACGCTCGTCCGCAAGCTCGGACTTGAAGGATCAATGTGATCCAACCAGCCTGATATGACACGAGCCCGTCCCCGCAAAGCCGGGGACGGAAACCGCGATCATCGGATCAAGGTTTCGCAGGGTTGGCTGGGTTCGCTCAGTGCCGATCCGCGAGGCCGGCGTTACCGGCCCGGCGTCCAGGCCTTGTAATCGCCGGTCGCCTTCGGGCGGCGTCCCTGCGCCAGCGTCGAGCCGGTCGGGCGATACGCGCCCGGCGTTCCGGTCAGGTTCGGCCGGTGCGGCTTCTGCCAGGGCCGCGCCTTGTACTTTTCCTCGGTCGGCGGGACATCGACGATGTGATGGATCCAGCCATGCCATGCCGGTGGGATCGTCGTCGGCTCGGTATAGCCGTTGTAAATCACCCAGCGGCGCTCTAAGCCCAGGACCGGATCAATCTTGCCGCCCTTGGTCCGGAAATAGCGGTTCCCGGATTCGTCCTGGCCGACCAGTTCGCCATAGAGCCAGGTCCAGAGCTGTGTGTTCAGCGTCTGGCCGTTCCACCAGGTGAAGACTTTGAGAAGGAAGTTTTTCATCGCGGCGCGCCTGTCGGTGTCAGCGGTGTCATGCCATCGAGGGGCAGCGAAGTCCAGATCGCGCTTTTGCAACCGATTTGCATTTGAAATCAACGCGCTTGCGTCGGCGGATGGGCCGTCTTAGACCCCCTCATCCTTCACACGCGGTCTCCGATGAAACGGGTCCAGATTCTCGCCGCCGGCAGCATCGCGGTCGGACTCGTCGTCCTCGCGTTGAAATATCTCGCCTACCATCTGACCGGCAGCGTCGCGCTGCTGTCCGATGCGATCGAGAGCATCGTGAATGTGGCCACCGCGATCGCAGCGCTTGCCGCGATCCGCTTCGCCGCGCAGCCCGCCGACGCCAATCACCCGTATGGGCACCACAAGGCCGAGTATATGTCGGCTGTCGTCGAGGGCGTGCTCATCGTCGTCGCAGCGCTTGCGATTTTTCGCGAGGCCTATGCCGCATTTCTTTCGCCGCGCATCGTGGAAGCGCCCTGGAACGGGCTGGCGGTCAACGGCCTTGCGACGCTTATCAATGCCGTGTGGTGCTATGTCCTGATTTCCGCCGGACGGCGGCGCAAGTCGCCGGCCCTGCTCGCCGATGGTCGTCATCTGCTGACCGATGTGGTCTCCTCTCTCGGCGTATTTGCCGGCGTCGCGCTCGCTGCCCTCACCGGCTACGTCATCCTCGATCCGATCCTTGCCGGTCTGGTGGGACTCAACGTGTTGTGGGCCGGCTGGCGGGTAATGAAAGAGTCAGTTGGCGGCCTGCTTGACGAAGCGGTCCCCGAAAGCGACCTCGCCCGCATTCGCGCCGTCATCGCCGCCAATGCCGACGGCGCGATCGAGGCGCACGACCTTCGAACCCGTCACGCCGGACGCATGACCTTTGTCGACTTCCATCTCGTCGTGAAGGGCTCGCTGACTGTCACCGAGGCGCACGATATCTGCGACCGGCTGGAGCGTGCGCTCAAAGCGGAGATCGAGGACGCACTGATCTCAATACACGTCGAGCCCGACGACAAGGCCAAGCATTCGGGCATTGTCGTCCTCTAGAGCGCCTCAGAACGGCAGCCCGACATAATTTTCGGCAAGCGATCCTTTCGCCAAGTCGGACGACATGAGATAGGCCAGGTCGGTCTCCTGAAGCTTCTGCTCATACGGGCTGTTCGCCGGAAAGCGATGCAGCAAGGTCGTCATCCACCACGAGAAGCGCTGCGCCTTCCAGACCCGCGCCAATGCCTTTTCGGAATAGCCATCGAGGTTTGCGTCGTCGCCATTCTGATAATGATCCACCAGCCCGTGATAGAGATAGTAGATATCGGATGCAGCGCTGTTGAGCCCCCGAGCGCCGGTCGGCGGCACGATGTGGGCGGCATCGCCTGCGAGGAATAGCCGTCCGTATCGCATCGGTTCGGCGACGAAGCTGCGCAGCGGCGCGATGCTCTTCTCGATCGCTGGTCCTGTGATCATGCGCTCTGCTACCTCGGCCGGCAGGCGCCGCTTCAGTTCGGCCCAGAACGCGTCGTCGCTCCAGTCCGCAACCGTGTCTTCCAGCGGCACCTGAATGTAATATCGGCTCAGGACCTGCGATCGCAACGAGCACAGCGCAAAGCCCCGCTCATGCGTCGCGTAGATCAGTTCCGGCGAGACTGGCCTTGTGCGCGACAGCACACCCAGCCATCCAAACGGATAGATCCGCTCGTACTCGCGCAGGACATCCTTCGGAATTGCCTTGCGACTGACGCCGTGGAAGCCGTCCGCGCCGACGATATAATCGCAGTCGATGCGCACGATCTTGTCGCCGTCGCGGTATGTGACATATGGCGCAGCGGATTTGATGTCGTGGAGAGTCACGTCCTCCACATTGTGGATGACATTGCCCTTCATGCGTTCCCGCGCTTCGTAAAGGTCGCGCGTCAGCTCGGTCTGCCCGTAAACGATAACCGAGTTGCCGCCGGAATATTTGTGCAGATCGATGCGGTCGAGCTTGCCGTCATGAGCAATGAAGAAGCCCTCGTGGATCTCGCCTTCGCGATCCATGCGCTCGCCGCACTGCGCCTCGCGCATCAGCTTGGCGAAACCATGCTCCAGAACGCCGGCGCGGATACGGCTCAGCACATATTCACGGCTGTGCTTCTCGAGAAGGATCGTGTCGATACCCTTCAGGTGCAGGAGTTGTGACAGAAGCAGGCCGGAGGGGCCGCCGCCGATAATGCAAACCTGGGTCTTCATTGCCACTTCCTCCCGGTTCCTTTTTTCAACCAGCATCCATTATGGCGGCGAGCCCCGAAAGGACATGGATCAAGCGCACGAAGTCTTGTACAAATCGAACATGCGCGGCGGAGCGAAACCAGCCATAAGGTCGTATAATCTGTTCGGTGAGACGCGCGACGTCCCCGACGTCATTCATTGCGAGACTATCGCGGCGCGCTCCGTGCTGCACGACTGGGAGCTCGAACCGCACCGTCACGCGCGGCTGCATCAGGTGCTTCTGGTGTCGCGCGGTGGTGGACAGGTCACGCTGGAAGGCCAGCACATTCGGCTACGGCCGATGTCCCTCGTCAACGTACCGACCGGCCAGGTCCACGGCTTCTCGTTCAGGCCGGGGACCGATGGATGGGTGCTGACCTTCGTTTCGGAATTTCTCGATCAGGTGCTTGCACCCTCGGAGGGGCTTGCGCGCGTGCTAGCCAAGCCGGCGGTGCTGCGCGGCACGGCCGACATGCGGAAAGTGGTGACCAACGTCTTTTTGGAATTCGGAGCCCGCCATTATGCCCGCGCACATATGCTGCGCGCTCTGGCGGCGACGCTGCTCGGTCTCGTGGCGCGAGCGCTTTCCGCGGAGCAAGGTGCATCCACGCGCGCGCCGGGCGCCGACCTGATCAAGCGCTTCGAGGAATTGCTGGATACGCATTTTCTCGAGCATTGGCCCGTGGCGCGCTACGCGGACGCGCTCAGGATCACACCGACCCATCTCACGCGCGTCGTCCGCGATACCTACGGTTGCCCGGCGACGCGCATGATCCGCGACCGCATGGTGCGCGAGGCAAGACGCCACCTCGTCTACACCAACCTCTCGATCTCGCAGATCGCGTATGCCCTGCGTTTTGAAGACCCGGCTTATTTCACTCGCACCTTCACTCAAGCCACCGGACAATCGCCACGCGACTTCCGTCTTCGCATCGGCTCACTAACAATGTGAACGAGCCAGGCGCCGGGGCGCTTGACCGCCCTGCTCTGCCGCCTACGCTCGCCCGTGGAGCAGCGTCCGCGGCTCCGCAAAATCAAGGGAGGATCGCAATGGCCGTCGCTCGTGTGACCGAACTGATTTCCGCTTCCAAGAAGAGTTTCGAAGACGCCATCCAGATTGGCGTTTCGCGCGCCGTGAAGACGCTCAAGAATGTCGAAGGCGTCTGGGTTTCGAACCAGAAATGCGTGATCAAGAAGGGCAAGATCGACGAATACCGCGTCAATCTGAAGGTGACCTTCATCCTGCAGGATTGACGCGCGCGCGCGTTCAATCACCGTGACGGTTCGCCGAGCCGTCACGGCGCCGGTGTAAAGGCCCCTCCCAAATAAATCCGCTCAGACGCGAACTTCGGCCTACGAACCACGTTGGCCCGTAGGCCGCGTGCAGAGCACGTGCGCTCATTGTTCCGAAATGAAGGTCGGCTTCACGCCTCGGGGCACATCAGGAGAGCGTCGATGAAAGCGCTGGCTTGGCACGGAAAGGGTGATATTCGGTGCGAGGAAGTTCCCGATCCGTCGATCGAACATCCTCAGGACGCGATCATCAAGGTCACGGCCTGCGCCATCTGTGGCTCCGACCTGCACATCCATGCAGGTATCATCCCCGAAATGAAGAGCGGTGACGTTATCGGCCATGAGACGATGGGCGAAGTCGTCGAGGTCGGCAGCGGCAACAAGGCGTTGCGCCCCGGTGATCGTATCGTCGTTCCGTTCACCATTTCCTGCGGCGAGTGCTTCTTCTGCCGTAACGGCTTCTACTCGGGATGCGAACGCACGAATCCGGACCACAACAAAGCCAGCAAAATATGGGGGAATGCTCCCGGCGGCCTGTTCGGATACTCACATCTGCTTGGCGGCTATGCCGGCGGCCAGGCTGAATATCTTCGCGTTCCCTACGCCGATGTCGGACCCATCAAAGTGCCCGACCACCTGAGCGACGAACAGGTGCTGTTCCTCTCCGACATTTTTCCGACCGGTTATATGGGCGCGGAATTCTGCGATCTCAAAGGCGGAGAGACGGTCGCGATCTGGGGGTGCGGTCCGGTCGGGCAGTTCGCGATCCGCAGCGCTTTTCTCCTCGGTGCCGGGCGCGTGATCGCGATCGATACGGTGCCAGAGCGTCTCGCACTGGCGCGCAAAGCGGGCGCCGAGACGATCGATTTCCTGGACGAGGATGTCTACGAAACGATCATGGAGAAAACGAAGGGCCGCGGCGCAGATGCATGCATCGACGCGGTGGGCACCGAAGCCGAACCGGCGTCCAGCCTGATGGCACGGTGGGACCGCATCAAGGTTGCGACCTTTATGGGCACGGACCGGCCGCATGTCTTGCGGCAAGCCATTCACTGCTGCCGCAACTTCGGAACAGTGTCTGTCATCGGCGTTTACGGCGGCTTTCTTGACAAGATTCCGATGGGGTCGGCGATCAATCGCGGTCTGACCTTCCGCATGGCGCAGACCCCGGTGCAGCGCTATCTGCCGAAATTGCTCGCGTTGGTCGACGAGGGAAAGATCGATCCAACCGAAGTCATCACGCATGTTGCCCCGCTGGAACAGGGGCCCGACCTCTACAAGACATTTCGAGACAAGGAGGATGGGTGCATCAAGGTGGTGCTTAAGCCCGGCATGACGGAGCGCCCGATCGAGACTCGAAAGGAAGCTGCGCATGCTTGATACCACGCGACAACTGGCGGTCGTCACCGGCGCGTCGACAGGGATCGGCCTTCATCTCGCCCGGCAATGCGCCGAGAATGGCTTCGATCTCGTGATCGCCGCCAACGAGCCCGAGATCGAAAAGGCCGCGGCGGAGCTGCGCATCGGACAAACCAGGGTCGACGCTGTGCAAGCCGATCTTGCTACGATCGACGGCAACGAAGCGCTTTACCGCGCACTGAACGGGCGACCGGTCGACGCGTTGCTCGCCAATGCCGGCCGAGGTTTCGGGAAATCATTTCTGGAGCAGAATTTCGACGACATACGCCACGTCATCGACACGAACATCACCGGCACACTGTATCTGATCCAGAAGATCGCTCGCGATATGTCCCGTCGTGGCCAGGGCCGCATCCTGATTACGGGATCAATCGCCGGCTTCGTGCCGGGCTCCTACCATGCCGTCTACAACGCGACAAAAGCCTTCATCGATTCATTCTCGTACGCCCTGCGAGAGGAATTGAAAGACAGCGGCCTCACGGTGACATGCCTGATGCCTGGTCCGACAGAGACCGCATTTTTCGAACGCGCAGACCTGTTGGACACCCAATACGGCTCTCAACACAAAGACAGCGCCGTCGACGTAGCCAAGGACGGCTTCCGCGCAATGATGCAAGGCGAAGGCGGTATCGTGAGTGGCTGGCAGAACAAGATGCAGGCCGCTCTGGCGCATGTGGTCCCCGCGGAAACCCTTGCCCGCGCGCATACCAAGAAAGCCAAACCCGGAACGGCGGAGAGCGAGCCATGAACGGCGGTAAGGACGGCAGCTCCAGCGAAACCGACGAGCCTTGGAAATACCCCGGTCAGTCGTCCCAAGAACCTGATCGCAAGCCGCCACCCAAGCGCGATGTGGAAGAGGACTACCCGCCCGACGGCGCGCACTAGCTGTATCTATCTGCAGATCAACGGAGAATCGTTGCACATCCGGCTCATTGAGAGGACCGCGCATGGTGTCTGAGCACCATTCCGCGGCCCTCCCTTCGCGCGTCCTCCCGTGCGACGCTTGACAGCGAATCTCAATGTTTGAGCCTATTTCGGCACCTGCGACGAAGCCATGACAGGGTCACTTCGCCGCACCGCGAATTGTGCTTGGCGAATCCGGAAAGCGCTCCCAAACTGTCATCACCAGTCCGTGAGTAATCCCCGCAATTCTCAACAGGGGATACAAGGTTTAGGGTTTCGTTGAGACATAGCCACTAGAACTTGACGGGCCGGTTCGTAGTTCATAGGTTGAGTCTCCAGTCCGGCGCGGGTGTGTTTGTCGTCTCCGCCGGCTCCTCCGACAGCGTTGTGAGGCAGGCACCCGCCCGGAAAAGCCCTTGGCGGGGGTTGGTTTCGCGTCTCTGCCGGGGCGGGGCAACGGGTGCAAAACCAGCGCCGTAAAACGAGCGACTGGCGTAAAGTGAACGGGCGTCGAACAAGAACATTAGAGCCGATTGGCGACAGGCGGGACGGGCCTTCGTCACGGACAGACCGGCGCAACGTCGCCGGGCATACAAGAACGGGGCGAGAAGAATGCGGATCGAACGGCGCTTCACCAAGGACGGCCAGTCCCCTTACGCGGGGATCGATTTCAGGCTGACCACAAGCGAGATCAGGAACCCCGACGGGTCGGTGGTGTTCCGGCTCGACAATGTGGAAGTGCCTGACTCCTGGTCGCAGGTTGCCTCCGACGTTCTGGCACAGAAGTATTTCCGCAAGGCCGGCGTGCCTGCGGCGTTGAAGAAGGTCGAAGAGAATTCCGTCCCCTCGTTCCTGTGGCGCGCGGTGCCGGACGACGCGGCGCTTGCCGCGCTCCCGGAGAGTGAGCGGACCGTCGGCGAGCACTCATCGAAGCAGGTGTTCGATCGCCTCGCCGGAACCTGGGCCTACTGGGGCTGGAAAGGCGGCTATTTCGACACCGAGACCGACGCACAGGCCTTCTTCGACGAGCTTCGCTACATGCTCGCGATGCAGATGTGCGCGCCGAACTCGCCGCAATGGTTCAACACCGGTCTGCACTGGGCCTACGGCATCGATGGTCCGTCGCAGGGTCACTATTATGTCGATCACACCACCGGCGAATTGAAGAAGTCGGATTCGGCCTACGAGCATCCGCAGCCGCATGCCTGCTTCATCCAGTCGATCTCGGACGATCTGGTGAACGAAGGCGGCATCATGGATCTGTGGGTGCGCGAGGCGCGCCTGTTCAAGTACGGCTCCGGCACCGGCTCGAACTTCTCCGCGCTGCGCGGTGAAGGCGAGAAACTCTCCGGCGGCGGCAAGTCGTCCGGCCTGATGTCGTTCCTCAAGATCGGCGACCGCGCGGCGGGCGCGATCAAGTCGGGCGGCACCACGCGCCGCGCGGCCAAGATGGTGGTGGTCGATGCCGACCATCCGGATATCGAGCAATATATCGACTGGAAGGTGAAGGAGGAGCAGAAGGTCGCCGCTCTCGTCACCGGCTCGAAGATCAACCAGAAGCATCTGCGGGCGGTGCTGAAGGCCTGCGTGAATTGCGAAGGCTCGGGCGACGACTGCTTCTCGCCCGACAAGAACCCCGCCCTGAAGCGCGAGATCAAGCTCGCCCGCAAGGCCTTCGTGCCGGACAACATGATCAAGCGCGTGATCCAGTTCGCGCGTCAGGGCTACACCGACATCGACTTTCCGATCTACGACACCGACTGGGATTCGGAAGCCTATCTCACGGTCTCGGGCCAGAACTCGAACAATTCGGTCCGCGTCACCGACGACTTCCTGAAAGCGGTCGAGACCGACGGCGACTGGAATCTGACCTGGCGCAAGAACAGCAAGGTCGCCAAGCCGCTGAAGGCGCGCGCGCTGTGGGAGAAGATCGGTTATGCCGCGTGGGCCTGCGCCGATCCCGGCCTGCAATTCCACACCACGGTCAACGACTGGCACACCTGCCCGGCCTCGGGCGAGATCCGCGCGTCGAATCCGTGTTCGGAATACATGTTCCTCGACGACACCGCCTGCAATCTCGCGTCGCTGAACCTCCTTACCTTCCGCGACAAGCAGACCAAGGTTTTCGACGTCGCCTCGTATGAGCACGCCGTGCGGCTCTGGACCGTTGTGCTCGAAATCTCGGTGATGATGGCGCAATTCCCCTCCAAGGAAATCGCGCAGCTGTCCTACGAATACCGCACACTGGGCCTCGGCTACGCCAATATCGGCGGCCTGCTGATGTCCTCCGGCATCCCGT
>VFQN01003962.1_pt1 | contig 20220 bp, 20 predicted proteins | sample 3512371 | NCBI WGS metagenome assembly VFQN01 (sample SAMN10412370, study PRJNA504923) | tailings metagenome | isolation source: Replicate 2 from Balatoc abandoned mine | place: Philippines: Itogon, Benguet | collected 2017-08-28
GCATCTGGCTGGCAGGTGCTTTTATCATGGGGCTGGTCTATATCCTGATCCGCCTTGCAGATAAAAACAGCAGCAGATAAGCCAAAACATGCAAGACGAAGATTTTATGCGTATAGCACTGGCGCTGGCAGCGGAAGCCGCCAGCCAAGGCGAAGTTCCCGTAGGCGCAGTCGTTGTAAAAGATGGTAAAGTGATTGGCCGTGGTAGAAATGCACCCATCAGTCTGAATGACCCAACTGCGCATGCTGAAATTCAAGCCATGCGGGAAGCCGCGCGCTACGTAGGTAATTATCGCTTGGTTGATTGCACGCTATACGTAACTCTAGAGCCTTGCGCCATGTGCAGCGGCACTATACAACATGCCCGAATCTCACGACTGGTCTACGGTGCCAGTGACCCCAAAACTGGCTGTTGCGGTAGTGTAGTAAATTTGATGGAAGAGCCAAAATTAAATCATCATTGTGAAGTAACATCAGGTGTTTTGGCAGAAGAATGCGGCGCACTTCTGAGTATTTTTTTCAGGCAGCGTCGACTGGAAAAAATAAAAGCTTGATACTACCGGTTAATACTACCGGCATTTTTGCCTGACCTTATAAAACAAAAAACCCGCCATTGGCGGGTTTTTTGTTTTAACAACGCAGAGCTAATTAAGCAGATCTACGACGACGTACAATAGCTCCCATCAGACCCAATCCAGCCATCATCATGGCAAATGTTTCAGCTTCTGGCACAACAGTTGCAGACGTTGCCAATACGTTCAAACGGTAGTTCAAACCAGTACCTGAGCCATTAGTGAAACTATCGCCCCAGTAGCCACTTGAAGCCATACCGCCGCCGTTTGCAGCCGTATTACCACGGATACGGATCCAGAAGTATGCATCAGGCGCAGTCGGGTCACTGCTATGCTGAACAGCGTTGGCCAGCAGTTGATCTACAGAAAAACCAGTGTACCCAGCATTGCCACCATTCAAATAGTCAATAGTAGAGAATTGACCGTTTGTAAAAGTGCTCGTCGCAAAGTTAACTTCTTGACCCCAAGCTGGATCAAACTCAACACCACCCCAACCACCACCAGAAGCAGCGCAACTTGAGCCATAGCCTAAACAGCCATCCTCTTCCCACTCAATACGATTGGTATTAAGTCCGGCTACATGACGGAAATTATCATTACCAAGTAACTCGGTACCAGCGAAATTCATTTCATAAGACGAGATCCAGACTGCGCCTGTATTTCCGGAAGAAAATTGACTCAGGTTATTCAAAGCGACAGTTACTCGTACGCCACTTGCACCATCACCCAAATTCAAATCTGACAGATCAGTCATGGTTACAGTACCCACACTGTTCGCAGTTGTGCCATAGTTGTTGGTTGCAATAAAATCAAGGTCAAAAATCGCAGTTTTAGCTGAAGCTTGTACAGAAGCAACCAATAGCGCTGCTAATACAGAAGATTTGATTAAGTTTTTCATAAAAAGGAACCCCTCTAAAGTTTGGGTGGGCTAGCCATCCATGGTTTTAAAAGTATTTTTCTAGTTAAAGTTATAGTTTTTTATATTAAAGTTGTTTTTTCTCGCGACGGGCAAAGGCAATTACTCCCAAACCCAAGATCATCAAAGCATAGCTCTCTGGCTCTGGAACTGCAGTTGGTGCATAACCCGCCAAGAACTCGCCAACAACTGCTTGCCCTTCCTCACCGGCTTGGTAGTAACCAATAGCATTTGCTGCTAAAGCAAATGCTGTCGCATCCGTTTTTACCAGATACAAGCCAGAGATTGGGTTACCCTCTTCAGGGCTGATATCGGCCTGGAAACGGATCAAATCTGCATCAGCATCAAATGGGCCATCAAGCTCAAAGCTGTCGGTACGCGCTGCGTTATACATACGCAAGTCATTGTCACCAATAAACGCCCAAGCAGCTGAAGTTGAATAGTTAGTAAAACCACCACGGTAGATAAAGTTCAGTTCAACTTCGAACTCTTCACCCTCATCTTCCTCACCCTCTTCATCTTCCAGAATTAAGCGAGTACCGAAAACCAACTTGCCATCGCGTGAGTCCTGATAGACAAAATCATACAGATCACCCACTTCCTGTCCCGCCAACTCGATATCATCGTTTTCTCTGAATGAAAGTAAATTCAATACACCACTGCCACCTGTTGCGTTATAGCTGATCGTCTGCGCAACTAACCCATCGAACCCGGTTGCCCAAGTGATACCTGTCGCATCCAGAAACAACTGGTCAGCAACAGGATTGGTTGCACCACTAACAATGGTAGCATTTGGAGTGGTGTAAGGCACGTTAGTAAAATCACCCGCGACAGCAGAGACGGTGCTCAAAGACAAAAATGCGGCAGCGACCGCCAACTTCAAAGTAACTAATTTCATTGTATATCCCTCAAGAAGATTAAAAATACTGGCGGACTTATGTCCGCCATATTTTCATGGCTATTATTCTTATTTATGCTTGTTTCTTCTGACGACGAACCATAGTACCGATCACCCCCAGTCCTAACATCATCAAAGCATAATTTTCTGGTTCTGGCACTGGCACCGCACTGGCAACAAACCCGCCTATCCAACCGTTTACAACAGGCTGCCCTTCTTCACCTGCTTGAGCAAAACCAATTGCTTTAATGTTTTCACTAAAGAAGTAGTATTGCGCATCAGTTTTTACCAAAAACAAACCAGACCATGGGTTACCTTCCGAAACGCTGAAGTCACCTTTCTGACGAACAACGCCGTCAACATATGGCACAGCATTATCAAAAGAAATATCATCAGTTAAAGCAGCCTGGTACATTCTCAGGTCATTATCACTGGAGAACAACCAAGCTGTTCCTGGTTGGTAACCTGCGGTAGTTGTGTAGTTATAACGGAAAAGATAATTGGCCTCTTCGTTATTTGCTTGACGATTCAAATATCTTGTTGCAAATACCAGGCTATTATCGCTGCTATCGCGGTATACAAAATCGTAAATATCAGCCTGTGCAGTACCTGGGGACAGATCAACTGCAGTGGACACGCGCCAATCAAGTAATGTTAAAGTCCCTGTACCTGTTGGAATATTTGTTGTACCAACACGATTGAATGTTTGATAGTTGATAACGTCAGCAACAATGTCACCTGTTGGGCTTGTGCTATCGAGACCTGGCAAATAAGTGGCAGATGTTACTTCGATACGATAAATATCTGCATTAGGGTTTTGCGCACCATTCCGCAATCCACCATTACCTGGTGTTAAAGTGGTACCGTCACCTGTACCGACTGTCACAAAATTTCCAGCATTTGCTGCGCTTACAGAAAAGGCAAGCATCATGGCTAGAATCAATGATTTAGACTTCATATCACTTCTCCAAAAAATTAAAATTCACAAACATATTTCATGACATTTAATACAAATGCTTCTACTTTATTATGTGCAATTAATCGCAATAAGTGTGCCATGTTTTGTTATGGATTTTTAAATTATCAAGTTGCTCAATAAATCAAAAAAATGTTTATAGAAAAATCATAAAAATCAGAAAGTTAGCAACATCTCAAATATATCTTGCAAAACCAACCCAATCCCCATAAACGCATAAATAGTTTTAGTTTGAAAATAAAAGCTGGAATACAACCAGATCAACATGGTTCATATCAACCATGTTGATCCATTTAAACCAGTTATTTTTATTCCTGTATATCCTTCAAATCACTGGATTTTTTAATACGATCCCAATCCCAATCAATATTGACCCCTATCCAGCCAGCGCGCGGTGCTCCCGGCGTAATAAAAGTTGAGTTTACCCAATTTCTATCAATACGCTGACCAGCAGCCACAGCGGGGGTTATTTGAAAATTACCATCCGGTGTGAATGGATTACGACCCAAGTTACCTGCCGTTGCATACTCTTTGTCAAGCAAGTTATCCAGCCTCACAAATACAGTGACGCCATTTTCAAACTTGTAATTGGCCCTTAAATTTAGAACCGCATAACCTGAAGTCATACCGGGACCAGTAAAATCATATAAATCCCGAATGTTGACTCGGGAAGCGCTACGCGGCTCATGTTCATTGTTTTCGTTTCCTCTTACAAAGGCGGCAGAGTGAGCCACCATACTTAAGGTCATGTCAAACTTAGGGGTAAACTGGTAGTTCCAGTTTCCTTGCAGAATATGATTTGGCATGCCGGGCAATTCATCACCTGGTTCAATATTCACAAAAGCTTGCGCAGTAGAGGCTCCAGTGTTGCTGCTGTTTGCATCATTAATCAGTTGCGAGGCACTTTCAAACGTTGCCTTTAGCCAGGTGTAATTAATACCTAAAGTACTCTTGCCCCAATTGGCTTTAAAACCCATCTCTACACCTGCGCGCCTGGTTCTGCCAAAATTGTCAAACACGCCACGATTTTTTTGCCCCAAGGGTACAAATAAAATATCGTCTACAAGATCGGTTTTAAAAAGACCAAAGTTCCATTCAAATTTTTCAACGCTCCCCCGCAAACCGGCCTCATAAGAAGTTGACCTGACCTGCTTCAAATAGGGGTCAGCGGATAATGAGGTGGGAATTGAGCACCCATATTGAAAGTTCTGACTGTTTCCCTCCAATCCAGAGTCATCCTTTGCACAGCCTAACTCAATGACGGATGGAACTCGTGAGCCTTTGCTGATATTTCCGTAGGTGGTGGTACTGGGTGTCACCTCCCATGCCACACCTACAGCTGGATTAAAACTCCTGTACTTATAATTACCATCTGTACAAACAAACCTTGAGAAAGCATCCGATGGACCTGTGCGACAAACTTGTCTTGCAGGATCATTAAGTGCATTTAACCCATTTGCAGCAGGCTGAAATTGATAAAAATCCGCTGCGCGATCTGAGATTAACGTATTGATGACATGGGCCCAGGTGAGTCTTGCGCCATAAGTGATATGCAAACTATCGATGGGAGACCAGGTATCTGTGGCAAAAACACCTTCAGTTTTACTTGTACCTCTTAAATTATTCCTTATTACGCCAGGCAGTGATGTCTGTATATCTAACGCATTCCCCGGGTCTGAAAAATAAGGATCGGTTGCCAAGTTAAATGCGTTTTGCGCATTAAGTGTTCCTAGCGTTTGAGACTGTTGAAAAGTAATCTTATTCTCATCAAGCGATATACCAGATGCAATTTGATGTTTTTCTCCTTCGTAAGTCATTTGCAAGCTGAACCCATCAGCTTTAGAATTAAGTGAGGATTGATTAAGAACACCATTCAACTGACCGAAAAGGTCATCAATATTATCCCCGTTCAAATCGGCCGTCTGAATTCCAAGCGCACTCTGAAAAGCACGAAACCCCTGATAGATATCAGTTCCGACTGCATTTTGTTTCAAGCTCCTCTTGTAAAGCAAACCAGATAAACTGATCTTATCGTTGACATACCATGTACCACCTAAGCTGTAATGTTCGAGATTATTCTTCGCCTCATCTGGAGAGGTAAAAACCTGCTCCCGATCATATTCAACCATTTCAATCGGCACCACACCGTTACCAACAAGAGACGTATCTACATTTAATGCGCTAAAGTTAATCTCGCCAGCATCAAATCTTGCAGTCGCTTTGTTAAAGAGTTGTCTTACATTGCTAGGTGAGTTAACCCTCCAACCGTCTTCTTTGAAGTGGCTATATGCAGTAAATAAAGCAAATCGATCACTATGAATTCCATTAGAAAATTGCGTCTGCTGACGTCCCCAGGCACCATTTAGTTGTTGCGCTCGCAAGAAGTGATCATTAAAACCATTTTTTGTAGTAATTGCCAAGGCGCCACCAAGCGTATTCAGTCCAAACATAGGACTGGAACCAGGAATCATATTGATACTGGATATTGCATTCATAGGGATGAGATCCCAGTTAACTACCTCCCCGAAAGGCTCGTTTATGCGTACGCCATCAAGATATACTGAAATCCCCTCAGCAGTACCGATCTGAGGAGATGCAGTAAACCCCCTAAAATTTAAATCTTGCTGAAATGGATTCCCCGAATAATCATTGACATTCACAGACTGCATGTTGCTATTCAGAAAATCAGTTACATTCAGTGATTTAGATTCAGCAATTTCCTTATCAGTAGCACTCTGTATGTTTGTTGTTGCCGTCTCACGATCAATCGGCAAGCCAGGAAGCGGCGTAATAATTCGTCGCCGCTTAGCCTTGACTTCAACTTCTTCAAGCTCAATTGTTTTTTCAGGCTCCTGATTTTTTGCTGCATTGTCATCAGCATCTGCAGACACCGCCATACAAGAATAAGTTGCTAAAAACAGCGCTGATTTAATTTTTTTATTAAACATACTTCCCCTCCAAGAAGAGGAGTCTGCAAAAAACAAACCACCTTAAAAAATAATATTTTTATAATTTAATCAGATGCTTACATATTAATTAATATTTACAGCCACTTTTTTTGGCTGTAATAAACCACATCCGGCTGTAATGAGCCAGATTTACCAGCCACTTTTGCATGATTCATTTTCACAAAAACAAAAAAACCCGCCGTATAAACGGCGGGTTTTACTGTAGTAGGCGACTTAAAATTTAGTCGCGATTACCCAATAAAGCAAGCAAGATATTCAACAGATTAACAAACAGGTTGTAAACATCCAGATACAGGCTAAGGGTTGCCATCACGTAGTTGGTTTGACCACCACGGACTATCTGGTTGACGTCATACAGAATGTAGGCTGAGAAGATAAGGACTGATACGCCAGAGATTGCCAGTGATAAAGATGGGATCTGGAAGTATAAATTGGCAAGGCCAGCAACAATTGCCAGAATTAAGCCTACCATCAAGAATTTACCCAAGCCGCTAAAGTCACGTGCAGGGGATGAACCGATACCAGCCAATGTTAAAAAGGTGATACCAGTGCCCGCTGCAGCCAAACCAACAATCTCTGCACCATTACGTAAATTCAGCGCAAATTGCAGAATCGGGCCTAACATGACACCAAAAACAAAGGTCATGGCTAACAACAACCATACACCCACACCACTGTTCTGGTTAATGGAAATCAACTTGAACATACCAAACATCACGGCCATGAAGCCAATAAAAAACATGAAAGGATGCGCTGCCATCCAGCCAAAGTTCATTTGCATGCCGACATAGGCACCGATCACGGTTGGCACCATGCTCAAGCCGAGCAAGGCATAAGTGTTACGCAGCACACGATTCTGTGCCGCGGATACATTACCCTCACGACCTAAAACTTGCATATCTGACATAGTGTTTCTTCCTCTCTACGATAAAACGTTATAACTGCTTAGGATTAAGATAATGGCAAATGCACAAAGTTTCAAGGTTTAAACATGAAATTTGCGTGAACATTATCCACAATTACAACTTCCAGATGGCATAACAGGCCAATAAAATCAGGGTAATACGCGTGATTTGATACACGGTTTTGTTCCATTTTTTAAATCGGCGGCGGTATTGCCCAACCACCCATGCATAGTGGAACAAGCGGTTAATCAAGCCGGTCTGGTCCCCTGCTTCATTCGGTGAGCTTGCTGCAGTCACAATGGTATTGGCTAAAAAGCGGTTCACCGCCTGCGCCCACTTGTAGCGCATGGGGCGCTCGATATCGCAGAACAGGATGACACGCGTTTCGTCGGTCTTGTTATAGGCTTCGTGAATATAGGTTTCGTCAAACATCACTGCTTGCCCATCACGCCAGCTGTAGTCTTCACCATCCACACGGATAAAGCACTGGTCATTGTTAGGCGTCGCCAGGCCTAGATGAAAACGCAATGAACCTGCATAGGGGTCCCGATGCGGGCGCAGGTGTGCGCCTGGTGGCAACTCGGCAAACATGGCTGCTTTCACGCTGGGGATACTTTGCAGCAACGCGACTGTTTTCGGGCAATAAATGGTGGCAGAAGGATGGTGCGCGTCATACCATTTGAGGTAAAACCGCTTCCATCCGGTTTTAAAAAACGAGTTAAAACCGGCGTCGTTATTGGTTTGCGCGGCAGCGATGCGTTCCTGCTCGCGAACATACAAGGCTTCTTCACGAATCTCTTGCCAGCGGTCTGTAATCAACTTTAATTCAGGAAACTCACTGACCTGCAAATAGGGCGTGGTGGGCGCTTTTGAAAACAGATACAGAAATACATTAAACGGCGACACAATGCCGGAATGATCGAATACCTGTCGGTAAAATCGGTGCCGAACCTTGCCGCGGAAATGCACATAGCTCACCGAAGACAAGAACACCCCTAAAATAATCCATTTCATAGTCAATACCAATGAATACGCACTAACGTTTGATAGCCAAGCTTACTGTATTGCCACCCACTCAGGCAAATAAATCCGACTCTTTTTGCCCGACCATGGCGACGCGCTTCACCGCATCCACATAATAGGCCGATTCACGGAGGCCTACCATATCCAGCGGATGGTGACCGCCATGCATGCGTGCCAAGCGCGCAATACTTTGCGCAGAAATTTTCCAGTCCAGGTTTGCTAAGAGCTCATCGGCCAGATCTGGGCGATTGCACAGCAAGACCATATCACAACCAGCATTCAGTGCTGCCAGCGTACGCGCCGTCACATCCCCTGCCACGGTTGCACCTTCCATACTCAGGTCATCACTGAAAATCACACCGTTAAAGCCCAGGCGCTCGCGCAATACCTTTTGCAGCCAGCGCGGTGAAAATCCAGCTGGCTTGTCGTCTACTTTAGGATAAATCACGTGTGCCGGCATCACGGCATGCAAGCCTTCATCTATCATGCGCACAAATGGCTGCATATCGTTTTGTGCAATCTGGTCAAACTCGCGTTCATCGACCGGGATGCTGACGTGCGAATCGGCCACCACAAAACCATGGCCAGGGAAATGCTTCCCGACCGCTGCCATCCCTGCTTTTTTCAAGCCTTGCATCAGGCTGAAGGCCAGTTCGTTAATCGCCTGCGGATCGCGGTGGAACGCACGGTCACCAATCACCAGGCTGTCACCATAATCCATGTCCAGCACCGGCGTAAAACTAAAATCCACACCGTGTGCGCGCAATTCGGCGGCCAGCACATAACCCGCTTCTACCGCCAGCTCTTTTGCCTTGCGTGGATTCTGGTCCCAAAGATGCCCAAACTCGCGCATGGGCGGGATTTTGGTAAAGCCTTCGCGAAAGCGCTGCACGCGGCCACCTTCGTGATCCACCGCAATCAGCAAAGGTGGCTGGCGCACGGCATGGATGCTGGCCGTGAGTGCCTTAAGCTGCTCGCAACTCTCAAAGTTACGCGCAAACAGAATCACCCCGCCCACCAGCGGATGTTGCAAACGGCGGATGTCGTCGGCAGTGAGCTCTTTGCCAACCACATCCAGCATGACGGGACCTAAAGACATAGGGGCTTCCTTAAAACTGAATTAACGTGATTTTAAACGATAAAGGCTGGTTGCTTCCTTTGATCTAGCTGCAAATAACGGATCCTGCTCATCGCGCGCCTTGCCATGCCTGGGCTGTGTATCCAGCCGCTGCACAATTTCAAGCCCGGCGTCAGCAATCCAGCCTGCCAGTTCGCCCGGTTTACGCAAGCCAATCTGCTCAGCCAAGTCAGACATGATCAGCCAGGCTTCGCCGTTCGGATTCAGGTGCGCTTTGACGCCCGTTAAAAAGGCTTTCAGCATGCGGCTGTCAGGATCGTACACCGCGTGCTCAATTGGCGCATTGGCTTTGGCGGGTAGCCAGGGGGGATTGCAAACAATCAAATCTGCCGTTGCTGCGGATGTAAATAAGTCTGCCTCAACAACTTTGACCTTATTCGCGAAGCCCAGGCGTTGCAGGTTATCTTGTGCACAAGCCAGTGCGCGCGGCTGGTTATCCGTGGCGATGATATTGGGCACACCCCGCTTCGCCAGCAAGGCCGCAATCACGCCCGTCCCCGTGCCAATATCCATCGCGGTTTTTGCCTGTAAGGGTGCCTGTAAAATCAAGTCCAGGTATTCACCTCGCACAGGAGAATACACGCCATAATAAGGATGAATGGTTTGGCCAAGTACCGGCACCAAGACGCCTTTTTTGCGCCACTCAAAGGCGCCCACCATGCCTTGCAGCAATTGCAGTGGGATCAGCAATGACGCGGGCACATCTCCATCCAGAGCATTGTCTATCGCCTCACTCACTTCAGGTGCTCGCTTCATGGCACTGCGGCCGTTTTCAATATGCAGGATGATTTTATTGAGTATATTGGCGCGCTGGATTTGGCGCGCGCGGTGCAGGTGAAAGGTTTCCAGCATAGTGGGCGCTGTTTTCAGCGGTTTTTTGTCTATACGCCGGGCCAATGCCTGTAACAACTGGCGGGCATTTTGAAAATCCCCCTGGTAAATCATGCCGCAGCCTTCTGAGGCCAGGCGGTAAGCCGTATCAGCATTGGTCTGGTCGCCAATCACTTCAATCCATTTGGGCGGATTAGGTTGTATGCTGCTGAGCCAATCTGCCTGGTATGTTTCGCCAGCATGGCTCCAGCGAATAGTGTGATCGGTCATCGATTGGTTTCCAGTGTAAACGGGTTAAAGTCTGTTTTTGTATCGTAGTAGTCTTCATTTTCGACGCGCTTAAGAAACGCGACGATTTTGTAGGTAACGGGCGTGAACGCGATCTCTACCAAGACCTTGGCTGTAAATTGCGCCAGCACGATTTGCGGCATCATGGCATCAGGAAACTCGCCCGAACCATAAAACGCCAGCGGAAAAAATAAAATGGTATCCACCGCCTCACCAAAAATGGTGGAGCCTATGGTGCGGCTCCACAACCAGCGGCCCTGCGTCAGAACCTTCATTTTGGCGAGCACGAACGAATTGACAAACTCCCCTGCCGCAAAAGAGATCAGTGACGCGATGGCGATACGCGCGGTAGAACCAAATACGGATTGGTAAGCCGCCTGGTCATGCCAGTCTGGCGCGGGTGGTAAGGCGACGATGACCCAGGCCATGAGACTGGCGAACGCCAGGCAGATAAACCCTATCCAGATCACACGGCGTGAGGCGGCATAGCCATAGACTTCAGTGAGGATATCGCCAAAAATAAAACTGATGGGGAAAAACATGATGCCTGCACCAAACGTGAGCGCACCCAGCAAAGGTGCATGGACTTCGGTAATTTTGCCGGGCCCGATCAGATTGGAGCACACCAGTACCACGGCAAACGCCGCCATAATCAGGTCATAGTAACGATACTGTTTTCTCATGCCTGCCTTTCGCTACGCACATCCAGTTTGTCACGCAATACATCGCCACCCAGGTTGATGGCCAGGATCAAACTCATCATGCATACGCCCACAGTGAGTACATAATGAGGCGCCACCAGCATAAAACGCACGGCATCCCGCAACATGGCGCCCCAAGATGCATTTGGGGCCTGGATGCCCAGGCCAAGAAACGACAGCGAGGCCTCGGCAATCATGACGCTGGCCATGCTGTAAGCCGCCTCCACCAGCAAAATCGAAACCAGCAACGGCAGTATATGCAGCCGCATGACCCGCAAGCTGCTGGCGCCCAGGGATTCTGCCGCCAGGACATGCAGACGCTGGCGCAAGGCCAATGATTGCCCGCGTGTCAACCTGGCGTAAGTGACCCAACCGGTCAGGCACAGCGCCAGAATCAGGTTGTTGATCCCAGCCCCCAGCACAGCTGCAAATGCAATTGCCAGCAACATCCCAGGAAAGGCTAGGAAAATATTGGTCAGCTGCATCAGGGCAGCATCCAGTTTGCCGCCTTTATAGCCCGCGACAAGGCCAATACTTAAACCTATGCTCATGGTCACGGCAGTGACCACCACGGTGACGAGGAAAGACACCTCTACCCCACGAATCACACGTGCCAATATGTCACGCCCCAAATCATCGGTGCCCAACCAGTGTTGCGAACTGGGCCATTGCAAAATGGCATTGAGGTCAATCTGGTTGGGATTCAAACCCACTGCATGGCCCATGATCACGACCAGCAGCCAGAATCCCAGGGTGAGCAATGAAAACGTTTTCATTACGCAGCCCTCGTGCGTGGGTCCAACCAGCGATAAACCATGTCTGTCGCCTGATTAATCAATACATAACTGAACGCCACCACCAGCACGCAGGCTTGCGTCACCGGGTAATCACGTTTTTCTATGCTATCTACCAGCAGGCGGCCGATGCCGTTCCAGCTGAAAATGGTTTCGGTAATCACGGCGCCTGCCAGCAAGCTGCCCATCTGCAAACCAACGATGGTCACTAAAGGCAACAAAGCGGCCCGTAAGGCGTGCTTAAGCAAGACTTGACGCTCACTGAGACCTTTGGCCCGTGCAGTACGGATGTAATCTTCATTCAGCACCTCAAGCAAGCTGGTGCGTGTCATACGCGTCAAAATAGCGCTTAAGCCCAAGCCCAGGGTTAAGGCTGGCAAAACAATCGCGGCCTGGCTGCTCATGCCACTCACGGGCAACCAGCCCAACCACACCGCGAACACCAGCATCAGTACCGGCCCCAGCCAGAACGCAGGCATGGCGGCGAGGCGGATACTCAACATGGTAATCAACACATCCTGCCAGTGCCCGGCCTTGAGTGCAGACCAGATACCCAACGGCACGCCTATCGCCAGGCCGATTGCCAATGCCACGATGGCCAGTAACAGGGTCGCCGGATAGGCTTGCCACAATAATTGCGAGATAGGAGTTTGTGTGTGAATGGAGGCACCAAAATCCCCTTGCAGCAAATGCATGACATATTGGCCGAACTGCACCAGCAAAGGTTGATCGAGGCCAAGTTGCGCCTTGAGGGCGGTGCGGTCAGCGGCACTGGCAGATTCGCCGAGCATGACATCGACCGGATCGCCCGGCACCAGATGCAGCAAGGCAAAGGTCAGGCAAAGCACCCCAAAGACTACGGGCAACAATGTTGCAAAGCGTTTAATCATCCGTCTCGCTGATATTGACGGTGGTCCCCACGGGGACGCGGTCAAATAACTCAACCAGGTCAGCGTTACGCATGCGCACGCAGCCATGCGAGCCGGGGACACCCAGTTCGGTTTCATCCGGCGTGCCATGAATATAAATATACCGCTGCATGGTATCCACATTCCCCAGGCGGTTTTTGCCTGGCTCGGTGCCACTCAGCCACAGAATACGGGTTAAAATCCAGTCGCGCTCGGGAAATTCCAACTTTAACGCTGGTGTGAAAATTTCCCCTGTTGGCCGCCTGCCGACAAAGACCGTGTTCTCAGCGGCGCCATCGCCGATTTTGGCACGGATGATATGCGCACCCAGCGGCGTGCAGCCACTGTTTTTGACACAGCCCACCCCATTCGCAGCCGTCGATACGGCATAGCGCGCCACTTGTCCATCATTGTCGTCAAACAGGGTCAGGGTTTGTTGGGGGATAGAAATTTCAATATGCATAGCCATTATTCTAAGCGATTTGCACCTTGTCGCATGCGATTTGATGCAACCCAAGCGCGTCGCGCATAAATTCCATTAAAATCATCACCGACTCTCATCACTTGAATCAGGGCGTAACATGGCACATCACGAATTACACTTTTTACAACGCAGCGGCTGGTTGCGTGCCGCCGTGTTAGGCGCCAACGATGGCATTATTTCTACTGCCAGCCTGCTGATGGGCGTGGCTGCCGCAGGTACAAATCATGAAACCATATTGATGACTGGCATCGCAGGGTTGGTGGCAGGGGCCCTCTCCATGGCGGCTGGCGAATATGTCTCGGTCAGTTCACAAACGGACATAGAACAAGCAGACCTCGCACGGGAAGCCGCCGAGTTAAAAGACAACCCCGAAAGTGAACTGCGTGAGCTGACTGGCATTTATATCCAGCGCGGTTTATCACCCGAACTGGCCAGGCAAGTGGCGCAGGCATTGTCGCAACATGACTCACTGGCTGCACATGCGCGTGACGAACTGGGTTTGCATGACAACAATCAAGCCCAACCATTACAGGCAGCGCTGGCATCAGCACTCGCCTTTAGCAGTGGTGCCCTGTTACCGCTTATTACCGCCTGGCTGGCACCGCATAGCCAGGCACAAACCTGGCTTACGCTGAGCACCTTGCCTTTTTTGGGATTATTAGGCATGGTCTCTGCCCGCACCGGCGGCGCAAAGGTATGGAAAAGTGTCAGCCGCGTGGTGTTCTGGGGCGCCCTTGCCTTGGCGGCCACGGCACTGATTGGCCACTGGTTTGGCGTGACCCCTTAGTCTATCTGCTACCAGCCTTTCACCAGATAGGGGGCTTAGTTTGCAGCTGGGTTAAACACCACCTTCGTCAGCCCATCCCAATTACCATCCGGCATGGGCCGGTAACTGGCAATCGTATTGCGGTAAGCCGCAAACTGGCCTTCATACCATAACGGAATCACGGGCAACTCACTATGCAGTCGGCTGGTCACGGCTGGCCAGTCTTCTTTTCTCAGCAATTGGTCCAGCACAGGATCCTGGTAACGGCCACGGTTAAATCCCTGTGGTGGCAAGCTGCTGGAAGCAAAAACCTTGCTGTAAATCTCAGGCGTTTTAATCCCTACCCAGGTCAGGCCATATATTTGGAAATTCCCTTTTTGCACATCTGCAAAAAAAGTCCCCCAATCCAGGCTTTTGATTTGCAGGTCTATGCCCGCCTCTTGCATTTGCGCTTGCAAGATGGTCGCCAAGCGCACACGCTGTGGATCGGTACTGGTTTTATAAATCAGCGTCAAAGGCAGCTTGACCCCAGCGGACTGCAGCAACTGCCTGGCTAAGGCTGGCTGGTAAGCATAAGGCTCCAAGGCCGCATTGCCGGCATAATGCTCAGGCGGCAAAATGGCATTCGCCTGGCGGCTATGGCTGACCATCACCTTATCAATGATGGCCTGGGTATCAATGGCGTGCGCAATGGCACGCCTGATGCGCACGTCCTTCAAAAAATCCGCCTGCACATTTAGGCCAAGGTAGGAGTAATTGGCCCCGACACCGGTTTTGACGGTTACATTGGACTGTTTTTGCAAATACTTCACCAGCTCGGGTGGCAAGTCGCCCTGAATTAAATCGGCCTCCCCACGTTTTAGCTTGAGTACGCGCACGTTAGGGTCTTTGACCTCTTCAAAACGGACTGTGAGCCCATCACTGAGGCGTTTGAGCTGTAACTCAGTCTGCCAATGATCGAGCTTGAAAGGACCACTGCCAACAGGCTGATGCCCGAAGTCATGTCCGTTCGCAATTAAATGGGCAGGCAAGATACCCACCATCAGGCGCGCCGCAAAATGCGGGTCAGGATGGCTGAGGGCAAAGTCTATGGTTTTTGCATCAGGGGTGGAGATGTGTTCGATATGCCTGAATTCAGCGGTATGCGGGGAGTTTTTTAATTGCAGCAGGCTCTCATAGGTCGCCTTTACATCGGCTGCTGTCAGGGATTTTCCGTCATGAAACACGGCTGGCCGGTTAAGCTGAAAGCGGTAATGCCGGGCATCCAGCATTTGCCATGTCGCCAACCCTGGCACCTCATGCGAACTCGCGTCGAACTCCACCAACCGCTGGTAAATGAGCCGGTTAATCCGCTCAGAAGCCGCATCGGTGGCAAAGCGCGGATCCAGATTCACTGGTGCTTGCGCGACAGCAAAAATCAGCGAACGTGGCGATCCGTCTGGTTGGCATGCCGCCAGTGCGCATATCAACAACAGCCCCGGCAACCAGCGGCGCAATACATTGGTTACCACGTTATGCCTTTTCGAAAATCGCGATCGATTCTACATGGGCCGTGTGTGGGAACATATTCATGACACCGGCCGCTAGCAAGCGATACCCTTTCACCTGCGTCAGGATAGCAGCATCGCGTGATAGTGTTGACGGGTTACATGAAACATACACAATCCGCCAGGGCGCATGGCTGGCCACAGTATCGCCTGCATCAGGCAAGGCTTTGATCAGTTCAATGGCGCCATCGCGGGGTGGGTCCACCAGCCATTTGTCAAAAGCACCCAATGACTGCAATGACTCAGCTGTCATGTCAAACAGGTCAGATTCAGCAAACTCGACATTTTCAATGCCATTTAAACCGGCATTCTCTATCGCGCGTTTCACCAGTGCCTGCGACCCTTCAACCCCGTAGACGCTGGCACCACTGCGCGCAATCGGCAGCGTAAAGTTGCCCAGGCCACAGAAAAAATCGGCGATGCGTTCACCTGCTTGCGGCTGCAACAACTGCATGGCACGGCGGATCATGACCCGGTTAATGGCTGGGTTCACTTGGGTAAACTCGGTCGGACTAAACGGATACTCAAGATTGTATTCCGGCAGGCTGTAATGTAACTTGTCGCCATGCTCGAACAACGGTTTAACTGTATCCGGGCCCTTGGTTTGCGTCCACACCTGGGCGCCATACGTGTCTTCAAACGTTTTCATCAAGGCAACATCTGCCTCGGTGAGCGCCTCCAGAATACGGAAAACCAACACCGTGGCATCTTCACCCACGGCCAGCTCAATCTGAGGCAGGGATTGCTTGATAGATAATTGCCCGATGAGTTGCTTCAATGGCACGATGAGGTCAGAGACCGGCTGCGTCAACACTTCGCAGCTATCCATAAAGGTCACAAAACTGCTGCCTTTTTCATTAAAACCAACGAGTACCCCGCCCTTTTTCTCTACATAGCGCACGCGCAAACGGGCTTTGTGGCGGTAATGCCAGGGGGTACCCTGGATGGGCGGCAGGATTTTTTCTGGACGCACGCGGCCGATATGCCATAAATCATCTTCAAGCATGCGTTGCTTGGCCGCCACCTGCGCAGAAAACTCCAAATGCTGCATGGCACAGCCACCACAGGTCCCAAAATAGGCACAGCCGGGCGTCACGCGCTGGCTGGAAGCCTTAATCACTTCTACTGTTGTTGCCAGTTCATAGGTTGACTTGACATGGTGAGAGACAAACCTGACTTCTTCAAAAGGCAATGCCCCTTCGATAAAAATCACTTTGCCATCAACATGGGCGACTCCACGGCCTTCCTGGTCCAGGGATTCAATATTGGCGGTTCTGGGAATCTGCGCTGCCTTGGCGGCTGGCGACAGGTTAGAGGATCTTTGACGGTTGTTTCTCATAACCTGTCATTTTACCTGAATTGGGCATACAATCTCCCAAGAACCCAATCAAAATAAGGAGAACATGATGCTCAAACAATACAGTCTCATCAGCACCTTACTCATTGCACTCTGCACATGCAGAGCAGCGCTTGCAGATGATCTTGCCATTCAGCAAGATGCCCACGGCGTAGACTATGTGACGGGCGGTATAGGTTCGGAAGAAGTTGAGGCAATGGAATCCTTTAAAAAACAATTTAATCTTTACTTTCTGTTTTCGGAAGGCAAGGTTGGACGGGTCATTGACGATATTAATATCAGCATTACCAACAACAAGAATCAGACCGTGTTTGCGCTTGAGCATGCTGCTCCCAGGCTACTCTTGAACTTGCCCAGCGGAAAGTATCAGGCGATTGCGTCTTATCTTGGCAATGAACAGCGTTATCGTTTTACACATGACGCAAAAAAACATCAGCGAGTGATTCTAAACTGGAAAAATACAACTGACGAAGAGGCAAATATCTTGCCATCAGCGCTTGGTCAGGAAGAAGAGGAGTAAGGTTGCGACTTCATTTGCACACCGCCATACTATAAAAAAACGGCTTCATTCATGAAGCCGTTTTCAAATCAGTTCAGCAAAACTTATTGACGGTTTGTTCTATAAGCAACCATTCCAAGCAAACCTAACCCTGCCATCAACAATCCCAAGGCCTCTGGCTCAGGGACTGGGGTAGTAACAGCAGTCAAAGTATAAGACCCAGTGATGAAGCTGTTTTGATTGGACCCACCAGGCACATTAATACGCAATTGATAAGTACCTGCAGCCAAATTTTGGAAATCAAAGCCGTAGGTGTTTGTTTTTGAATCGATTACTGAAAACACAGTATTTACCAGACTATTTGTTGTCAGGTTGTATAAGGCAAATGGATTGCTAGGCGCAACATTTTTCTTGTCGGTGGAAAAACTGCCTGTTAAATCAAACGCACCCAGCGTCGTGGCATTGTTTAAATTCACTGCAGCAAATTCTCCAACGCCAAATCCTTGGGCCTCACTCGGATCACTTGTGGCAGGAAAAGTATAAGTTGTTGCAAACACACTGGTACTTGCAAGTAAGGAACTCGCAATTAATAAAGGCTTCAGCATACCATCTCCCGAGAATAATTTATTTTGGTATTTGCATCATAAATTATTATCGCGACAAACAATACTACCCACATGGACTATTGGTGAGAATTTAATATACCTTTACTTAATAGAAATAAAAATTAGCAGTGTCTCGCCAAAGCCTTGTTAATCAAAAATCACATCACAAAGATGACCAAGCGATCATAAATTGCTGCCAGTGCTCGCCACTGTAGCCAGTCAAAGTCTCTCGTACCAACTGAATTTCTGACGCATAACTGGCTTCATTCAAGTGACCTCGCATTTTCAAAAAACGTAGATACACCAGATGCGTGTTGGCGACATCGGTTTCACAATAATCGCGTATTGCCTTGATTTCACCATCCAAATAGGCTTGCCATACCTTGCTGCCATCCATACCAAGTTTTCCAGGAAACCCGCATAGCTGGGCTATTTCATCAAGCGGCGCATTGGCACGGCCACTGTACATGGCCAGAACATCCATCAAATCCAAATGCCGCATATGGTAGCGGCTGATGTAGTTATTCCATTTGAAGTCTTTGTCGTCCTCACCTAAATCCCAGTAGCGTGGTGCAGCAATCCCATGCACCATGGCGCGGTAGTGCAACACAGGCAGATCAAAGCCGCCGCCGTTCCAGCTCACCAAGTTAGGTGTGTATTTTTCAATGCCATCAAAAAAGCGCTGGATAATCTCGGCCTCACTCGATTGCTCATCACCGAGCGTCCACACGCGGAACTGGTTACCTTCGCGCAAGGCGCAAGAAATTGCGCATATCCGTTGCAAATGATGTGGCAGGAAATCAGTGCCATTGTGCTGACGGCGCTGGTGAAAAGCGATATTCGCGACATCCGTATCGCTTAGGCTGGCAGGAAGATCATGCAACTGGCGAATGCCGTCCACATCCGGAACCGTTTCAATATCAAACACCAAACTAAGCATGGTCAAACCTGTATAAAAAATAGTTTTTTAAAATAACACAGCCCCACAACTTATACCAGACACGTAGTTTGTGTGATGATTTTGTATAAAAAGAACGTGCTTTGTATCAACGGATACAATCCACAGCCATTTGTATCAAAATATACATTTAAACTACTGATTTATAAATGTTTTTTATGTTTTTTCATGCCTTAAAAACAGGTCATCCAGTCTTAAGCTAAGGATGTTCAGTCAACACGTTGTATTGCCAGGGAGCAATCGCAGCAGCCCTGAACATTTAAAAACTTTACGGAGCACTCATCATGACATCAATCAGTTCAATCAGTAGTAATAACAATATTCAATCATTGTCACAGGTAGGCCAGCGCAAAGGCATGCAACCTCCACCGCCACCTGACGGCGAAGGTCATGGCAAGGATGGCGGTGGTTTGCTAGGAGCCATTGATTCCGTACTTAAAAGCGCTGGCATCGAAGGCGGTTTGGAATCCATTTTCGGGCAATGGGGCACAAATAGCACCAGTAGTACCACCAGCACAGACGGTACAGAAACGACAGATAATAACGATAGCAACACAGATGCCGCCAGTGCCTTAAACAGCTTTTTGCAAAACCTCATTAGTGCCTTGCAGTCACAAGGGACAACAGAGACCACCAACAGTGAAGACAGTACTGATGAATCCAGTACGTTAGAATCAAGCACCACACAAGGCATGCCACCACCCCCACCTTATGGCGGACATGGTATGGAAGCCAAATTACAAAGCCTTATTTCATCTTTAAGTAGCAGTGACAGTACGACGTCAGATACTTCTTTGGAGAGCAACACCAGTAACTTGGAAAGCAGCTTCCAATCACTCGTTAGTGCGCTGGGTGGTAACAGCGGCAGCACAAGCCTGAGTGGATTTCTGCAAGCTTTGTCCACAGGTATGCAGCATCTTGGCCCGGCGGGCAATGTTGTGAGCACAACCGCTTAAGGAAGTTAAGTCAAGAGAGCAGCTATCACAGTACGTGGTAGCTGCTACTTTAGGGCCTGTTAACGCTATTTCAATTGTCGATGTTGCCTCTGTCATCAGTGCTATCAAGGCGTGAGAAGCGCAGTTTGGT
>VFQN01003963.1_pt1 | contig 20220 bp, 15 predicted proteins | sample 3512371 | NCBI WGS metagenome assembly VFQN01 (sample SAMN10412370, study PRJNA504923) | tailings metagenome | isolation source: Replicate 2 from Balatoc abandoned mine | place: Philippines: Itogon, Benguet | collected 2017-08-28
TCTAGTTGGTGGTATTCTCACCTATAAGTGAGGATTCCCTTAGGCGATTGTAACAACATCAACTGTAGGAATATATACCTACTTTACCATAAAAATATCTGATTGGCGCACAACCATTCGTAAAAATATGAATCAAGAAGAAAATATTGCGTCGGGTAAAGTAATTGATTCATTAATAAATTATGAAACAGTAAAATTATTTCAAAATGAGCAATATGAATTAAAACGATATGATACATCGTTACAAAAATTTCAAAATTATTCAATATTAACACAAAAATCATTATCAATGTTAAACTTTGGTCAAAATTTTATTTTCTCGACTGGTATCACATGCATCATGTATATGACAACACAAGATATATTGCATGGACAAGCAACATTAGGTGATCTTGTATTAGTCAATGGTTTATTATTTCAATTATCTATTCCTTTAAATTTTATTGGAACAGTCTATCGTGAGTTACGTCAATCAATGATTGATATGGAGGCAATGTTTAAATTACGAAGAATTACTCCAAAGATATCTGATCGTAACCCGATTTCTAATGAGTTAATAACCAATCCTTTGCAATGGAAAGGGAAAGAAATTCAATTTAAAGACGTTGAATTCGCTTATCCTTCTAACCCAACGAGAGGTATCTTAAAGCAATTAAATCTTACGATCCCAATCAATGCGAAGAAAGTTGCTATCGTTGGATCATCAGGTTCTGGTAAATCAACAATTTATCGCTTATTATATCGATTTTATGATGTTCAGAAAGGTTCGATTACCATTGATGGACAAGATATTCGTGATGTTAAATTGGATTCTGTGAGAGAGAAGATTGCTGTTGTTCCTCAGGATGTGATTCTCTTCAATGATACCCTGCAATACAACCTATTATATGGAAACTTACACAACCCCCCGTCACAGGAGAGATTGGAGCAAGTGATTCGATTGTGTCGATTAGAGGAATTCATTAAACGACTTCCTGCAGGATTGAACACTGTTGTTGGAGAGAGAGGATTGAAGTTGTCTGGAGGAGAGAAACAAAGAGTAGCGATTGCTCGATGTTTATTGAAAGAATCTCCTTTGATTATTCTTGATGAAGCGACTTCAGCGTTGGATACTGAGACAGAACAAGTCATCCAACAAGCCTTTCAACAATTAAGTGATGCAAAGAGAACTTTAATCGTGATTGCTCATCGTCTATCAACAATTCAAAATAGTGACATCATCTTTGTCTTGGAGAACGGTCAAGTGATCGAACAAGGAAAGCACGATGAATTGATTCAAAATACGTCAGGAAGATATCATGAACTTGTAATGAAGATGCAAAAGAATCATGATATCCTTCCAATTGAGAGTGATGACAGTGCTGCTCCTGCTGGAGAGGATCGATTAGTTCAATAATAAGAGAGAGGGTGATTGGTTTGTTGTGTTTTGTTCCTCTTTCAATGAATTCTGCTTTTAATTTTTTTTTGTTACAAGTGAAAGATAAAAATTATGATGACTATTGAGCCGCGCCTCGAATATATAAGACGTTGTTACATCGAATCAACACTTCACCCAAAGAACCAGCTAGCTCACCATCCACGAACTCTTCAGTACGAGCCAACTACAAAAGGAAGATGATATGAGAAAAGGTAGTCGTTATATTTCAGTTGAATAATTTTCTTACCTGCAAGTTCATATAATCATCGACAGCAACAAGAACTCCTTTATATTCCATACCCCATTTTAGTTTGACAATAACTTCTTGTCCAGTTAATTCACCAAGAAAAGGCTTTGGATTTACTATCGTCTATCAATTTGGATCAGATTCAATAGCGAGAAATCACAAGGCTGAAAGGAACTCACCGACATAACTCAATTTGATTGGAAAAAAAGAAATTATGCTCTGAACTAGAGCACGTGCACTCTTTTTAGCACAATTTTAGATGTTGAGAATGATGGAAGATGGAACAAAGAATCAAAGCCAAGACCTGGCCAATCGGTGTTTTCAGGATATTAATTGGTTAATGTACTTCCCATTGATTAGTCCACCAGCTGTTTTACATTATTTTGCTATTTCACCCTTCTTCGATCCAGAAACAAGCAATCAAACCCTAAGAAATCAAGGAAGAGAACAAAGAATTGAATTTTTAAAAGAAATGAAAGGAAAAGAGTTTATTGTCAATGAATCACTTTCAAAACCACCACGACTATTTATAATTCAAAAGCAACTTCGTCAATCTCCTGCAAGTGCTTCAGTATTACAGGTTTATTATTGTTTGGATGGATCGATCTTCCAATGTCAAAATCTTTTAGAAATTCTTCGAAGTAGATATGAAAAGGTTTCTATAGCATTAATGAATGCTTATCGAGCTATATCAGAGAAGGATGAAGAGGATCCTCAATCCTCTCAATAGTTACGCCTTTCTGACTGGCTCTTTTCTTGTGTATAAGTTGTAATATAATATCACCAACCATCACTACTCTCTTGATAGATATACCTTCATATTTCAAAAATCTTTTAAATTACAAAAAACTCACCATCTCGCGTCTGTGAGTGTAGTTTGTTTAAGAGAGGAAAAGTATAAGAAACTTCATGGAAACTCTGAAAAAACAAAACAAAGCCACGAACTATTGATCACAAACGAATCGTGCAGCTATCTATCCTATCATTTACTTTTGTGCTTTACGAAAACGTCTTTGTTGTTTGAGGCGATTGACGAAGGAGTAAATGCCGTAACTGCCAATTGCAACGACTGAACCGAAGAACACAGTGCTAGCGATAGGATGACGCTCGAGTAAACTGCTTGGGGAGAAAGATCGAGCAGAGCTCTTGTCATTAGCTCGCCAAAGTGAAACAGCGGAAATAGCCCCAGTAGCAGTGGCAAGGAAGGATGTTTGCTGTAAACACTGCTGCACTAACATTGGCTTAGCTTCAGCCTTTGTTAAATCAATAATCTGCTGACAAATTGCCTTGGTTTTCTCATTGACCTCTTTATTACTTCCATCGGGTGCATTGACAGGAACCTTGGATAGAATATCCTTTGCCATAAGATAAAACCATTTATGTAATCCACCAACACTTGAAGTATCTAATATCATCTTCACTGCTAAACCTTTACGAATCTTAACAACACCAGAGAAAACCTTTGGATTATTGTATAACTCTGCTAAAGTAGCAATCGCCATCACTTGAGGGATTGCACAGAAACGGAAAACCTCTTCAGTTTTTAATAAAGCCATATAATCCAAGCATTGTGGGACACAGAATAAAGCATCCATAATTAAATGATTTAAACAATTTAATGACTGTTGAATATTTTGTGGTTTTGCGAAATCTCCTAAATCTCCTGTCGTGGAATATTTCTTCCAAATCTCTTGAGGCCAGAAAGCTCTACCGTCAACATAATCTTCAAGATAATCACGAATAATATTCGTCTTTTGTAAAAATAAACCCATGGTATTAGCTAAAGTCTTAGAAACCTGTGCGACTTCAGGAGATTCATAACCTGTAGCGGAGAATAAACGGCTTAAACCCTCACCCACCAATCCAGCAACATAATGGCAGTAAAGGTTGTAATCTTGAACTGTCACAGTTCCTTGTCCAAGATCTTTTTCAACATAAGAAGCCATACCCTCACCCATCCTTCGTGCAATATCAGAGATCACTTCTTGCGAACTCGGAGGTAAAGAGTTGAAGACATCAACACAAAGATAATATTTTTCGAGAAGAGTTCTTTCATCACCTTCACCAACTCCAGTCATCTTCCAACCCTTCGTAATCAAACCAGTTTGATAAAAGTTGCACAATTGCTTAATCTTCTCTGCTTCACGTCCTTTAAAGGCAGTCATATCATCTTCAATTGTATCCAAAGCACGAAGAGCAAGATAAAACAATAAGATATCCAAACTCAAACCTTTTGGTAATTGACGAATGACCGAAGCAAAAGAACGAGAAACTTTTCCTAACATATCATTCGAGAACTTAACCGCTTCAGTTGTCTCCTCAATCGAATCATTGGAGCTATCAAAGAACTTGTAGTAGACAGCTGCAAGGATCTCATCAAAGTGTAAGATTTGTTCGAGTTTGCTATGTTTATGAATCTTCACTTTTCCATAAGCTCCTTGTTTTAGAGATTTATCACCAACAACTTTCTTGCTACTAGTAGACAAAGGCTTTGATCCATAGTTCTCAATGGCGCCCTTCCCTAACCAGGCAAAAGCTTGTCCCGCTCCACCCATATGCTCTTCAGTAGGGTCGAAACGATATATCGTAGTATAATCAGTAAAGGCATCAGTAGTTAAAGTTAACCTTAAATCCTTCCACCAATGAGTTAAGAATTTTTCTGCGATAATGCGGAACCAAGGACTCCAAAGCAATCCACTTGAAGGTTGCATCTGCTCCTGTAACTCAGCAAGAGTGACGTATTTCACTGCAGAAACTTCTTCTGGATTAGGTTGAATTGTTGGAAGATCTTTTTGAATGAATAAAATGTAATCAATCTCGTGCTCGCCCCAGATAGAATCTTTTCCATGAGTGACCACGTCAGCTGCCCAATAATGTAATCGAGTAAGAAATTTAAAATCATCAACAGATAAATCCTTTGAAGGAATACCAAGTTCATGTTCTAATTTGCGAATGGCAGCATTTTTAACTCCATAGACTTGGCCGGTAAGTAAGGATTCTTTGTTATCCACTTCGTTAGGTTCAAAGCCATAGAGTGGATGTGAGCAACATGTGTTAGTCCAAACATTTGGAAAAGTGATCTTATCAGCAGCTCTTTGTTGTAATAAGAGCTCTCCTTTCGAATTAAAGAGGAAAACAGAAAATGCACGATGCAAGATTCCTCTTGGATTCTCCTTTGTAAAGGTATGAACTAACTTCTTATTCCCATGTCCAACAATGTTATCATTCTCGTCTAAGACAATACATTCATCCTTAATCATAAACTCTTCTTGTGTCAATCCTTGGCCCCAATTCGTTGTCATCTTCGCAACACCACTATTGTCGGATCTTCGAACAAATGTTCTATGGGGCGGGCATAGAATATGGGCCAAAGGGCATTGGTTGAACTCTCTCGCTATAGTAGATAAAGGAACGTTTCAAAATCTGTCATCAATCCTTCGCTAGAAAAATGATGTAAATGACATGAATCATGAAGAAAGGAAAATTATCAAAGCAAAGAACTCATTTTTTTGAACTTGAAAAATCTCCAAAAAGGTAAAGATCGTGTAAATTTCTCCTGCTTTCTTTCAAATGACGCTTTGTTAGCGGGAAACCGGAAATCGAGCAAAATGTTGATGATTTCGAGCAAATTGTTGAGAAAGGAAAAGTCATTAAAGATAGAATTCGAAAATTATGTGAGGATAGATTTACACCAGAGCAAAAGCGACGCGACAATGAATTTGAGAAAAGTATCATATCGGCCGCTTCCTTTACAGGAAAACATATTGACCTCTATGACAGTGCTGAGTTAAATCCAACGTAAGTCTCTTTGATGACTATTTTATCCATTCCATTACTATTAATAAAGAACAAGCTTCGAGCTTGATCCTAAAGATTCACATACTTCAAGAAATATTCAAGTCAGTGTTTTTCCTGTAGCTGAACAAAAATTATTCCCACCTCGAAGACCACAAACAGGTTGGGAAATAGGATTGAGAAATTATGAAGAAATTGAAGAGAAGAAGAAGAAGAAGCGAACTGTCTCTGAAGCTGCGAAATCTTCAATTTTCACAACTCAAGGAGATAAAGCCAATGACGAAGTCAGTTCCTTAAAGGGGAAAAAAACTTCTCTTCTAAACATTTCCCTTACTGAAATGAAGAAAGCGCAATACGCAACAAGAAATCTGCCTAAACTCACGACAGACGTTGTAGAAAGGTACTTTGAAGAAAAATCTGTCGAAAAATTTCATAATACTTACAAGCAACTTCAAGATCAAGGGAAGATTATTAATGGAGGATACAAAACTCTTAACGAAATCATTAAAGATACGGAAATAAACAATGTTTTAACTGTTGCAAGAAGGGAGTTGGAGCAGAGCGGTGTTATTACACCAAGAGAAGAACTCGCGCCCAAGCGGAACGCTACAACGAAAGAAAAGCCTCGTCCTAAATCATCATCTGCTGCTTTATCGTCCTCTGTCGCGCATAACCGATCAATCTCTAGCAGCGCTTTCATCTCAAACACTTCTCTCATCGATAAAGGTAAAGTTCTGTCGGCATCAAATCCGAAAAGGATTTCGACACAGGAAGCTATCCCGGCGATCCGCAAAAATTCCTCCCAATTAAATGAGAAAGAGCAATCACCTCGCCTCAAGTCTACCGGGAAGAGTCATTCTGTTGGATGGATTAAGGCTAGTTCATTAGAAGACGATGATGATGAGAATGGAGATATGTTAACTGCTCATAGCCCACTCATTTCGCCCACAGCATCTCATTTATTACCTCAATCTGCTAGAACTTCCGCAACAACAACGGAACCTTTCAAATTCCTCTCCTCAAAATCTTCATCAACATCATCCGTTCACACGTTCCATACTCTCGTGACATCACAACCAAAACCTCAAAACCTACCTGATGTCAAAAGCGCTCCATCAACTCAAAACAACTCAATCACTATTGACGATAAAGTTGGCAGTAGTGTGAGTAGTCGTTTAGATGATCACTCATATGTGGATAAGGGAGCTGACCTCGAGTATGAACCTGGTTCTCCTCGCGCTGTATTCCTGGCTGGGTGCTTAAAAAATGGGCTCCCTCCACGTGCCCATGTGCTTCTCAGGAAGAGAATATCCACTTCAATTAATCTCTCACATATTGGTATCGGCAACGAGATGGCTAAGATTTTGGCCGAGGCTTTACCGTCCCTACCTTACCTCCAAACAATTAATTTAAGTGATAATAATCTGGAAGATGATGGTTTGAGTGCAATTATTAAAGCTATAGCAGAGCATCCTACGATCGAAATTGTTGACATATCTCAGAATATCATAGGTTCCGAGGCTGCCAACGCTCTGGCAAACTTCGTCGGTAATCCAGAATGTCAATTGCAGTGCTTACGTTTGTCAGATGCCAATATTGATGATGGGGAGTGTGCGAGCTTTGTTGAAGTGCTCATGAACAATAGACATTTAAAAGAACTGGATCTATCGAAAAATCTCCTCGGAAAAGATGAAAATTTAAATACAGTTCAACCCGACTTTACTACGGGCGGTGAGGCTTTATCAGAACTGCTAAAACAAGGTTTATGTCCGATTCAAAGTTTGAACGTAAGTAAAATATCTTCATTCTTCAATATACTTATTTTAGAGGTAGTTGCATTGGAATATGATTCGATTGGAAGGAGCTGAGGTTTTATGTAATTCAATTCGTTCAAATTCTCATCTCATGACCCTTGATCTTTCTTACAATGCTTTGGGGAGCTCTGCTGCATGTATTTTAGGGTCTTCCTTAATGGAAAATAAGGTGCTTTTCGTTTCCTATCCATTTTGCGTGTTTATAAATTTGTATAGACTCTGCAAATACTGAATATTGCCAATAATGGAATTGATATGATTGGATGTTTCACTCTATTTGTTGGCTTAAGGCAGAATAAATCTCTTCGAGAGATAAATATAGATGGAAATCCTATTGGAGAACAAGGCGCTCGGATATTAATGAAAACAGTGGCTTATGAAGGCCATCGACTCAAAATTTCCTCCAACAACTGTGACTTTAATATCAAAAGTGGAAGTAAGAGCAAATTCGAATTACAAAGTAAGGTATTCTTCGATTGAGAGTGAATGATGTCAATAGCACTACTCTAGGTCCATTCGGAGAGTACTTTCTCGATCTAACTCAACCCTATGATCGGGCGATTCTATTGGAGTTAGTCGACATTGCCGCCAATGACCCAAATGTGCAAATTAATTCTTTAGAGTACTCAGAGACTGTTGCAGCCCGTCCACTGGTACGCCCAGGATCTGCCACTCCTAATAATTCGAGACCACAGTCTGCAAAAGGGGGAGCAAGTTCTCGTCCTCAAAGTGCTAGTCCTGCAGGTAAAGGATCTGCAATGGCGGCCGTGGCTGCTGCGTATGACAAACCCAAGATTGGCGGTTCCATATATCGTATAGTGCGCTTTCATGAGCACACTGAAGATCTATCTGAGAACGAGAAAAAAGAGCTTGAATTTTTATCCTCCTTTCAAAAAGCAATCGATATGACCTCCACTGAATTCTTTGAATTAGTCAAGGTTCGTCCCTCTAATTTCCAAATTGAATTTGTGGCTCATTTTTTATTCATAGAGATTTGACACTGAAGGAAGAGGATCCATATCTGCTTTATGTATAAAAAGGATTCTCCAAGAGCTTCAAATTCAGCAAGTGAATCGCGTGATGCATGAAATTAAGTTTACTATTGATCCATCCGGAAGTGGATATTACGGTGTTGATGAATTCGTGGAATATTTCGTTGAGGTAAACTTTCCATCTGAATAATCTACTACTCTGTTTTTACTTTTGAGAAGCGTTGTAAAATCGTGAAAATTCGAATCAAGCATATGAAAAGCAAGCCTCATTGCGCAATCTACCGCCCTGTAAATACAAAGGCGTCTTTTGTTATGCCGACATTATCCTTGTCGCAAATGACACCCTATATCCCCCCAACTTCAGGTTCTGTTTATGTGAAAGTGATTGAGAGCTATGATGTGTCTTCTGATGATAAAGAGGTAACGTCACCCCTTACTGATAGCCAGGTAAGACCATGAATTTTGACTGAACAAAGTCTTATAAAACCTTTAATTTAGTGCAAACAACTCATCAAAACAGCCAAAGAGTCATCGAATCCTCTTCAGCTTATGCTTTTCGGAATTGAAAGCTTTCAACTTCATCTCGAAGAGGCTCAGCTACTCATTAAAGAAATTGGTAGTCGCTCTGATGACCCAATCCTTGCCCTATCGAAGATTCTCTTACGCATGAAATCCTACTATTCCGCCATGCGTTTAATGCATTGTTATACCCATAACGATATTGTCAAGATTCGGAGATTGAAACAAAGGTTGGGGAACGCATATAATCCTCTAGTGGGATTATATTCTGGATATTATGTTCTTGATTTGTCAAACGAAAATGATCGTCTGTGTTTGAAGAAATTGATTGAAAAATCTGTGAAAAATATTGATTTTCGTCGAAAAAATGGTCTTTGGGATACATCACAACACGGACATTGGTCATGTTTTAGAAATGAATATCATTATTGGAATTATGGCTCGGGTGAAGCAAGAGAAAGTATCATGATCTCCCCGAAGTATTTCTTTCCAGTGCCTCATCGTGGCAAACTGGAATTTGACTTTGTTAATATCGAGAGACCAGATCCCTCAGTTAATCGTCCTGCTGATCATGATCGAATTGTTGATGTAAGTCTTTCAGCTTCTCTTGATGAAAAGCTCTCATTTCTTCGTAGTGCTTGTTGATGAGTGGGTTGTTAGAGGAGGATTATATTAAGGACATTGTTTGTAAAATCAATGACTTGAACATGGTATCGAGGAGAAGCATTCTCAGTACCGGAAATCCTTATTGGAGGACATCTGTTGCTCGATCTTTGGCAATTGGAGAGCATATATATAACATGTACTCGAGTTTGAATCGTCGTTACGAATCAAAGAAGAAAGCTTTGAAAAGAGAATTGATTAAGAATCTTGCTCCCGAGAAACCTAAAGGTAATGAGATCTTGATTATCTTACTTATTTGTTAACTATGGTTAATTTCAGCGGACAAGCGAAACCGAGGAGATGGGAAGGTAAGACCTAACTTAATGTTCTTTGATAAATAATTCACTTATTTTCCGAACCAAGGTGAGACCATCGGGATTCTATTCTTCGAGTGCGTCTGTGAAAAAGACCTCACAAAGTAATCATAATGAAGTGCAATACGCTTCTAATGGGCAGGTCTCCCTCGCAACAGAATCTATTACTACCCCAGCATCAGTAGAACTACCAAAGGATACAACTGCTGTTGATATGAAAACTTTAACAGTCGATGCCAAGGTTCTGAATAGGGTCAAGAAAGTCGCCAGCGCTTTTCGATCTTTAGTCTTTCGAAGTCGGGCAGAAAGTGTTGGCAAATCGTGGGGGAAGAGGTTACATGAAGTAATGGAAGCCAACAGCTCTGACGAATATAAGTGTGCTGCTGTATTAGAGTATTTCGAGACAGAGCTAACTTCGTTATGGCTTTATTGTGTCCAGATTTCAGTGATTTTAGAATTATTCGCGCCAATTGGCTTGACTAACCGTTCTTCCATGGGATCTTATCGAGTTGAGCTTGTAATCATGCTATTTGATAGAATTTTGGATCTTTACAATTTTGAATTTATTCTAATGGTATTAAATGCTGAAGAGCAAGCCGCTCTTTACGCTCGGTTAGGAATTTTAAATCTGTTTAATCCATGTAAGCCGGAGGCCGGGTATTCTTTCGACCTGCATCGTTGGGAGGAAAGACAAGTGACAAAAATCTTAATTCACCTTTCTGTTGTCGAACCTGGCGAGAATTGTAAGTTTTCCTTGTGTTTTCCTTCTTCTCTTTGTTTTAACTACTTTGTTAGGGTTGAATAAGGAGTTTTGCTTTGACCGTGGCTTTCTTCCTATGCCAGGATGGGATTTAAATTTAACTTGGCTCCATGAAGATGGCTTACCAAAAAAGGGACTCTTATCTTTTGAAATGTTTGCTGGTGATGGAATGAGGCAGTTAGGGTGCTGTGTAGATTCGAAATTAAGGTTGATGCTCACTTCTTTAGTCTTGGTAAGTCAGAGAAATTTTGTTTCGGAAATCAAGCGTGGAGATCTTCTTACGGAAGAAAAAATGTTTAATTATGAACGAGGCAATAAGTATCCTTTAAATTTCTTCCCCAATATGACAACAAAGACTCAGCCAGTTAGTGGAAATGGTTCAACTAATGGCCCAACAAAAAGAATCAAAAAACACATTACGAGAACTATTCTGCCGCTTGAGCGTGATGATTTGCCTGATTCAGCTGCTCCAAGTGATACTGAGTACGAACGGGGTGATCTAACGGGTACTCACACTCCAGCTGAGCTGGTGAATCATAACCATGACTACAAACCATTGCTTCCCTTACTCAAGCTTTATACTCAAATGGACATTTTAGCTCAATTCAACACGCCTACCAGTGCCGCTGATAGTCCTCCAGTCAGCTCATCACCCACCTTTTACGCTTTCACATACGAAGATTGTAATCGACATCTCAGTGGTGACACTGACATCACTTGGAATTATACTTCAGGGAATCAGAAATATGAATCTTGGACCATGAAATAATCCTACATTTTATGTGCTCACTCTTTTTAACTGTTAGTTAATGTGTAAGTTATGCTTGTTTGTTTGTTTGTTTTTGTAGGTTTTCCATATTTTTTTTTGGTGTGAACACAATTTCTCTCGTTATAAAAGAAGCTGACACAAGAGAGAATAATATGTGGGGGAGTTTTTTGAAAAATGCTGCCGCATTAGCGACGGAACAAGCCCAGTCAATTGTTGGGAATGTGAATGAATTAACCACCAAAGGTTTAGCCTCTGCGACAAACTTGCTCGAAACATTGGATGGTCTTGGGGAAAATGTTCTCGAAGAAGATAGCGAAGAGACTTCTAATCAGAATGAGACTCTCGAGGAAAGTGAGGCTATCACGCAAAGTGAAACCCTCAATCATTCGAATAACCACTTTAATCAAAAACCATCCGGACTGTCCCCAATCGGGAGTGTTCCCGAGGAGGTTTTCAAAGAAGTCGATTCCTCCCACGAGAGGTTGTCTCCACAGCCGTCTGCTGATACACTTACTCTGCTTTCTTCAAATGCTTCAACGAACAATGAAGCGCCAAACCAAGCGAAGTACACTAAAGCAGTCGCAGAACTGAAGAGGTACAAAAAGCAATGGAAGGAATCGGAAAGAGAAAGGCAGCATCTAGAGCAGGAAAATGATGAATTGAAAATCTCTGTAGCAACTTTATCGAAAGAATTGCTAAAACAAAATATTATACAAGAGGAAGAGAAGAGACGCCTCTCTAACTCAGTTGAAGAATACAAAAATGAAATGGAAAACCTTCGTTTGCAGCTTTCCTTTGTACAAAAACAGGATTTAGAGAAAGAAGAAAAGCTCAATCTGATGCACAAACAATTAGAAGAAAAGAAAGAAGAAATTCATGTACTGCAAAAGAATTACGATACGCTCCACCAAGAATATAAGCTGTCGTTACTCCCACTTCAGCAATCATCTATGACGTTAGATGAATTGGATGAAAATCATGCTAAAGTGTCCGAAGAAAACAATAAACTTTTGGGTCAAATAAAGGAGTTAACATTATTAGTAGAATCATCTGAAGAGAACACTGAGAATACTATAAAAACGATCGAGCAGCTAAGAGTTCAATATGATTATTCTCAGAAAGAGAATGGTAACTTAGTACGCACAAATCAACTACTTCAAGAAGAATTGGAGCTTTTGAAGAAATCTATGAAAGATCTGACACAAAAATTAGAAGAATATAAGACTCTTCAAACTGAGAAAGAGGAAGAATATCTTCTGTGCAAGAAATACGAAACTGAACTCGAGAGTCTTCGCATCGTCTTGAACGAGCGAGAAATTTTACTTCAAAAGAGAGATTCTGAGATCAGTATTCTCAGCCTAGACATGGAGCAATTACGTGAAACCATCATTCAGCGGGAGAAAGGATTTTCATTGGAGCTTGCCCTCGCTGAAGAAAAGTTTATGCATCAAATAACAGAAAAAGAAAGATATATCGAAACCTTTGCTTCACTTAAGCAGCAATTGCGCCATTACGAAGAAGAAAATAATCGCCTTAACATGGATCTGGAAGATAAATTAAGGATTATTCTCGGTATGGAGGCAAAAATTCAAGGATCGGAACAAGAGATGTTGAACAAATTACAACAACACCAATTTGAAAAAGAATCTTCTTCTGAAGCTCTTCGTTTACTGCATGTTCAATACGATGAACTCTTATTGGAAAGAGATAGTTTGAAATTGGAGAATTCACAACACCGAAATGCGCTTTCAATGCAAGCGCAAGCCATCGAGGTGAAGCGAATCGAAGATCAATCGCCGAATACGAACTTATTTCAGCAACAGCTTCAAGAATATGAAAAGATTCTTGAAATTCGAGACGCTGATGTCACCAACTTACGACAAGAAAAAACGAGCCTGGAGCAGGTTGTTGCAGAATTCCAAATCTCAGTGCAAGAGAAATTAGATGAGATTTCGATCAAATCAGCGATAATTGAAAATCTCGAGGGACAAAAGGAAAGGTACTTGAGCGAACTAACCACGAGCAAAACTGAGATCCTCGCACTAAACGAGAAAGTTAAAGTCTTGGAAGCTTCGGTTGATAATAAATTGAGAATGATTGAGGTCTTAGAGAATGAGGTTGAATTTTTGAAAGAAAAACTTGATTCCGGGATGTCTGAGGCTGAGAAGAAAGAAAGTGATACCGCTCTCATGAAAGAGTTAGAAGAGCGAGTAGATCATTTACTGACAGAGAATAACCTTTACGCTGACCAAATTCAACATTTGCAAGAAAAGATTGCTGAATATCTTCAAGAAAATCAACGATTGCATGGTGCAATAATAGAAGCGACAGAATTACAAGAGAAAGCGAATGAAGTCATGACCCAACTACAAAAAGAAAAAGAGGAAATATTAGATCAGTTTCACTTCCAGCAAAATGAATGGAAACTAAAGAAGCAATCGTACCAACAGACTATTCATGAATCAGAAGAGGAGATTCAGCGCCTAAAATCGCTTCAAGATCTTGAGCTTTCTTCCAAAGCAGATACTATGAGCCAGCTTCAACAGGCATTAAATTTAGCCGAAAAGGAACATGCTCAGGAGAAAACCCAGTGGAACCAAAAGCTAAATGAAAAAAGTGAACTTATCCTTTCGCTGCAACAGCAAATTGATGACCAACTGAACAAACAAAAGCTTATTATGGATGACCTTCTATCTCAGCGTTTGCACATTCAAGAAGAATACCAATCTTACAAAAAGCAAGTGTTTGCAGAAAACGAAGAAATTAAAGCAGAACTTGCTGAAGCTTTGAAAACGGCCAAGTTAATGAAAGAAAAAAATGAAGAGCTGAGTCTTCGTTCTGACAACGATACAGAAATTAAACTCACTCTGCAAAATCGAATCGCTCATCTAGAAGCAGAGATTGATAAATTTAATCAAAAAAAGGGAGAGCATGAGCAGCAAAATTTAGAAAGGGACCAAAAGATTGATTCTCTCCGAGAAGAAGCGCTTGCACTTACTTTGGAGCTGAACTCGGTCCAGACTTCTTCTGCAAAAGCCGCTTACGACCTTCAGCAAGCATTGGATCACAAGCAAAGTCAAAACGATAAGCTGCAAGCACAGCTTCATTCCTTGCAAAATTTACTGAAAGAAAATGAGGTTAGGTATCTTTCTGAAGTGAAAGCACTACAAAAAGCAGCCACTGAACGAGAATCATTATTGCACCAACAAAGAAACCAATTCTCTCAACAGATACAGTCGAAAGAACTGGAGTTGCAAAATCTACTTGATCAATGCAGCCAAATGAAAGAAGAACGTAAAGTGAAGATTATTCAACTCGAAAAAGATAGGACAGAATTAGCCAAAGAAATTAAGCAACTACAAGTATCACAAGAGCAAATGAAAAGAGATCATTCCAAAGAGCTCAACAATTCTGCGGAAAATATCTCCAAGCTTGAACGTTTGACCTCTGAATACAATGCGCTTCAAGAACAATATCTGCAACTTGAGAAAAAAAAGAAAAAAGATCTTGAACACTTCACAAAATTGAATGAAACCATATCGCGGCTGAAGAAAACTATATACGAAGAACAGCTACAATCACAAGAGAAGATCGAAGAATTAGAGGCAACGAACTCATCGCTGTCAGATCGATTGAAGCGGCTCGAAGATGATGCCAATATCCAGACTAAAGAAATTCCATTGACAGAATCTCACGGAATGAATTCTTCCAGTTCTTCTTCTCCTTCCTATGTTCAAGTTGTTTTGCCTGAGGGAGGCACGAGTCCGCGAAGTGAAGTTAACTATGAAGAAAAATTGGAAAATAAGGAGAAAGAATTGATAGAACTCACTCAGCGGTATGATGCCCTCGCTGAAAAATGTTTACAGTATGAGATGCAGGTGAGCCAATCTTTGTTCTTAATAATTTGATTCATCTTTCCATATTTGAAGATTGCTGATCTTACTCTTCAGTTGACGCAACAACAACAAAATTTTCAGGTGAAAGAAATACCACTCCGAAATGAACTGGAAAACAAGTTAAACGAATTGAAGAATATGCTACGAGCTTTAGAATCGGAAAAGGATGGTTATCAGAAAAGATGTAATAGCTTGGATCAAGATTATCAACAACTCGAACAAAAATTCGCTCAACTTCGGCAGCAACAGCTACCTCAAAGAACTTCATCCACCACAAGCTTGGAAGATGAAGAAGGCAAGAAGGAAGCGATGGAGTCGGGTAGTTTCTTTCAGACTCCTACCCAAAGACAAAGAGTTAGTAATGTCGTGAGCAACCCCCAGATACATTCGTTCGACCTTTTAGAACGAGGAAACTTCCATCATCATCATCCTATTGTCGATCTCATCAAAGAAGCTGATGAAGCAGATTCTGATTTATCTTTAGAGATGTCGAAGAAAGAGATGTTGGGAACTCACACAATTTTGATTCAAATTTGGAACCTCATCAGGTCTGTTTTAACACTTTAAACGCACCCTTATTGATTATTTTGGTTAGCTCATATTGTCCGGGAATATTGCCTGCGATTGGAGAAAGACCACCCCAAATGACGCCGTTAGGGAGGATATCGTTTATCTATGTTGTTATCTTGCAACTTTTCTCAGTTTATCTTTATTTTTCTTTACACACTTGTCAAGCGAAACTGCCCCTTCCATAAAATAGTTGAGACTCTCGATATAACTGTTCCACGCTCGTTAAAGTGGAATTTCTTTCGAAATTGATTTTGAAATGTCTTCTTTAGTTTCAGATAACTTTGTCAAAAGAAATTTGAAAAGAAAGTTTCATGGGGGTAATTCTACTAAAAGGAAATATTCTTCGAAAAGATACCAGAAAGAAAGTTCAACTGGCGATGTTCAAACTCAACAAGACGAGAACCATCAATCAACACTCGCTTCGTGGGGTATTGATCCTCTTCAACTATCCCTAGGGAAAATAAAAAGTATGAATTCAAGCGACAAGTCTGTAGTAATAGATAAACGGACAATTTCTACCCCCGCTCCAAGGGGTATCCTTACCTCTGGATTGAACGAAACAGAAGACGGAAATAGTGCTACGTCTCGATACACAGAGGAAGAGATTCAGTATTTCCATCAATATTGTCCAAAATGTTCGGGCCATCAAATGCCTTCGCGCATTTACTTGGTGAGGAAAACTGGAGCGAACAAAGGTCGTTTCTTCTATTCTTGCTCCTATCCTCCAGACCAACGTTGCCGATTCTTTCTTTGGGCCGAGGTAAGTGCATTTTTAAGATTTTCATTGTTTTAACTCTGCACTTATGGATAGGATAATCCCGATATCATTAGTCTCAATCTGTTCTCATCTCTGTCGAACGATAAAAGAGATTATGCGTTAGGCTGTTATGAAAGGAAATTACAATCAATGACAAAGGATCAAATCGTTCAGGAGGTCAAATCATTTAACCAACGGATTAATGTAAATGCGGGTTGCAAAATGGGGAGTGAAAACTTCTTTCCTTCCGTGAATGAGATGAAAAGCAGGAAACCTCTTGTCATCAGTAAGAGGAAAGAAGAACTTATCCGAACTCTTTTGATAGAAGCTAGTTGGCTCCTCACTCAACATGAAAATATATGTTCTGGAATACAAGGACAAATCCTCCCAGAGGAGAAAAAAGATCCTTCTTGCTCACAATCGAGCATTCAACCGAAAGAAGCAATGATTACTCTAAATGATAGTGAAGATGAATTCGAGGAGGATGAACAAGGAAATGAAAACGTTATGATCGACTTATCTAGCGACGAGGAAGAAGAATCGGAATTTAATTCAGCGAAAGTTCAAATCGAAATGAAAGACGCTCTGAGGAGAATCTGTCTTTGGTATTTTGGAATTTCTGAATTTAGAAAAGGTCAAAGGTTCGTGTATTCCCCTAATGTTAAAACTTTTCAAAAACTAATTTCTTATTAGCTGGGCGATATCTCGTTGCCTTGAGGGGAGAAAATCATTGCTCGTTATGCCGACAGGATATGGGAAAAGTCTTTGTTACATCCTCCCTTCCATCCTCTTACCTGGAATCACCCTTGTCATTTCTCCACTCATCGCTTTGATGAATGATCAAATTATGAAACTACCTCCTGAGCTCCCTGCAGTCTGCCTCAATAGCCATCTCTCAACTGCTGAAACCGCGAAGGCTTGCATGGCAGTTATACAAAATCAAGTGAAAATCATTTTTATCTCCCCTGAAAGATTATGCTCGACCTCCTTCCGCAACCTCATTGCACAGTTGCATTTTAAATATGGTCAAGATTATGTATCCTTGCTCTGTATTGATGAAGCCCATTGTTTATCCCATTGGTCGTACCATTTTAGACCGGCTTTTCTTCGAATTTCTCGAGAAATAGACCAAATCCGACCAAAATCTGTTCTAGCGCTAACCGCTACGGCCAGTGACCTTGTTTGTGAAGATATTTTGCAGCACCTTAAAATCAAATCTTCTTGCAGAGAGAAAGAATTGGGTTTTATGAAGATCAATGAAGTTCGCGATAACTTGCATCTCTGCGCTTTATTCTGCGATTCCGAAGAACGAAAAAGACAGCGGTTAACAAATATCCTTTCCTCATCTCTCAAGAAGGGTGCGAATTTGAATAATATATATGTGAATGCCCCCCTCACGATCGTGTATGTATGGAGAAGAATGGACGCTGAAATCTTAAGTGAATACCTGAAAGCCATTGGCATTGAAACCGTGGTTTACCATGGGGGCTTGGATCAAAATCGCCGCGAGCTAATCCAAAAACAGTTCGATCGAGGTAATACTCGATGTATCATCGCAACTGTCGCATTTGGAATGGGAATAGATAAGCAGGATATTCGCCAAGTGATTCATTATTCCCTCCCGAAGTCGATTGAGAATTATTTGCAGGAAATTGGACGAGCTGGTAGAGATGGTTTGAGTTCCTCTTGTGCGCTGTTATACGGCTCAGAGGAGACTGTATTACAATATAACTATTCTTTTTCTACAAGCATTTCAACTTTGCAAATCTTTTGTTTATTCCTGAAAGTATTTCCGTATAAATCTATCGACTCAAATTCCTCGGCGTTTTCAACCATGCCACTCTCATTAAATATACAAGTAATTCGGCAACAGCTCGACATTCCAGATTCGCTCTTGGAAACTATTTTGTCGCTTTTAGAACTCTCGCCCAATCATTTTGTGAAGTTAGATCGCAGTCATAATGATACAGTTGTGGGGAAATTTCGCTTTTTACGAGAGAAGTATGAAAAACTTATGACCAGTCTTGAATCATTGGAACAAAGTTTAATAGAGGACAACAATCAGATTTCTGAAGAAAAATGTGTTTCAATTAAATATCAAGTGTTACAACTTAAGATTATTAAGTTGATTTATGAATCCAACGACTTGAGAAGAACGAAGCGAACAGAAATGAACCTCCCAAAGTTTCTCTCCTCTTCTTCCTCTTTTGACGAAAGTGAGGGAGATAGTGATGTTCTGGACGAAGAGGACGAAGTTTCTAATGGAGACAATGAAAATTTCTCATTATTCGTCGACGAAATTTCAACTTCTTGTCGAGAAACTTCCCAAACAATCCCCTCTTTTATCCAGAATTTTCGAATATCGAAAACCTTTCTCTCTATTCAATTAAACCTTTCCTTAGATAAAGTATGTGATTTGCTCTATCAATTGCAGAAAAATGGTCTCCTAGAATATCAACTGAAAGATTCACATTTTTACGTCTTTACCAACAATAGTCGTTTTCCTTGGTCGCAACCGAGAACTTCAAGATATCCTGTAAAGGATTATTTAAACTTCATCCACGATCTGGCGAAACAAACGAAACTTAGATTACAGCAGATTCAAACTGATGCCACTTTTGCTGTTGTTAAAATGTTTAAAATTGCTGCGTTAATCGCCAAATATAATCCGATTACCGAGGAAGATGTGCAGAGTGGATCTAAACCGCCAGAGGCAATTCATGTAAATCATTCGCTCCATACTTTCATTCTTGCTATAGCAAATTCTAATCAACTTGGCCATCTTGGAGCCTCGGCTTCTGACTTTGAAAAAGATTATCATGCTGCCTGTCTACCATTCTCTTCATTTTCATCCCTTTCTTCTAAAGCCAATTTTATAACAGAAATGAAAATGATGGAGAGCGATACGATTTTATCACAGTACTTCCATTATCTGTATCAATACTGTCTTCTCGAAATGGGAACGGAAATAAGTGGCTTCCAAGAATTACTTCAAAGTATTTTCCAGCAACAAAAGAAACAATTCATTACTGATTATATTATGAAGATGTTTTTTGGATTTTCGTCCAATTTCTTTCTACTCAATGGGATGAAAGGAGAACTAAGTATTTATGCTGAAGTATGGAGCAAGTACCGTTTTTATGACTATCAAGTTTTGCTAAATTTGATCAACGAGTCAACTGTGTGACAGCATGTAATTTCATAAATCTGTAAGGAATTGCGTCGCCACTTACTTGGTTTAATATCGAAAATCAGCATCCCGTTTTTGCTCTTTTTTTTTTAATGAAATCCTAATATAATTCTACTACAGTACTACCCTTTCGCGCCTCTTTACACAATTATAGACCTTGTATGCAGTCCTCCAATATTTGAGATACTTCAACTCGAAAAGAGTTAAGAAAGATGGGCTCTTTAAACTTCTTTTATCGTTCAAGTCGTGGTAATGACATCGTATACCGTCCCGGTATTGAGTACTTAGGAAAGAGATATACGGACATTGGCAGATTGCACCTTGTTTCAGTGGCGATTCTGTCATCAGTGAGGGGTGCTCCGTGCCGCACTTTAGTGAGCGCCCATATACCGCCTTGTCCCGAATTTAAGATGTTAGGAGAGAGGCGGGGGTGTACCATAGCCCACTCAAACGCCGGAATTATTTTTGATGAAATTTCTCTCTTTCTTTCAAAGTATCAATTGCATGTTTCTTTGGT
>VFQN01003964.1_pt1 | contig 20217 bp, 33 predicted proteins | sample 3512371 | NCBI WGS metagenome assembly VFQN01 (sample SAMN10412370, study PRJNA504923) | tailings metagenome | isolation source: Replicate 2 from Balatoc abandoned mine | place: Philippines: Itogon, Benguet | collected 2017-08-28
TCCTGGTCAGCACCGTCAACGGCCGCATGGTGGCAAAGCTGACGGTGAGGAAGCTTGGTAGCGCGTGATACGTATGTGTTCAGTGGTGCCTATGGAGGTGAGGGACACGCACCGCAACGTTTCGGTCCAGGCAGGCATGTGGCGCTGCAGCCCACGGGCGTCTGCCTTCCCATGCGCCTGCGCCTGCATGGCTGTCAACTACGGTGGCGTGATGGCTGCGCGCCCTCTCCCCCGTGCCCCTGCCGCAGGACTTCGGGCTGTCGCGGTTCAAAGGCACGGTGCTGGTGACGCAAACCCCCGCGGCGGGGACGGTGAGTTACGGACTGCATGACCAGGGGTGAAGGTTGGCACGCGCGGCTTTTTTTGGTGTGACTGTAAAATGGTCAAGGCTCTGTGCAACTCGAACCTCGCTCCATGCTGGGTTGGCACCTGGTGACCGGGACGACCCTGAGCTGCATAAATGGTGTCAACTGTTGCCTTATCCCCTCGCCCTGCCTTTCGGCCCAGCCCCCGTACGTTGCCCCCGAGTGCTTCGACACCAACAACAAGTCGCTGACAGCCAAAGCGGTGAGCGTGAGCCACAACCGCCTGACTTCTCGAAGACATAATCTGCCTTGGCCGTTTGTGCGGAAGTCCTAAGCACCTGTGACGACCTCATGGCCATCTGAGTAACCTCCTTCCCTGCTCCACCTACCTGCCCGCCCGCCCCTCCCTGCCCGCAGGACATGTACTCGTACGGCTGCCTGCTGTACGAGATGCTGTCCGGCCGCACGCCGTGGCCCGGCCAAAATATGGTCTACATTGCGCACGCTGTTGTGAACCGCCGCCTGCGCCCGCCTCTGCACGAGGTGGGCCCGGAGCGCTGCCCGCCCGCCCTGCGGAGGCTGGTGGTCGCGTGCTGGGACGCGGTCCCTCAGCGGCGGCCGGCGGCTGCGGAAGCGGCAAAGGAGCTCATGGCGCTGCAAGACAAGATCCGGCACAGGGCGGGGGCGGCGGCGGCGGTGGCGATGGCGGGGAGGGAGAGGGAGGAGGCGTCGTTGCGGCAGCAGGTGCGAGATCGCGAGTCGCCTCTGCGCCCTTGCCTCGGCAGCACCTGCCAGTGCGGTGCGCTGTAGGCCAGTGCCGCACACGAACGGCTTGGAAACTGTTGCGCGTTGCTTGCAGCCATGCCGACTGATGTGCACTGTGTGGCTGGTGACTGCTGCCCCCATCCCCACCCCCCCGCTGTGCAGGAGCCCCCTGTCGCCCACGTCCGGGGGCGCCCGGACCAGCGCCCCCACTCCCACACCCACCCGCACGCAGAGCCGGAGCTGTCCGTGGAGGTGCTGTGAGGACAATGCAGCTTGGCGACGCGTGGACAGCCTGGGTAACAAATGTGATGCCTCTTCTTCAGTTGAGCAATTAAAATAAGTAAGGGATACCTGGGTGGAAGAGTCGCCATGCGGCGGAGAGTCAGCTTTGGTGCGCAACAGCTGGGGATCATTGGCCTGCGTTTGTGCGCGTGCTCCACGCGTGCGTCACCAGTCGTTATCAGGGCAGTCCAGCAGCACGGCGTGGGGCGCGAGGCACTCGAAGGCGGGTGGCGGGGCAACGCGACGCACTGCAATTGCACGCAATAACCAACGTTGTCCGCTATATAGAGGCGGGGTCACGCACAAGTGCGACATTATTTGGCTGGGTGGCTGTATGTGGGTGCTGAGTGGGTCATGCATTGCCAGGGAAGGTGATTGTGGCTAGAACCTAAGCTCGTGGTTGTGCGTCGATTGAATTCGCAGTTTGTCCAGGTCTGCTGAGGTTGATGTAGGCATGGAGGGGACGACAGTGGGCGTTTTTCAAGACGGTAGGAGGCAGGCATATGTCCTTCTCATGAACTAGGCTCCGGATGTTCATACTAAGAGACGTGCAAAACATTTGCACCCGTACGCACGTTCATGGTCATGAAGGTACCGATGCGGTTGGCCGCCGCTCACCCAGGTCGAAGTAAGGGCACAGATCTTGGGCTTGAGACCAGTGCGCGAGACCATGTGGGCTGGTGCGTATTATTGCCTTTGAGTCCGTGTCCCGGTGTGTATAGCGCACCGTGCTTTGCACATTGTGCCAGGGTGCCGGGGTACATTGTGGGCGCTGGTGGGCGATGCCTGAGAGCCACAGCCCACAGGTCGAACGGCATCGGGCGGCTCGGGGTACGTGCACGTGCCCCTCGCTGTGCGTTGGCGCAGGCAGGACGGTGTTCGACTGCTGGTCGCACGACGAGGGTGCAGGACAACGGTTGGCATGGACAGGCACGGCGATGGGGCCCTGCCCTGGGGAGCTGTGTGCGGGTGTGCCCAGCAGCGGTCCCTGGCCTGCCTGCCCTTTTACTGCTTCGGTAGTCCTAGCAGTGCAGACCCGTACATGTCTGAGTTGTGGGGTCGACTGGAGGTTCTTAATAATGCGGCACGACCCTTGCGCCGGCAAGTCTGGGCCTAACGGTGGTGATGCACGTGCCAGGTTGGCACGCTGTGGTTGAGACGCCGGGGTGTGTTGTGCGTGGCTTAGCCGAGTGCGGCAGCACAACGGCGCAAGGCACGCATTTTTGCAGCTCTGCGGAGGAAGGTGTGGTCGCAAAATGGCGTCCTTTTGGTTTTCTGCTGGTTTTGGTTGTGTTGAGCGTACCGGTACCCGGTACTCTGGCTGGCCTGCGCGACGTCCAGCGTGTGCCCCCTGGCCAGCTGCGTGCAGTCCAGGTCGTGGTGATGATGCAGCCCCCCCTGGGTGTTCGTACTCAAGTGCTACGTTCAGCTTTTGTGTACCGGACAGTGTGTGCAGTGGTGTTCATTATCCCTGCGCTCGCTGGACTGAAAGTTCACCGGGGTCTCATCATGCCTTCCTGGCGCTTTTACGTCGTGCCTGCCCAGAAGGCCCTTCTGTGCCTGCCCTTGTCACTGAGGCGACAGCTTGCCATGTGGGCCTTCCCGTCATCTACCGTTAGGTCGGTGCGAGGTAGGTCAGTGCGTTGGGGAGTCCTTGCGTGGGCGTCCAACAACGGCACGACTTTGATTTTGACTGGACCAAAGTGCCTGGGTGAGAGCCTGTGACAGCTCCACGGGGATGGGGGGTTGCTCCCAGGCGCCTGCAGTTCGCGTGCGCCCTGGCCCCTGCGTGGCTCCTCTGTAACACTTGCTGATGAGTACTCCAGACTGCGAATACTACTTATGTGCTGAATTATACGGTGTTCTGGCCGTATGGCCTATGCGAGTAAGCTGGCCACCCAAGCGTCTGAGGCGCCCAGAACACGTGCGCATCTGTCACGGGACTGGCATGTTCGCCGATGCGCCATGCACAAGGTGACCAGCCAAAATTCACTCTAGAGATCAAAATTTAGATTATTAAGTATATATACCCAATACCCACGCAGAGGCCTCACTTGTCCGCACGATGCTTTCGGACCGCGACTACAGCGTACAGTGCAAGGCGTATCCAGCTGCGAAGCATGAGTAATAGACAAAGATATTGTCAGACGCTTCAACACCGGAAACAGTTAGGGTTCGGCGCAAACTGTCACATCGGCACCGGCAACGCCCAGTGGCTTCCCCGCACGGGTCGTCGCGTGAGCACATACCCTCACAAGGCCCTGCCACAGCTAGGGAGTGCTGCCATCACATCTTCAGGGGCGGGCGGGCCGGTGTTGCGGGGCGAGGCGGGGCAAGGCGGGGCGGCAGGCGGGGCGGGGTTTCGCGCGGAGGCTGAGCCCAGGGCTGGAGCCGTGGCTCTAGGGGCACCTGGCGCCCGCGGCGGTCGGCGGTTGGTCGTTGGGGTTTCGTAGGTGGCAGCGCCATGGACTCCCTGCCGTACGTTGACGCGCTGGTGAAGGAGTACCTGCTGTTCCGGGGCTTCAGCGCCACGCTGCAGGTGGGGTGGGGCGGGAGGGTGGAGGCGTGCCTGCTGCCTGGGGTTCGGGGATTCGTCGGCGCTTTGGAGGTGTGTGTGCACGGCTTCATAGGCATTCCGACTGCTGGGATGGTATGCAGGCACGGCGGTGCACACCGTCAGTGCCTGCCGCAGCCCAGAGACCGCCCGGCATGCCTGGCACCAGTGCACGCAGATGTGGGGGCCTACAGCGGGCCATAGCACCAAGTGTGGCCGTTAGAGGGTAAACCTGACGGATGTATGCGTCCAGCGACTCAGCGGCACCGCGCTGCAAAATGTAACGGTGCTCCGCTGTCCCCGCCCCTGGCCTACCCGTGCCCCTATCCCCGCCTCCCCCTGCAGTCCTTGAGTGCCGAGCTGGCGGCCGACCGCTGCTGCGGCTTCCAGGTGGGCCGCGCCGTGTGGCACCCAGCACTGGGTGGAGCCACGTGCCTGCCTGGACACGGGCACAGTGCACGGCGTGGGGTGAGGGGAGGGAACGGGAGGTGAAGGCGCCCCCGCACCAAGCATTGCAACTGCACAGGGCTACTGCAGGCCGCCGGCGCGGTACAGTCTGCCCCCGTGGTACAGGCCGCTCTCGCGGGATCCGTGTTGGCCGGAGCGTTTAACGCTAGATACGCGCTACCCGCAGTCTTGCGACCCCACATCAGGCCATGCGCCTGTTGCAGCTACCTTCAACATGTGCTGTTGCTGCTGCCGCTGCTGCTGCCGTGTCCCCACCCTCCCCGCCTGCCCCCAGGCCGAGGCGCTGTGCGAGGTGGTGTTCGGCGTGCTGCTGCCGCAGTGCCGCCTGGGCCAGCTGCTGGAGCTGCTGGAGCTGCTGTCGGACAGGTGGGCGGGCGGGTGGGGGCCGGGGAGGAGGGGGGGCGGGCACGGAGAGGGGGCACCGCCCTCACGGCGTATAAGCGGGTCGCGATGTAAGCAGCAGAGCTTCACCACTCCTTCTCCTGTCCCGACCCTGCCTGGCAGCGGGGCACCTGACCGGTACGCCCAAGGCGTTATACAAGTGCTCGCGCAGCTTGGGCATGTGGATGCTATGCTCCTTGCAGATGGAGTGCAGCGCGTACGGGTACTTTTCACCTGCAGCTTCTTCTTGTGCTGTGCCCGGATGAACTCAACGACCAAGTTCTGCACCTTACCCCATCCTCAAATGTACGACTTTGCATACCTTGCGAATGGCTGCTAACCTCCCGTGTAAACAGCGCGCTTGTTGTGCATTTCCGCCCGCAGGCTGTACTCGCAGCTGGACGCGCGCTTCGAGGCGGGGGCTGTGCGGCTGGAGGTGGCGCTCATAAAGGCGGGCCTGGTGTGCTGCGTGCGGCAGGGCCGGCAGGAGCGCGTGGCGGACTTCTTCCGCAGCCACGGGGAGGCGCTGATGGCCGGGCCCGAGGTGGGGAGGGGGAGGGGGAGGGCGCGCCCGTGCTGCGAATGCAGGCGCTGCGGGCGGGGGTGTGGGGTGAGGCTCCACCCTCATGCCCTCGCAGGCCAGCGGGGTGGAGATGAAGCAACGGCAGCCGCTGGGTCCCCAGCTGGAGGATTTCGTCCCCAGCTGACTTGTGGGATTGCCGCCCCTCCCTCCCCTGCCCGCCCCCAGGCGTGCGTGTGGCGGCAGTGGGCGGCGCTGGCGCTGCTGCCCGCCCCCCGGCGGGACCCCACCTTCGCGCCCTACTTTAGCCCCGAGTGGATGAGCCTGCTGGAGGTAAGGGCGGGAGGGGGCGGGTGAGCCTGCGTGAGGTAGGGGGCGGTTGCACAACGCAACAAGGTTTTGTTCCTGCTGCTGCGGGGCTGGGGAAGCTGGTGGGCATCGCCAGGTTGTTTGCCAAAGGGGTAAGGGTGTCGCCAGCAGTGCGGGTGTCGCAGCTGTCGGCTGCTGGTGTGCCCGGCAAACCTTCAGTGCACCTGAGACAGCTTGATACACGATGAATTTCCTTGCATCACCCCGTGCTGCTCCCTCCCGACCCGCCTGACCCCCCTGCCCCCCTGCCCCCCCTGCCCCCCTGCCCAGGTGTCGTTCCGCAACTTCCTGTCCCAGGCGGTGGGCGCGCTGCCGCTGCCCGCCATCCTGCGCTTCAACGAGGACCGCACACAGCGTCTGGCGCTGCAGCAGCAGGTGGGGCTGGGCGGGGAGGAAGGGAGGGGGGCAGGCGCATGGAGGGGGCCGGGCCGGATGGAGGCGCAAAGCGGTCAAAGGGCCAAAGAGAAGGTAACTAAAAAGCGAGAGAAACACAGAGAGGCTGAGTTGACGGGCAGGGGACTGGCGTGCAGCAGCAGGTGTGGCACGAATGCAGCGAGGCAAAGGAGGAGGCACAAAGGAGGGTAGCTGCGTGGCAGTGTGGGCAAGGAGTCGTGGGAGCACGTGGTGGCTGGAGGCGGCTGGGAGAGCTGGTGGTTGCGTGGTGCGTGTAAGGAGTTTGGCCGTGTGAATGGACAAGCCATTAGGCACGGTCGGCACAGACGTCTAGGCGGCTTCAGTTTACGACGGCTACCATGCATCACTGGTGCGCTCCCAACCCCAGGTCCGTGCACCCCGCCTCTCCGCCCTCCCAGGTGGACTCCCTGCAGCGGCAGCTCGAGGCGCTGCGGCGACAGCTGGCGGGCGCACTGGCGGACGTGGAGGCAGCCCGTGCGGCGGCCCCGGAACCTGCGGCAGCAGCGCCAGCGCCAGCGGCAGTAGCGACAATGCCAATTGCAGCAGCAGTTCGGGCACCGACAGGAGCAGCAGCAGCAACAGCAGCAGCAGCAGCAGGAGTGGAAGCTGCAAGGCCAACGCCCCAACAACCCAACGGCAGGCATGCAGCAGCGCCGGCGTCTGCCACTGCCTCCGCTGGACCGCTGCCTCACGGCGGGGCGGTGGCGGCGGCGGCACCGAACGTCGGGGGTCCGTTGCGCTCCGGCGTGGGGGCCGCACAACCAGACGGCGTGAGCTCAGTGGGACAGCGGCAGGGGCAGCAGCAGCTGTCAGCGTCACACCCGCCACCGCAAGGAGACGGCACGGCGGCGGCCCAGGCTCAGCCGCAGGCCCAGGCGGCGCTGGCAGGGGCGGCTGGCGTGCGGCGCGGCGGCTCCACAGGGGGCCGGTCCCGCCATGGGAGGACCCTTAGTCTGGAGGTGGGTGGGGTGGGGTAGCCGGATAGGACGGTGCAGAGAGCATAGATGGGGCGTGTGGTCGTTGGATTGGTAGAACTTAAAATACGTGGCACGCCCTGCAAACCCAAGGTCAAGCTCACAGGGCCACGAGGAGCTTGCACTTCTGGTTGGTCAACCGGTGACTTCCTCTGTGCCGCCGGCCCCAGGCGTGGACCGGTGACGACCTCGCGGACGGCGCGGCAGGGGCACCTCCCGCGCCGGCAGCGGCAGCGCAACCGCCACCACCTCAGGTGCCCTCTGCGCGGGCGGGCCGCCCTCCCTCGCGCCTGGCCGCCAGCTCCCCGGTGCCGCCGCCGCAGCAGCAGCAGCCGGAGGACGTCGGAGGAGGTGCAGGTGGTGCTGTGGCGCTGGCCGCCCTGGCCGCCCTGGAGCCGGTCTCCGGCGGAGCCGTGGACACGGTGCTAGGGGCCGCGGGGGGGGAGGAGGAGGTCCCCCTTGGCAGGCCTTTAGCGAACGGGCAGGGGCAGGAGGAGGAGCAGCAGGGCCCGGGGCCACAAGGGCCGGAGCTGGGCCAGGCCTTTCTGGGCTTTGGCTCGCGCGTCAGCGTCAGCGCTGATGCGGATATGGGTGGGGAGGGCAGCCCGGTGGTAGGCCCCTTGTACGACAACGGTGCACGGGGTGGTGTGGGACACGTGTCGGAAAGCGACGGCCGGCGGCGGGGCGAGCGCATTGGCCGCCCTGTGGGCCCTCGGGACGCCGTCACAGACATGTTGGAGTCGGGGGACCCTGCCGAGCTGCTGGTGGGGGGGCCGGAGGAAGGCGAGGAGGAGGAGCAGGGCGGGGAGGAGGCGGGGGACGGCGGCAGCTGCACCTCTGAAGGGGCACCAGAGGCGGTTGCAGCGGGGCCTGGTGTGGCGGGGCAGGAGGGGTCGCAGGGGGCGATGCATGCGGGTGCAGGGGGCGGCGGCGCGCTGGTGGTGGGCGGCGGGCGGTGGCACGGCACGGCGGCGCACGTGGCGCTGCCCGGCAGCCACCACGCGCCAGGCTCTGCGGTGCTGTGCGCGCACTTCTCGCCCGGGGGGCACAACGTGGCCACAGGGGCGGCGGACGGGGCGGCGGTCATATGGTGCCCGCCGCCGGCAGTAGCGGGCCCACAGGTGAGGGAGCGGGGCAGCACCCACCTGCTTGGCTGCACCCTGGACCAGCTGCTGTTTCTTGAGAATGAACGCTGCATTTCTGAAGGTTCAACGCAGACGGTAAGGGGTAACACCTGCGTGCCCAGCTGCCCTCTGCGCCTCAACCCCTCTCCTGCAGACCAATAGCTCCCGCGAGGCGCGCCTGGCGTGCCACTCGCCCGTCACCAGCCTGGCCTGGGACGCGCGGGCGGACAAGGTGCGCCGGGCGGATGGGGCCACGTGACCACGTGCAGGCGACCGCTTCATCACCAGGGTGCATAAGACGCTTATGGGAACACTGTCAATGCCGTCCTTGCATACCCCCATCAGCATCGGTGGCCCTCATTGTCCCTAAGCCCGGGCCCTGCCCCTCCTGCCCTCCATCACCAGGTGATGCTGGTGGGCACGGCGGGCCGCGGCATCCGCGCCTGGCACGCCGACACGCGCCGCGTCAGCGCCGAGCTGCCGCCCGACCCCGCCGCCCCCTGCGTGTGCGCGCTGGCGTGCAGCAGGCAGGACCCCGTCTTCATTGTCGCCTCCGCCACCGCGGCGGCCGTGGTTGCCACGGCGGCGGCGGCAACGCCTCCCGCCCCACACGGCCTGGCGGCGGCGCCGCTGCCATCGTCTGGTGGTGGGCCCTCGTCGCTTCCGGGCATCGGCGGCGGCGGCGGCGGCGGCGGCGTGGCGGCGATGACAGCAATGACGGCGGCGGCGGCGGGGCCACCGGCTTCACAGCGGCTGTCGGTGTCGGCGGCGGCGTCGCTGTCGACGTCTCCCACCTCAGGGGGAGGAGGCGCGGGACTGCTGGCGGCGGCCGCCTCTGGCGGCGGCGGCGGCGCGCTTTCCCCCGGCGGCGGGCGGCTGAGCGTGTGGAACATGCGCGCCTTCAAGCGCGTGGCCAGCTACAACGTGCCGCAGGAGGCGCCCGTCGTGTCGCTGGCCTTCAACGCACAGGCAGGATAGGCAGGAGGGCGGGGGCGGGGGAGCTGGCTTGTGCACGTGGTGAAGCGAGGTCATGGCGTTTCGGATGAGTACCATGGCTAACTGGCTGTGCGCGTGGGGCATCCCCAGCAACAGCCTGCAGTGCGGCCACAGGCGAGGCCTGGTATCTGGGGTGCTTGGTCCATAAGTTTTGAGACCCTCTGATGCTTGCCACTGCGTTGCAGGGCAGCTGGTTCGCTGCTGGCACTGCCAGTGGCGCCGTGCACCTCTTTGAGAGCAGCAGCAGCGCGGGAGGGGGGCGGCCGCAGCCGCTCTCCAGCTTCCGGTGGGTTGACTCCAAGGTGCTCGCGCTCCATGGTGTGGGTCCTGGAAAGCTCCGCTGCAACCATTAATTGGCACACGCTGGCGCGCCTGCCCACACCGTCCTCTGTACGGCACGCCCCGCAGGGCCAACGCGCTACCCGCCGGCAGCTCCCTGCCCGCCACGCCAGCCCCCGCCGCCGTGCAAGTGTACGACAACGGCTCCGAGGCGGTGCTGGTCACATGCTGCAGCGCCGCGGTGCGGCTGTGGAGCCTGCGGCGGCTGGCGGAGCCGCTGGCGTCGCTGCCGCTGCTGCCGTACCTGCCGTACGGCGGCGGCGCCGGCGGAGGCTGGAGTCCTGCCTGGCGGCCGGGGATGGCGCTGGCGCCCAACGGCGGCGCTGCGGCGGTGGTGCTGGGCGGCGGCGGGCCGGCGCTGTACGTGGTGGACCTGCAGGTGGGACCCAGGGGCGGCGGTGGGGTTTGTGCATCTTGGCAGGGCGGGGCTGTTCGCAGGACCGTTCGCATACCGTTCCAGTACGTTACACGCGCCAGTGTACCAACCAGGTTTCTGTGTGCTCGTCAGCCCCTAATTTGACACTGAATCTTTGAATTTGAGTCCATGTCTCCCTCACCGCAGGCCAGCAGCAGGGCCGGGGGTGCGGCTGCCTCGTCCGACGACAGCGGCGGCGGCGGCTGGGGTCCAGGCATGCTGGGCGCGCCCGCCGCGGGCTCGCACGCATCCATCGGCATCGCCGCCGCCGCCAGCCGAATCTCAGTTATCGTGCCGTACAGTGGCGACGGTGGCGTGGCGGGCGGCGGCGGCGGGGTTTACGGCGTGAGCTGCAGCTGGCACCCCGGGCGGGACGTTGTGGTTGTGGGATATAGCGACGGCGCGGTGCAGACCCTGGGGCTGGCGCGCGCGCCCACCGACGCCGCGTGACCACAGGTGCCGTCCCTCGCAGCCGCCAGGGCGAACAGGAGCCGTCACGCGACTGTGGAGCGAGGCGCATGTGGTCATGTTGTGCCGGAAAGCAGGTTGTGGTTGCGTGCATGCTAAGATGTGTTGAAAATATGCAAGGTTTTAGGGGACAGATGAGAGGCCGGCTGCTGAAGTTACCTGGTGTTGCTTTCTCGCTGCATGCTCTCATACCAGTGGTTTGACGGCCTAGTTACAAACAGATCGACTGTCACCAGCGACAAGCTGCTGAGCAGCATGGTCTCTTGTTCTGGGGTTGCTGTGCCGCTTGGGTTTCCCTGGTGTGTTGACGTGGGTATCTGGGTAAGCACATATGCATTGATCCTCTAGGCTTACACACGTGACCGCACAGCCCCTGCGACATGGGGCACGTGCTCGTCCCATTGCCAGTACTTGCCCCCCTCATACAAGGGAGTAATAAGAAGCCCAATCGTGCGAATAGGCAGGGGCTCAACGCGCCTCACCACGGCGCGGCAGGCCCCCAGCATCAGTAACGTGTAGTGGTGCACAGCTTAGCAATAATGATAGTGTTTGCGATCGACGCGGCTCGCACGCCAAGCGCTGCGGCCCCCACAGACCCACATGCCAGGCCGCGCCACGGTGCCACGGTACACGACCCGTGGCACAGCCTCCTTACAGACATATCAGTCGTAGTTCGGCTGGTCGCATGTGCACGCCGTAAACGAAGCGACAACGCCGGCGAACAGTACATCCACTTCTAACAGCATCACCTGTGCAACCCCAGACGATATTCCAACGACCTTCATCTGCGCCGGCGCAAGCTCGCCAGAAGCAGCGCATCGCACGACCAGTGCCCTCGTACACCAGCATGCACAAAGTGGTGACGTCTGACCATGAGTGCAGGACCACCTGTGAGCTTCAGCAAACTTTGCAATGCATGCGTTAACCATCCCCCAAGTTCCATGTCCACTACAGCGGTGCTCGTGCCTGTTAACACAACCGCGTGTCACCTTTATTGTCAAGTGTGTCCCACCGCCCAGACCTCAAACCTCAGCCCGCCCTAACCATTCAGCCGGGACACCTGTCATATTCTCATCTCACCATCCAGTAACCCGAGACCTACCCCTGAACCGCGCCATGGGCACGCACTCTCACGCACGGCGCAGCCCAGGGGTGCGGTGCAGTGCAGCCCACAGTGCGACGGCGGAGCGGCATGCCGGGTCCAGTCACATGCCTGCCCGCTCTTGAGGAATCGCGTACGGTACCAAGTTATCAGCAGTGCGTGGCTCGCCCCCTCGTGTGCGCACCTGGCACCATGGCGTCCGCACACCACAACTCCCATGCGTACGCTGGCCCCAAGTAAGCACATGTATAAAAGCGCTCAGTATGCGTTGCAGTCTTGTGCTAGGGCACGCCGATTACCATTGCAGTTTGCACGTGTATCGCTTCAAGCGCGCGCGGCAAGCCTCGTGCATGTGAACAATCACCACCCTCACTTGGTCGACATGTTCCATCATTTCATTGCGCTTAACAACCGATGCCATGCTATTGCACCGTCACTAGACCAAAACAGCAGCTAGGTTGCCCAATGCAGTGACTATGGCTCATGAATTGCATGATTCCTACTGTGCGATGCTGAGGATGGGCCATCGGATCATGTGCGCCCTCAACTCTGGATCGCGGAAGTACTAAGATCGTCGCCCCATCGTTACCCCATCGTGGGCGCCGCCAAACGCCCATCCGCCTGCGGTGTGCCCGCTCACTGGCTCGGCACATCCCCGTCATAGCTGCACCCGGAACAGCTTGCTGGCTACTGCGCACACGCCGCCGCTGCGAGGCATGCCAGGACGCGTGAAGGAGAGTCTTCGCCCTCCAGCCGCAGGGGGCCTGCACGGCGGCGCCGTGCTCCGAACGGATCCTGCCAACAGCTTATCCGGCAACTCCGCCGCCCAAACCGGCCCCTGCCCCATGGCAAAGGGCCGGCCAGCGACGGCGCACCTGGCGGCGGCGCAGGCGGCGGTGTGCATGCCCCCGCCGGCGCAGGATCCCTTCTCAACCCCTGCCTCCAGCGCAACGCCTGTCGCAGCCGCCCGCTCCTCTCAGTGCGCGTGGTTGTGGTGGTGCGGGTGCTGCTTGTTGTTGCGCGTGACGCCCTCAAGCGGGCGCGTGTGTATTAGAAGCGCCTGGGGGAAGGTGAGGACCGGCATGGGGTGAGCACGCGCAGTCTATACACAGCCCAGGCTAGTAGCCAACCTGCACATGAGCAGCCTACTCAGGCCTGTCGAGCTTCCCCTTTCCCCTGGATACAGCCTTCCCACGTTGGCCCTCCGCCCCCCGCCCCCCGCCCCACCTCCAGCTCCAGCGGCTGCGGCGCAGGCAGCGTCTGCGCCCTCAGCGCCGCCAAGTCCAGCGGCCGGAACCAGGGGTGCTGCAGCGCAGCGCTGGCGGTGGGCCGCTCGCGGGGGCTCTTGTCCAGCAGACCCGTGAGCAGGTCCTGGGGAGGAGGCCGGGGCGGTGGAGACGAAGTTCAAGTGAGGGTGCGTGAAGCAACAAGGTGCGTTCAGTTTAAGCCACACCACGCTGCTCCGTAGAAGCAGGCAGATACACGGCAATAAAGCGATAAGGCATCTTATGCGCGTGCTGTCTCATTGCACTCCGTCGCAGCCGACCTTGAGCTCTGGCGAGAAGGCGTCCGGGCAGTGCAGCGTCTTGGTCCAGTACCACGACATGGCCGCCCACTTGGGGGGCGCGCCGTCCACCATCTCCCACAGCATGATGCCCAGGGACCAGCTGCGTGCCGCACGGGGGAAGGGAAGTGGCGGCACGGACAAGGGTGAGGCTTTGCTTCGGCAGTGGGCAGGATGTGCCGTATCAGGACACCTTGACAGTAGGCCAGGACACGGGCCAAGACCACGCGCTAGGGGTGCCAGTAGGCCAGTGGTCTTGAGGTGTGAAGAGGGCATGCTGAAGCTTGCTGCCTGACACCCCCGCTCACATGTCCGCCGAAAAGGAGTAACCGCCCTTGTTGCCGTGCACGATCTCTGGCGCCATGTACAGCGGGGTGCCGGCCTGGGGGAGGGGTCGAGATGGTGCACGAGGCGTGTGGAAATATGATGAGCATACCCCTTTGTTGGACACGGGCACCTGCACGTGGACATGCCTTGCACATTACACACAACAGTTCAAGTAAACGCTCCAGCATACCAACGCAAGGCTGCAGATCGCCCCTTGCCAAGCCGTTCCCTGTCCAAGCGGCAGCAGCACGTGCCCAAGTGCTCTGTCGCCGGTGCCCCCGCCTAGCAGGGCTGACCCCGCCGCCCTCGCTGCATCTCCCACCTGCGAGTGCGCCTTGGCCCCGGCGTCCAGGTGCTTGGCCAGCCCCAGGTCCGACAGCTTGAGGTACCTGCTCTGCGCCAGCAGGCAGTTGGACGGCTTGATGTCGCGGTGCACGTAGCCGCGGGCGTGCAGCTCCTGGGCACGGCGGGGGCGGGCGGGGCGGCGGGGGGCAAGGGCCCGGGGTTGATGTTGGGCAAGCAGGGGGTGGACCAAGGGGTGCCTGCCGATACGCAGTAAGGTCAACGCGGTGGCTGTACAGCGTCCGAGCGCATCAGGCTGCACAGGGGTACGTGTACCGTATAATGACACTGACCCCAGACTGCACCCGGCGCCCCAGCTCCCACCCCTTCCACCGCTCACCTCCAGCCCGACGAGGGTGCAGGCGGCGTAGAAGCGAGCTTCGTCCTGCGCGGGGCGAGGCGAGGGGACAGCACGGGCCAGTCAGCATTCTGCCCAGCTCAGGTTAACGATGATAAGACAAAACGGATACAGTTCCGGTTTCCAGTCATGGAGGTACCATGCTACCAGGTTAGCTTCGGGGAAGCAGGCTGGGCGCCAAAGCGTACTTTCGGCACCATGCGCAGCCGCCAGCCCCTCCCCCGGCCCACCTCCGTGAGCCCCGCCCTCCGCTCGCTCCGCAGCAGCGACAGGACCACGAAGTCCAGGCACGCGTTGCCGCTGGCGGAGCGGTGCACACACACCTCCTGCGGGAAGGCAGGCAGCGCAAACAGGAATGCGTCAGCGGGGGTTGGCTGCTTGGCTCCCGAGGGGCCTGCAGCATCCCTCAACGGTGCCTGCCACGCGCCGAAACACCTGGACGGCTTGCGGCACTGTGCCACCGAGGGGGCAGGCCGCACACACGGGCCCTCTTACACAGCGGTGTAACGCATTGCACCAGCTCTGGTACGATACCCATGTTGCGCCCCTTGCCCCTGCCTGCCACCGGTCCATCCACCGACCCCGACCCTTCCCCCCTGCACCTTGAGCAGCCCCTCCAGCGTGCCGTACGGGCAGTATTCGAGCAGCAGCGTGTAGTCGTACAGCCCCACCACGCAGCTCCACAGCTGCGTGATGAAGGCGCTGTCGCGCACCGCCTCCAGCGCTTCCACCTCGCGGGCGGGGTCGTTGTTGTTGGTGTCGCTGGCCTGCGGGCGGGGGGCGGGGGCGAGTGTGGATGAGGGCGGCAGATTGGGGCCACGCTGGGGACAACGGCGCATAGGCGTGTGCCGAGGGCCACCTGTCCCGCGGGCTACTATGCGATTACAAGCGTAGCCACCTAGTAAAACAAACGCATACCGCGATACAGTTGCGTCAATATACTGCGCCTCCCCTTGGCCCAGCGCCGCCTGCCTCGCTCACCTTGAGCAGCTTCTTCCGCACGCACAGCAGCTGGTGCGCCCCCGCCGTGCTGACGCGCACCAGGTCCACGATGCCGAACGCGCCCTCGCCCAGCACCTGGGGGCGGGGGGGAGGAGGGCAGGGGCAGGGGTCAGGATCAGCCGACACGCTGCGCGCGCGCTGCACATGCCAAAACGCAGTGTGCCTAAGGAAAGAGGAAATGGCCTGAGTTTGTGAATATTCAAATGAAAGGCTAATGCCCAGTGGCATAACGCGCTATGCCACCCGCCCTGGCCCCGCGGCCCCACCTTGACGCTGCGTATGTCGGACTTGAGGGCGGCGCCCAGCAGCTCCTGGGGGGGACAGGGCGACAGGGGCAGTGTGGTACTCAGCGATTCGACTCTGTAAGCTGTTGGGCCGTGGACCTGGGGTTTAACGCTGGTGTTCTTCTTGGCTGCCCGGCATGCGCTGGCGTGCCGGGGCCATCAGCGGCCAGGGCCCTGGCAGCCTGCGCCTGGACCTGCACCGCCCAGGCCCCGACCCCGGCCCCGGCGGTGGCCAGCCAGAGGGTGAGGTGGGGCGCGCCGTGCTAGGCAGCCGCAGCGGGGGCACAGTCGCCCTGCCTGCCCTGCCGTTGACGGATGCACAAGTACCGCGCCCAGGTGAGGTGGCCAGGTACACTGGCACCCCACAAGACCTCCGGCAGACCAGCCTGCCCAGAGTCAGGGCAGGCGTTGTCACCAAGACGCAACCGCCTGCATCCAGCCCACGAGGGGGTGCTACGCCCCCTGCCTGGGGCCCGCCGTGCAGCACCTACCCGGTGTATTGCGGTAGCCACCAGCGCCTGCTGCAGGCTGGGCTGTTCCTGAAGGACCCGCCTCTGCTTGGCCGAGTCCTCCATGCTCCGCCGCAGTGCCCGGGGACTGCCCGTGGCACCGTTGTCGCCCAGCATGTTCTCGTCAAGCTTGCCGACCGGAGGCACGGCAAGCGCGGAGCTGCTCATTACCCCGGCCCGCCTGTCAGGCTTCTCCCGTTAAAGGGAGTGGCGCTCCTCACGATGCGGGTCGTGGTATGGAGGAAAGCAATGAGCTCGCCTGCATCGGCTCCTTGTTTGGGTGAGCTCCTGTTTGGCTTCTTCTGTAGTCGAGTAGGACTGGGGGCGTCTTCAGAGCTTGCTACCCTCGCTGAAGGGGCAGTCCCCTGAAATGTGCTGCCCGTAAGACCTTCGGACCAGGCTGTTCCCTTACGGATTCGATGGTTCAGGAAAATGAGGTCAAGTTCTCAATCAAGACGATGTTAAGATTACGCATGAATGGCCGAAAAAGGTTTTGTCCGTAGAGCTTTGTCAGCAGGCAGAGCTTCCTTTGTCCAAGCCTTCGCAAGGTGCTAAAGGTACAAGGATTCAACGCAACCGCTAATCGTACTTAGGGGTAGGGTGTCAGACGTGAAACCAGTTTTGCTGCAGTCGCGTCCTCTATTTTGTATGGGCTTGATTGTCGTCGTGGTTTGTGTGAAGCATATGCTGAAGAAGAACGCAAAGATATAGAATTGTCAGAAGCATAGTGGCTGGCACTTGCGTGAGACTCGTTTCCCACGGGTCACCTGCATGGGGGTTGGTTGCGCCATCCCGTAAGCTCCCCAGAAGGCACTGAGGTAGCTGTCTCCTTGTGTAGTGCCCAACGGCAATTGCACTGGTAACCATCCAGCTACACAACTCAACAGAGGAGGAAGGATGGCCGAAATTAAGTCCTTTGGCACTGAGTACGATGTCACGCGGAAGACGCTGAAGTCGTCGGCTAAGTTCAAGCTTGCTGACAGCGTTTCGGTGAGGGTGTCAGCAGCCGAGCCGAGCCCACGCTGGCAGACGTTGCAGCATGCACACGTCGCCGGCAGACCAGTGCCTCGCTGCTGTGCATGACCTGATCGCCTGATCTGGGCCTTCTCGCAATTTTGCGTTATGAAGGGGTGGCACGTGGACGAGCGTTGTATGCTTGCGTTGCTCGCAGCTCAAGACGAAGCTCACGACGCCTGGCAACAGGCTTTTCCTGGAGGCCGACTGGAAGGGCTTCGAGGCATCTTACGATGTAGCTACCAAGGTATACCTGGCATACTGACTGCCTGCGGTGCAGTTTACAACGGTCATAGCGGGCAAGTCCTAATCGCGCGTACCGCCGCGCTCGCACGCTTGGAGCGCAGGACGTCTCCCTGGAGTACAAGAAGAAGTTTAAGACTGGCGAGCTAAAGATCAAGCAGAGGCTGCCCGGCAGCAAGGTGGAGCTGTTCCCCTCGCCCGAGCTGCAGGTGCGCCCAGACCACCAACCGAACCAAACCACCTGGGCCGCTGTAACGCCTACACGCCACCGCCTGGCGCTACTGCCATTGCACCGCTGTGGCCCGGTCGCTGTGCACACAGTGCCCTTGTCTGCGCCGCACAATATGTAACAAAAGAATTTATATGTTTCTACCTTGCTCTAGCTTGAGCGAGTGGACACTAAGCAGTTGTTGTTGCTTCTTCGAGTGCCACGTGGCACGCAACGTTGACATCGACCCGCGTTCGCTGGCCCGCGCCTCCTGATGAGGCACATACGGTTCCGTCCCGCACCTCCGAGCCAACTGCCTTTGCGCGTGCCCCTACGCTCCTGCCCTCGTGTCACCCATAGTGGAAGACGCACGTTGTGAAGAACAAGAAGGTTGCCTGGGAGGTGGAGCCCAGCTACTGCATGCAGGCGCGCAGGGGTGGGTGCTGGTGGGTGGAGGCCCGGTGCCTGGGGCTGTGGGCGGCAGGCACAGGATGCAGGACGCACACGCGTACACGTCGCGTACCCCACAACGGCACGCATTTGCAGGCTGCGGACCTCCCACTACCGGTGACACGCCAGGAAGCGGTCCAAAAGGACCTAGGCCGCACGAGCATCTACGGCTGCAGCCCTCCTTCAACACTCATCCACACTCCGCAAGTGCTGTACCGGCACTGTCCTCCGCCCCGCAGCCAAGCTGGAGCAGACCCTGGAGCTCAACGGCAGGCACAAGCTCAAGCTGGAGATGGACAGCAAGGCGGTGGGTGCGGGCTGCGGGGGAGGGAGGTGGCGTCGGCGGCACATCTGTGCAGCTCATCAACACGGATGGAAGCTCCCAAACATGTTTCCCCGGCGGCACTGCGCTCGCGAGATGCGCGTCGGCGTTGGCTGGCCCTTGCTGGTTCACTGCCATTGCCTCTGTTCATCCCGTCCCCTCCCCTCACGCCTCCCCGCCCCCCAGGGCCCCAAGGCCGCTGTGGCCACCGCCAGCACCAAGGTGTCGCAGCCGTGGGCCAAGCAGCTGAGCGTCAAGTACAGCCAGGTTGGGGGGCCCTCCCTCACGCACGAGGTGGAGCCCACCAAGAAGGTGGGCGGGCAGGGAGGGCAGCAGGGGGAAGGTGGGGCAAGCAGCTCGGGACAGCGGCCCCAAGAGTTGTGCTGGGCTGACTACATTATCTGGTTGCGTTGGACCAAGCAGCGGCCAACACCAGATGATGGGGTGTTGGGTCTGGGAACGACCATGAGCGCCAGAACGTTCATTGTAGGCACGAGGCGGCTTGGGCAGCCTCCCCAGTCCTTCCGTGCTCGCCCCCTCCCCCCCTCCCGCGGCCTGCAGGTGTCGCTCAAGAGCACTGTGGGCGTCAAGGCGCGCGACCTCAAGGTGGTGGCCGAGGTCAAGCCGGGGAAGGTCGCGGGGTGAGCGCGGGGCGGGGGCCGGGGCGGGCCGCGAGGGGGGGTGGGGCCTGTGCTGTTTGGGGAGCGAAAGCCCACTGGCCGCCGCCTCACTGCTGGCCGCAACGGACCCTCAGGTGCCCGCAGTATACTGCTGCACCTGCCGCACACTCTTATAGCCCCTGCCCCGGCTACCAGTGACGGATCCGTCCGCCTCCCATGCTCCTGCCCGCGCAGCCTGAAGCCCAAGCTGACCCTGGAGGGCAGGGTGACCTCCAAGGCGCCCCTCAACCCCACCGGTGTCATCGCTGGGATCTCCTTCGACTGCTGAGCGCGAGGCGGGGTGGGCGCCGTGCCGCGCCGCGGGTCCGGCCAAGGGCCTGGAGGCGACGGCGTCGGCCGTGCTGACGTTCGGCTCGGAGTTGGGTGCGGGAACCCGAGTGGAGGCGGCGGTAGCGGGTGCACCTGCAGGCAGCAGCTCGGGGATGACGCATGGCGCAGGGAGCAGCAGCGGCGGCAGCGGCAGCACCGGTTCCAAGTTTTTGTCGCGGGGACGCACGACCTTTCAGTGGCTGGTGGAGGCGCGGGCGGCGGGCCCGCACCTGGCTGCTGCGGCGGACCCTGCACCTGTGGGGCCGGTGCTGTCTGCTGAGCTTCCTACCGCCTCGCAGTTGGTCAGCGGCGGCGGTGGGCTGCCTGTGGAGGCCGAGACAGGCAGCGCTCGGGCAGAGGGGGAGGCGGAGGCGGGGCTCGCGGCACCTGGCGTTGGCGCGGGCACGGCAGGCATGAGTGTGCGGGTGAAGGGCAGCCTGGCGCGGCGCTGGGGGCCCTTCAAGGCGGCGCTGGTTGGGCAGGTGCTGTGGCGGCCGAAGCTGGCCGTGGGGGCAGGCGGCAGCAGCCCTTTGGCCCGAGGCGGGTGGGGCCGCGTGAGGCCCACGCTGAGGGCCCAGTTCAGCTGGGCCCCTGGGGGTGGCAGCGGCGCTCCCGTGCCACCTGCGCCCGAGGGCACGGAGCTGCAGCCTGAGGGGCCGTTGGCTGGGCCTCTCGAGGTTGCTGCATTAGAGCAGGTGTAGGGTGCTAGGTAGAATCTATGTTAATATGCTGTTGTCGCGTGCGTGCTGTGCAAGCGTTTGCTACCCGTGGCAACCATTTGCCGGTGGGCGGCAACCCTCCCCGGCGCCGCGCCGCGCCATACGGCCCCAGGCCTACAGCCGCGCACGCGGCATGGCGCCCGGCGGCCGGCCCGGGGCTGCACGGCGGCACGTGCCGCGACACGGCGCGCATGTAACGCACTGAGTAGTACTGCGACCGCAAGCGTCCCCACCGTGACCAGGAGGCAATAGCCCGGCAACTCGCAGCGAGGCGCGTGGCAGGGCGTGCCGTAAGTGCCCCAGGGGGCATCCCACACCACAACATGTGCTATGTAGGGGTGGGACCAGGCTGTGGTAGGAGAACTGACGGCCCGCTCGTCGTGGCCTATCCTTTGACGGAGCTGGTTGCT
>VFQN01003965.1_pt1 | contig 20212 bp, 35 predicted proteins | sample 3512371 | NCBI WGS metagenome assembly VFQN01 (sample SAMN10412370, study PRJNA504923) | tailings metagenome | isolation source: Replicate 2 from Balatoc abandoned mine | place: Philippines: Itogon, Benguet | collected 2017-08-28
GGTGGCCAGTACGAGCGACACAGGTCAATACCATGTGGGCAGTGCCAAATGGTCATCAAACTACAGAACATTTCCTACAGACGGAAATGTTAGTGTGTGTCGCAGCGGCAGGCTAGATCACCACGTGGCTGGACGAGCTGCGGTTGGTGTGGAGTGCTCCAGCATTGCTCGTCTCCCCTGCACAGAACGAGGACATCGCCTGGGCACAAATTTGCCAGTCATATACGTTCCACAAGGACATTGCGAACCTGCACGGTACAGGTGGAGTACCTGTACTGTATGGCAAATGTGCACTGCTGTTAGCATGTAGGCCACCACCTTGCGCGTGGGCTACCCGCACCCAGCCCGCAGCGCACCACACGACTACCCTGTCCTCCTGGTACTCTCTCCCCGCTGCCCCCACGTCCGACCGGCACCACCCCAGCACCTCTGTCAGCGCACGCGGTTCCTCGAAGGTGCATAGCGTGGGCGGCGTCCCTTAGCAGCAGCAGCGGGTGATGCTTCCGTGATGGGAATGACGGACGTCCACTTGAGGGCTGGGCGCAGGCTGTAGGTAAGGAGTGAACGTGTGGGAGACAGCAACCATTCCTTTGAGCCTGGCCTGGTCTGGCGGCATTGCATACCAAAGGCGGTTACCGGTAATGATACTGCAGGACACAGCGCAGCAGACAGCATCCTCGGTTACGCACAATCAATAAGGAATGCCGGACCGCGGGAGGAGCTGACCGTATCTGTGGCCCCACGCACCTGCAGCCGCTCCAGCACGCGCGCCTTGCCGCCCCGCACGCCCAGCCCCCCGCGCCCCTTGCGCCAGCCACCCGCTGCGTGTCGCCGTCGGCGCCACCAGTGCCGGCGGAGGCGGGTGGAAGGGCAGCTGCGCCCTGGTCCTCGGGGCAGCTGGTGTGTGTAACCGTACTGTGGAGGCAGCGTCAGGCCCCCGCTTGTGCGTTCCTCTCACCTTGCTGCTTCAGATCCAGCCAGCTGCTCCAGCTTCGGATCCGGTTGCAGCTGCCCGCGTGCTCTGCTCGGTTGCTGCTCTTGCTGGCGGCCCAGCTGCTGCTGCTTCTCGTGTGTTGGCAGGCCGGACGTGAACGTGGGCGGCTCCTCAGGGTACGCTATGCGGACCTGCCAGAAGGCGTAGCCGCCACGCACCGGCGTCGGAAATGGTCACGTGGTAGTCCAGTCGCGCTGTGGGGTGTGTGGGCATGGCAGAGGCAGGGGAACTCAGTCACGAAGGGTCTTATACGCAGGTGCCGCAGTGGCTGTACGTATGTACGGCAGCAGGATGCCCACCCTGCCTGTCAAGCACACCCACCACCCGAAGCACCAGCCTAAATTGGAGGCCACGGCAAGCACGGCAAGGCAAGCGGTATGCGGAATTGATTTTCCGTTTTTTTCCGTTTGCGGGGGCACCTGCCCGCGTACCATGGATAAGGCGTTGGGTCCCAGCCCCACCCAGGCGCGCTGAGGTGTGCAGCCCCCGCTTCCCACTGCTTGCCCACTATGCCATGCCGCTGGACCTCCCTCCCTCCCCCCACCCCGCCGCTTACTCCGCTTCGCGTTTTTCCAGCTGCTACATAGGACTCTTAGGGACAGTCGCATTATGCCGCTTCGTTACCAGCAGCCGCAGCGGCAGCAGCAGCAGCAGCACGCAGCGGCAGTCTTTCCGTCGGCGGCCATCAGCCAGCGGTATCGGCGGGTTGGGTCGGGTCGCACGGGTGGGGTTGGTGCGGGGGGTGCGGGGGGTGTGTAGCATGGGTGCATGGCGTCGCCTGGACCTCGTGGCTACGGCTACCCGGCGGCAAGGGCATCGCTACACTTCCTCAAGGACGCCTGAACGCGGATCCTACGGACGTTCGCTTGCTCTGGCCACTACCACTGCGGAGCCGGGTCCCTCGATGTCCACCTTGCCTGTTCCCCGTGCACGCACCCGCAGGGGGCTGCGGGCCTTTGCCCCCTGCGGCGCGCGGGGGTGGTAGTGAGCCTCTTAGGCCCCACCCCCGCGTTTGCCTTGCCCTGCATCCCGTTTGCCGTACTCCCCCGCTTCCCTCTGCTTTCGGCCTGCCGCGACCTCGCCGCCCTCTTCCCGTCTTTGCCCTCGCTTCGTTACTGCATCTCTAGTCGCATTTGCATCACACGCCACACGTTCTTTGTTTCCGCCGTTCACTGACGTTTCCCTCTTGCCCTTGTGTTCCCTCCACTCTGCCGCGATGCTCTGGTTAGGTGAGTTTGGGTCACTTTCAGGTGTGCTTTCTGCTGGCTGTGTGTGTGCTTGAGGGCCGGGGTCGGGAATGTTAGCGCACGCACGCGCATCATGTCAGTTCAGCCGTCAGCCGCTGGTCCTCCTTACTCAATACCCACCACGTACTGCTTTAGGCTACGCCACTTTTACTACATGGAAATTACGCGCCGGCCAGCCTGCCGGCGCGCGATATGGGAGCTGGAGCAAAAGGCGGACCGCAACTTCAGTGGGTCGAATTCTCCTCGCCGTGCGTACTGCTACTGCTACTCCTACCACTACCACCACCTCGCGTTATGACTTTGTTCCCCCCACCCCACCCTGTCCCTAACCCCACCCCGCCCCCACCTTGATGCCGCTGACCACCTCCCCGAATATGGTGTAGCTGCCGTCTAGGTGGTGCGCAGGGACGGTGGAGAAGTGCCCCCCGTTGGTGTTGGGGCCGCTGTTGGCCATGGACAGCAGGCCCTGGGGGTAAACAAACACGTGTGCACGTCCGGTGCGGTGGCGTCCTGTACCGCGCGCATGCGCACAGGCGCTACAAGCATGTCAAGCCTGCTGTGCCCATCGGCTGGAGCAGAACCAGTGCACCCCACGCAGTATCGCAGCAGGGCCACAGAGCCACCGTGAAGTGGGGGGTTGACCTTCCCATGCATGGCATGGCGTGACACCCCAACAACGCTGTACGTATGCACTCCCCCACGCGCACCGCCCACCGAGATACCTTGGGAGTCGAAACCTCCCCATCCCTGCCCCACGCCCACATGCCACATCCACACCCGCACCCAGCGCCCCTCCTGACCACGAGTGCCTCCTGGCACTCCCTCCCCGCCGCCCCCACGTCCCGCCAGCAACGCCCCGGCGCCTCCGCCAGCGGCGTGCGCGTCCCGGAATGCGCTCCGCGTGCCCTGCCCCGGGCCGGGGTGCATGGCGTGGGCGGCGTCCCCCAGCAGCAGCAGCTGGGCCCCGGGGCTGGACCAGCGGGACAGCGGGAGGCGGTCGTACAGCGTGGGCTTGAAGATGGAGGGCTCGGGGGTGGCCTGGATGACGGCGGCAATTCTGTTCCAGTCAAGCGACTGCTGTGTGGGGAGGGGCCGTGCGAGGAAGGGTGCAGGCTTTGTTGAGCAATGAGGTTAACAGTTGCACGGCACGCGCAGACAGGGGCAGCTTCACTGCGACCTTTGGCTTGCCCTGACAAAGAGCGCCCGGGTGCGTGAGGGAGGAGCTGCCTGGGTGTTCGTTGCCCCACGCATGCACCTTGAGCTGCTCCAGCACACGTGCCTTGCCGCCCCGCACGCCCAGCCCCCCGCGCCCCTTGCGCCAGCCGGCCCGGTGCCGGCCGGCATGTCGCACGTGAAGGAGGGCCCCTCAGGGTACGCCATGCGGATCTGCCAGAGCGTGTAGCCACAGCCGGCGTCTATGGCGTCGATGGCGTACTAAACGGCTCCTGTACGTACTACGGAGGAGAAGGAGGGAGGGAGGTAAACGGTGCGCCGCGGGAGGGGGCATGAAACAGGCGGCACGAATTCATTTAGCGGCTGTCAACCCTTCATGACCTTCTTTGTAGACCGACATATCACGTCTGCCATAGCTATACGGTGTTCCGGAACAGGCACCAGGAAGAGCCAGGTAGCTAAGACCAGGGCCCTCCACCATATTGCCGTGCCGCCACACCACCCGACGGACCGATAAGTCGCCCCACAGCACACGGCCGGCCGGACTTGGTGCCGCATGCGGGCAGCGCATGTGGATGGCTCACTTGTGCGGGTGTATCGGTGATGGACCCATTTAACCTGCGTGGGTGCGGCAAAAGGCACGTGTGCGATTTGACCGTGTCACAAGTTGGACCACGACCTTGGACTGTCCACCCGCCTTGCTGTAGCTACGGTATTCGCGTTAAAGAGGAGTACGCTGACAGTCTGCCTTGCAGTGCACCATGCCATAAAGCACGACAGGCCCAACGCGCCCCGCCATCTCCCCTGACATTGCAATATTGCAACAGGTAACCCACCGCTCTTGCACGCGGCCGACTCAAAGGGTATTCCCGGTCGCTGCGGCGACGCAAGGACGCACGTACAACAAACTTCTGATGCCTCGCCGCTCTGGACCTCATGACCCCTCCTCTGTCCCTAAGCAACCCCGACCCAAATAGCACACCCGCTGCCAGTAACCCACCGCTTGATGCCCTCCTTGCTGTAGCTGTCCATGTGCAGCTTGTAGCGCTCAAGGTAGCGTATGCAGCGCTTGTCCAACTCGCCCTGGCATTGCCCGCAGCTGCGCCGCACAGCCAGCAGAACGCCTGCAACGGCATTACAGCCATGACGCAACAATGCATTCTTTTCCTGGCATAACGACTGGCCACAAATGTACCACACGGGGATGTGCGCATAGTTGCCCCCTGCCACGTCGCGCCTTATTGCGTGCTCCCATCGCTGCAACGCATGGTGCTGTCGCTCCCCCCGCGCACAACTCGGCACAACACCTCCCGCCGTCCCACCCACGCCCCGCTACCGGCCCCGCCACCACCACCGACATCATCGCCGACCCACTGGCTTCCTCTATCCCTCGCAGCCCCTCCCCCCTGCCGTCAGTACGAATTTGCTTGTGTTCACTCCTTTCCACCTGTGCCCGCACTTGCACATTGCCAGGTTGCAGGCCCCCACAACCTCCTTCCCCCTCCCCCCTTGTGTGCACCTGCCCGCACTTGCACATGGCCAGGTTGCAACCCCCGTTCTCCTCCACCGGCTTGCTACACTTGGGGCAGGGCTTGGTGTTGGCCATGAACCAGTTGCGTGTCTCGCGGTCGCCATGGATCTTCGCGTCCCACTCGTCCCGCCGAACGGCACAATGTACGACACAGTACGGCAGCCGACATACGACATGGCTGCCTGCTGATGCAAACACCACTGCATGGCAGCAGTGCCAAGCGGGAGGGCAGGGCAGCGTGCAACCATGTCAGGCACCGCTGGGTAGCACAGGCCATACGCAACCCCGACCCGGCCCAGGGCCGCCCCGACGCACATCTTGCAGTGCACGGCGTGTGTGGGTCCTTGAGGCACGTGAAGCAGAACACCTTGCCGCACACGCACTCGGGTTTACCAAACGGTCAACCAGTCAACCACGGAAGGCCGACTCCCCTACCCTCCCACCATCTGCCCCCCACCCCCGCCCCAAAGCCGGTTTCAGTTTGCCACTTTGCCGTTCCGCGGTTATCCCACCGTGGCCCCACCTGCACCGTATGCCGCGCCGCCCCCCTGCCTGGGCCTTGTCCTACCGTCGTGCTCTTCTCAGAGCTGTCCTGCCCTCCCATTCCCAGCCCCCGGCCCCATGCCCACACCCTGCACCACGCGGCCTCTCCAAGCCTTAACCCGCTCACCTTCCTTACCGCCTCTGCCTCCCGGCCCCCCACCCGGCCCCAAATGCCCCCATCCGCATGCACCGCCCGGCCGCACTAACCCCTGCCTGCCCCTCGCCCTACTGTCGCACTCACCTCACAGCTGGCCCCCTGGAACCCGCCCTGTCTTTTGTTTACTTTCAACACAAGCGCCTTCGCCTAACCCAGTGCCACCAGCTGCTTCGTCCCAATCATCTAAACCCCACGCATTCCTCCCATACTCCCACCTGCACTGCGCGTCAGCGCCACGGCACGCCGGGGCAGAAGTTGACCCGCGCGTTGTCCTCCACGTATGACAGCGCCAGGCTCTTGCCGTACTTGTCCAGCGCCTCCGCGTCCCCCGCGTGCCGCGACAACAGTGCGCGCACCTTGGACTCGTCGCACACCACGCCGCACTTACAGGGCGTGCACCTGCAGGGGGGCGGGGCCAGTTGGCGTGTGGGCGGTGGGGAGACTGCAGACTGCATGTGATGGTATCCGTGTGGATACCGGCTTTGCAATGGCGCACTGGTGGTCACACACTACACCCCCGACCCGTTGACGCTCACCCACAGCGCCCCCGCCCCGTTCCCCGCGATGCCGATGTCGTTGGCCAGGTAGGCCTCGTAGATGCAGTCCACGTTGCAGCGGTGTCTGGGGGGCGTGGGGGTGTGTGGGAGGAGGCAGGGTGCTGAGAAGAGGACCACGCACAGCACGGCGGCACGTCCGGCCCCGCCCTGTTGCTGTGCGCCATGCACCACCGCCACGGCGCCTGGTGTGACGTCGCCATGTTTTCCAGGTTTGGCTGTCGTACGGCATGTGTTACACGACAGTACGGATCGCACGACAGGGCCACACCGTGGTGCGGGACAGGATCGGCAAGGTACCCGGGGCGTACCATGTGCGGCGACCGTGTGCAAGACAGCGCTGCGCTGTTCCGGCAAACTGGGTCAGGCTTGAACGGCGTGTAAAAGGTGTGGGTCGGCTATCCCGCACGCAGCCCGCGCGGGCAAGTACGCCTTGGGCCAGGCCCTTTTCCCCATCCAAACCTACCCCTCCCGCCCAACGCCCACCGTTCCCGAGCCACCCCCGCCCACCCACGCACCTCTCCTTGACAGCAGAACAGAGGCCAGCAAGCGGGGCGACGGCCGAGGGGTGGGAGGGTTGTTGGAGCGGGGATGGCCAGGCAAGATGGCCATGCGGGGTGGCGGGGGTGGAGTACCCTGCGCCATGCATCCAGGTAGGGGCGTGGTGTGAGTAGCCAGGGGGGTGAGTAGCCACGGGGCGAGTCGTCGATGGCGAACCGAGCGTCACATAATGCAAATGCAACGCGGGTGTGGTGTGGGTCAAGGCGCGGCGAGGAGGAGCGCGCGGCAGCGTAACTCGGCACACATCTGGACCGCACCCGCCTGACCTGCGACCTGCCGTGCTGACGGAGTGAGCCGGCGGACAGGCGCCAAATGGTGACCAGACGGGATGAGCTGCGGCGCCGGCTTGAGGGGCCCTATCGCGGGCAGTTGGGTGGGATGGAGAGGCAAAGCACGGCACGGGGGGCCGATGGGTGGGTTTAGGGCGCGGCTGGGGACGTTGCTGGTGTGCTGCTGGGCACGCAAGCGGCCGCAATTGTGCGAACCCACAAAGCCCCTGTCGACAGCATATTTTCAACATCCCTTGCAGAACGTTCTCTGGGGGCTGCCGCCCCATAAATCCCTTCCCCCGCTACATTTGGAGCACACCAGCACCAAGTTCGATGCCCCGGCTTACAACCCACCTGACGCGGCTAGACAGTGGTTAGGGCCCACATTTGGACGGCGAGAAGCGTAGCACGCCAGCACTCGAAGCCTGTGGGAGGGGATTCAAGGTGCGGCAGGGCGTTTGTTGTGATGGGTGGAGGGACGGGAGTGTGGGCTTGCGCTCCACGTAGGGGTCAGGCCCACCAGGTCCACGCTGACCGCTGCCATGGCCCAACTGCATCCTCGAAAAGGCCACTTTAGACACAATCAGCACGCAGGCAAGCCGTTGGAAGAAGCTCCTTACCCGAGCGAGAGCCCACACATCGCAAACGACGGCGAGAGACTGTAGCCCTAGCGGACGCCCGGGGGTTGGTAGCAGAGACCTGCACGTTGTACAGTTACTACATAAGGCATGCAGCTATGTGTGCCGGGAGCACCTCCTAACGAGAGGGCCTTGCGTAACTCCGTCTTTTATGCACAGACTGAGCGCATGGCCACAACTGTGCACACGAACCATTGGTTCCACCTCCATGCACCAAAGCAGAGCTTTCCTGGCGCAGGACGGTGCCAAAGCTTAGCAGTTGTTACGCTGCCCTGTGTGAAGGCGATTTGCCCACATAAAACGACCCCGGGTCACCGAATTTATGACAAAGTGTCCGGCGCGAATACCCGTAGCCGCCACCGGCGTCAAAAATGGTCACGTGGTAGTCCAGTCGCGCTGTGGGGTGTGTGGGCATGGCAGAGGCAGGGGAACTCAGTCACGAAGGGTCTTATACGCAGGTGCCGCAGTGGCTGTACGTATGTACGGCAGCAGGATGCCCACCCTGCCTGTCAAGCACACCCACCACCCGAAGCACCAGCCTAAATTGGAGGCCACGGCAAGCACGGCAAGGCAAGCGGTATGCGGAATTGATTTTCCGTTTTTTTCCGTTTGCGGGGGCACCTGTCCGTCCGGGTACCATGGATGAGGCGTTGGGTCCAGCCCCACCCAGCCCTTCACCATGGTCCTGGTCTGTCGGCGCAGCACCTCGGCGCCCTCAAACAAGCCGTGGTGGTGAAGGGCTGTGGGACAGGGGTGTAGGCAACAATGCATGCTTGGCGCTATGCACGGGGGCCTCACTGTCAAGCAGCACTTTACACGTGGCCGGAGGCGTTACAGCAACGTGGGGCGCCGGGGTTTTCCCGTTCGCTAAGATCATCGCATCTTATATTTTTACCCATCTGTCTCTGTTCCCAAGGGTGCCGTTGTCTTCATCTGGAAGCTGCCGCAACCGTCCTGCATCAGTCGTGTCACGCAGACTGCATGGCCAAATACACTAGTGCACATACTCTTGTGCTTGACAGCATGGGCTAGTAGAGCCAATTATAGCGGAGAGTGCCCAGTTTGCCCCCAACAGCGTCGTGTGCCGACACAGCGGCTGCTTGTCACAGACCGAGCGCTCTAAACAGCACATACTGAAAATGAAACAGGTGTCTGCCCATCACAGCCGACAACACCTAGTTCCTTCTCTCCGGCGTCGGGTCCAGTCGGGTCGGTTGTGTGCGACCGGTAACTCGCCTCTATCTTCCTCTACCAACCCTCCTCCGTCCACCGCGTCCAGCAATGCGAAATCATTACTTCGGCACGGCACGTTCGAAGAGGTGGCCAAGGTGGATGTTGAGACCTTGGTGCGTGAACTGCAGCAAATGTCTGTCGAGGAGATAGAGGAGAGAGGGCGGCGGCGGGCGGTGAAGCATCAGGCCTTCATGGAGGAGGCGCGGCAGCGGAGGGCGGCGATCGCTAAGGAGCTTGACAGGCTTGAGGAGGAGTTCGACACGTTGCCCATGATGCGCCTGCGCAGAGTGGCTGTGGAGATCCTGCTGCGCGCCTGCGGCAAGCAGGAGCAATGGACGACACCCAGCGCCTTGTTTGCCCAACTGGTCGAGGCGCAGGACAGCGGGCTGCAGCAGGTAGCAGCGAGCATGGGGATGGAGCTGGCTCAGCTGGGTCAGGAGGCTGAGGCCGTGCTGGCCCACCAGGACAGCCATGATGAGGGGGTGGAGCTGCTAGACATGGAGGACCTGGAGTACGACGTGTACGTTGTGCAGATCAGCATGAGCCGCACGCTGAAGGAGATGTACCCGCGCCACAGCCGCATTGTAGAAGCATACGAGGGGATCAAGCGGGCCGTGCCCGAGCGCTTCACCTAAGGTGAGCAAGGTAATGTCATGGTTGCACGAGAGAAGCACAGCACGAGGGATTGGGGTCAGGGGAGGCCTCTTAATGGCGGCAGGCATGGGGGTGGTACTGGTGGACGGGCTCAGTAGCATTGTGAGGGGCGACAGGAAGGGCATGTGCATGGCTGCACCGGCATGCAGGGTACTTGCCTTGGCTCCCACGGTGTTTACATTTGCTAAAGGTACCGGCACGGTGCTAAATCACGGTGATGGAGGCACGGGCGGGCGGGTGGGTGGGTGGGTGGGTGGGAGGGCACAGGGGCTTGCTAAGCAATTGTGCAGTCGCACCGCAGGATGGGGTACACGTGTCGCAGGTGCGTTGCAGTACCGACAACACCCAGCATTACGTGTCGGAGAGGACCATAATAGTAAACGTACCGTACGTGTGCACGGTCCTCGCATGAACCTTAGGTGCCGTTCCTCGTGCACCTTGACACGTACTGCTGCGAAGTGAGTGTTACATGCTGGGCTGTGTGCTCCCCGTCCCCCACCCTTGTGGTTGTATCAGGTGATATGGGTGTGGCGCCGGCCAACACAGGCATGGTGCCGTTGGAGGTGCTGCTCGCGCTGCTACCGGCGGTGTGCGAATGCCTGCGGCTTTTACCCTGCACAGCTGCGGCCCGGCGGGCAATGGACGGCGTGGTGCGGATGCGCAATGTGCAGCACACCGCCTGCTGGGCGGTGCAGTGGCTCCTGCTGCTGCTGCAGGTGGCGCTGGTGGGCACACGGGGGAGGGAGCAGGAGGCGGGGCCGCAGGGGGAGGCGGGGCGGCAGGGGGAGGCGGGTCCTGGGGTGGCGGCGGCGTGGCGACGGCAGCTGCTGGACAAACTGGATGTAGTGGGCACCCTGTGCGGCGTGGTGCGACTGCTGGCCACGTACCCGCGGGTGCGCCTGGAGCCGGGGCCTGGAGAGGAGCAGCAGCTGCTGCGCGCCCTGCTGCCCCCCGGGGCGCTGGCGGCCTGCCTGGACGCGGCGGCGGCGGCCTTCCCGCACGAGGTGCACGGGGCGTTCTGCGGCCCGTCGCCGGCAGCGGGGCACGGCCAGAGCCAGGGCGGCCAAGGGGGTGGCGGCGGCAACGACCGGGCGTTGGCAGCAAGGCGCTGTGTGCGGTTGCTGCTGGGCAAGGGAGGCCCGCTGGAGCTGGACGGCGGGGCATGGGTGGGCAGTGAGGGCAGCTGCTTCTGGCGTGTGTTGACAGGAGGGCTGGAGGGGGCGGGGGAGGCGAGGGAGGCGGTGGTGAGGGAGGCGGCGGAACGGGCGGGACACCTGCCTGGTGGGGCTACTGGTGCCGCCGGGGCAGGAGGCAAGGGAGGTAGCTACAGCAGCGGAAAGTAGCGCCACGGAAGGTGCGGGAGTGGGTAGCTGAGGAACTGCAACATGGTGCATGGACAGTTGCATTGTGTCAAGTATGTCGTGCAAGTCGACTGCGGGTTGCAGAAGGGGGCTGGTGCGGGGGTGCAAGACCGAGGGGGCCAGAATGTGCTGTGGGTCCATCCAGGTCCGTTAGCACTTGATGACAAAGAGGCAGGCAATGTGGGGCAGATGAGGGCAGAGAGCATCTGGAACGGAAACAGGGTCCGAAAGAGGAAGAAGTGCTGGTGGACTTGGGGATGTGCTGACTGCTATGCACGTGTGCTGGCTGGGAAGGGAGTGTTAAGGGGCCTGCGTTGCCCCATCGGCGACTGCCAGCGACGGCGATGCGGTGGTCTGTATGGTGCACGCAATCGCGACAGGCCACATTGTAGGCAGGCATTGCAAGTCGTACCAGTAGCGTTACCGGTACACTTTATGAATGACGGTGCCTTTGGCGCTGCGTGTGTGCCGGTTTTCGCGGGGTTGCGAGTGGCCAAGGCGGACGTGGGCGTGGCATATGTAAGCACGTATCCCCGCACACGCAGCTCACAACGTGCGATTGCCTGCACCGCCTGTTTCGCCGCATCCTTGTGCACAGTTAACACACACAGCGCGTCGTCCTGGTACCGTGTCGGACCTGTGAAGCCTACTGCTGGCCACATGTATTTTGCCAAGCTACCGTACGTAATGACAAAAGCCGCGACAATCGTGGACGGGACTTGGTCTGGCCACATGTGTCAACAACAGGGCCACTGTGACACTGCGGCGGCAGCTGCTTGAGGCACCTGCTGGCATGGCCTCGCCTCGTGCTTCGTTAAGTGCGACGGGAGGCTGGGCCCCTGACCAGCGAGCTAGCTAGCAACAGTCCTAGCAACCTTGCCAGCGCATGGAAACGAAAGGCGTGCTTTTGTATTGTATGGATTTACAGTTTTGGTCCTCTTCCAGGGCCCAGCCCCGTCCCACTCGGGAGACAGAGCTGATCCCGGCAATCAAGGACACGGGGTTTCCCACCCCTCTCGCTGTACGGATAGGAGCAACCAGCTCCGTCAAAGGATAGGCCACGACGAGCGGGCCGTCAGTTCTCCTACCACAGCCTGGTCCCACCCCTACATAGCTTCTCGCCAAGACGCCGTGCTGCATCTGTGGGTACTCACTACTGCTCGCTGTTTGGCACCACTTTGCCATCCTGATCGCAGCCAGGACTGGCCACAGTGGCACATGCCAAGCAGCACTGCTGGCACGCATACAAAGCGTGACAACAGCACGCAGCTCATTGTGAAAAGCCGTTTACGTGGCAGCGGAGCGGCCTCGTGTACGGCACACATGCATGGTGCCCACGTGCTGCCCACAACCAGGCTACATGCGACCAGGACTGGGAGACTTGAGAAGGGCGCCAGCGGCCCTACTGCCAAGCAAGGTTTGTGCAACCTGGCACGACGTAGCACATCGCCAAGTACCGTGTCAGTCGGTACGGGCACTGCGCACGCAGTGCCTCAGAGCTACCCTTCCCACAGCTCCTCCAATCCTTCCGCCGGGTATGGTAACCGCAGTACACCGCCACGCACAAATATAAAGGAGCCCAGGGAGGTGTGGACCAGGGAGGTGTGGACCTGGTGGGGTGAAGGGCCGGGGGTTGGTGGGTGCACCAACGTGAAGGAACCCGAACACAGGGACCTCCGGTGGCCTGACCTTGGGGCCACCGGTGACGGTCAGGGAGGCATGCACCTGGCTGGGAAAGTGGCACACACCAACAATCTGCAGGGCAAGCAGAACGTGCTTTGCGTGATGGGCTGCACACTGGTGCTCTCTGTGCCTGTGCCAACCCACCGAGTGAAGTGTGCAGCAATAACACGCAGGTGGAGCGAGTCAGGCACGTGCGGGGGCCCGGGGCCGGTGCCCTGTGTCCACGGGCTGACTGCCACGCTGCCCCGCTGCCACGTACTTTTGTGCCTTGGAAGGGCGACCCACTGAGGTTGAGGGCGCTGACCACTGCGTGCCGGAGCCACGGGCACTCTACCCACGTCGTTTCGGCACCTTCCACGGTGTGGGGCAGGGGATATGCACTACGCCAGGACAGCCCTTGGCGGCTCTGTCCAGCGCAAGGCCGCGCAAAGGCCTGCCAAGAAGGCAAGCCGGCAAGCACACCCACCACTCGCCATGCAAACACCAGCCTAGATTGGAGGCCACGGCAAGCGCGGCAAGTCAACCAGCGGTACGCGGAATCGGTGTTTTTCCCGTTCCGTTTGCGGGGGCACCAGCCCCCTGCCACGGAGTCGTGCGTACCATGAAGGCGTTGGGTCCCAGCCCCACCATGGTGCTGGTGTCACGGCGCAGCACCTCGGCGCCCTCAAATACACATGCGAGCGTCGAAGTCGCGGTTGCGAAGGCCTGTGGGACAGGGATGTAGGTAACAGTGCATGCTTGACTCTATGCACGGGGGCCTCAGACGCTGTTGGTACCTGAGTGCCACCCACGTGTTGATTAGTGGGGCCTCCCTTGGCACACTGTTGTTGTCACGTGAACGTGCACCCGAACACGTGCACCCGGATACGTGCACCCAAATCCGTAGCTGTGTGACAGTCATGTAGTACGTGTACTTGTTGACGCCAAGCCCAGATTGCTTTTCGATAACCGCTAGGCGGTGCTAACACACAACGCAGAGCCGATCAGGCCGGTTCATTTGCAACTTAAGTTCTTGCTCTTTACCTACTTGCTATTAGCAACATGGCGCTGCTGTCGGCGAAGGTTTCTGCCGGCAGCACAGTTGGCAGGCAGGGTCTTGCTGCGCCTCGGCCCTGCGCATTGCCGGCAGTCCGTTCGATTCGGGTTGCCCGTATGCCACTAAAATGCAAGGTGATGACAGCCGCTACCGCAGAAGAGGCGGAGGTGCGTCAAGGGCTTGAGGGCATGCGGGTTTCCCATCAGTCGGCACGCCAGTCCTGGAGCTGGACTGCTTGCCGAGGAGCCCGGCAAGTTGCAGATCGTACAAAAAGAAGAACAATCTCAGGCGACGGCGAACCTGGCCTAGCTTCGGGAAGAAGATAGGCCGGCGACCTCGCCGTAGAGGTGGCCCCAGCTCCCCTCTCCAGCAGGAACCACGCCCTAACTCCCTCAGTACGTAACCCCCGGGCCTATGTGCCATGTGCAGCAGAGGAAGCAGCTAACCAACCTGGACCGCGTGACCATCCTGTCGGAGGCGCTGCCCTACCTGCAACGCTTCCGCGGCAAGACCGTGGTGGTCAAGTACGGCGGTGCTGCCATGAAGGACCCCACGCTCAAGGTGGGGTAGGGCCATAGGCTTATGGCCCAGCATCTTTGAGCCATGGGCGCACGGCAATGCCCTGAACGCTATCTTTACCCAAGTGCTGGTTGGCCGTCCCACGCTTAAGGTGGGGCAGGGTTACGGCCGCGCACCTCTTGAGCCATGGGGCCAGTGCATGGCCCTGGACATTGTTCTAGGTCTAAACGTTTTGTTCGTCGTCGTACGGTGCCACTTTACGTTACGGTATACATGTGGCACTGGTACGTCATGTCCCTCCTGGCTGCATCCTCCCACCTGCCTCTTGTTAGCCCACGCATACCCATCACGCAGGCCGGCGTGATCACCGAGCCCGTGCTGCTGGTGCACGTGGGCACCAGCTGCATATCTACCAGCGCTCCTTCCATGCACACACACTCCTTGGCCCATACCCTCCGTAGTCGCTACCCATTTACGCCCGCGCACGCGGGCGGGTGTGGACTATAAATCTGTTGCTGCTGGTGCTGTGGCATCTGCGTCGTGATCAGCAGCGCTCCTCCCCTGCACACACTGCTTAACCCACACCTTCCCTAAAACCACATACATGAATCCATACCAGGCGGGCTTGATCACGGACCTTGTGCTGCTGCTCTGCATGGGCATCCTCAACGTACTCGTCCGCGCGCCTCCCCTGCACACACTGCTTAACCCACACCCCTGCCAGGCGGGCGTGATCACGGACATGGTGCTGCTGCTCTGCATGGGCATCCTTAACGTACTCATCCGCGCGCCTCCCCTGCACATACCACTTAACCCACCTGCTTAACCCACACCCCCACCAGGCGGGCGTGATCACGGACCTGGTGCTGCTGTCCTGCGTGGGCATTCGCTGTGTGCTGGTGCACGGCGGCGGCCCCGAGATCAACAGCTGGCTGGCCAAGGTGGGCATCGAGGCGGTGTTCAAGAACGGACTGCGAGTCACGGACGGTGAGCGGCGGGCCGCTAGCAAGATGGCATGTTGGTACAAAGCCAGTAATGGAAGTTACTCAGGTAGCAGTGAGCCGAAGGCCACCGTGGGCTCTCGGGGTGGTGGGTGTGGTACGACACCCCGACCGGAAGGGGTCCCCTGCAAAAAACCAACCCAAAAACGTGGGCGCTGCAGCGGGAGCAGTAGCAGGGGCTAGTTCGCTAGGACGACTGCGGCCGACTGAATGGGGCCAGAGGGGCCCACTGGGCTTAAGCTTTGCCGTGACAGAGACGCCTCGGATGCGTACGGGTGTACCCCTTTGCTGCCGCTGCTGCAACTGCCATAACTGCTGCTACTGCTGTTGCTTCAAATTCTGGTCCCCGGCTTCCTGCGCTTCGGGGCCTCCTCACGCTTCGCCCCCTCGCTGCCCCCGCTTGCAGCCGCCACCATGGAGATTGTGGAGATGGTGTTGGGCGGGCGGGTGAACAAAAGCTTGGTGACGCTTATCCAGCAGGCGGGAGGAAAGGCGGTGGGCCTAACCGGCAAGGACGGGCAGCTGCTGCGGGCGCGGCAGGTGTGTGTCAGGGTGTGGCGGTGGGGTAGGGTGGTGTGTGTGAATGAGGAACTCACGGGCAAGAAAGGGCAGCTGCTGAGGGTGGGACAGAGTGCACCTGAGCCCGTGCTCCACCCGTGTTCCATGCTAATACACACGCCCCATGTTAACCCACAATCCAACCACAGATGGTGGAGCTGGACATTTGCTACGTGGGCGAGGTGACCCGCGTGGACCCCACCATCCTGCACCCACACCGCTTCATAGCTGATACACACACCCCTCTGTTAACCCACGCTCCCGCCCACAGATGGTGGAGCTGGACATTGGCTACGTGGGCGAGGTGACCCGCGTGGACCCCACCATCCTCAACGTGTTGGGCAACGACAGCTACATCCCCGTGGTGGCAACCATCGCGACGGACGCCAGCGGCCAGGCGCTAAACATCAACGCAGACACGGCCGCGGGGGAGGTGCGCTACGATGTTTTGTGTGCACTGTACTACACATGGCATTATGACACGCCCCACACGTTGGTTGGAAGCATCCCACGCCGCACCCACGTATACCACCTACAGCTTGGGCGCTTCACACGCACCCTATTCGCCGCTGCGCTCAAGGCGAGGCGTGGACACCCACGGCCACACTAACACCCACACCCACATCCACATCCACATCCACATGGCATATTCCCGCACCTCTATACCCGCAGATTTCCGCATTCGCACCAGTAGCCCACAGCCGCCGTTGGCTCTCTTCCAACTGCGCCGCTTTTGCTGCACTCCTTCATGTTATTGCATGTCCATCATTTGCCTCACTCCTCACCCCACGACACACTCATAACAAATTGCGGCGGCGCTCAAGGCCGAGGTGCTGATGACGGACTTGCACGTGCCTGGACTTCCCACACAATGTGTACCATCGTCCCACACATGCAAATCCCACAACCCACACACCGTACACGCCCCCAAACAGATCGCTGCCGCGCTGAAGGCTAAGGAGCGGGTACTTACAGCGGCTTAACACCGGCCTACATTCCTCACACGTTGCGCGCTGCTGTCCTTTGAACCCAACCCCGCACCGCTCGTATGCACAAACTCCACAGATCGCCGCCGCGCTCAAGGCCGAGAAGCTGGTGCTGATGACGGACGTGCCTGGCGTGCTGCGCGACAAGAACGACATCGGCACCAAGATCCAGGCGCTGGACATACGGCAGTGCAGGGAGCTCATCCAGGAGGGCGTCATCGCGGGAGGCATGATCCCAAAGGTGAGTGGGACCGGCAACACGTACCTGCTGCGCAGTGGCATCAGTGTCAACGGTGCTGTGGCTGCCTACCGGCACACTGTTATTGCCTGGGCCCTATGTAATGCTTTGGTAGTGTAGATTCCCCTCCTTGACGCCCACGTTCCCGCCCGCCCGCCACCTTCCTGTAGCTTCGTTCCCTCGCCCGCAGATCAAGTGCTGCATTCTCCTCTGGATTTACCCAGCCAATATGCACCTTTAGCTCACATGCCTGTGATCCTTCTACCCTCCCGGGCCCCCCGCAGATCGAGTGCTGCATCCGCTGCCTGTCCCAAGGCGTCAGCGCCTCCCACATCATCGACGGCCGCGCCAAGCACTCCATCCACGCGGGTACCACTTGTGCCCGTCCTGGGGAAAACCGTGTGCCCCCGCCCCAATGTACCCCAGCCGTGTTCAAGGCTGCATGTAATGAGCATATAAGCATGTTTGGGCCGTAGGCGCCCTGTAACTGCCTTGTGGACGAAAAAACTAGGAGAATCGGACTGCATGGCACTCCGTTACGTACGCGCGCGAGCTCCAAACTTGGCCAGGGAAGCATGGCATCATATTACCGACACATTTCGTCATGTGAGGGGCCCAGTCATGGCAAAAGGAAGGGATGGACTGGTTTGACATGTCCCATGTCGCCACAGGGCCGATAGCACCAACAGGTCCCGAGTTGCGCTGAAAGGAGCCTTCTAACATACAACGATACGTGTGGACTCTGGTTATGTACTCCGGGGCGCATTAGCTCCCGGACAGCGGCATGGGTCCGTTCGGCACGTGGGCGTGCAACTTGGGGCCCCCCGGTTCCGGTCAACACGATGGCCCTGAGACAGCTCCAAGTCATGAATCGTTTACACATATATTAAGTAGTTGATTTAACAGTATAGTGGGCAGCGAGGCTTGCAGCAAGGGTGTAGACGCCCCCAAAAACCCCTTTCCGTACCCCTTGTACGGCAACTGTCATAACTACTGTGGGGCACGATGGTTAAGGATTTGACTAGCATTAACGGAAAGTATGCTTCAAGACGGACCCGCCAGTATGCGTGGCATCCTTAACCATCATGCCCCATGGGATTTCTGGGCCTTGTCAGCTAGGCCTTCTGGGGGACACAGCATGGGTCTGAAGTGGTACCCGCGTGACTCCATCCTCATGGAGCTGCTCACGGACGAGGGCGTGGGAACCATGATCACCGGCTAGATTACTCGTGTGCAGCTCATCGTACGGCTTTCTTGCTCTGGAAACGGGTCACAGTACTACTGGACTGTGTTATGTAGAGCCTTGACCGCGCAGAGGCGAGGCAGTGGGCACCATGACCACCGACTGAGCGGCGTGTTGATGAGCGGCGTGCGTGTAAATGTTTCTTGATGTGGCGACAGCGACCTTGACGACTATTTTGCGGTTAGCGCTTGCCGCGTGAGCACCATAGTTGAACTCCACGCCGAACCTCTGTGTGGCACAACAGAAGGGCGGGAACGCTGGTATGCGTGCGGCTGCCTACTTGACGGCTGGAAGTGTGAGTGTTGCGTAGCGTTTTGGAGGTTGTGGCAGGTTGTGGCCTGCTGCGGGGCGTATCGTATCGTGGGGCAATGCCATGCAAAGGAGGTGCGGCGGCTGTCACCAGGAGGACCACCGGCTGAATCAAATAAAGAGCCGGCAGGTGAATGCCCCTGGGTGCACTGACGTGTTGGGTGATGGTGGCGGCGGCCGTGAAGTCTGTGAAACTGTATTCGCGGTTGTGGCAGGTTGGGACAGGCACGAGTAATTTAGCTCGGCACGGGCGCGCATACGGAATGAATCTGGGCCGACGTGGACAACAGCTATAAGCGTTGCCAGGCGTTGCACCGTACCAGACCGTACCGACCGGACTTTGACGTTTGCGTGCGTGGTTCCACCTGTGTGCAAGGGTTGCACGACTCGTGCTTGTCACGTGGGCACCAGCGTCTTCATCTGGTCCTGTGTGGTCTCCCAGCCTTGTTTGCACGGCCTCATGCAGCAGGGCTCCCCTGCCTCATGCGCACCAGACGGGCAGTGTGCCATACACGACAACGCTGCCCAGCAACGCCTCGTGACAAACGAGATATGTTTCTGCAGGATACGTATGCCTACATTGCTTCTCTACGCCTCTCAGTACCATCTCGTGGCTTAGAAGCAGCACGGCACAGGCTGGCAGGAGTTGCTAGTCGCAGCCGCCATACCGTAAGCCATTTACCGGCATGTGCTGGCAATGCAAAGTGGACAAATGCTGGTTTCTGGTCAGGGCAGGTCAGAGGCCCAGCATCCCGTTACACATGATGGAAACACAAGGGGAGACCTGGAAACACAAGGGGAGACCTGCAGCTTGAGGTTGCCCCTAGGGGTCAGCCAGACGCATTTCACGGCTGCTCCAATCTCGCAATAGCCCTTCAACAGCGAGTACCGTATTGTGACCTGCATTGCCCGTTATAGGCACGCTACACTACTGCGATGCTGCGTGTGCGTTGTGCACAAAGATGCAGGGCAGGCGGAGCAGGAAGTCGCATATTATGAGCTGCGCGTACCTGGCTACGGTATACATGCCAACCGTCCATGCACCAAGCAAATCATCTTCAGCTATCAGCTCCCGCACCTTTCGCAGCGCAACAATTCAATGCCGTGACCAACTTCGAAGCCTCCTCCCCCGGCACCAGCAGCCCCACCAGGTGCCCAGCCCGCTCCCCCGCATCCCCTACCACCGCCTCCCTCGTCTCCCCCGCCCCCTCCGGCCCCCGCTCCACCACACGCCAGAAGCAGCTGCGTCCACTGCCCACCCACGCCCCGCCATCCAGCTCCAGCGGACCTCCCTGGCCCAGCAGCACTCGCACACCGAGCAGCGCCGCCGCCGCTTGGCTGCTGCTGCTGCTGTTGCCGCCACCGCTGCCGCCGCCGCCGCCACCTCCGCCACCACCACCGCCACCGCCGCCATTTCCCCCCTGGCCCTGGCCCGCTGCCGGCGTCGGACCGCAGAAGGCCGCGTGCACCTCCTGCGGGAAGGTCGCCGCCGCCGCGTCCAGGCAGGCCGCCAGCGCCCCGGGGGCCAGCAGTGCACGCAGCGGCGGCTGGCCCGCGTCCCCAGGCCCCGGCCCCAGGCGCACCCGCGGGTAGGTAGCCAGCAGCCGCACCACGCCGCAAAGGGTGCCCACCACATCCACCTGGTCCAGCAGCTGCCGCCGCCACGCCGCAGGATCCGCCTCCCCAGGTGCCCCCTGCCCGTGGTCCCGCCGCTGTGCCCCTTG
>VFQN01003966.1_pt1 | contig 20208 bp, 17 predicted proteins | sample 3512371 | NCBI WGS metagenome assembly VFQN01 (sample SAMN10412370, study PRJNA504923) | tailings metagenome | isolation source: Replicate 2 from Balatoc abandoned mine | place: Philippines: Itogon, Benguet | collected 2017-08-28
TCTCGCGGTTGATGCGGTCGATCTCGCCTTGCAGGCCGTAGAGCTTGACGCCGTTCTCCTCGATGTTCTTCGCCAGCGCCTCGAGGTCGACCTGCGCCGCGGTGAGTTGTTCGAGGTACTGCGCGCCGCCGAGCTGCGCGGCCTGCTCTTCCAGCTGCAGCTTGGTGATGCGCTCGCGCAGCGGCTGCAGGCTCTGCTCGTGCTGCAGGCGCTGCTCTTCCGAGCGGCGCATGCGCAGGGTCAGGTCGTCGTACTCGCTGCGCTTGGCGCCGAGCGCGGCCTCGCGCTCCAGCTTCAGCGCCAGGGCGGTCTGCAGGCCGGCCTGCGCGGCGGCGTCGGTGAGGCGTTCCAGCTCCTCGGTGAGCTGCTGGGCCGAAGCCTCGTTGGCGGCCACCTGCTGCACCGCCGTCTCGATGCCGCGTTGCAGTTCGCCGCGCCGCGCGGCCAGCGAGCGGGCGTGGAATTGCGCCTCCTGGCTCTGGCGCTCCAGCGCGCGCAGCTGCTCGCGGGCGTCGGCCAGCTTGCGCTCGGCGGCGATCACGCCTTCGTCGAGTTCGGCGTGGCGCTCCTGCGTAGTGGCCAGCTGCATGTCGAGTTCCTCGAACTTCGCCTCACCGGTGGCGCGGCGCTCGTTCAGATCGTCGAGTTGGGCATCGAGCTCGGCGAGCTCCTCATCGAGCTGGGCGCGGCGGGTGCTGGTCTGCTCGGCCAGCTGCGACAGGCGCAGCAGTTCCACCTGCAGCTGGTGGGCGCGCGTCTGCGCCTCGGCGGCATCGCGCCGTGCGGTGGTCAGGCGCTGCGAGGCCTCGGTGTAGGCCGCCTCGGCGCGCACCAGCGCGCTGCGCGACTCCTCGGCGATCAGCGACTGCGCGCGCTGCTGGCGCTCGAGGTTCTCGATCTCCTGGGCGCGCGCCAGCATGCCGGCCTGCTCGGAATCGGGCGCGTAGAAGGCGACGGCGAACTGGCTGACCTGGTGGCCCTCGCGGGTCATGATCACTTCGCCGTGGGTGAGCTTGCCGCGGTTGGACAGCGCCTCGTCGATGCTGGCGGCGGTGTACACGCCTTCCAGCCAGTCGTTGAGCAGCGCCTTCAGCCCGGCGTCGCCCAGGCGCAGCAGGTCGCTCAGGCGCGGCAGCGTCTGGTGGGTGTTGGCGATGGCGGCCTGCGGCGGCGTGTAGAAGGCCAGCTTGGCCGGCGGCGCGTCGTCGGCGAAGGCGCGCACCGTCTCCACGCGGCCGACCTCCAGCGCATTGAGCCGCTCGCGCAGCGCCGACTCCAGCGCCGTCTCCCAGCCGGCCTCGATGTGCACCTTGGTCCACAGGCCCTGCAGGCCCTCCAGGCCGTGCTTGGCCAGCCAGGGCTTGAGCTTGCCTTCGGTCTGCACCTTCTCCTGCAGCGCGCGCAGCGCTTCCAGGCGGGCCGACAGGTCGGAGTGCTTCGCCGATTCGGCGTTGACCTGCTCCTGCTTCGCACGGCGCTCGTCGTCGAGCGCGGGCACCTGCTCCTGCAGTTCGTGCAGCCGCGCATCGGCCACACCCTGCGCCTCCTCGGCGGCGGCGAAGCTCGTCTTCAGCTCGGCAAGGCGCGCGGTGTCGGGCGACGCCAGCTGCTGCTTCTCGGTCGTCAGGCGCTCGCGCCGGGTATTGAACTGGCGGCGCTGCTCGTCGATGTTGCGGCTCTCCGCGGCCAGCAGCTGGATCTGCTGCTGCACCTGGGCCACCACGTTGCGCTGCTCGTTGCTGCGCGCCTGCGCAGCACGCACCGCGTCTTCCAGCATCGGCAGCTGGCCGGACTGCTCCTCGGCCTGCGCGGCGAGCACCTCGCTGCGTTCCTCGGCGGCGGCGATCTGCTCGGCGATCTGGCCGAGTTCGTCCTCGGCCTGCTGGCGGCGCTCGTCCCACTGCTCGCTGCTGGCCTTCAGCTCGGCCAGGCGTTGCTCGACGCGCGCGCGGCCCTCGACCACGTAGCGGATGCGCTCTTCCAGCCGGCTGACCTCCAGCGCGGCCTCGGCCAGCAGGCCCTGGGCGCTGTGCAGCTCGTCGCTGGCGGCGTAGTGCGCCTGGCGGATCGTCTCCAGCTCGGCCTCGCCATGGCGCAGCTCGGCCAGGCGCGCTTCCAGGGCATTGGTGGCTTCGAGCACGGCCTTCTTGACGCGCTCTTCCTCGCTGGCCGCGTCGCGGTGCTTGAGGAACCACAGCTGGTGCAGCTTGAGCTCGCCGCTTTGCTGCAGCGCGCGGTACTGCGTGGCCACCTCGGCCTGCTTCTCCAGCTTGTCGAGGTTGCTGGTCAGCTCGCGCAGGATGTCTTCCACGCGGGTGAGGTTCTCGCGCGTGTCCTTCAGCCGGTTCTCGGTCTCGCGGCGGCGCTCCTTGTACTTCGAGACACCGGCGGCTTCTTCGAGGAACAGGCGCAATTCCTCAGGCTTGGATTCGATGATGCGGCTGATCGTGCCCTGGCCGATGATCGCGTAGGCGCGCGGGCCCAGGCCGGTGCCGAGAAAGACGTCCTGCACGTCGCGGCGGCGCACCGGCTGGTTGTTGATGTAGTAGCTGCTGGTGCCGTCGCGCGTCAGCACGCGCTTGACCGCGATCTCGGTGAACTGGTTCCACTGGCCACCGGCGCGGGCGTCGCTGTTGTCGAAGACGAGCTCGACGCTGGAGCGGCTCGCCGGCTTGCGGTTGCCCGAGCCGTTGAAGATCACGTCCTGCATGGATTCGCCGCGCAGTTCGCTGGCCTTGCTCTCGCCCAGCACCCAGCGCACGGCGTCCATGATGTTCGACTTGCCGCAGCCGTTGGGCCCGACCACGCCGACCAGCTGGCCCGGCAGCTGGAAGTTGGTGGGCTCGGCGAACGACTTGAAGCCGGAGAGCTTGATCGAGTTCAGGCGCATGGGAGAGCGGGGTCCTGCCCGGCGTCGAGGTGCATCGACCTTTCGCCAAGTCCTTGATTCATATGAGAAAACCCGCGCTGTCGCGGGCTCTCTGCGGGGCGGGATGATAGCATCGCGGCCCCTCTGCCACGCTCTCCAACCCTCTCCAGACGTGTCCGCCATGGCCAAGAAGACGCCCGCCCAGCCCCCGCTCAAAGAGCGCCCCATGCCGCCCAACCCGCCGAGCGCGCCGAGCAAGGAACTGCACGTCTTCCCCAACCCGGCACCGGAGCGCGACTACGTCATCCAGTTCCAGGTGCCGGAGTTCACCTGCCACTGCCCGCTGACCGGCCAGCCCGACTTCGCGCACTTCACCATCGACATGATCGCGGACAAGCTCTGCGTGGAGCTGAAGAGCCTGAAGATGTACTTCTGGAGCTACCGCAACGAGGGCGCGTTCCATGAGAAGGTGACCAACACCATCCTCGACGACATCGTGAGGGCCACCGCGCCGCGCTTCATCCGCATCACCGCCAGGTGGTATGTGCGCGGCGGCATCTACACCAACGTGGTGGCCGAGCACCGCAAGAAGGGCTGGAAGCCGCAGCCGCGCGTCGACCTGCCGGCGCACGCCGCCGAGACCGGCCTGCTATGAACCCGCTGCTCGGGCGACTGCACCCCTATCCGTTCGAGCGCCTGCGCGAGCTGACGCGCGGCATCACGCCCAACCCCGCCCACCGGCCGATCAGCCTGGGCATCGGCGAGCCCAAGCACGCCACGCCGGAGCTGATCAAGCGCGCGCTGACGGACAACCTCGCCGGCCTGGCCAGCTACCCGGCCACCGCCGGCGAGCCGAAGCTGCGCGAGGCCTGCGCCGCCTGGGTGCAGCGCCGCTACGGCGTGACGCTGGACGCGGCCACGCAGGTGCTGCCGGTCAACGGCTCGCGCGAGGCGCTGTTCGCCCTCGCGCAAACGGTGATCGACCCGACGAAGCCAGGAGCCACCGTCGTCTGCCCGAATCCCTTCTATCAGATCTACGAGGGCGCGGCGCTGCTGGCTGGTGCGCAGCCGCACTATGCCAACAGCGACCCGGCGCGCAACTTCGCGCCCGACTGGGCCAGCGTGCCGGCGGAAGTCTGGGCCCGTACGCAGCTGCTTTACGTCTGCTCGCCGGGCAACCCGACCGGCGCGGTGATGCCGCTGGCCGAGTGGAAGATCCTCTTCGAGCTGAGCGACCGCCACGGCTTCGTGATCGCCTCCGACGAGTGCTACTCGGAGATCTACTTCCGCGACGAGCCGCCGCTGGGCGGCCTGGAAGCCGCGATGCAGCTCGGCCGACGCGACTTCCGCAACCTGGTGGCGTTGACCAGCCTCTCCAAGCGCTCCAACGTGCCGGGCATGCGATCCGGCTTCGTGGCCGGCGATGCGGCGATCCTGAAGCAGTTCCTGCTCTACCGCACCTACCACGGCAGCGCGATGAGCCCGGTGGTGCAGGCGGCCAGCATCGCGGCGTGGAACGACGAAGCCCACGTGGTCGACAACCGCAACCTGTACCGCACCAAGTTCGCCCAGGTGACGCCGCTGCTGGCCGGCGTGATGGATGTCGCGCTGCCCGACGCCGGCTTCTACCTCTGGGCGCGCGTTCCGGGCGACGACGACGTAGCCTTCGCGCTGCAGTTGCTCGCTCAATACAATGTGGCGGTGCTGCCCGGCAGCCTGCTCGCCCGTGAATCGGGCGGCATCAACCCCGGCGCCGGGCGGATCCGCATGGCGCTGGTGGCCGGCGTCGACGAATGCCTCGAAGCCGCGCACCGCATCGTTTCCTTCATCCAAGCCCGCTGAGCCATGACCCAACAACTGCAGACCCTCATCGACGCCGCGTGGGAGAACCGCGCCACCCTCTCCGCGATCAACAGCCCGGAGGTGCGCGAGGCGGTCGAGCACGTCATCGCCGACCTCAACGCCGGCCGCCTGCGCGTGGCCGAGCGCCAGGGCGTGGGCCAGTGGACGGTGAACCAGTGGATCAAGAAGGCGGTGCTGCTGAGCTTCCGCCTCAACGACAACCACGTCATGCGCGCCGGCGACCTGAGCTTCTTCGACAAGGTCGAGACCAAGTTCGGTCACGTCAGCGAAGACGCGATGCGCGCCACCGGCATCCGCGTCGTGCCGCCGGCGGTGGCGCGCCGCGGTTCGTACCTGGCGAAGAACGTGGTGCTGATGCCCAGCTACGTGAACATCGGCGCCTACGTCGACGAGGGCACGATGGTCGACACCTGGGCCACCGTGGGCTCCTGCGCGCAGATCGGCAAGAACGTGCACCTGTCCGGCGGCGTCGGCATCGGCGGCGTGCTCGAGCCGCTGCAGGCCAACCCGACCGTCATCGAGGACAACTGCTTCATCGGCGCACGCTCCGAGGTGGTGGAAGGCGTGATCGTCGAGGAGAACTCGGTGCTCGGCATGGGCGTGTACATCGGCCAGAGCACGCCGCTGTTCAACCGCGAGACCGGCGAGATCAGCTACGGCCGCGTGCCCAGCGGCTCGGTGGTGGTCAGCGGCAACCTGCCGAAGAAGACCGCCGCGGGCCAGGACTACAGCATGTACGCGGCGATCATCGTCAAGCGCGTGGATGCCCAGACGCGCAGCAAGACCAGCATCAACGACCTGCTGCGCGCCTGAGCAGGGCACTCGACACAACCCAGGGAGGATCGGCATGAGCGGTGGCGGCAACATGGAGCGCGTGCTTCGCCTGATGGCGGAGAAGAACGCGTCCGACGTGTACCTGTCGGCCAATTCGCCGATCCTCATCAAGATCAACGGGCAGCTGCTGCAGCTGTCCGACCAGCCGCTGACGCACTCGCAGCCGCGCCAGCTGCTGGCCGAGCTGCTCACGCCTAGCCAGCTCGAGGAGCTCGACGACACCGGCGAGCTGAACATGAGCATCGGCCTGCCCGGCGTGGGCAGCTTCCGCCTGTCGGGCTTCAAGCAGCGCGGCTCGATCGCGGCGGTGTTCCGCTGCATCCCGGTGGTGATTCCGACGCTGGAGAGCCTGAACGTCCCGCCGATCCTGAACACGCTGATCCTCGAGAAGCGCGGCCTGATCCTGATGGTGGGCGCCACCGGCACCGGCAAGAGCACCACGCTGGCGGCCATGCTCGAGCAGCGCAACCAGCAGATGGCCGGCCACATCCTCACCATCGAGGACCCGATCGAGTTCCTGTTCAGCAACAAGAAGTCGGTGGTCAACCAGCGTGAGGTGGGGCGCGACACGAACACCTTGCAGGTGGGCCTGAAGAACGCGCTGCGCCAGGCGCCGGACTGCATCATGATCGGCGAGATCCGCGACCGAGAGACGATGACCTCGGCGATCTCGTACGCGCTGTCGGGTCACCTGGTGCTGTCGACGCTGCACGCCAACAACTCGTACCACGCGCTCGGCCGGATCCTGTCGTTCTACACGCCGGAAGCCCGCCCCGCCCTGCTGGCCGACTTGGCCGCGGGCCTGAAGGCCGTGATCTCGCAGCGCCTGGTGCGCGCCGTCTCCGGCGGCCGCGTGCCGGCGGTGGAGGTGATGCTCAACACCAAGCTGGTGTCCGAGCTGATCGAGCAGGGTGACTTCACCGGCGTGAAGGAAGCGATGGAGAAGTCGCTGGCCGAAGGCTCGCAGACCTTCGAGCAGGACCTGGCCCGCCTGATCACCAGCGACATGATCACCCGCGACGAAGGCCTGGCCTATGCCGACTCGCCGACCAACCTGATGTGGCGCCTGCAGAACGACATGTCGCCGGTCTCGCGCATCCAGCCGAAGAAGGAAGAGCAGGACGACCAGCCGACCTTCACCGACATCCAGCTCGACGTGCGTGAGGAGACGAGCACCATGTCGGGCCTGCTTCGTCCCTGACGGATGACCCACCGCACGCTGCACCTGACCGAACAGCTGATCGCCTGCCGCTCGGTGACACCCGACGACGGCGGCTGCCAGCAGATCATCCGCGAGCGGCTGCTGCCGCTGGGCTTCTCGTTCGAGACGATCGTCAGCGGGCCGGACGACTTCCGCGTCACCAACCTCTGGGCCGTGCGCCGCGGTAGCGACGAAAGCTCGCCGCTGCTGGCCTTCGCCGGCCACACCGACGTCGTGCCCACCGGGCCGCTGGAGCAGTGGCGCAGCGATCCCTTCGTGCCCACGCACCGCGAAGGCAAGCTGTACGGCCGCGGCGCCGCCGACATGAAGAGCTCGCTGGCGGCGATGGTGGTGGCCACCGAGGAGTTCGTGGCGGCGCACCCGGCGCACCGCGGCTCGCTGGCCTTCCTGCTGACCAGCGACGAAGAAGGCCCGGCCAACGACGGCACGGTGAAGGTGGTCGAGTGGCTGAAGGCGCAGGGTGTGCGTCTCGATGCCTGCATCGTCGGCGAGCCGACCTCGGTGGAGCGGCTCGGCGACATGGTCAAGAACGGCCGGCGGGGCTCGCTGTCGGGCAAGCTCACCGTCAAGGGCGTGCAAGGCCACATCGCCTATCCGCACCTGGCGAAGAACCCGATCCATCTCGCCGCGCCGGCGCTGGCCGAACTCGCATTGATCGAGTGGGATCGCGGCAACGCCTACTTTCCGCCGACCAGCTGGCAGATGTCGAACATCCACGCCGGCACTGGCGCGACCAACGTGATCCCGGGCGCGCTGGTGGTGGACTTCAACTTCCGCTTCTCCACCGAGGCCACACCCGAGTCGCTGAAGCAGCGCGTGCAGGCGGTGCTCGACCGACACCGACTCGACTACACGATCGACTGGACGCTCGGCGGCGAACCGTTCCTCACGCCGGTGGGCACGCTCAGCGAAGCGCTGGGCAGCGCGATCCGCGCCGAGACGGGCATCAGCACCGAGTTGTCGACCACCGGCGGCACCTCCGACGGCCGCTTCATCGCCAAGATCTGCCCGCAGGTGGTGGAGTTCGGGCCGCTGAACGCCAGCATCCACAAGATCGACGAATGGGTCGAGGTCGCCAGCCTCGAACCGCTGAAGAACATCTACCGGCGCACGCTGGAAAGCCTGCTGACATGAAGCTCATCGACCTGATCACCGCGCAAAGCGCCCGCCTCAAACAGGCGGGCGTTTCGTTTGGCCACGGCACCACCAACGCCTTTGACGAAGCCGCCTGGCTGGTGCTGTTCGCGATCGGCCTGCCGCTCGACGCGCTGGAAGAACGCGCGCAGCGCGAGGTGGCGGCCGACGACGAAGCCAAGGCCGTCGCGCTGGTCGGCCAGCGCATCGAGACGCGCAGGCCCGCCGCCTACCTGACGAAGGAGGCCTGGTTGCAGAACGTGCCCTTCTACGTCGACGAGCGGGTGATCGTGCCGCGCTCCTTCATCGCCGAGCTGCTGGCCGACGGCGAGGGCGAAGGCACGCTGGATGCCTGGCTGTCCGACCAGACGAAGCGCGTGCTCGACCTGTGCACCGGCAACGGCAGCCTGGCGGTGATCGCGGCGATGGCCTACCCGGAGGTCGAGGTCGACGCCTACGACATCTCCGACGACGCGCTCGCCGTGGCGCGCATCAACGTCGACAGGCACGGCCTCGGAAAGCGCATCCGCCTGTTCAAGTCCGACCTGCTCGACGCCGCGCAGGGCCCCTACGACCTGATCGTCTGCAACCCGCCCTACGTCAATGCGCAGAGCATGGCGACGCTGCCGCCCGAGTACCGCGCCGAGCCGGCCATCGCGCTGGCCGGCGGCGAGGACGGCATGGACCTGGTGCGCCGCATCCTGCGCGACGCGCCGCAGCAGCTCAGCGAGATCGGCGTGCTGGTGCTGGAGATCGGCCACGAGCGTCCGCACTTCGAGCGCGCCTTCCCGAAGGCCGAGGTCGCCTGGCTGCCCACCAGCGCCGGCGACGACGAGGTGCTGCTGATGACGCGCGACGCGCTCGTCAAGCTCGCCAAGCGCATGCAGGGCTGAAGCAATGCTGGTGCTCAACGACATCTCGCTGCGCCGCGGCGTCAAGCTGGTGCTGGACCACACCAGCGTCACGCTGCAGCCGGGGGAGAAGATCGGCCTGGTGGGCCGCAACGGCGCTGGCAAGTCGTCGCTGTTCGCGCTGCTGACGGGCAAGCTGCAGGCCGACGGTGGCGAGGTGCAGATGCCGCCGCGCTGGCAGCAGCCCGGCGGCATGGCCGAGGTGGCGCAGGACATGCCCGAGACCGGCGAGGGCGCGACCGATTTCGTGCTCGCCGGCGACACGCCGCTGCGCCTCGCGCAGGAGCGCCTCGCCCAGGCGGAAGCCGCCGACGACGGCCACGCCATCGCCGAGGCGCACCACGCGATCCAGGATGCCGGCGGCTTCGACGCCCGCGCACGCGCGCAGGCGATGCTGATGGGCCTGGGCTTCCGCAGCGAGCAGCTCGATGCACCGGTCAACAGCTTCTCCGGCGGCTGGCGCATGCGTCTGCAGCTGGCACGTGCGCTGATGTGCCCGGCCGAGCTGATGCTGCTCGACGAGCCGACCAACCACCTCGACCTCGATGCGCTGGTGTGGCTGGAGGCCTGGCTCAAGCGCTATCCGGGCATGCTGATCGTGATCAGCCACGACCGCGAGTTCCTCGACGCGATCACGCAGGTCACGCTGCACCTCGACGGGGCCAAGCTCACGCGCTACGGCGGCAACTACACCGCCTTCGAGGAGATGCGCGCCGAGCGCATGGCACTGCAGCAGGCCAGCTATGCGAAGCAGCAGGAGCGCATCGCGCACCTGCAGAAGTTCATCGACCGCTTCAAGGCCAAGGCCAGCAAAGCCAAGCAGGCACAGAGCCGCGTGAAGGCGCTGGCGCGCATGGAGAAGCTCGCACCGGTGCTGACGGCCGGCGACTTCCAGTTCGAGTTCCGCGAGCCGCTGTCGCTGCCCAACCCGATGCTCGCGCTGTCCGGCCTCGACTGCGGCTACCGCAGCGGCGATGGCCGCGAGACGACGATCGTGCGCGGCATCGAACGCTCGGTGCTGGCCGGCCAGCGCATCGGCATCCTCGGCGCCAACGGCCAAGGCAAGTCGACCTTCGTGAAGACGGTGGCGCACGAGCTCGCGCCGCTGGCCGGCACGATGACCGAGGGCAAGGGGCTGGCGATCGGCTACTTCGCGCAGCAGGAGCTCGACCTGCTCTCGCCCGCGGACGGGCCGCTGATGCACATGATCCGCCTCGCCCGCGACGTCGGCCCGCCGGCGCGCGAGCAGGAACTGCGCGACTTCCTCGGCTCGTTCCGTTTCGTGGGTGACATGGTCACGCAGGCGGTGGGCACGATGTCCGGCGGCGAGAAGGCGCGGCTGGTGCTCGCGATGCTGGTGTGGCAGCGTCCCAATCTGCTGCTGCTCGACGAGCCGACCAACCACCTCGACCTGACCACGCGCGAGGCGCTGTCGATGGCGCTCAACGAGTTCGAGGGCTCGGTGATGCTGGTCAGCCACGATCGCGCGCTGCTGCGCGAGGTCTGCGACGAGTTCTGGCTGGTGGCCGGCGGCGGCCTCAAGCCCTTCGACGGCGACCTCGACGACTACCAGCGCTGGCTGCTCGACCAATCTCGCGAGGCCTCGAAGGCGGCTTCGGAACAAGCGCGGAAGAGCCGCGAAGAGGCTTCGCCGTCCAGTCGCAAGGAGGACCGCAAGGCCGCGGCCGCCGCGCGACAGGCCCGCGCCGACGAGATCAAGCCGCTGAAGAAGGAACTCACGCTGACCGACCACCGCCTCGGCGTGCTGTTCGCCGAACGCGACAAGCTGGAGGCGTCGTTCGCCGACGCCTCGCTGTCGCCCGAGCAGATCGCCGAGACCGGCAAGCGCCTGAAGGCGGTCAACGAGGACATCGAGCGGCTCGAAGGCCGCTGGCTGGAGCTCTCCACCCGGATCGACGAACTGGGCGCGGCGGCCTGAGTGAGGCCGCCGCCCTTCACCCTTCGCGACGTCGGGACATTTAATTGTTCACAATCTAACTGCTCGCTTTTCATTACAGTCAGGCCATGCCTCGCACGACACCGTCCGCCGACATGACTCGCAGCCTCGACTGGCTGCAGCTCGACAAGCAGCTCTGCTTCGCGCTGTATTCGGCCTCGCTGGCGATGAACAAGGTCTACAAGCCGCTGCTCGAGCCGCTCGGCCTCACCTATCCGCAGTACCTGGTGCTGATGGTGCTGTGGGAGCGCGACGGCCTGGCGGTGAACGAGCTCGGCGAGCGCCTCTTCCTCGACTCCGGCACGCTGACGCCGCTGCTCAAGCGCATGGAAGCAGCCGGCTGGCTCGGCCGCGCGCGCGATGCCGCCGACGAGCGCCGCGTGCTCGTCAGCCTCACGACCGAGGGCCGTGCATTGCGCCGGCGCGCGCAGGCGGTGCCCAAGGCGCTGGCCGCGGCCACCGGCTGCACGGCCGCCGAACTGATCTCCCTGACCGAGCGGCTGCAGCAACTGCGCACGCAGCTGGTCGACGCCCAATCCCTCACCCACCCCGCCTGAAGGAACTTTCCATGGCACTCGAGAAGATCATCTACACCGCGAAGGCAACCACCACCGGCGGCCGCGAAGGCAGCTCGAAGTCCGACGACGGCAAGCTGAGCGTGACCCTGGCGCCGCCGAAGGAGATGGGCGGCAACGGCAACGGCACCAACCCGGAGCAGCTGTTCGCCGCCGGCTACTCGGCCTGCTTCATGGGCGCGATGAAGTTCGTCGCCGGCCAGCAGAAGAAGGCCGTGCCGGCGGACGCCTCGATCACCGCCGACGTCGGCATCGGCCCGATCCCGGCCGGCTTCGGCATCCAGGTGGCCATGCAGATCAGCCTCCCCGGCTGGTCGAAGGCCGATGCGCAGGCGCTGGTCGACGCCGCGCACCAGGTCTGTCCCTACTCGAACGCCACGCGCGGCAACATCGACGTGACGCTGACGGTGGTCTGATTCTTCTCAGGTGCGCATCAGCTGCAGCATCAGCTCGATGCGCGCCTGCACCGGCGTGAGCGTGCCCGCCGAGGGCAGGCGGTCGCCGGGCTTCATCTGCACCGGGCCGTCGAGGCAGCGCGTGCTGCGCCACACCGTGACACCGGTCTGCTGCGCCTGGACCAGCGCGTCCTCGAGGGCATGGTGCAGGCTGCCGTTACCGGTGCCGGCGACGACGAGGCCTCGCACACCCGCCGCCACCAGCGCCCGCACGCCGTCCGCTCGCGCACCGGCGTGGCTGGTGACGATTTCGACCCAGGGCCAGTCGGTGCGGCCGGCAAGCTCGAGGCCGAGCGGCTCGCCCGCCGGCCACTCGCGCAGGCGGCGCACCTGCCCTTCCTCGATGCGCGCGATGGGGCCCGCATCGCCCGAGCCGAAGGCGTCGACGCGGTAGCTGTGCACCTTGCGCACGGCCAGGGCCGAATGCACCGTGCCGGCCAGCACCGCCATCACGCCACGAGCGCCGCGCTCGCGCGCCAGCGTCACCGCATCGAGCAGGTTCTGCGGCCCGTCGCGCAGCAGCGCCGTGGCCGGGCGCATCGCCGCGCACATCACCACCGGCTTGCGCGGCGCGAGCAGGCGCTGCAGCAGGTAGGCCGTTTCCTCCAGCGTGTCGGTGCCGTGGGTGATCACGACGCCAGCCACCTCCGGCTGTGCCAGGTGATGCGCCACGCGCGCCGCGAGCGCCGCCCACACGGCGAACGCCATGTCCTTGCTGTCGAGCTGCGCCACCTGTTCGGTGACCAGCGGCACCTCGGCCAGCGCCGGCACGGCGTCGACCAGCGCGCGCACGCCCAGCTGCGCGGCGCTGTAGCCGATGTTGTCGGTGGCGCGCTCGGCGGTGCCGGCGATGGTGCCGCCGGTGGCCAGCACGGCCACGGTGCGTGCGGTGTCTTGCATTTTCGAGAAACTGGATGAAAATACAGGTGCTGGATGGACGTCCAGCCGCGAACCCCTTCCCGCCCAGGAGCGCCCGTGCAGGAAAAGCCCAAACTCACCGACCGCCAGCAGCAGATCCTCGATCTCGTGCAGAGCGCCATCGAGCGCACCGGCGCGCCGCCCACGCGGGCAGAGATCGCCGCCGAGCTCGGCTTCAAGTCGGCCAACGCCGCCGAGGAGCACCTGCAGGCCCTCGCCCGCAAGGGCGTGATCGAACTGGTGGGCGGCACCTCGCGCGGCATCCGCTTGAAGTCTGACACATTGCGCGCGCTGGCCGAGTCGCGCGTCAAGCAGTTCAGCCTGCCATTGCCGAGCCTGGCGCAGCTCTCGCTGCCGCTGGTGGGCCGCGTGGCCGCCGGCAGCCCCATCCTCGCGCAGGAACACATCGACCAGACCTACGTGGTCGAGGCCAGCATGTTCCCGCGCCGCCCCGACTACCTGCTCAAGGTGCGCGGCATGAGCATGCGCGACGCCGGCATCATGGACGGCGACCTGCTCGCCGTGCAGAAGGCCAAGGACGCCAAGAACGGCCAGATCGTCGTCGCGCGCCTGGGCGACGAGGTCACGGTCAAGCGCTTCCGCCGCACGCGCACGGCCATCGAGCTGATCCCCGAGAACCCCGACTTCCAGACCATCGTCGTGCAGCCCGGCGAAGAAGACTTCGAGCTCGAAGGCCTGGCCGTCGGCCTGATCCGCAACAACATGCTGATGTGAGATGGGCGCAGCGATGACCATCAAGTCGCCCAAGGCGGCCAGCGCCGCCGAGTGCCGCTCGCTGGAGCAGCTGCCCAACATCGGCCCCGCACTGGCGGCCGACCTGCGCCTGATCGGCATCCACACACCGGCCGAACTGCGCGGCAAGGATCCCTTCGTGCTCTACCAAAAGCTGTGTGCCGCCACCGGCCAGCGCCAGGACCCCTGCGTGCTCGACACCTTCATGGCCGCCACCGACTTCATGCGCGGCGCGCCGGCCGCGCCGTGGTGGAAGTACACGCCGCAGCGCAAGGCGCTGTTCGGCCAGGTCTGAGCGCAGCCGCGTTCAGCGCGGCTGGAGCACCAGTGTCTGCTGCGCCGGCGCCGACCACACCGGCACATAGTCCACCTTCGCCCAGCGCTCGACGAAGCTGCGGTAGTGCGGCGACAGCACGATGCCCGACTGCCCGCTGGAGTGCATGAAGCGAGAGTTCGCCGGCTCCCCCAGGTCGTAGATCGCGCGCAGCGACGGGCCGTGCTCGTCGAGGTAGAGCTCGCCGGTGGTCGCATCGGGCTTCAGCGTCACCCGCGAGACGTTCAAGGTGTAGGTGTCGCCGCCCACGGGCGCACGCAGCTCGAACCAGCGCGCCAGCGCCTTCACCTTGCTGAAGGGGCGGTGCTCGCTGCGCGCCTGGTGGGCGCGGTCCCAGCGCCAAGCCGCCACGTCGGGCCCTTGCGCGGCCTGCAGTTCATCGAGCGCGCGAGCCAGGGCGGCGTCGTTCTGCTGAGCACAGGTCTCGGCCGCCGGCGTGGTCTTGTTGTCGCACCACCAAGCGTCGCCGCGCGCCATCACGCCTTGCAGTCCCTCGCGCCAGGCTCTCGTGCTGGCGTTCCAGACGGTCTCGCCAGCCTCGTCGGCGAACAGGCCTTGCGCGAGCTGCCGAGCCCAGGCCCAGAAGATCAGCGGTGCGGCGCGCTCGCCGGCCATGCGGCCGTCGAAGCCTTCCAGCTCGCGCTTGGCCGCCGCGGCCAGCGGGTGCGATGGCGCGGCCTGGCGGATGAGCGGCAGCAGGTGCACGGTGGCCAGCGAAAGCTCGTCGGCCTGCATCGTTCGCATGTCGTCGATCGAGTGCCTGTCCTTCGCCGTGAGCATCTGCTCGATGCGCTGCATGCGCCACGGCGGCGCCCAGTCGCTGCCGATGTAGTGCGGGTAGTCGGGGGCGTGGATGCGCTGGTTCGCGGTGGCGATCCAGCCGCGCGCCGGGTCGGCCTCGCGCGGCGTGGCGGAGGGGTCGAGGAAGCCGGCCCAGTCGTAGCGCGCCTCCCAGCCCGGCGACGGCACCTGCCCCATCAGTTCGTTGTCGGGCTTGCGCAGCGGTACGCGGCCCGCCGAGACCACGGCAATGCGGCCGGCGCGGTCGGCCACCACCATGTTCTGCATCGGCGCGACGTAGCGGGCGGTGGCACGCACGAACTCGTCGACCGAGCGTGCGGTCGTCATCTCCCAGCTGGCTTCGAGCGTGCCGGCGTCGGCATCGAGCGCCGTCCAGCGCATCGCGATGGCATAGGCCGGCGATCCGGCCGGGCCGGTCAGGCCCTCGGTGGCGCCGCTGTCGGAGATCACCGGCCCGTGGCGCGTGGCGCGCGCGGTGAAACTCACGTCCGGCTTGCCCTTGACCTTGATCGTCTCGGCAAAGGTCTCGAACGGCTCCCAGCCCTGCGGCGTCTGGTACTGCCCGGATTCGCCGGGCCGGATGCGCTCGAGGTAGAGGTCCTGCACGTCCGGCCCGGTGTTGGTGAAGCCCCAGGCGACGTGGTCGTTCTGCCCGAGCACGATCGACGGCAGGCCCGGCATGGTGGCGCCCGCGACACGCCCTTGCGGCGTCTCGATGCGCGCGAAGTACCACAGTGCCGGGGCGCTGAGCTTGAGGTGCGGGTCGTTGGCCACTAAGGGCTTTCCGCTCGTCGTACGCGAGCCGGCCAGCACCCAGTTGTTCGAGCCCACGCCCTCGATGCCGGACTCCGGCGCCGCCGCCAGCGCCTGCGTGCCGAGCCTGCCGTCGACCTTGAGCGAGCGGAACAGCGCCGCGTAGTCGGCCGTCACGCGCGGCTTCTCGCCGGGGTACGGCGGCAGCAGTTCGTTGATGCGCTCGACCGGCAGGCGCAGCGCCAGGCGCATGCGCTGCAGCTCGGTCGTCCAGTTCCCGCCCAGGTCCCAGGCCATCATGATCAGCCAGGCCAGGCTGTCCTGCGGCGTCCAGGGCTCCGGTTGCAGGCCGAGCAGCACGAACTCCGGAGGGCGGGCCCGCAGTTCGTCGCGCACGAAGCTGTTGATGCCCTCGGCGTAGGCCTGCAGCCACTCGCGCGAACGCGGGTCGAGCCGATCCCATTGGGCGGCGGCCGCTCGGCGCACGCCCAGCGCGCGCAGGAAGCGGTCGGTCTCCAGCGCCGGCTCGCCGAAGGCCTCGGCCAGCCGGCCGGCGCCGATGCGGCGGTGCGTCTCGAGCTGCCAGAGGCGGTCCTGCGCGTGCACGAAGCCCAGCGCGAAGGCGGCGTCGCTGGCGCTGCCGGCGCGGATCGTCGGGATGCCGTCGGCATCACGTTCGATCTGCACCGGTCCCGCCAGGCCGGCCAGACGGATCGTGCCCTCGGCGCGAGGCAGCACCAGCGAGCGATAGGTTCCGATTCCTACGGCCACCACCACCACGGCCAGCAAGACCCCCGCGCCCGCCCAACGCACCCAACGCATGTTCTCGTTCCTTGTTCCGACTCAAGACTGGCGCGCAGCTTACGCGACAGCGTGAAAAAACTGCACTTTCGCCCACTTCTTCCTGCACCACGCGGCGGCGGACGGGTTCACACTGCGAGCCAGTCCTGCAGTCGATGGGACGTCATCGTTGGACACCATGCTCTCGCACCTCCACGCCACCCGCTCCACCGCAGGCCGCACCCGATCCGCCCGGCTGGAGATCTGTCCGCCCCAGCGGCTGCAGGGCAGCCGGCAGTGGCTGGCCCGCGTGAAAGGCTGGCTGGCGGCGAGCTGGCCCGGCAGCGAGCCGATGCCGCTGGTGCGCCCCGAGCGCTCGAAGGCCTTGTCGGCCGCCCGAGAGGACTTCTTCGCCGCGGTGGCCGATCTGCAGTTGCCCGCTGCCGCAGCGCTGCTCGATCGCATCGAGTTCGCGCGCTCGATGCGCGAGCTCTGGCACCTGCGCGCCGAGGTGTTCGCCCTGGTCTCGCTGGATCGCGACCAGCTCGAAGCCGACCGGCGCCTCGCCACGCTCAACCGCCACTTCCCGACGCGCGCGCCGCGCTCGGGCTTCGGCGGCCTCTCGGCGCCGAAGACCATGTGGCCCTGAGGACCGCCTCGGGAGACTTCAGCGTGAGCTCATCGCGAGCTTGACGCCCAGGCCGACGAACATCGCCCCGGCCGCGCGCTGCAGCCACGGCCCCAGACGCCCGCTGCCGCCGCCACGCGCCAGGCCTGCCGCCATGCCGCTGGCCGCCAACGCGACCCCCAGGTTCACCGCCGTTCCACCGAGGTTGAACAGCGTGCCCAGCACCAGCAGCGCCACTGCCTGCCCGGGCGCGCCGGCGTCGATGAACTGCGGCAGGAAGGCCAGGAAGAACAGCGCCACCTTCGGGTTCAGCGCGTTGATGAAGGCGCCCTGCCAGAACGGGTGGCCGCTGCGTTTCGGCTCGACGGCCGCAGCGTCGCCGGCCGGCCGAGCGCGCAGCATCACCAGTCCCGACCACACGAGGTAGGCCGCACCCGCCCACTTCAGCGCCGCGAAGGCCAGGTCCGACGCGGCGATGAGTGCCGAGACGCCCAGCGCGGCCAGCAGCGTGTGGAACACACAGCCGGCACCCACGCCCAGCGCCGCCAGCACGCCCGCCAGGCGGCCGCGCGCGGCCGCGGTGCCGGCGACGTAGAGCATGTCCGGGCCCGGCGTGAGGTTCAGCAGCAGCGCCGCGCCAACGAACAGTGCGAGGTCGTGGACGGGCAGGCCCAGGTTCAAGACAGCGTCCCGAGGTAGTCGCCCTTGCCCAGTTCCACGCCGTTGTGGCGCAGCAGCGCGTAGGCGGTGGTGACGTGGAAGTAGAAGTTCGGCTGCACGTAGTGCTTCAGGTAGAACTCGCCCTTCATCACGATGCTGCCGTCGCGGCGCGGCACGGTGATGTCCTTGTCCTCGGTGCCGTCGATGGCGGATGCGGGCACCGACTCGACGAAGGCCAACGTCTTGCGGATGCGCTCGCGCAGGTCGGCGAAGCTGGTCTCGTTGTCCTCGAACTTGGGCGCCTCCACGCCGGCCAGCCGCGCCACGCCGAACTTGGCGGCGTCGCAGGCGATCTGGATCTGCTTGGTGAAGGGCAGCATGTCCGGCGCCAGGCGCGCGGCCAGGTACACCGAGGTGTCGAACTTCTTTGCCTGGGCATGGGCCTCGGCCTTGTCGAGCCAGGCCGCCAGGTGGCCGAGCATGCGGGTGAAGACGGGCACGCTGGCCGAATGCATCGAGATCGCCATGAAAACTCCGCTGAAGAGATGAACGCCGGCGATCGTAGCCGGGCGGCGGCCGGCCCGCCGGGCGGGCACAATCGGCAGCAGACGACGCCACGCCCGCCTCTCCGCCCGTGAACATCATCATCCTCGACGACTACCAGGACGCCGTGCGCAAGCTGCCCTGCGCGGCGATGCTGGAGCCGCTGAACGCCAAGGTCTTCACCAACACCGTCAAGGGCATCGGGCAGCTGTCGGTGCGCCTGAAGGACGCCGACGTGCTGGTGCTGATCCGCGAGCGCACCCACTTCCCGCGCCTGCTGCTGGAGAAGCTGCCCAAGCTCAAGCTGATCTCGCAGACCGGGCGCGTCGGCGCGCACATCGACGTGGACGCCTGCACGCGGCTGGGCATCGCGGTGGCCGAAGGCACCGGATCGCCGGTGGCGCCGGCGGAGCTCACCTGGGCGTTGATCATGGCGGCGATGCGCCGCCTGCCGCAGTACATCGGCAACCTCAAGCACGGCGCCTGGCAGCAGTCGGGCCTGAAGGCCGCATCGATGCCGCCGAACTTCGGCATCGGCATGGTGCTGCGCGGCCGCACGCTGGGCATCTGGGGCTACGGCAAGATCGGCCAGATGGTGGCCGGCTACGGCCGCGCCTTCGGCATGACGGTGCAGGTCTGGGGCAGCGAATCGGCGCGCGAGCGCGCCGTGGCCGACGGCCACCTCGCGGCCTCCAGCTGCGAAGCCTTCTTCGAGAGCAGCGACGTGCTGTCGCTGCACCTGCGCCTGGCCGAGGCCACGCGCGGCATCGTCAAGCTCGACGCGCTGACGCGCATGAAGCCCACCGCGTTGCTGGTCAACACCTCGCGCGCCGAGCTGATCGAGGAAGGCGCGCTGGTGTCGGCGCTCAACCGTGGCCGCCCCGGCATGGCGGCGGTCGACGTGTTCGAGAGCGAGCCCATCCTGCAGGGCCACCCGCTGCTGCGCCTGGAGAACGCGGTGTGCACGCCGCACATCGGCTACGTCGAGCAGGACAGCTACGAGATGTACTTCCGCGCCGCGTTCGAGAACGTCGTCAACTTCGTCAACAAGAGCCCGACGAACATCGTCAACCCCGAGGCGCTGCGCGTGATCCGATGACCACACCGCCCGGGGCCAGCGCCCAGGCCCGGTGGGCGCTGCTGGCCGGCAACTTCGTGATCGGCTGCGGCGTGATGGTGGTGGCCGGCACGCTCAACGACCTGGCCCGCTCGCTGCAGGTCTCGGTGGCGCTGGCCGGTCAGCTGATCGCCATCGGCGCCATCGTGATGGGCGTGGGTGCGCCGCTGCTGGCCAACTGGGTGGCCGGCTTCGACCGACGCCGGCTGCTGGCACTGACGCTGGCCTGGTACGGCGCCGGCCACGCCCTCTCGGCCCTGATGCCCGACTACGCCGCACTCGCCCCGGTGCGCGCGCTGTGCATGCTCGGCGCGGCGGTGTTCACGCCGCAGGCCGCCGCGGCGATCGGCCACATGAGCCCGCCCGAGCAGCGCGGCCGCGCCATCACCTTCGTCTTCCTCGGCTGGTCGGTGGCCTCGGTGGCCGGCATGCCGATCGCCGCCTGGATCGGCGAGACCTTCGGCTGGCGCAGCGCCTTCGCCACCGTGGCCTTGCTCGGCGTCGTCGCGGCAGCCTGGGTCTACGCCGCGGTGCCCGACGGCGTGAAGCCGGCGGCGCTGTCGCGCGCCGCCTGGCGGGAGGCGCTCACGCAGCCCGCGCTGATGGCGATCGTGCTCGTCACCGCGCTGCAGAGCGCCGGGCAGTTCACGCTGTTCTCCTACTTCGCGCCCTATTACCGGCAGACGCTCGATGCCTCGCCGGCGCAGATCAGCGCGATGTTCTTCTGGTTCGGCCTGTTCGGCCTGCTGGGCAACGTGCTGCTGACGCGGAACATCGACCGCTTCGGCGCCGCGCGCTGCGTGTCGCTGACGCTGGTGCTGATCACGCTGTCGTTGCTGGCCTGGCCACTGGCCGGCAGCCTGACGGCGATGGCGGTGGTGCTGGTGCCCTGGGCGCTGGGCTGCTTCTCGACCAACTCGGCACAGCAGGCGCGCCTGGGCCTGGCCGCACCGGCGCTGGCCCCGGCGCTGATGGCGCTGAACACCTCGGCCATCTACCTCGGCCAGGCCGTCGGCGCGGCCAGCGGCGGCGTGCTGGTGGCGAGTTCCGGCTTCACCTGGCTGAGCCCGGTGGGCGTGCTGTGGATGCTGGTGGCGATCG